>Ga0208130_1000002_pt1 | contig 159651 bp, 158 predicted proteins | sample ETNtaG_31_FD_185771 | JGI IMG/M metagenome (GOLD analysis project Ga0208130, IMG submission 185771) | Marine microbial and viral communities from oxygen minimum zone, Eastern Pacific Ocean - ETNP201310SV78 (SPAdes) (version 2) | ecosystem: Environmental > Aquatic > Marine > Oceanic ... | reverse complement strand
GGTTGGAATCGTGGATCGCTCATGACATGGCCTTTCGAATGCTCGCAGAAATGAGAGTTGGCCTCTATACAAAACTGGATCAACTCGCTCCTGCGTATTTAGTTCGCCGACGCACAGGAGACATGGTTGCAATGGCAACCCATGACGTAGAAATGGTTGAATATTTCTTTGCCCACACAGTTGCACCGGCATTCGTGGCAGTACTAGTTCCATCGACCGTACTCATCACCTTGATCGTGTTGGGCTGGCAAATGGCCATAGCACTAATCCCCTTTTTGGCTGTCGTTATCGTAAGTCCGTTCTTGTTGAGAAAACGTCTCGACATTCTTGGTTCAGAAGACAGAGAAGCTCTCGGTGACCTAAACGCATTTGTCGTCGACACAGTGCAAGGCCTCGGCGAAGTTCTGGCGTTCCAGCAGGCTGATAGAAGATCGCAATCTTTCCTGCAGCGGGTGCAACGACATATCGATGCACGTCTGCCCTTTTACAGTGACTTGTCCCGCCAGACAGCCTTGTTGGAAATAGCAACTGGCCTAGGAGGCCTAGCCGTAGTTATCACCGGAGCAGGTCTCGTATCTGGAGGCAACCTAACTCCCACCACACTTCCCCTTCTCACGCTTCTTGCACTCGCATGCTTCTTACCAGTCTCAGAAATTGCTCATGTAGGACGGCAACTAGCGGACACACTTGGCGCTTCACGTCGATTGCGGCAGGTTCATAACGAACCAGTAATGGTTCAATCACCGCCCTCTCCCGCTCAGATCGCATGGACTACAGCGGAGGACGCAGTTACCTTTAACAACGTTGGGTTTAGTTATCCAGGCACCGATACGCAGGTCCTACGTGGAGTGTCATTCAAAATAAAAACTGGAAGCACAGTAGCGATAGTTGGGCCATCAGGAGCGGGGAAGACCACGGCAGCGCAACTTATCTTGCGGTTTTGGGATGTTGACGCAGGAGATATTTCGCTATCTGGAGAAAACCTTCGCAATCTTGATTTAGATGATCTTCGAGCCCACGTAGCAATGGTGAGTCAGGAAACTTACCTTTTCAATGACACCTTGGCTCATAACATTCTCATGGCACGCCCCGACGCCACAAATGAAGAGGTCCAAACTGCTATAGAGCAAGCATCTCTGACTGAGTTTGTGGCAAACCTACCTGAAGGCTTGCAGACGATGGTTGGCGAGCGTGGAGTGCGATTGTCGGGTGGCCAGCGCCAGCGTGTTTCCATCGCTCGCGCCTTTTTGAAAGATGCCCCAGTTCTCGTTCTGGATGAGGCCACCTCACATCTGGACGCAGTCAACGAAGCATCTGTACATAACGCATTACAACAACTAATGCACGGTCGGACGACACTCATCATTGCTCATCGTCTTTCAACAGTCCGTAACGCTTCGCAAATCGTGGTGATGGATGCCGGTGAAGTAGTGCAAATAGGAGATCATGCCACCCTAATTAGCGAAGACGGGCTGTATTCAAGGTTAGTGGCCCACCAACTTTCAGCTACCGCCCTAAACGAGTGACACTCTGATAATGATTGTAAGTGCCTGCTCAGTTTGAACTGAAAGCGTGTCTCGCCCACCAGAAGTATCTCAGCCAATCGCAGAAAGAAAATCGAGCAACGCGAGATTCCAGGCTGCCGGTTGCTCAAAATAAGGGCTGTGTCCGGCGTCGCAAATCTCAACAAAGTGAGCCTTGCTGACGCGATTGGCAGACTCGCGAAGTAAGGACGCAGGAAAGATTTGATCATATTCTCCAGCTATGAAAAGAACCGGAATATCGAGGTTCTCAAAATCTGAGTGATCAAGAGTGAATTCAAGTACTTCAGCGAGTCGATCAAGAGGCGGTGAATGAAAAGAACCGAGCGCCTGGTAGAGAAAAGCGTGCGCAAGATCTCGATCAGCAGCTTCGGTCCACAGGGCGGCGTGTCCCCCCACCAGTGGTAGTTCTCTCGTCCCTTGCAGACCACCGGCTGCACGGAATTCTTCGTAAGCCTGTTGGAGATCATCGGTCCAAAGTCCCCCTACGGTGTCGGCGTAGGTAACAGATTGGACTCGGTCTCTAAAGAGGGTTGCGAACGCGGAGACGTGCCAACCACCCATCGATTGACCGACGAAATGTGCCTCAGCGATTCCTAGTTCATCGAGTACGGCTGCTAGATCTTGTGCTGCACTTTCGGCGGTTAGCTGTCGGATCGTTTTGTTACTGGAGTTTCCGAAACCACGGCTATCCCAAGTCACCACTCGATATTTTTCTCCAATTTGTGGAATTTGTTGATACCAGACCGCATGTGATCCACCAGCCCCGTGAGATAACACGACGACTGGCCGATTATCGGCGCTGCCCGCCTTCGCATCACGAACTAGTTCCCAATAAATGTCTTCTCCCTCACGCCTAACACTTCCTGTTAGCAATTCGAGATTTCTCATTCGTGGAACATCCCTAAATTCGAGTGCGACCGTAAATCAGTTCGCCTGGCTGATCAGTGGCTTCCAAAGGTGTCAAAACTCACAAGTTCAGTGGTGTCAAGACGTGGAGCTTTTTTAAAGTCGGTTCCGATGGTATGAGCAACTGGGAACAGGCCAACTTGTGTCCATTCGGTGTAATCAACACCCAAGACTTCAGCTGCTTCTTTCTCAAAGGGGAGATGAAGGGTTGTCCAGGCACTGCCGAGACCACGCTCGCGAGCAGCGAGCATGAAACTCCAAACAGCTGGAATTATTGAACCCCACATTGATGCTTGACCGAATGTATCTGCGCCTTCGGGACGTCCCAGCATCAATGGAACCAAGAGCACAGGGACTTCGTGAAAAATCTGTCTGAGGTGCATCGCGGAACCTCGGACAAATTCGGCGCGCTCGGCCCTGATGTCTCCCGGCGCATACTCCTTTGGAGGACCATTCACATAGGGATCAAACCCCTTTCCATATAGATCTGCTAGTTGCCGTTTCTTCTCGGGGTCCTCCACAAAAAGAAAATGCCACCCTTGAGCATTTGAACCGGTAGGCGCTTGAAACGCGATATCGGTACATTCGAGAAGCAGGGATCGATCTACTGGGCGGTTCAGATCTAGACGTTTCCGAACAGCGCGAGTTGTAGAGAGAAGTTCGTCTGCTGAGAGTTCAAGGTGCATATGAGTTTCCTAGTGTGATGAAACACTGATCATAGATTTTTGAGATACGTGACACCAGAGTGAGATACCGGTTTGATCGTAAAGACCTCTCAGCGCGCACTGATACAAACCCATAATCTTGAGGTCTTATTGGCAAGCTCGACAATTTTAAGAGGTAAACCCACATGTTGACCGGTGAGGAATACAAAGAATCGTTACAAGACGGTAGGGAGACATTTTTCGAAGGAGAAAAAATTGACGACCTTGTTGGACATCCGCTCCTCGGGCAGACAGTAGAGACAACCGCTGCCGGCTACGACAGATTTTATGATCCGACACCCAACGCAACTTCGCCGTTAATGACTGTCCCATCTTCAGCAAATGATCTCCGAGAGATGATTCCGCTGCTCCATGAAGCGGGAATGATGGCGCACGTCACGTACACATCGATCCAAACACTGAAAACAGCTGCTGGGCGAATGAAGGATGTGAAACCCGACTACATCGAGCGTATGGAAGCGTTTATTGCAGAGGCCCAAGTCGGTGATGTGCGAATAACCCAATGCATTACTGATGCGAAAGGTGATCGATCTCGACCACCCTCAAAACAGGAAGATCTTGACAGCTATGTGAGGGTTGTCGATCGCCAGAGGGATGGGGTTGTTATCCGAGGAGCAAAGCTGCACATAACCGGTGCTTCCTTCGGTCACGAACTGTTAACAATTCCTACTAAAGCAATGAAAAGCGGTGAAGAAGACTGGTCAATCGGATGTGCGGTGCCCGTCAATGCCGCAGGGGTTCGAATCATTAACACGACTTATGCTCCCCGGCACAAAGACACGCGTTCATTTCCAGTCTCAGGTACACATCACTATCCAGAAGGGTTCGTTATTTTTGATGACGTTTTCGTTCCGCACGAACGAGTATTTCTAGATGGCGAAACATCTTTTGCTGCCGTTTTCGCGCATTCTCTAGGTTTGTGGGAACGTTTGGGGGGTCTGTCAGCATTTGTTGAGGAAGCAGATCAATTAGTTGGCCTAGCTCAATTGGTTGCTGAAGCGAATGGAACAGCTGGCATCGCCCACGTCAAAGAAAAAATCTCTGAGATGATTATCCACGCGACGCTCATTAGAGCCACGTTAGAAGCAGCTATAGAAAACTGTAATGTGGGGCCCGAGGGAGCGGCCTTTCCTAACGAACTATTCACTAATGCTGGAAAATTCCACGCCGCAGCCAACTACAACCATATTGTTCGGCACCTTCATGACATTGCTGGGGGCGCTGTCTTGACCACTCCAAGCCCAGCAGACTTTGAAAATGAAGAAATAGGTGGTCTTGCGCGTAAATACATGTCGACCGGACCCGATATCGATGGTGAGTACAGAGCTCACTTGATGCACACCATTCGGGATCTCACGGCCGATAGCTATGGAGGGTGGAAATTCGTAACCAACATTCAAGCTGGGGGAGGTTTGTATGCTCAACGAATCGTGACCCGAAACCACTACGACCTGGACGCTGCGAAACTCAAGGCGCTTCAAGTGGCAGGTTTGAGTGAAAACGACGCCCACTAATAATGAGAAGGCAATTCATTAGTGCCGCGTTGGATTTTTAACCTCGAAAACCTGTGACCGGTGGTGATCCTAAATCGACAGGAGATTCAGGGAAATCACCCAAAGGGCGCGGCCATGCGATTGGAGTTACACGCCCCCGAATTGGTTCCCCGTCCTTCGTTCCTTGACGATCCAAGCTTTGATGGGGGTAAGGCCTCGAACGTATGCACCCATCCTCGAAATAAATGACGCAATACACGCGACGAACCTGATCAGTGATGTTGGGCATGGCCTGATGTACCGTCAAAGAATGGTGGAAAACCACTGATCCGACTGGAGCTTCTACCCAAACGACATCCGCCATGTCCGAGTGATCAAAATACGGATACGGCTGATCATGAATCTCTCGAGTGATGTCGGAAAACTTTGCCAACCCCAACCTATGAGATCCCGGTGAGTAACCCATTGCGCCAGCCGCCAAAGTCGACCCGTCAAACGGTATCCACGCCGTAATTTGCTTCGCAGGCCCCATAGGCCAAAGAGGCCAGTCTTGATGGGGATCTGTTTCCCGCCCCCCAGGCTCCTTGTACAGCGCTTGATCGTGCCAAATACGTAACGATTCCGCTCCGAGTAACAGGCCTGCTGTCTCTCCAAGCCTTTGACTAAATGTCAACTCCTTCAGATCATCATTGTCTTCCCAGAGATTCATGCACTGCTGAAAACTCTGTTCGTACAGAGATTTGCTATCCACCGGGCGTGTATCCGACCCAACTCGATGTTCGACTGCGCGGTCCACAACAGCACCAAAAAAATCTAGGTCGCTGGGATTGAAGAAATCTTCGATTACAGCAAACCCGTCTCGGCGAAACGATTCGATAAGAGAGTCATCAAGGACAGCCACTTCATAACTCTAGATCTCTTCTACAAAGCCATGGCCAAGAACTCTTCGTTTGAATTGAATAGAATCCAAACTGGGTGATAGGGGAGCTCAATGCATGACATCGTAATCAGATCCGGCAAAGTTATAGATGGCTCAGGAATGGAAGCGCAAGAAGTCGATATAGCTATCGACGATGGCCTCATTTCAGCTATAGGAACAGGCATTGGCAAAGGTCAAACGGAAATAGATGCCTCCGGTCATCTAGTGACACCAGGATTCGTTGATGTCCATACCCACTATGACGGACAAGCCACATGGGATCCCGATATGAGTCCTTCGTCTTTTCACGGAGTAACCACAACAGTGTTTGGTAATTGTGGCGTTGGTTTCGCACCTGCCCGCCCTGACAGCCATGACTGGCTCATTCAACTTATGGAAGGCGTCGAAGATATTCCCGGTGCTGCCCTCTCTGAAGGAATTGATTGGAACTGGGAGACGTTCCCCGAGTATTTAGATGCTCTCGAAGTAATGCCAAGAGTCATGGACATTGCGACGCAAGTCCCTCATGGCTCCGTGCGCGCATATGTCATGGGAGAGAGAGGAGCTAGAAACGAGGATCCAACTCCAGACGATTTAGTAGAAATGGCGAAAATCGTTCAAGAGGGAATCGAAGCTGGAGCGCTTGGATTCACATCCTCTCGAACAATGCTGCATCGTGCGCTTGATGGCGAACCCGTGCCCGGAACCTTTGCCGGAGCCGATGAGCTGATAGCAATGGGTAAAGCCGTAGCCGAGGCTGGCGGAGGAGTTGTAGAGGTGGCGTCAGACATCGGACTCGGAGGCCTTGAAGGTAACTTCGGTTCAGATATCGACTGGATGCGTGAATTAGCCAGCGAATATGGGCTAACCGTCACTTATGCCCTCAATCAAGCAGACCAGCACCCACAACAATGGCGCGACCTTCTTGAACTTTCCTCAGCCCCTATCGAAGGAAGTGGCAAGGTAATAGCGCAGGTGGCCGGCCGACCAGCAGGACTTCTGTTTGGCCTCGAAACATCATTACACCCGTTCAAGATGCACCCGACTTATATGGAATTGGCAGCGACACATCAACATGCCCAACTTGTGAAAGAACTCTCCCAAGAAACAGTGAAACAACAAATCTTGAGCGAGACGACTGGGTACACCGGACGTTTCAACCATGATGTTGCTCACGGCTTTCACAAGATGTACCCGTTGCTGGGTAACCCCGATTATGAACCCAAACCCGAAGACTCGATCGCAGTCCGAGCGGAAAAAGAAAATCGAGACCCCTACGAGTACGCCTATGACGTTCTCCTAGCTAACGATGGAAGAGGTTTAATCTTCTTTCCCCTTGCGGACTTTGCTGAACACACGCTCGACCCGACATATGAGCGTTTAAACCATCATGGAGCTTTCTGGAGTCTCTCTGACGGGGGAGCGCATTGTCGACTTATCTGTGATGCATCCACATCTACCTTTATGTTGAGCCACTGGACTCGCGATCGAACCAATGGCCCCAAGATGAAAATCGAAGATGCGGTGAAGCTAATGACGCACGATACAGCTGAGATCTACGGTTTGTTGGGTGATCGTGGCACTCTAGAAGTCGGGAAACGGGCTGACATAAACGTCATCGACTACGACAATCTGGCGCTATTTGCTCCGGAAATGGCCTATGACCTTCCGACTGGTGCACCTCGATTGCTTCAGGAGTCGACTGGGTATAAAGCAACTATTGTTGCCGGCGAGATTGTTAGGCAAGACGATGAATTCACGGGGGCTCGTCCCGGCCGATTAGTCCGCGGACGTCGGTGAACCCAATTTGCCAATAGTAATTCACCAGACCCAATGTTGTTCTATGACTAAAGAACTCAATTCATGTTGAATTGCTGGGCCCCAATCGGCCGAGGTGATTCAGCCGCTATTGCCACTCGAAGCAAAGAGCTAGAACAACGCGGCTATTCGGGGATTATTGGTAACCAGGTATACGGTCCTCCGTGGGCCAGTTTGGCAGTGGCCGCAGCCTCCACCACTTCGCTGGAATTAGAGACCGGCATAGCGATGGCATTTGTTCGTTCTCCCTTCGAAACAGCCTGCGCCGCTCTTGAACTTGATCAAATAAGCAACGGGAGATTCACACTCGGGTTAGGTACGGCACCGCAGACGTGGACAGAGAACTACTTTGGCCAAGATTTCGCGCCTCCGATTAACCGAACCCGAGAAGTTATCGAAATTCTCCGGCTAATTTTTAACGCAGCGATAAGCGACGCTCCCGCAATTCCGGATTATCAAGGTGATCACTACCATTTATCGTTCGAGGGTCTGCACCCCAATTTCGGTCCAAAAGTGCGGCCGATACCCATATGGATTGCAGCGCTCCGTGAAAAATTGTGTGAGTTAGCAGGCGAAACAGCAGATGGTTTCATAGGACATTCAATATGGTCGCGATGGTGGCTAGAGGAACGGGCACTGCCTGCAGTCCGCCGCGGTGCGGCTAAAACAGGACGAGATCCAAACGAAATACAGATTCAACTTTGGTTAACAGCTTCGATTGACTCAGATCCACTAGTTGCAGCTCGAAGAGCTCGCGGCAATGTCGCTTTTTATGCATCAATTCCTAGTTACCGGTCCTATTTTGAGGCCCACGGCTTCGGGGACATGTTTGACACTTTGGTCGAAGCGCGCAAATCGCTGCCCTTGGAAAGCTGTCTTGACATGGTGCCTTTAGATGCCGCAAAAACATTCGCAGTTTGTGGAACTCCAGATGAGGTTGGCGAAGAAATTGAGAACATTGCGCAACATGCAAGCTCAATCTGTGTGAAACCACCTATGTGGGCAATTGAGCCTCAAGATTGGGAAGAGCAGAATTCACAAATCGAAAAGCTCTTGCTTGGATAAATAGACAGCTATTTGGAAAGTTGTTCCAATAGACCGCCACTATCACTAACTATGTGACCTTCGGTCACCTTTCCTTCGACGATGGTGAAGATTGCCACTGCATGGCGCTCAACCTCATTGCCTGAGGGAGCTACTCCCATGAAAGTTCCCGTATGGGTGCCCCTCAATATGTACCTCACCGCTACCGATGATCCATCGCTGACCATTTGTTGGATTTCGAATCGGGCATTTGTCAATGAAGAGTGGTACGCCTTGAGCGACTCGATGTGTTCGGCAAGAGAATTAGCTGAGGGGCCTCCGTACCCATGACGGACATAATCTTCTGTGAATGAAGCCTCAACTACTGATAGATCCTGTTTGTTGAAACCATCCTCCATGATGTGTCGAACTAATTCTTTTGCTTCTTCCCCGGACAAAGTGGTCCCTCTCTTTGTAACGAAATAACGATAGTTGAGCAGGTTGACCCACAGCTAAACTCTCTCAACCAAGGCTCAAGTAGTCAGTTTTAGGCGCGTAGCCCCTATTGCTTGAAACCCCAAACAGCAAATAGCGGATCCCCCAAATTAGAAGGTGCAGTTCGAAGCTCGGCACAAACATCTTGCCAAGGGCCGGTAAGCCGGTAGTACTCGCCAACGATAGAAATATGGCCGCGATCATCGGTTTGATTCCAGCCGTGTATCGCCTTGGTCGGGAAGCACCTATTAGAAAATGTGTTAGCGAACACCCCACCGCTCTTCAAGCACCTATGAACTTCATCAAAAACTTCAAGAGGGTGAACTAAGTAATCGATAGATACGCAACACACAACGCTGTCAAAAGTTTCATTTTCGAAAGGAAGTTTTGGATCAATGTTTAAATCATGTTGGACCCAAGAAGTCGCTTGCTTGTTCGCCGCCAGCTCGGTTGTGTTCATTCCCAGTGCGACCAACTTATTTGGTGCTTCAACAAAGTGACTTATCCAAGAACTCATTAGGTCTAAGACGCTCCCACTTAGGTTGAGTTCTTGATAGAACTCCCCGACAGCAGCGATTGCCTCCGGATCAATGTGAGTGACCAATCTTGGCTCTGAGTAAAAAGTTTGGTCAGTTGATGAATCAACTCTGTCAAAAAAGCCGGCTGGAAAGCCTGCATATCGAAGATCTTTGAAGCGATCAGGGCTTGTTGGTTTTTCGGTTGCCACTCGCTGCTCCAGTCCTTTAATTTGTGAGCTTTTTCGCAAAACTTAAGTCATGTCCTGACGGGTCCTGGATGGGGAAGAAGCGTTCTCCCCAAGGAGCATCTTTAGGTTCGTCGCTGGGTGAAAGCCCAGCGTCTAAGGCTCGTTGGTATAAGAGGTCTACGTCATCGACATGGAAAATTGTCCGACCCCACCAACGCGTTGAAAGCGCCGAAGGATCTACCTCCCAGAGATTTATAAAACAATTTCCAGACTTCAAGGTAATAAACGAAGAGGAAAGATCTCCGAACGAGACTACAAAACCCAATGCTTCGTAAAACCTGACGGAAGTCGACATATCCGCGGTAGCAAAAGTTATGGCGTCAATGCGTTCGACATGACCCGATAGTTCGGTCACGGCAAACTCACTGGCCGAAGCCCGGGCGAAGTTACAATCGTCGTCATTATTAATTGAACTCTCCGTGGCGTCCTTCACCCGATGAGAAACGATTTGCCCCGCTGATACCCTCAGCTTCGAGTACGGAACGGCTGTTGTGCCACTCTTGGGCGAGCGCATCTCTAATAGGTAGCCCATGCTGCATTCGAGCTGATCTGCGATCAGCCTGGAGACATTGTTGTGGGAACGCGGCAATTTGATGAGCTAACTCTTCAGCTTTTTGTCGACATTGGCCATCCGGTACCACGTATTCGCATAGACCTAGACGCTCGCATTCTTCAGCCATCACCTGCCGTCCGGTCAAAATCAGCTCTAAGGCCCTCCCTTCACCTACTAAACGAGGCAGCCTTACTGTCCCACCATCAATTAGTGGAATACCCCATCGGCGGCAGTACACGCCGAGGTAGGAGGATTCCTCCATAACGCGAAAATCACACCAGAGAGCAAGTTCCATCCCACCGGCCACCGCTGGGCCAGCGACTGCCGCAATCACTGGTTTATTAAGTTCGAGCCGACTTGGCCCCATTGCTCCCATCGGGATATCACTTCCGTCACCATGGTTTCCTCCATCGATAGGGATAGTCAATTCAGCTAATGGTTGTGGCTCCTCGAGTGCAGCTGCTTGTTTTAGGTCCCACCCGGCGCAAAATGCTCCACCTTCGCCCCAAAAAACTGCGACCCTCGCATCTTCGTCATTCTCAAATGCAAGGAATGACTGGTAGAGAGCTTCTGCACTGTCGCTGTCCATAGCGTTACGCGCCTCGGGACGCGAATGAATGACAGTCCAGACGGGACCTGACTTCTCGATACGAACTGGCATTTTGCACCTTCAGTAATGTCAACCCGACAAACAATGATTTGCCGGTGATTGGGCACGGTTGAGCGACATGCGGGACTCAACTTTGAATTACGGAATGAGCCTAGATCAGCTAGGTCAAACAAAGTGCTAGAGGATTGCTTCAGTCGTGAAATTCCACTGATGGTCAGGGCATCGGAAACCGTCGTCTAGTTTTTTCAACACATTCCTAAGGAGAACCATGAATTTTTCTGACTTCAATGCAATGGTGGAAAGTAATGCAGCGAATCTGCGATCGAGCTGGCGAAACTATTCTTTAAGTTCAAGCGCGTTAGTAGCTGTAATTGTTTTCGGCGGCGACCATCTTGATGGCAAGCGTCCGATGATGGTTTTCGCCATTCTCGGTGTCAATCTTCTGTTGCTTCTCAGCACAGATAGTCAAATGGCACAGTTCCAAGCATTGCGAAAAGACATGCCAGCAGAGCTTGCTGACTCAGCAACTGGGCAGGATTGGTCAAAAGCCCCTCTTGGTGCGTTTCGTGTTATCGGTGCCGTTATGACCATTGCGATTACGGTCACGATGTTGATGGCGCTATAGCTCTGAAATTGAAGAGTAACGATTCGACCCCGTGTTGCTGAGTTAAAACGTATTCAGCTACCCGGGGTCGGATTTTTGTTGAGACGCTGACCTAAGATCTGGTCAAGTGATTAGTGGGGTTTGAGATGAAAGCTGTGAATTGTTACTTGGAGTCTTGGCGACGGTACCGAGATTTTCGGGGTCGTTCGTCGCGCTCTGCTTATTGGTGGCCGGCGCTTATCCATCCAATCGTCTTCCTTGTTCTTGGTGGAGTTTTTGCAGCAATTTTGGGCCTCGATACCGATCAGATTGGCCCGGAGATTATTTATTTCGTTGCCTATGTTTGGGTGTCTATTGCGTTGTCTGTGCGTCGCCTTCATGATGTTGGGCGAAGTGGGAAATGGCTCTTAATTGGACTTATCCCGCTTGGAGGATTGGTGCTTTTGTACTGGTTTGTCCAACCGAGTTCCGCAGAGTCAAATGACTGGGGCGATTCAGGCACACAATTTAAGCCTGCAGCAGCCAGTAGTGCCACTGAACCTGAACCGCCGCAACAAACTAGCGACATCATCCGCTAATTAGTTGTATTAGCGACTGCTATCTAAAGCGGCTCGTAACGCATCGGTACTTATCCCAAGTGAAGAAGCTGCAGCTTGGATATCTGGGGGAGGAGGCCCCAACGCGCCGCGAAGCTGCAGCTCGGTGACACCAAGCTGCGCTGCAGCTACAGCAAGATTTGGATCGCCTAATGTTGACCTTGTTTGGTCTCTTGGAAACTGCTGAGATTTGAGACCTGAAGGTAGCGATTCATTAAATTCACCCTTCAAACAGCGGCTGATGTAGGGAAACTCATTAGTAATCAAATACAGGTATTGATCTCCGATGAATTTTCCATTGCATTCGTCTAGATCTCCAGATCCGGCGAGGTATTCCCAGTCAGAGGTATAGGTACCGTCAGGGATTGTCCCTCCCACAACCGTATTTGGGCCTTGTCGACCGCCCAGGCTTACATTGCAATTATTTCCAGTTCTTAATGAGGCCGAAAGCCGGTAGCTGGACGTGTATGCATTATTAGTTGATATGTAGATCAAGTGGCCGTCCGCTGCGAAGCCGACATGGACGAGTTCTTCTCCTGAGTGGGCGTGTACCTCAGCGAGTAAGTCAGATAACCCGTGATAGTGGTAAGCACCAGTTGGTTGGACGTGAGCGTTATTGAAGTCCATACCAAGATTGAAGGTGTCTTGTAGGCCTTCAACCCTGTAGGTCTCACCGGTCGCGCAAGTCACGGTTTCAGCAGTGCCTGGCTCAAACTTGACACCGTTTACTGCCACACCTGGCACATGCACCTCAGACGCGACACCCCTATAGGCAGGCTTCGTGGGGTACTCATACCTTTTTGATTGAGCGGAGATGGTATTCGGGTTGCCTGAGTTTGGGAACAAGCCAGTTTCATGATTTGGCAAAGCGTTCGTGACAATTGTTCGTGTGTTGCCGGAAACCGTCACTGTTGTCTGAGTACCAAATACGGCATCAGAAATTGAATAAGTGCCTAAATAAGACCCCACCTGAAGATCTGTGTGGGTGTGGGCGGCTGTTGTTTGGGTGGCTGCCGGGGTGGTTGTGTCTTCTGTGTGGGTGTGGGCGGCTGTTGTTTGGCTAGTGGGAGGGCTAACTGTCTCTTGGCTCGCACATGCACTGGCGACAACAGAAAATGTCAAAAGAACAGCGGCGGTCAACTGTGATTTGTTAATCCGAAAAGAAGCCACGCAGCACTATCCCCTGTTCGACGCAAAAAGATGGCTAGTGGGAGCAATTCTTATAGAAAATTCAGGAAGCAACTTTGGCAGCTACTTTAAGACCAAACCTGTTTGTTTCTAAACAATGAATCTTGAACCGACCCAAAGAAAATGGGTCAAGAACTTCACGAAAGAAAGCGAAGATGAACTACGTCGAATTAACAGACCAAGCTGTTGAATCAATGCGTGACCGGGATCCCGATGAGCCAGTCGCGATGATCAACTTACTGAAATTTCGTGACGTAGCCGACCCGAATCTAGGCTTGGAAACGACCAGCGGACGCGACTGTTACTTCGGTCACTACATCGCAGGAGTACGACCCATATCGAACCGCCTCGGAACTGGACACTCTCCCCTCTATCTCAACGACGTCAACTCATGTTTCTTCGCCTCCACAGGCGAAGACTGGGACTATCTGTTAATTCCTCAGTATCGATCGCGCCGGTCCTTTATCGAAATGATCACCGATCCTCAATACCAAGAACTTTTTAAATACCGGTCCGGGGCACTCGTCAATAGCCGATTAATCGAATGCGTCAACGAAAAACCGGACGGATACCCGCTGCACCTCAACGCGCCACTGCCGTCGGACCAAATTGTCGATCGGCCGGGATTATTCAAAGACCCGCGAGTCAACGAAATCAACGACCGTGACGCAGAACAACCAACTGACATGCTGAATCTGGTTCGCCTAGCCGACACCACAAAACCAGACGGCGGAGTTGACAACATGTCCGGTGCACAGGGCTACGAGGAATATAGAAAAGGAGTGACGGACCTATATGCAGAACGGGCCGGCGTTAAAATTACCTGGCGCGTCTTCCCCGTAGCTACCCTCATCGGGCCTTCTGACGAACTGTGGGATGAAGCGTTGATATATCACTACCTAAGTCGTTCAAGAATGCTTTCAATGTTCACCGACTACGACGATTACCGCGTGAACCATCTCCCAAAACGGAACGCATCAATATTGGATAGCCGACTAATTGAAACCACCGTTGGCGGGTAAATCTGTCGATTAAGAGTTCAGGAACTTCGCTCAAACTCGGCGCACTGGCCCATATCTGTATGTGTGGGAAATCTTAGGAGGTGAGAGGTTTTCCATTTGCATGGTCAATAAAGACGAACTCTTCAACAGGCTTTCTCGAAAGTTTCGACAATTGTTTAGGTGGACGACCAATCGTCAACATGGCCGAAACGGCCTCGTGTGATTCAAGCCCTAACAGTTCCTGTACAGCTGGCTCTTGAGCCGCAAGCAAAGTAGTTAATGTCCCACCGAAACCTTCGTTTCGAGCCGCCATCAATGCACTCCAAGCCATCGGATAAATCGAAGCCCCACTAACCACTCCGACACGGTCCAAAAACTGGTCCATCGAAGCAACAACTTTTAAATCAACAGCAACGATGCAAACAACTGGGACATCCTCCAGATGCTCAAACATCGGTATAGCAATTGGCAGCGATTCATCTAACGCAGCCTCAGAAGCATCTATCGACGAAGGAGTCACCGATTGCCAATAAACCTCACCCGCGCGAGTTTGCGCAGCCGCCACCCGCATCGGCCCCAAACACAACTCACCAAGAGCTTTTTTTGTTTCACGATCGCGAACAGCTATCACCTTCCAACCCTGACGGTTGCCTCCGTTCGGCGCAAACCGTGCCGTATCAAAAATTCGATACAACACATCATCCGGGACTGGCTCATCAACGAACTCCCGAGCTGCAAACGTGGTTCTAGCTACATCAACAAAATCCATTTTCAAACCTCAAACAATCCGATCAGAACGTAAGTCGTCAATTTCTGACGAACTGAAACCTAAGTCTGTTAACACCTCGGTGGTATGTTCACCCAACTCAGGGGCGCGATGACGGATCACACCTGGACTACCTGTCATGTGGACCGGGAATTGGCTTATGGGAATATCTCTCGCAGCTGTCGGATATTCCACTCGCTCCAAAAAACCCAGCGCATTTACATGAGGGTGATCCAAGGTTTGTTGAGGTTTTAGTACCGGGGCACCTGGGATCTTCAGCTCAGCAAGAGCAGAAAGAACCTCGTCCGTTGTCTTGTCAGCGCACCAATCCGACATCACCCCACAGATCTCATTTCTATGATTTCCGCGCCCTTCATCACTTTGGAACCTTGGGTCATCAGCCAACTCAGGTCGACCAACCAGCTTCGCCCAACGAGCAAACTGGTAATTGCCAATAACCGATACCAGAACTAATCCGTTGCTTGTAGCAAACGTGTCGGACGGAGAAGCTGTCTGACCCTGGTTATGTGAAGCCTCACGATTGATACCAAGTTGGTCCTGTTCTATGAGCGTTGCATTCGCAATCGTCATCGCCGTCTTTAACAAAGCTCCCTCAAGTTCTTGACCTTCTCCTGTCAGATCGCGATGGCGTAACGCCGCCAGCGTCGCCATCGCCAGCAGCGACCCAGTACAAAAATCAACATAGGGAGTTGAATTACGTGTGGGCTGTCCCTCCGGCCCCGTCATGTGCATCGCACCAGACATAGCTTGAGCCAAGCCATCAAAACCCACTCTGTCGCTGAAAGGACCACCGGAACCAAAGCAGGTCACCGTTGAAACGATGATGTCTTCCTTGACTTTCTTTAATGATTCGTAATCCAGCCCCATTTGCTGGCGTGTCTCTGGAGGGAGATTGGCAACTACCACATCTGCTGTTGCTACTAGGGCATTCATTATTTTTCGCCCTTCCTCCTTCATGGGGTTTAGGGTCACGCTTTTTTTGTTACGCCCAACTTGTAAGAACAAAGCCCCTTGCCCATCGGGGGTAACTGGCGTAGTCCAACGATCCTCACCACCGTCAATTCTCTCGATCCGAATGACATCCGCCCCTAGGTCCCCCAAAATTGTCGCTGCAAAAGGACCAGCAATAAAGCGGCCAAAATCTAGAACTCGAATCCCATCTAATACCCCAGACATTAAAACCCCCGAATTTTGCACAAGCGCATTTTCACCTGCAACCAAAGAAGATAGTTAGGTTTTCGGTTCTATAACTTTGCTCCCTGCGAATAAACCACGCGCCCATCAACGTTTGATTGCTTGCAGATTCAAAGTCAGGCCTAGGTTAGGTATCAGAGATAAGTCCTAGACCGCAGCGATCGGGGGAAAGTTGCTCACTTCATTTGACGATTTTTACATTCATCAGACACCACATCCCATAGCTACTCCAGCGTCAAGTGATCGCAATACTTACGACCGGTCTTTCTTTAATGGCTACACATCTGATGGAAGCTTGTATTTCGGAATCAGCTCTGCCCGCTACCCAAACTTACAGATACAGGATTGCGCCTTAACGATTGTTCGAGGTGAGCAACAGTTCTCCTTTCATGCTTCGCGTCGCGCTCCGCGAGATCCGATCGATATGACGACAGGGCCCTTTCGAATCGAAATCAGTCAGCCAATGAAAAACCTGCGCATCGTTGTTGATGAAAATGAAACGGGTATCGGAGCCGACCTCGAATGGGTCCCACGAACAGCCCATTTTGCTGAAGATCACCAAAGACTTACTCCCGAACAAATAGGCCGATGGATGATCGCCACTCGTATGAACCAGTTTGGGTTCTGGAGTGGTGAACTTCGCCTCCCTAACGAAACCATCACTCTCGATGCTGAGGAGACTTATGGGACCAAAGACCGATCCTGGGGTATTCGTCCAGTAGGAGATCCAGTATCCCCAGGAGCACCGCGCTCGCCTAAAGGATTGAAATTTTTTTGGGCGCCACTTCATTGGCCAGACCATGCAACGCATGTCGGCCTTTTCGAAGGAGACAGAGGCGAAGTATGGCATTGGGATGGGTTTCGATTACCGGCATATGCCGAAAGCGACCAAATACCAGGCATTGAAGACCCCCAGACTGAACGTCTGGTTTCAGTCAGTCATAACTTCACTTGGCTTCCTGGAACACGTCGAGTCTCAGGGGGCCAAATCAGAATTCAATTGCAAGACTCTGACCCAACTGAAATCGAGATAGAACCGATCTGCTCAGTCCTAATGAAGGGGATGGGCTACGGACACCCTGAATGGGGACATGGACAATGGAAGGGAGAACTCGCAGTATTTGGAGAGTCTTGGAATCTGAATGAAATCGATCCCTTAGCCCCTGAAAACATCCATATTCAAGAAGTTGTTCGAGTGCATAATGGCGTTTCAGAAGGGGTAGGTGTTCTCGAGCAATTAGTCGTCGGGCCATACCCTAGATACGGGTTTACTAAATTTTTTGACGGCGCTATTTGAATAAAGAGACCGACATGCACCATGTCTGTCATGGAAGGATGAGCAAATGGAACTGTATGACGTAATGCGAACCACATTCGCCGCACGAGATTTCACCGACGACGAAATGTCTGACGAGACGCTCTACCGGGTTCTCGACAACGCGCGATTCGCTCCTAGTGGCGGCAACCGACAAGGCGGACGGGTAATTGTTGTCAAGGATCCGGACACAAAGACTGCTCTTGGGCAGCTATGTCTTCCGCAATTGAGGGTGTATGGCGAGCAGCGGCGAAGCGGAGAAAGCCCCTGGCAAAGCGTTCAACCAACCAACGTTGACGTTGAACAAGTTTGGAATGACGAGTCGATACCTGCCGTAATCCCAATGTTTGAAGATCTATCCCGTACACCTACGGTCCTTGTTATTGCTGTCGACCTGAGTGTGGTCGCATCGATGGACAAGGATCTTGATCGGGTTGGCATTATTAGCGGAGGGTCGATCTACCCAATGGCGTGGAATATTCTGCTGGGTGCTCGCAATGAAGGATTTGGTGGCACTCTCACAACCCTCCTCGCGGCCCAGGAGCCAAAGGTGCAGCAGTTACTGGGACTCGAACCGAACGTAGCGGTCGCTGCTTTGCTCACGATCGGTAAGCCAAAAAAGCAATTGACCAAGCTGTCTCGCAAGAAGGTTGAAGAATTCACTACGGTTGACCGCGCAGACGGCCCGGCGTTTACAGGATGACGCAGTAAAGCCTTTAAGCAGGAATTGCTCGCCTGGCAATATGGTCCAGATTACAAGACGATGGCAAAGTACCAAATAGCGAGCCATGATCGCCGCCGACTCTTGACATTAGGTAAGCCTCGCTCACTGAAGGCTCACCATGTTGAACCATAAGGGTCGCAGCCCAAGCAATCGCAAGCCTTTCTACCAAACGACGCGCTTGCACCTCCGGTAGCGGCCCGCCAAAGTCGGCTCGTAGGGAATCTAAAAGCTTGTCAAGACCTGAATCTCGACCCCGCGATTGATCTAATTCATCTAAGAAAATCTCAACACTTTCAGGATTGCGAGACGCCGCCCTACCAATATCAAGAGCGATAACGTTTCCAGCCCCTTCCCATATGGCATTCAACGGTGCCTCACGATAGAGGCGCGGCATCACCGAGTCTTCGACGTATCCGTTACCGCCGACACATTCAAGTGCTTCCCTAACCACAGGGGTGGATTGCTTGGTCAACCAATACTTTGCGATAGGAGTTGCCAAGCGGGCAAAAGCTTGCTCTCGTTCGTCAATCTCCATGCGCTCATGCGCTCCTGAAAGGCGAGTGATCATCAAAGTTGCTGCTTCAACCTCAATTTCTAAGTCAGCTAGGACGTTTTGCATCAGAGGTTTATCGATCAGAGTTGCACCGAAAGCTTCGCGGTTAGCGACGTGCCACCCTGCTTGGCTCACTGCTTGCCGCATCAGCGAAACACCCCAATTTGCTACGTCAAGGCGGGTGGAATGAACCATTTCGATAATCGTTGGAATTCCGCGTCCTTCTTCTCCAACCATCCAGGCTGCTGTGTTGTCGAATTCCAGTTCAGCAGAAGCATTAGAGCGATTGCCTAGTTTGTCTTTGAGCCGCATCAGACGCAATGAATTGCGAGTCTCGTCTGGCAGCACCCGAGGAACGATGAAACATGACATGCCTTTTGGTGCATAAGCCAAAATTAGGAAGGCATCACACATGGGCGCTGAGGTGAACCATTTGTGACCTTCAATTCTGTACTCCGCTCCAGGGCCGCCGGTCGATACCGGGGTAGCAGTGCTCGTGTTGGCCCGAACATCAGATCCCCCCTGTTTCTCTGTCATACCCATTCCCAAAAGAACGCCCGACTTTGCACCGGGCGCCTTGAGTTCTTGGTCGTAACTTCTGCTGATTGTTAGTGGTTCCCAGATTTTTGCTAACTCAGGTTGATGTCGCAACGCCATCAACGCGCCAGAAGTCATTGAAGTTGGGCACCCATGACCCATTTCGATCTGCGTTATTAAACCCATTAGGGCATTGCGGGTTACGTAAGCCCCATCCCCAGCAGGTTTCTCATAACGCATGCAATGGATTCCGTTTTCGACTGCAAGATTTAAAAGTGAGTGATAGGCGGGGTGGTATTCGATCTCATCAATTCTGTTGCCCGACGCGTCATGCGTATGAAGAATTGGAACATTCTTGTTCGCTAAACGTCCCCACTCCCTTGTTTCCGAGCTGCCAACTTGATCACCGAAACTTTTCAAAAGCTCCAGATTTCCGCCTTCGCGTCCTACTGCTTCGGGAAGCACTGGATCAGAAGTAAACAAGTTGTAAGAAGTGAGTGGCCCAGGTTGGTTATCCGCTGCGGTCATGGCTCTAAACTAACTTGAAGTCAGTTGAAGAAGACAACAAAGCAATCAGCGACTACTTTTCCATGCACTGCACGACGGCGGCTAATTTTAAACCGCCCAATTAGGGGGAATGAGTGAAATACGTAGCACCATCTTCGGTCGAGGAAGCAACATCGTTGTTGTCTTCCTCTTCATCAGCGCAGGTGTTTGCGGGCGCAACAGACGTTGTTCCCCAACTCCGAGCAGGGCGCTCAGCACCAGAAGTACTGGTTGATCTCAAGAAGATAGAAGAACTCGTATCGATCGCTAAGGACGACGACAAATGGAGAGTTGGGGCTGCAACTCCTACGGCCAATCTCACCGGGGACGAAGCATTCAGTGAAGAGTTTCCAGGTCTATCTGAAGCTGCTGGCCTGATCGGCTCGGACCAGATTCAAAATAGATCCAGTCTTGGAGGAAATCTATGTAACGGGTCACCCGCAGCTGACTCGGTCCCAGCCATGGTGGTAAATGGAGTGCGCGCCGTGATCGCGGGCCCGAACGGAACCCGTGTGCTGGATGTAGCTGAAGTAGTCACTGGCCCCGGACAGACTTCGCTTGACATGGACGAGTTTATTGTTGAATTCGAAATTGACAGAATGCCGGAACGATCTGGCGACGCGTACTTGCGGATGATCCCTAGAACTGAGATGGATATCGCCGTAGTCGGAGCTGGAGCCCGGGTCACACTTGCTGAAGACGGAAGTATCGAAGAAGCGATTGTGGCCTTGGGAGCTGTTGCCCCAACAGTTGTCAGAGTCCCACAAGCGGAATCAGCCTTGATCGGCAACACTGTCGACGACGACACGCTCTCCGCAGTGGCGGAAGCAGCGAGTGGAGTTTGCAATCCGATTGATGACAAGAGGGGAACGGTCGCCTATCGGAAACAAGTAGCCGGAGTGTTGGCGAAACGAGCGGTACTGATAGCAATTGAACGAGCTGAGCAGAGAAACGGAACCAAGTAATGGCACGAACCCATATCACCGCTGTTGTCAACGGAGATGAAACCGAATTCTTGACAGAAGATGGCACGTCTTTGTTGAATGCTCTCAGAGATGAAGTTGGTTTAACCGGAGCGAAAGAAGGTTGCGGCACTGGAGACTGCGGTACTTGTTCCGTCATGATCGATGGCAAAGTCACCACTTCTTGTCTTGTGTTTGCTCCCGAGGCTCAAGGGGCAACAATACTTACTGTCGAAGGACTTGCTGATTCTGGACAGTTGCATCCCCTTCAACAATGCTTCCTGGAGGGAGCCGCCCTTCAATGCGGCATCTGCACACCGGGTTTCCTGATAGCTGCTAAAGCTTTGCTAGACAAAAACCCGGATCCAACTGAAACAGAAATTCGATATGCATTGGCTGGCAACCTTTGCCGGTGCACTGGATATGACAAAATTGTTCGTGCTGTGCAAGAAGCAGCTCGAGAGATGAGGGGTCAGTAATGGCGATAATCGAAGAGAACCCTGGATATAAGTGGGTAGGTACTCGGCCCATCCGGCCTGATGGACTGGAAAAAGTCACAGGCAAAGCACAGTTTGGTGCCGACTTGATGTTGCCGGGCATGTTGTTCGGCAAAGTTGTCCGCTCACCCCATGCCCATGCTCGGATAGTGTCAATCGACACTGCGGCGGCGGAGGCAATGGTTGGCGTAAAGGCTGTGATTACAGGGAGCGATTTTCCTGATCTAGCGGCTAACGGGGCTCACGCCAGTGACATTGATGTAGCCAACAATGCCATCGCTCGAGAGAAAGTCCTATATGAAGGCCACGTAGTCGCAGCGGTAGCGGCCACTACTCGTGAGCAAGCGGAAGCTGCCGCAAAAGCGGTAGAAGTAACCTACGAAATCCTGCCCCACGTGCTTACGGTGGACGAGGCAATGGCAGAGGGCGCTCCGCTCCTGCACGAAGGAATGATCACCAAAGGGGTTGATCCCGCGCCGGAAGAACCATCAAATATTGCGAGCAAAATTCTCCATGAACGCGGCGATCTGGACCAAGGTTTTGGTGAAGCAGATGTCGTCGTCGAACGAGAGTTCACGACCAAACCGGTCCACCAAGGATATATAGAGCCCCATGCCGCTGTGGCCGATGCCAATACTGATGGTAGAGCTCACATATGGTGCTCATCCCAAGGTCACTTCCAAATGAGGGCATACTCAGCCACGGTCCTTGGTGTGTCTCCTGGGACCTTGAAGGTTACCGCAGCCGAAATTGGTGGCGGCTTTGGAGGTAAGACGGTTATCTACCTCGAACCACTCGCAGTGCGGCTATCGCAAAGAGCTGGCCGTCCCGTCAAGCTAGTGATGGACCGTGATGAAGTTTTCCGTGCGACTGGACCAACTTCAGGTACTCGCATACGGGTGAAAATGGGTGTGTCTAAGGATGGGAAGATAACGGCTGCTGAAGTATGGATGGCATACGAAGCCGGTGCCTATTCAGGTTCACCAGTAGGTGCCGCAGGTATGACAGCCATCGCCTGTTACGACATTCCAAACTTCGTAGTAGAGGGTTACGACGTTGTTTGTAACAAGCCCAGAGTTGCGGCATATAGGGCCCCTGGTGCTCCCATGGCTGCTTTCGCCGTTGAATCAGTCCTGGATGAACTAGCTAGGGACATAGGAATGGATCCGATTGATATTCGGCTAGCTAACGCTGCTGTCGAAGGAACTCAGGCTTCATACGGTCCGAAGTTTCCGCGAATTGGCTTTGTCGAAACCTTAGAAGCAATCAAAGATCACCCCAACTACACAGCAGAGCTCGGACCTAACCAAGGAAGAGGTGTTGCAGCCGGTTTCTGGTTTAACGCGGGCATGATGTCTAGTGCCACTGTTCATATCAATGAAAATGGAACAGCGACTGTAGTAACAGGTTCCCCTGATATCGGTGGAAGCCGGCAATCGATGGCACTTATGGCTGCTGAAGAGTTAGGCATTTCATATGAGTCAATCAAAGCTGTAGTCGCCGATACCGAAACAGTGGGTTTTAATGATGTGACTGGCGGGAGCCGGGTGACCCTGGCTACTGGCGCAGCGGTAGTTGACGCCTGCCGGTTGATAGTTGAAGATCTTCGGGCTCGAGCAGCAAAAACCTGGGATGTAGAAGTTGACCAAGTTGAGTGGGTCGATGGGCAAGCTCAACACGTTGACGGAAGTCAACCGCCACTATCTCTTGGGGATCTAGCAGCGAAATCCGGCCGAACCGGAGGACCGATATCAGCTAACGCTTCGCTCAATTCACGCGGAGTCGGAGCCGGTTTCTCAACCCAACTTTGCGACGTAGAGGTTGACCCGGAAACTGGGGTGACCAGAGTTGTCCGATACCTAACAGCTCAAGACGCTGGTCGAGCGATTAGCCCCGACTACGTGGAAGGACAAATGCAAGGCGGAGTCGTCCAAGGAATCGGGTGGGCTTTGAACGAGGAATATATCCATGACCAAGACGGTGTCATGGAAAATCCGAGCTTCCTTGATTATCGGATACCTGTAGCTTCCGATCTTCCGATGATTGATTGTGCCATCGTCGAAGTGCCAAACCCAGCTCACCCCTATGGAGTTAGAGGTGTCGGAGAGGTGGGGATTGTCCCACCTATGGCAGCAGTAGGTAACGCGATAAATGACGCGATCGATGTCCGTATGACAGATCTACCAATGTCACCGGTCAGAATCCTTGAAGCGCTCACCGAGCAGCGCGACTAACTAAATCAAATGGCCCAAGTTCATTTTTCGGCGGGTCTGCGCGACCTAACCGGAGGGTTAGCTCAAGTCGAGGTCGAAGCTACGACCGTCCGACGTCTCGTGGCTGCGCTGGAGGAGCAGTTCCCAGGCATAGGAGAACGGCTTTCCGAAGCATCCTCGGTGGCTATCAACGGTGAAATTTTCACTGACGCGGAGTACGAACCAGTAGATAGTGATGCCGAAGTTCATTTCCTAGATATTTTTCAAGGCGGCTAATCAGAAGGTTTATAGCGAAACAAAACAAGTGAGCTTTTTGTTTAGTTCGTTTGTGGGTCCTCTAACCGATCCGGAATGAAGCAGAGTAGCCAAGCGACCAGTGAAGTGAAGATAACTATCCCTATAGCGAGTTCATAGCTGAAGCTGTCTATTACGAAGCCGAGGGCGGCCGGCCCAGCCAATGCGCCGAATCCAAGAGCCGTGTACAAGATGCCGATCGTGCTGCCAAGATCGGCGACTCCGAACCATTTAGCGAGCACGTTTGGAGCTGCTGTGAACCACACTGCCCAACTGACCCCGTGCAGCACGGCGCTGCAGAGAAAGAGAACATACGAGTCGCCTGATAGGAGCCATAGGATTAGACAACAGATAAGGAGAACCTGACCAAATCGGTATTGATGTATGGGAACGAAACGGTCATTTAAGGCGCTAATGACCAGCCGGGCGACAACTGAGGAGGCCCCGATTACTCCTACGAGGCTCGCGGCAGCTGTTCCTCGGATTCCTTCGGCTACTGCATGATCATTGTAGAAAGCTAAGGGCGCGTAAAAACCGGGCCCACCCACTGTAAGTGCTCCGTACAGAATCAAGAATTTCTTTGACCTAAGGATCGTTCGCAACCCGACGCTGTCCGTGCGCAGAGTTCGAGGTGAATCAACAGCAGCGAAGGTACAACTAGTTAGAAGGATCCCGCTCACAACGGCATAAACAGCGAGAGTAGAACGCCATCCCATAGCGTCTATCAGAGCTCGGGAGACAATCGGTCCAATAAACGTTCCCATGCCCACACCGGCTAAGACCAAACTGATAGCCGAAGCTTGTCGATGTTTAAACCATCGACCGACAGTGCCGATCATTGAGGGGTAACAGCAGCCCACAGCGCTGCCGACAAGAGGCGCGTAAAAAAAATATAGATGCCATAGCGCTGATGCTTGGCTGCTGATGATCAGGCCAACAGTCATAAAGACAGACCCGACGGCGATCACCGGTCGCACACCTAGGGTGTCCCCAATTTTTCCACCGATAGCTCCCGCTAAATAATAAAAGCAGACGGCCGTCGAAAAAATAGGTGCGACTGGTCCAGTTGACGTGTCAAAAGTTTTTGCAATAGGTGTTAAGAAAATACCGAAAGAAAAGAGCACTCCGAAGTTGACGAAGTTCGCCACAAACGCGGCACACGTAACTATGCGGCTACTTCTGCGGTCGTAGTCTGAAATCGTTTCGATCACGTATTCCTATTGTGCACGGGTGGCTTAGATCATTGTTCTGACCTATTCAACTCATAGTTAATCCACCAGATACGGACAAGGTTTGACCGGTTACGAAAGCAGCCTCGTCAGAGTTAAAATACAACACAGCCGAAGCTACTTCCGTTGGAGTTCCTACCCGCTTCATTGGCACAGCCCTAGCCATAGCACCGATGATTTTGTCACCATCATCGCTAGCAGCCACGATCCCATCAAGTAATGGAGTGTCAGTTGGGCCGGGGCACACGACATTCGCTGTTACCCCACTCCGAGCGGCTTCTCTAGCGATTGTTTTCGTGAATGCGATAATCCCACCCTTAGCGCCCGAATAGACCGCTTCAAAAGACGATCCAACGCGTCCAGCATCAGAAGCAATGTTGATTATTCGACCCCATCCAGCTTCAAGCATCGATGGCAGACATGCGTGAACAGTCCTTAAAACGCCCTTGTAGTTGATTTCAATTACGCGATCCCAGAAATCTTCGTCGGTTGACAGAAACGGCATTAGCTCATCCCAACCCGCACAATTCACCAGAATTTCGACTGGACCGAGCTCGTCGATCGCTTCGAAAATACCAGCTTGAACTGCATCAGTATCTGCTACATCCATAGCTACAGCTACAGCACGACCGCCGGACTCAGAAATCATCGAAGTAGTGTCCTGAGCACCTTTCAAATTGAGATCCGCCACTGCTACATGGCGGCCCATGGCCGCCAAGCCGATGCAAATCTCTCTTCCAATTCCGCTGCCACCACCTGTGACAAGCGCTACACGTCCGCTCATTTTCAACTCCTTGTTGCTCTCGCTACTTCGCCCCATTTTTCTATCGAATCGGGGTCTTTACGCATGTGCTCTTCTGTCAGATACATCACTACTCGAGCAGCAGTTCCCTGATAGCGGTCCTTTAAACGATCAGCCATTTCATCCCAAGTTGATACCAAGGCAAAGTGATCGAGCATTTCGTCAGAGATGGTGTCTGCCATGCCCTGCAAGTCACCGGCTTTCATTTTGTCGCCTAAAGCCTTCGTGACTCCTTCAAATCCTAAGTCTTCAAATTGGAAGGCGTAGTTAGGTGTAGTGCCATAGAAAGCAATCTGAGTTTTTGCCCGATGGACCCACGGTGCCCGTTCTTCGGCGGTGTCGCCGGCGACTGCGAATACTGGAACAATCAAATCAATATCAGAGGCTTGACGATCAGCAGCCGTAGCACCTTGCTCTACCTCCGGAAGTAGTCGATTTTCGATGTAATGCATGGAATGCATTGGGTGCACGTGAACGCCATCAGCAACCTGTCCCGCAACCCTATTCATTAGCGGGCCAACTGAAGAAATATCGACTTTGATATCGCCAAAATCGTGACCTCGAGGTTTCCAGGTATCGGGCAAAAGCGAAAGGTTATAAAACTCGCCTTCGTGGCTTAGCCGTTCCTCATTACGAAAGGCACGAAAGCAGGCCTTAACAGCTAAGACATAGTCTTGTAAGCGGCGGGCAGGACGATCAAAGTCTGAAGAGTAGCGACGAACAACATGTCCTTTAACTTGGCTACCTAAACCCAAACGAAATTTACCGTTGGTTTCACCAGCCAATTCCCACGCAACTTGTGCCGACACCATAGGGCTTCTCGGAAAAGCAACTGCGATGCCAGTCGTAAATGTCAAAGAGGGAGCAGCCATTGCTGCTGCCGCAATCTGCATCCACGGCACTTGCCCCGTTTCGGTGTACAGCATTCCTGAAAATCCCTGATCTTCAACACGACGAGCTAGATCTCCTGCACTCGCCCACGTCGATGAACCTGTCATCAAATCGAATTCCACGTTGATACCTCTTTCCTAACTCCTATTTGAGCCGAAATCTCGTCGCTCGGCCAATGCAACTAGATCGCCTCTAAAGTTGCAGGTTATGAGTGATGACTGGTTATTGATGGGAGAGATTCCGGAACGCGCTGCGCGTTTATGGAAAGACGACCTTGCATTGGTCTTTAAAGACCAACGTTGGACACACGAAGAATTTGCAACCAACGTCAAAGAAGTAGCTAAAGGCTTGATAGGTGCTGGTGTCGAGCATGGAGATCATGTCGCAGTCTGGATGACTAACCGGCCGGAATGGCTGTACCTGATGTATGCGATTCCTCAAATCGGCGGGTGCATTGTTCCGTTAAATACGCGATACCGAACTGACGACGTCGCCTATACCGTCGTGCAATCGCAGAGTAAATTTCTTATAGCTCTTGACCAATCTGGACCGATCAATTACGGCGCGATGCTTATCGAAGCTGCAGACCAACTAAACGAAGGTGGATATCTCCAAACCATCGTCATGCTTGGACAACAACTACCCGACAGCGTTAGTTGGAGTGCCATGCTTGAGGAGGGTAGAACTATCACCGATCAGGAACTAGAAGCACGCGCTTCAAAAGTAAATGTCGAAGATCGCATGATGCTCGCCTATACATCCGGCACCACAGGACATCCTAAAGGTGTAGTTCACTGCCACAAACCTGTCCGTAATACCTATGAAAGAGCGATGTTGCTAGGACATAATCGCAACGATGTTCATATGAGCTATCTGCCGCTGTTTCATGCTTATGGCTTTAGTGAGGTCGCGATGATGGCGGGCTTAACAGGCGGTAGCCAAGTCTTGTTCGACGTTTTTGAACCCAGTGAAGTCTTAGATGCAGTAGAGGTGGAAGGCGGAACTGTTCTCCACGGGTTTGATAGTCATTGGGCTGATCTTCTTCGTTCTCAACAAGAAATTGAACGGGATGTCTCTTCGCTACGAGCGGGGACATTACCGGCAGGAATGGAATCCACAATCCCAATAGCCCGCCAAGTTCAAGATGTTTTCTGTCCGACGACTAGTGGCTTCGGAATGAGCGAGTCTTGGGCCTTCATCGCCTCGAGTCACATTACGGATTCTTTAGAGCAACGAACTGAAGCTTCTGGCTACCCCATGTACGGAATTGAATTCGAAATACGTGATCTTGATACTGGAGCAGTATTACCAGCGGCTGAGACAGGAGCATTGCATGTGAGGGGCTACACCGTGACCAGCGGATATTGGAATAAGCCGGAGGCGACTGCCGAAGCTTTAGACGGTGATGGCTGGCTTGATACCGGTGATGTTGCGCTGTTACGACCCGATGGTCATGTTGTATTTGTTGGCCGCCATAAAGACATGCTGAAAGTTGGTGGCGAAAATGTTTCACCTGCCGAAGTGGAGGGGTATCTGTTAGAAGTTGATGGGGTGCAGGAAATTGCTGTCGTTGGTTATCCGGACGAGCGGCTAGTTGAAGTGCCTGTTGCCTTTGTCGTCAGATCAAATGATGTAACAGCTGAGAATTTGATTGACCGCTGCCGCGGCAAAATTGCGAGTTTCAAAATTCCAAGACACGTTATATTCATCGATGAGATGCCCGTGACGCCCTCGGGAAAGATAAGAAAAGTAGAACTTAGAGAATGGGCCTTACAAAAAATCTGAAAGGCCCCCATTAAGGGGGCCCCTCAAGATTTAATTGCTCGTGGCTTAGGCTCCTGTAAAGGTTGGCCCACCCAGGGTGTAACTCGTAGCTTCACCTGAAGAACGTTCCGCTTCGCGATTCCGAACCTCAGCTCGAGCAACGACGTTGTGATGAACTTCGTCCGGCCCGTCTGCCAGTCGCAGAGTTCTTTGGCTGTGCCACATATCAGTTAACGGGAACCATTGTGATACGCCAGCAGCCCCGTGCATTTGAATTGCCTCGTTGATGATGTCGCAGCACTTTTCAGGAACCATTGCTTTTACAGCGCTCACCCACACACGAGCTTCCGCATTGCCAAGTTTGTCCATTGCTTGCGCGGCACGCAAGACCATCAAACGCATTGCTTCTACCTCGATACGAGCTCGAGAAATAACTTCCATGTTTTTGCCGAGGTTCACAAGCTTTTTGCCAAAAGCCTCACGAGTGGTGCCTCGGTCAACCATCATCTCTATTGCTTTCTCAGCTGATCCAATAGAGCGCATGCAGTGATGGATACGGCCCGGCCCGAGACGCAGTTGACTAATTTCGAAGCCTCGACCCTCTCCCAATAAGACGTTCTCGCGGGGGACCCGTACATCCTCAAGTTTGAGATGCATATGACCGTGTGGTGCATCGTCGTTACCAAATACATGCATAGGACCGATAATGTTGACGCCCTCAGTATCCAGAGGTACAAGAATCTGAGACTGTTGTTTATAAGTGTCAGCGTCTGGATTAGTGCGGACCATCGTGATCATGACCTTGCAACGAGGGTCGCCGGCACCTGAGATATAAAATTTTTCGCCGTTAATGACCCACTCATCTCCGTCTAAAACTGCTTCTGTCTCAATTTGTTTCGCGTCAGAACTCATAACCCTTGGTTCTGTCATGCAGTACGCAGATCGGATTTGCCCATTCAGCAACGGCTCAAGCCACTGTGCCTTTTGCTCTGGTGTGCCAGTCCGCTCCAAAACCTCCATATTTCCGGTATCGGGCGCTGAACAGTTCAAACATTCGGATGCCAAACGATTCTTTCCGAGTTCGTTTGCGATATAGGCATAGTCAAGGTTGGTTAACCCTTCGCCAGTTTCGGCATCAGGAAGAAAGAAATTCCATAGTCCCTGAGCACGAGCTTTTTCTTTGGCGCCCTCAAGAAGTTCCAGTTGGCCTTCTCCGTAACCCCATCTTTCTGCCCGGTTTTCGCCGAGGCGGTAATACTCCTCGGTGATTGGGTCGACTTCCTCGCGAATGAAAACCTTCACGGCTTCGTACAGCGGACGAACCTTCTCTGACATTCTCAGATCAAGGTCATCCATGCTTGCTGACTTCAGTGCGCCACCAACCACGGGGTGCCCCTTTCATTTTGCTTTAAAGCGGACAGTTTGACTCCGCCACATCGGTACTACTGAACCATAGCTATCTTCTAGGCATTAAGCATTTTCGAATCGAAAAGATGAGGCGAAGTTCAGAGCTGAAACTGTTCCCATTTACGAAGTAAAGAGCCTCTGATAATCAGTGGATTACCATCCACGACAGGTGTTGAGCCTCACGCTACGTTCCATGGTTGTGACGTCTTGCTCCCGAGGAACTTGTGGAGCTCCGGCCGTAGCTGGGCTTTCCTATAACAACGAACGTTTATCGGTATGGGTCACTGATCTACACGCTGACGCTGTTCACACAATGTTCCTGTGCCAGCTTCATGTTCAAAATCTTCGAGCACCGCAAGGTTGGACCGTTTTTGATGAGCGAGATGGAACCCCGCGCTTGTGGACAGTTACTCCCGGTGAAGTGGTGCCACCTGCTCGTAAACGCAATCGTGTTCGTCGTCAGCGAGCACAAAGTGGTCGAATCTTAGAAGTTGAAGAACTTCAACTTTTTGAATTGGAAGATTTGGCTTCTGACAAGATTGCACCGGTTACCTTGCTTGATGAGGCTAGAAACCTGGGACGATCTAACAGTCGAAGTGGTGTTCTAAAAGAGATACAAACGGCGACACTACTCGGTTAGTTAATTTGAGTTTGCACCTGTTAGATCAAAGACGGTTGCTCGATTTGAGATCGGTAATTACTACCCGACCATCTGAAGATAGTGCCGCCCGAAATCGGACTTCCCCGTCCTGACTAAGAACGAGATCGTTTCCGTCGGTACTAACTGTCAGCTTTGCGCCTGTCTCTTTCTCCAACTTTGGACGTGCTGCAGTCAAAACATCACGTATTTGCTGCCGTCTCTCAGCTTGAATTAAATCATAGTCAAACTCTATGAAATCACCCGGTTCAGTGCCCGAAGGTCTCATGCCGTTCCCAAGAAGTTGCGAATACTTATAACCACCAAAGATTTAGCCTCGAAAATACCACCACCGTCGTGCTGGTTTATTTGATTGGAGGTAATCACAGCCGCTGCCGCTCTTTCTGGACGGCCTGAGAACTCTTATTTGTAGGCCTGTAGATCGGCTCTACCCAATGATGAGTAGTGGCACCATTCTTGGTGACCGGTACCGTACTTCGTGTGGATTTAGTTGTCCCAGTCATGGGTTCGTTGCTGTTCATCTATTTCGTATACAGGATCGGCTTGAAACTTATGCTCGGATTTTCGCGCCCTGTACCGGCGCCTCCTCCGCCTGGAGAGCTAAGAAAAGTTCGTCTGACCTATATGTGCTCGCTCTGCGGGACAGAAGTTCGTATGACACGCTCTCCGAATACCGTTCCCGAAGGCCCGAAATGCTGCATGGAGGAGATGGAACTAATCCGCGACCATGACAACGATTAGCCCGAGCGGAACAACCCACAGGTTTTCCACATCCTGGGGAGAAACCACACCGCTGTAATTTATAGGAGACTTTCAGAGCTTTAGCGCCAGCGAGTAGCAGTCAAGATTCCTATAAGCACAAAGCCGAGTCCGCCAAGAATCCAAGAACTAGAGGGGCTCCCAGGCAGCCAACTCATGTAATTCGAAAAGATGACCGCGACGCCGACTAACAAAAATGCCAAAATCATCCACCCGAACCAAGCAGGACTCGGTGGGAGATCACCCGCAAGTGTTTCTTCAGTAACGGTTCCCTCTGGACGGGTGCCCTTAGGTGTTAAACGACTTGTCTTCTTTGGCCTTGCCATGAGCAACGAGGATAGAGGCAGAAATGAGCCTGACCACTGATCTCAGACAGGATTTGGCTTTAGTTGTTCGGTTCCACTGTAATGAAGCCGTTTCCAGCATTGGGTGCAGGCGCTGGGACAAGTTCTGGGGCATCGTCGGCGGTTCCGGCAATTCCGACGATGAGTATTACTTCGGAACCTAATAGGAGATCTGTTCCCGGGGAAGGATCCATACCGACTACATGTCCGATAAGAGGATCTCCGACAACTAAGGCGCGCTCAGCTCGTTTAACTTCAAAACCTAAGTTTTCGAGAGCCAGCTCGACCTGCGCAGCGTCGGTGGTGCCGAGAATCTCTAATGATGGCACTTGACCCGTTGCGGGACCGAGCGAGACAATTAACCGCACAACGCTTCCACGCTCAGTCACATCACCAAATTCCGGCTCAGAACGAATCACTGTATTGATTGGAAATTCCAGCGAATTTTCCATGATTACTTCTTCAAGTAGCCCTTCTCGAGCAAGTGTGACCCGGGCGTCTGATAAAGATTGGCCTTCAACTGATGGGATATCTACCTCACCCCGTCCCACAGAGACTGTCAAGGTGATCACAGTTCCCTGGGGTCGCTCTTCAGTACTTGGGACACTTTGGTCCATTACTACGTTTCTCGCGTAGTCGTCACTTTGCTGTTCGATTCGCTCGACTGTGAACCCGGCAGCCAAGAGAATCTCTTCGGCTTCAAGGAAATCCATTCGTTGGACTGACGGAATTCTGACAACCGTTAGTCCCTTAGAAGCGAACAGCCGTATTGGATTCTCAGGATCGTTTGGTTCCGCCAGAAGTAAGCCAGCGCGCGGATCTTGTTGAAAAATTTGATTGGCCGGCATGTCTAGGCGTTCCTGAAATTCGATAGTGATTTGTTCGAATCCCTGGTCTCGTAACTGATTTTCAGCTTCCTGCCAATCAAGGCCAACAACCGACGGTACTCGTAGTCGACTATCTACTTGGTCTGCCGTTTGAGAATTGTTGTTCCCGGCGCTCGAGTTGAAGCCATCAACGAGCAAGTAAACCAACCCCGCTACCACGATTAATAACACAACTAACAAAGTCACCCACACACGAGTCTTGTCTGAAGAGGGTTCAGTAGTAGAGCGATTGTTTGGTGAGCGGTTTGTGTCAGGTCTCTCTGATGTTTGGGCTGGTGTCTGTGGTGAGGGGCGCGTCCCCGGTGAAGGAGTAATACGAGTTTGTGCTGTCGTCGCAGAGAGTGTGCCCCTGCTTTGGGTAGCGAGAACTTGTTGACCGGTTCGGAAGCGCCGTAGGTCGCCGCGCAAATCATCTGCAGATGCGTAACGGTCCTCAGGGTTTTTTGTTAATCCCAAAAGACATATCGCCTCAAGCGCAGGAGGGACGTCAGCATTGAATTGCGAAGGGGGGTTGGGTGCTTCTTGTACATGCTTGTAGGCAATGGAGACCGGTGTATCACCCGTAAAAGGTGGCCCAGCTGTAAGCATCTCGTAGAGAACTACAGAGAGCGAATACACATCGCTCCTAGGGTCAGCCGGCTGACCCTGTGCTTGCTCGGGCGATAGGTACGTCGCTGTGCCCATGACCGAACCTGTTTGAGTCAAATTATCGGACGCATTCCCTGATAGTGCTCGAGCTATGCCAAAGTCGGTCACTTTTACTTGGCCGCCTGTAGTAACCAGTACGTTGCCAGGTTTTACATCACGATGCACAACACCATTTCGGTGAGCGAACGCTAGAGCCGCTGCTATGTCGATGGCGATGTCAGCGGCGCGATCTGGGTGAAGAGGGCCTTCTGCTCTGATTATCTCAGCCAAGCTTCGACCTTCGACGTACTCCATGACGATGTAGTAGGTCCCTGCTTCTTGTCCCCAGTCGTAAACACCCACGACGTTGGGTTGATTTAGATTGGCCGCCGCTTGTGCCTCCCGACGAAAACGCTCAACAAAAGAAGGATCTGTTGCGTACTCAGGAAACAAAACCTTGACAGCTACAGGTCTGTCTAAAAGCTTGTCTCTCCCCAAAAAGACTTCCGCCATCCCGCCACGCGCAATGCGGCGGTACAGTTCGTATCGTCCGCTAAAAATTGGTCGTTCGTTGTCAGACATAGGCGGTTCTGGGGGTGCCACTAAGACCCCTCCAGGTTAGGGCTCGGGAGGCGGAGAACCGCCTCAGTGATTCTTCTGGAAATTCCTGCAATGTTGGCTTCGGCTATCTGCTGATCGTCAAAATCATTACCCTCCAGAAGTACCGCAACAATGACCTCCGGACGTGGCACCGGCGCTAATGCAACCATCCAAAGATGATTGCTGTCCGAAAATGATGAAGCTAACAATGCGCCCATTGAAACATCACTTAATTCAAGGCCAGCGGCGTTACCGCTCTTAACGTTTTCAGATAGCAAACCGAGTAATTCAGCGGCAGTCTCTTTCGAAACCGACTGGTTTAGTATGTGAGGCTCAAAGTCGTGTATCACGGAACCGTCATGAGCCAGGACACGATCCACTAGGCGAGGTTGGATTTGGGTTCCGTAATTGCCAATAGTGGCAAAAAGGTTTGCCACTTGAAGTGGTGTCAGTTTCATCGAGATCCCAACTGCTGAGTGGGGAACGGAAGAAATCAATCTTGTCTTGCCGCTCGTCCCCGGTAGAGCATTCTGGGATTGCAATGGGTCATTATCGATTAGACCAAACCGTTTGGTGACAGTTTCTAGTGGTCCATGACCAATCTCTGTTCCTAGAGTTGCCCAGCCAGATCGGCAATCGCTGAGCATGAGAGATTTAATTGTTCCACCACATCTGTTCCCATCGGGGTTAGTAATAACCGAAACGTTTGAGTTCGCTGAAAATGATGAAGTGCTAGGGGTAGCGAAGTCACCGAGGTTATTTTCGATGGCTGCAGCAGCTGTGACAATGGTGAAGAGTGAACCGATCTCGACGCTCTGGTACTCAGCTCTATTTTTTAATGGCTGCGTGACATCAAAATTTAATTTGTTGAAGTCAATTGCCGCTGCTTCTAGGTCGTGAGATGACAGGTGATTCGGATCAAAATTGGGGTTGCTCCACATCCCCCAAATAGCGCCAGTGGTGGGTTCGATGACCACCACCGTTCCCTTGTGGCCGGCCATAGCGGCTCGTGTAACTAATTGGACGTCATGCCTGAGCGATAACTGGAGTTGACCTGTGCGTGCTTGGTCAACAAACAAATCGCGGCTGTCTTGTATCCGAACTGAGAGGTCACTTCCAGCCAAGAAGCCGTTGTGGCTTCGCTCTATCCCACTACCTCCGTGTTCAGCTGAAATAAACCCAACTACCTGGGAATAGAGCGAGCCGTAAGGATATTGACGTAAACGATTGCGGGGGCCGCTTACAGCCACGGTTTGGGCGATTATTTCTCCATCGGCGGTTTTGATTGAGCCTCTTGGCGCATCAAAGTTGAGCATGATCTCGCGAGTGTTGAGAGGGTGATTTCTCAGATCTTTTGCATTAACGACCTGAACCATCTCCAACCGAAAAAATAAGAGACCGTATAAGGCAAGAAAAGCAATTCCCACGTGGACTAGACGTCGACTCACGGTGTGCTTTCAGGTTCAGAGGCTAGGTGCGGGATAATCTCGGTTGGGTCTGCCGCGTGTGAGACCGTTTCGGAAATCTTCAGAAGGAGGGCTAAGGCCACGCTGCAGGTAAATAGAGCCGAGCCATTAGCGGCGACGAAGGGTAGAGAGATGTCGTTGGGTGGCAGAAGGCGAAGTGTTACAGCGATCGGAGCCCACGCCTGACTAGCAAAAAATATTGCTATTCCGACAGCTGATAGGCCTTCGAATTCTCGTCGTGCGGTCGTGGCCAAGCGCAATGTGACACCTGTGAGTAGGAGGAAGCTTGATAAGACGGCGGATCCTCCTATGAACCCGAGTTCTTCGGCGATCGGAACGAATGCGAATTGATTGGTTGCCCCTACCGCCCAATCAGCTGATCCTTCTCCTGGGCCTGTTCCGGTGAGACCTCCTCCTGCAAGAGCGAATGTGGATCGGATAATAGTTTCGCCGAATTGTGGATTTGACCAAGGGTCTGTCCAGGCAGCAAAGCGGTCTTGTAGCTCGGGCACGCTATTGAGGGCCAGAAGTACTGACCCACCAGTCGCCGCTATAAAGATTGCCAAATCAAATGGTCGGCCAACAGCGACCCACCACATTGAGAGAAATATGGCGACGAGAACAAAAGCAGAACTTAAATCGCTCTGAAATATGACTGTCATTGAAGCAAGTAACCAGGCACCTATGAGAGGGATGAAACGAGATGGATCGCCATCTAGCCGCTCAACTTGCCCTAGATGTTCCGCTGTGTTCCGTGAACGGTAGGTAGCAAGCCAACCTGCAAAGAAAATAATCAGGAATAAAATGCCTAGCTGACTTGGATCGATAGTCACGGACCCAAGTTGAAGTGATCTGTATGAGCCGTTTCTCCCCTCAGAGAGTTTCAGCACTAACGGAACCAGCAAGAGTGCTAAACCGGCTAGTCCAATTCGTTTTTGAAAGTTCTGCAGCCATTTCAAGTCCCTTATCCCGGCTACTACGGAGATGAAACCGCAGGTCGCTAGGGCACTCCAGATCACTTGATTGACTAGAAGGTCTGGGTTGATTCTGAGTACGAACGCAATCCCTAGACCCTGCAACAATGCCGCAATTGGGAAAAGCAAACCGTTAGCTGTCGGGGCCCATTTCCTTAGAGATAGATGGCTGAGCGTCCAGAGCAGCAATAAGGCCCCTAAGTACGGGATAGCCACCCAATTGATATCTGTGTGTTCGGCTACGGCCGCAACAGCAACGGTTGTCAATGTTATGAAAGCAGCAAGTAATAGAAGAGTTAATTCGACGATGCGCTGCTGATTCACTTCAGCTACCGTCCACGCCTTTGACCAGTCGAATTCTTAGGTTTGCGACAAAAGTCTTTGCGTCCCGAAGATCAGACATCGGTTCGCCAGCAGCCAGTCGCTCCTGATCCTCTTTTGTGAGATGGATGGTTTGTATATCTGTCCAATGTTCGAGTGTTGGTTTAAACCAGAGAAGGCCGCCTATACGTCCCTTTTGAATAACAACATGATTTGCAACAAGGCTTACGTGGTAGCTCGAACGCGCGTACCAGCTGATAGTTGCGATCATTGTCGCGCTCGCAAGTAAGAGGGCCAAAGAAACTATGATGGCCCCAACTTTTATGTGAATCTGGTGAAATAACCAGCTTCCTTTTTTTGCATTTAGTAGTTGCTTTGATGATTTAGACGGCTTCTCCGAGTCGCTTGGTGAGCTGTTTGTTTCTTTGGGGAGAGCGCTGACTGGATTCTGAACCTCCTCGAGTCCTGGTGACTGATTTGCATTATCGGAATCGATTACTTCGACTTGAACGTCAACGATTAGAACTGTTGAGTTGTCTCTTCCCCCTCGGTTGTTGGCTAGGCCAACTAGGGCCTTGGCTGTAGTGCCCGGGTCCTCATCTAATCCCAACTGTTGAGCTATTTCGAGGTCCGTTAGCTCGTTAGTTAGGCCGTCACTGCAGAGGATGAACCGGTCTCCTGCAACTGGTTCGAGTAACCACTCGTCTATCTCAACCTCGGCATGAACGCCGATGGCACGTGTCAACATGTTCCGGTAAGGGTGAACTTCTGCTGCTTGATCATCAAGCTCGCCGCGGCGCACGAGTTCCGCAACGTAACTGTGATCTTCCGTTAGTTGTTCGAGTTCCCCATTACGGTGTCGGTAAATTCTTGAATCGCCGACATTAAGCACGACGAATTGATGGCTATCGGCCTCTTGGCTTACTGCCAATGCGGTCAGTGTCGTACCCATTCCATGCAGCTCTGGTTCTTCGAGAGCGGTTTCGTGGACCACACGGTTGGCCTCGCTAATTGCTTCGCGGAGTTGTCCTCGATTGGAACGTTCGGCGTTCGCCATGGTACGGACAGCGAGATTCGCGGCGACCTCCCCACCTTGATGGCCGCCCATTCCATCGGCTACGACGAATAACCCTGAATCGGCATACATTGCGTCTTGGTTATTTGCGCGAATTCTGCCTTGATCTGTTGCGCCTCCCCAAGTCAGGCGCAATCTGCGCGTCGGTGACGAAGTCATGACATTACCTCGAAGACCGTTGAGCCAACTTGGAGGTGGTCGCCTGTGCGCAGTGTGGTCGCTGAGGAAACTTTCTGTCGATTTAAATATGTGCCGTTCGTTGAACCTAAATCCTCTAAGACGTGTTCGCCTTCGCGTCGAAAGATTCGGGCATGGATCTGGCTGGCGTAGCTGTCATCGATAGTTACATCGCAGGTAGCTGCTCGTCCGATTGTTATCTCCAGATTTAGCTCATGCCGTTGTCCACTCAGCGTTTCAGGCGTTCTGACTATGAGAACGCTTGCTTGTTTGTTGTTCCGGATGAAACGGTTTGCTCGGCTCCGAGTTTCGCGATCTGGTTTTATTCCTACCCAAATGGCTCGAATGACTCTAAAGAGGAACAGATGTATGAGAACAAGCAAAAGAATAGTTAGGAGCCGTACGACTTGAGGTGACATTCAGATGACCTCAATTCGTAGTTCATGATCTCCAATAGTCACGATGTCAGAGTGCAACAGTCGGTGGTTGTCGATTGCTATGCCATTGACGATCGTTCCATTCGTGGAGCCAAGGTCAACAATAAATAGGCCATGCTGGTCTGCTCGAATTTCGGCGTGATGCCGGCTCACGTTGGAACCAGCCAGTACAACGCCGCAGTCGTCGTTGCGCCCAAGAAGCTGCGGTGTTGTAATCGAAATTCTGAGACCGTCTGAGGTAACTAAAACTGCTTTGTCGCCGATTGGAGCATCACGAAATTCGCCAGAAATATCGCACCGTCCACTACGAAAACTTGGGTTGGTAGCAAAGTCGATTGATAGAGGGCCAGTGAATCCGTAGCCCTTTCCCTTGGCGTAGTCGTGAGCGACCTCCACAAGTTGGCGGCGTAACGTTTCTTCGGCGCCGCCATACCGCTGCCGATCTTTTGGTGAGAAGGCGATAATTAGATGATTGGGAACGATTGAGTGGCCGTGAGTATCGTTCGTCTGTTCTTTTTGGAGAAGGCGTCTGATTTTTCGCGCAACTGTCATTGGGCTGACTGCAGTCCGAAAAATACGCGAGGAAGCAGCGACCAATCTGTTGGAGATACCTCGAAAACCCATTGTGCTATGAGTGTACGACCGCGTGTCCTAGTGAAGGGGTCGCCTAGCTTTAACCCGAAAAGTTGATATCCAGAAGGAAACGGACTAGCGAGATAAATCTTTTCTAGATTCTGAGCTACTTGGTATGAAATTAGGGTTACGGAATCTATTCGGGGAAGGCTTTAGATAGAAGGTCTAAGTGATGGCTCACTTTCCCAATTTTCGTTTCGATTTCTGTGAGGTCAGCCTCATAGGAAGTCCAGTCTTGGTCAACGTCATTGTTGCCCGCTAAGAGTGAGCGAACCTCGTCTTGGCTGATGTTCAGATATTTGGAAATACGTTTGATTTGATCTTCGGGTAGACGTCGACGTACCCCGAAACTAGACGTGTCAACAAAATCTGCTATTGCTTGTATTTGTTGCTTTGAGAACTGATTGGGCACGTTGGTCACCTTATTGACATTGGTTGTAAACCGGACTCTGCGGAAGAAAGTTGTTGTGCAGCTAACCTTGGGATTTCCATTCAGCGCGAGTGGCGGAACTGGCAGACGCGCAGGCTTCAGGTGCCTGTGCCCGTAAGGGTGTGAGGGTTCAAGTCCCTCCTCGCGCACTAAACCGATACCTGTGGATGAGAAGTCCCAGCATCACCCAACTTTATGGAAAGCGCGTGCCTTATGAATGGGAAAAATTCTCAAACTGCAAGCAATAACGATCTAGCTGCAGCATTGGCGCAATTCAATAATGGGGTCAGCGCTACTCGAGAGTTGGATAAGCAATCAAAAGCTGTTGCTAAAGCTGAAAAGCGGCGCGACCTGGCTGCTCAGAAACTTAAAGAGTCGATGGACAACGATGCCGGAGCAACGGACCGGGTAAGCCTTGAAGAAGAATATCGAATGGCGGTAGACGACTGGACCCGTCTCACCAATCCAAATTCGGATGATATTGAGATGGATGGTGAAGAGGCGACTGAAACAGTTGACGTCGAAACCACGTCGACCGATGAGCCATCACAAGATCAGGCCCAAGCAGATGAGGCTGACGATCAAGAAGGGGTTTGACCGCCTAGGTTTGGTAGAGCTCCTTCGAGCAACAGTAGATGTCTCTTTGTTGCTAACCCTCCAGCGAAACCAGTAAGCGCACCATCCGCGCCAATTACACGGTGACAAGGAAGCACTATAGAAATAGGATTTTTTCCGTTAGCTGCACCCACAGCTCGCATCGCTCGAGGCCGCCCGAGATACTCTGCTTGTTGCTTATAGGTCCACGTCTCACCGTAAGGAATGCTTGCAAGTGAGATCCAAGCAGATTTCTGGAAATCTGTACCGCGTAAGTCAAGAGGTAAGTCAAAATTCGTTCTTTCTCCAGCAAAGTACTGTTCTATTTGCAGCGCAGTCTCGGTAAGGACAGGGTCACCATCTGATTTCGTTAGCTTTGCTGGAAGAGATATTCGGTCATTGTCGTCAGGCCATAAGACCGCACGAAGACCGATCTCGGTAGCGACAACAGTGAGATTCCCTATCACAGTCCGTAGTTTCTGAAATAGGTGAGGCTCACTCACAATCTACCCCCAATGATTTTTGGAGCCTGCCACAGATGCTGGGCAACCCATGACCGAAATGGCTGCCAAATCGTAGATCGGGATTCGAGCTGTTTTGGGTCGAATTCGCTTTTTGTAAGTCGATTAATCCTCCGGAGTATCCCAAGATCAGACGAGGGCATAACGTCATCATGTCCAAGGACGCGCATAGCCGCTATCTGAGCGGTCCACGGACCGATGCCTGGTAGGGCGCACCAGATTTTCTGTATCTCCTCAAGATGCTCTGTCGGATGGAAATCGATAATCCCCTCGGCTACAGACCGACTGAAGTTTTGTATCGTCGCTTTCCTACGTTCAGTCAGCCCAATTCCGTCCAGGTCCGCTGTAGCGAGCACCTCTGCTGGCGGAAAAGCTCGGTTTAAACCGGAGACTTCAGACAGCCGCAAGCCAAGCTTTGTTGTCAAGCGTCCGCATATTGTTGAAGCTGCGGCCACAGAAATTTGCTGACCAATGATGATTCGGACTGACGTTTCAAACGGGTCCCAACACCTAGGAACCCGGACCCAGGGTCGTTCAACCACTAAGCCGCCTATGAGTGAATCTTGAGAAAGATGGGCGACTGCTGATGTTGGATCTTCGTCGACTGCGAATAAGTAGCGAAGGCGTTTCATCTCTGCACTGAAGTCGTTGCAAGTTGTTGAATTTATGGTGACGCGTAGATGGTGACCATCTAGGGCATCTTCCACGCGAAAAATGTTTGTGACGCCGTTTTTGACCGTGACACGAGAATAGACATTGCGTTCAATATGTTCGATGTTGGGTGTTATTCGTGGCCGAAGATGGTCGAGGACCTGAAGAAAGGAATAGGGGCGAACGTATTCCACCAGTAGTTCTTGTCCGGTTTCTGAGTTAGCGGACAGGTTTTTTCCAACCATTGAGATAGGTCACTTCATCTACAGATCTTCTGGGCGCTGGGTGAAAAGAATCACCGGTGTAGAAAGCCACGGGCAACAATGCGCATTGGCTCACTGTTGCAGGAATCCCGAGAAGTTCAGCGACCTTTGTTTCGTGTGCCAGATGAAATGTTGTCCATGTGGAACCAAGCCCACGCGCTCTTGCTGCTAACTGGAAGCTCCAAACTCCCGGCAGTACAGAACCCCACCAACCTCCGGCTGAACCTTCATGATTTTCGCCGGTTGGCGGTCGGTCGAGCCGCAACGGGATCACTAACGCTGGTACTTCGTGCAGATGGTCAATTAGATGAATTGAAGAGTCTATAACTCGGCTTGTTCGGTCATCAGTTCGAACGTCGGTACTTGCCGAGAGATAGGGACGTCCCACTTCACCGTAATAGTGAGCTATTTCCGCTTTCAGCTCAGGGTCAGTGACGATGATCCATCGATTTCTTTCAAGGTTTCCGCCGACCGGAGCGTGCCCGGCAACCTCGATGCAATCTAGAAGGAGGTCCATCGGAACTTCACGCTCTAAATTGAGTCGTTTCCGAACCTGTTTGGTTGTTGTCAGAAGACGGTCTACCTCGCCTAGATCGAAGTCAGTCATCGGAACGACGGTATCCCTGTGATCTCTTGCCCGAGAATTAAACCGTGAATTTCTTCGGTGCCCTCGTAGGTCATTACTGACTCCATGTTGTTGGCATGACGCATTGGGCTGTACTCAGTGCTGACCCCATTGGCACCCATCATTGCTCGAGCGGTTCTTGCTGCATCAATAGCAACGCGACAGTTGTGTCGCTTCGCCATCGAAATGTGGTACGGGCGGATGCTGTGGTCTTCTTTGAGACGGCCGAGACTCATGGCTTGAAGGTTGGCGTTTGTCATTTCGGTCAACATGTCAGCGAACTTGATTTGGTTGATCTGAAAACTTGAGAGCGGTTTACCGAATTGAGGTCGTTCTTGCTGATAGTCAAGCGCAGCGTCGTAACAGTCTCGGGCTACCCCAACCGCTCCGAACGCGATGCCATATCGAGCTTCGCTTAAGCAACTCAATGGGGCACCAATGCTGACTGCATCGGGAAGTCGCATGGACTCAGGAACTTGGACGTCGTCCATGTAGAACTCGCCAGTTACTGAAGCGCGGAGCGACAGTTTATTTTGGATCTTTCGTGCTTCGAAGCCTTCAGAATCGGTCGGCACCAGGAATCCACGGAATCCTTCATCTGTGTTCGCCCACACGATTGCGATGTCAGCGATACCGGCGTTTGTTATCCATCGTTTGGAGCCGTTGAGAATCCAGTGATCTCCGTCTCTTTTAGCTCGAGTCGCCATCGAAGAAGGATCCGATCCATGATCGGGTTCAGTGAGGCCAAAGCAGCCAATGATCTCGCCTGCAGCCATTCCGGGCAACCATTGCTCTTTTTGTTCCTCTGATCCGTATTTCCAAATTGGAAACATGCACAAAGAACCCTGAACCGACACGAAACTTCTGAGGCCACTATCGCCGGCTTCGAGCTCCCTGCACGCAATGCCGTATGCCATCGCTGAAGCTCCGGCACAGCCGTACCCGTCAAGGTGCATTCCCAGTAAACCCATATCTGCGATAGTCGGCACCAGCTCCATTGGGAATGTCCCTGCTTCGAAGTGCTCAGCGACGACTGGTTTGAATTCGGTTTCCACAAACTTTTTGACTGTGTCACGAATCATTTGTTCGTCGTCGTTTAAGAGGACGTCAAGGCCATAAAAATCGGAAAGGTCTGCCATACAGGCCAGTATGTCTGGCGAACGACCGATGGGTCTATTTCGTTGTGAGACTTTTGTCTTAATTTCTCGAGACTGGACGACCGTCGCTATTGCTCCACTGTGACCATGAACCGGCATATAACCGGGCTTTACCCAATCCGGCATGTTCAAAGGCTAATAAGTTGTGACACGCGCTGACCCCAGATCCGCAGTACATCACCGTCGATTGCTCGCTGCCGCAGCCGGCTCCCTCGAATCGTTCGCGTAGTTCGCCAGGAGATTGGAAGTACCCGTTACTGGTGAGGTTGTTAGCGAATGGAAGATTTGTTGCCCCCGGAATATGACCTGCCTGAGGGTCAACAGGTTCGTACTCGCCGGAAAAGCGATCTGGGCTTCGGGAATCGACTAAAGTTTGATCCGTTTTTTGGCCGGCTACTGCAGCAGCATCGGCATCAGCGAAGAGTTCCTGAGGCCATTCACGGATTGGATGGTCTACTGCCTTTCGAACATTTGGAAAGGTTTCTAAGTCACTAGTCCAGGCTTTTAACCCTCCATCAAGTAGCCCCGCGTTGTGGCCAACAATTCTCAACATCCAGACCAAACGACTAGCTGACATGCCCCCGCTATCGTCGTAGGCCACGACTGGAGTTGTGTGGCTGATACCAAGCGACCCCATGCTTGCAGCAAAGGAGGCTGCAGCTGGCATTGGGTGACGCCCTTGCGACTTTCTTGGGAGGGTCGCTAAATGTTCATCAAGATCCACGAAAATTGCTCCAGGAATATGACCCTCGTTGTACTTTTCGCGACCTGGCGTCCGGTCTAGGTACCAGCGGACATCGCAAAAAACTGCGTCTTTATGATTTTCTAATTCTTCTAGAGAGACGATGGGAGGCAGAGAGTGAATGCTCATTGGCCGAACATCATCATCCACTGTTCTTGAGAATCTGGCTTAAACACATAGTTCATTTCCCTTGTCATTCCCATGGTTGCTGATGAATGAAATGAATAGCGGTGCCCGGGGAACAGGACAGTGTCATCTGGGACCTTCGCCAATGTGTGATGAATGGAGTGGTACATGGCGGCAGCGTCACTTCCGGGTAAGTCTGTGCGTCCGCAGCCTTCTAAGAACAAGGTGTCGCCTGCAACCAACGTTCCTTCAACCAGAAAGCATTGGCTACCTGGGGTGTGGCCCGGAGTATGTAATAAGTCGATTCGGATGTCGCCTACCAAAATGTGGTCACCAGGTCCGTGTACTTCGAGATCCCCATCGCTGACTTCGGTCACTTTTTTTACGAGGTCGGCTTCCTCTGCTTGGACATGAATCTTTGTGCCTTTAAGTTCCAACAATTCTCGGACGCCTTCAATGGTGTGTCCCATCATTGAGCCGCCGACATGATCAGGGTGATAGTGACTGGCCAGCACGCCGGAAAGGTTCATATCGTCGTGGTCAAGAATTGCCAATATGTCGGCTACGCCATAAGCGGGGTCTACCACTATGGCGTCGCGCGTTTCTCGATCACCTATGAGGTAAACAAAATTGGCCATTTGGGCGGCCATAGCATCATCGGTCGCAAAATCGCGACCTGAAAGTAGTTGACGAAAATAGAACCGGTCACTGGTCATACCAATAATGGTAGCGACAGGCCGAAAATCTGGTGGATTCAATGGCCGCCGCCCGTTTTGTTTCTTACGCGCGGCATCATGGTGTTAATGGGTCTTCAGATAATCAGCTTGCGATGAGAAACCGAATCTTTCGCTTTCTCACTTATTCGGCGGTAGGTGTCGCTACTGGGCTGATTGTTGCAGCTGTCGTGGTCGTAGCTGAAAAGGTGCTGCTCGACGCAGTGCTGCATCGCAGCCTTTTGCAGCAGGTCTGCGCCCCGGCATTGGGTCTTTGGATAGCGGTGTTGTTGTTGCGTTGGTCGGACTCAGGCAACCCCTTGTCGCCGTCCACTTCTGAGGAGTACATCCGGAGCTATCACAACAAGTCATACGTATTGCGAGTTCTTCATCTTCCTTTCCGTTTACTTGCTGGCGTCGCCACAGTTGGCCTCGGAGGAGCGGCGGGATTAGAGGGCCCGGCGATATATGCAGGAGCGACTACCGGGTCCGCAATTCAACGACGCTTATCGTGGCTTTTCCGAGACAAAGACGGTCAAGCGCTTTTAGTTGCGGGCGCAGCTGCGGGAGTAAGCGCCGTGTTCCAAGCCCCAGCTACTGGCGTCTTATTTGCCTTGGAGTCTCCATACAAAGGTGATCTAGGTCGGCGAGCGTTGTTGCCAGCTTTGTTATCAAGCGCGTCAAGCTATGTGACCTTTGTGCTTGTCAGCGGTTTGGACGACGACCTTCCATTTGAAGTACGGACCGACCTAGTGCGAGTGGGGTTTGGGCAGCGTGAGCTGTTGGGCGCAGCGATAGTCGGAGCTTTATGTGGCCTTGCAGCCATGGTGTTCAGTCGTGCGATCAAAGGCGCTAAACAACTTCAAAAATCACAACCCTGGTGGATGTTGGCGGCTGCGGGCAGCCTGATTGCTGGCGGTCTAGTGCTTCTGAGTGATGTCCTGTTCGACGCTCCACTATCGATGGGTCCGACAGCGGAAGGACAAGTTCTTCGATGGGTACTCAACCCAGATGAAGCATTACCGATGCTCGGAATGCTTCTAGCAATCAGATTGGTAGCAACTTCAACAGTGATCGCCAGCGGCGGAGTGGGAGGTGTGTTCATCCCTCTCGCCGTCTTAGGTTTAATTATTGGGCGCATTGTCGGCGGATGGATCGATGTCGGTATTGAATCCATGGCCTTCTTCCCATTTATTGGAGTTGCAGCGTTCCTCGCCGCCGGATACCGAACCCCGCTCGCTGCGGTCATGTTTGTTGCTGAATCAACAGGAGCGCCGGCTTTCGTAGTTCCTGGTCTCATAGCGGTAGCTGTCAGCCAAGTCGTCGTCGGAGGCTCATCTGTGTCGGATTATCAGCGCGACACACGAGTCGGACATTTGGAACGCCGCTTCCAAATGCCGATCACATCTGCCATGAAAAGAGAATTTGGGACAGTCACAGGAACCGATTCGATTGCTGATTTTGTGTGGCAGTTCGCGTTTCCTAGAAAACAATTAGAAGCTGTAGTTACTGATGCAAACGGCCAATTTGAGGGAATTGTGAAGGTGAGCGACGCTGGAGACATTGACCAAGACCAGTGGCTAACTGCGCAATGTAGCGACATCATGATTCAAGGATTATCGCCCGCCAGACTGTCGTGGACCGTTCGAGAAGTCAGCGCACTGATGGAAAAAGCCGGTACAGATATTTATCCAGTCGTTGATACCGCAGGACGAGTTGTGGGTGTCGTAACAGACCAAAGCATTGTTAACGTCGTTGAGTTGCTTGACGAAACACAAGGGGGATGAGCGTGGCGGAACGCGAAGAGGTAGGGCTGCTTGAAGGATTGGCTACAACTCGAGCTATTCGACGTTATCGGCCTGAACCCATCCCTGAAGAGGACCTGAACACGATTCTTTGGCATGCCGGCCGTGCACCTTCAGGATCTAACCGTCAAAAATTTAGGTTCCTTGTGCTTCGCGATGGCCCCAAAGCTCGAGCCGCTAAATCGTTACTCGGAGAATCATTTCGTGCCGGCTGGGACGAGAAACGTTCCAACGACGGTTACGACGCAGGATCAGGGGAGACCGACGATTCTCCAAAATCGCGCATGGCCAGAACCATGCAACATTTCGTTGACAATTTCGAAGCAACACCTGTTGTGGTTCTCGCATGCCTCATCCGCTACCGACCCGAAAACTATGCAGAAGGATCATCAGTATTCCCCGCTGTACAAAACCTGATGCTCGCCGCACGAGCATTGGGATACGGAGGTGTGATTACTGGATGGCACACCAATGTCGAATCTGAACTTCGTGAAATATTAAATATTCCAGACGAAGTAGCCATTCATGCAACAATCCCGATGGGTAAACCTGTCGGTCATCACGGTCCGGTTCGCCGTCGCCCGCTCGAAGAAATCATCTACGAAGACCAATGGGAACAGAAGGCCCCATGGGCATCAGATCCCGACGGCACTGCCTTCACTTCTGCCGGTCCACCCAAAGGCACACCAGTAGAGCCGAGTATCAGGAAATAGGTTCGGTTAAAGGTCGCTAGCGAGTGCTTCAGCTCGAGCTGCGACCTCCTGGATGGTTAGGCCCAATGCTCGAGCAGCAACCGTGACGTCATCGAATTCTGCTTTGACTCTGACATCGCTGACTTTCACATCGATGTCGTGACCATCAAGGCTGACTGTCACAGTGCGACGTTGAACGATAACCCGTTCGAGCTGACGTGAACGCACACCTAAACTTCCCGTCAACGACGTCACCAAGTCAGCTAACTCAGCTGCCTGAGGAGGAGTGCTCAGGACGCACAGGGTGTGAGCGGGCCGGTTTTTCTTCATAACAATTGGCGTGACCCAGACATCAAGCGCGCCGGCATCCATAAGTTCAGTTATTGAATGACCCAACTGTTCGCCCGTAATGTCGTCAAGATTGGTAGCTAACTCAATAACAGACTCTGTTAGGTGGCTTGAGCCGGAGCCTGCCGGACTTGTAGTACCAATAACCACTTGTGTCACGTTGGCTCGGTCTAACAAATCCCGAGTCCCAGCTCCATATCCCGACCCGGTGATCGTCATGTTCGGAAGCGGCCCGATTGGTTCAGCAAGCCCCTTGATTAGAGCGGCACCGGTTGGTGTTGTGAGCTCCAAGTTCACATCAACCCCGACCGTTGGAATGCCTTCTAAGAGATTCACGACCGCTGGTGGAGGATTAGGGAGTGTCCCATGGGCAGCAGTAATTGTGCCAATCCCAACAGCTACTGGTGCCGACGCGACCTGGTCGATGTCCAGTGACTCCAACGCTGCGCAAGACCCGACAATGTCAACAATGGCATCAAGGGCGCCGACTTCATGAAAATGAACCTCCTCGGGAGACACACCGTGAACTTTGCCCTCCGCTATGGCCAAGACTTCAAACACAATAAGACTTCGAGTTTTCACTCTGTCCGGAATATCGGCTTGCTCAAGTAGCAATCGAATGTCTGTCCAATGACGGTGATGATGTTGTTCGGGTGCATCGACAACTGCACGGGTCGCGCTGATTCCTTTGCGATTCACTTGTTCCGTCGATAACGCCCATCCTTCAATGTTGAGGCCGTCGAGTGTCGCTACGACAAAGTCAAGATCAGCCCCGGCATCAAGTAGAGCACCAAGTGTCATGTCCCCAGCTATCCCAGAAAACGGATGGAACCAAGCGACTCGGTGAGTCATGAACTATTCCGGTTATCGATGATGCGCATCGCTGCCATCGCTGCTCCAAAGCCGTTGTCGATGCCTACAACAGTAATTCCAGCAGCGCAGGCCGCGTGCATAGCTAACAGGGCAGTGACTCCTTCGAGAGCTGCGCCATACCCGACGCTTGTTGGAACTGCGATCACCGGTGCGGAGGCTAACCCTCCAATCGCTGTAGCTAAAGCGCCTTCCATTCCAGCGATAGTGATAATTACCTCAGCATCAAGCAGTTCGTCGAGGCTTGCGAGGAGACGATGGAGTCCGGCGACGCCCACATCTGTGACACGGGTCGCAGCAACTCCGTGTGCCTGAAGCACAGCGCAAGCCTCTTCTGCGACCGGAAGGTCAGCTGTACCAGCTGAAGCGACAACAACCTTGTTGGAGCGTCTCTCAGCTGGTCGCCACACCACGGTTGAGTCGACAACTAGGCCACCAGGGTGCGCGGCTTTGACCGCGCGCATTTGTTCGCCAGTAGCGCGAGTCAACAACACAGGGCCTGACCCGTTCTCGAGTAGTTCACCAACAATAGAGACACACTGTTCTGGAGATTTGTTGGGACCATAAATGGCTTCTGGAGCACCGGTTCGAAGATTCCGGTGATGATCAATTTTTGCGTGCCCGAGGTCAGCAAAAGGGAGACGCCGCAAAGAATTCAATGCGTCGTCTGGGCCGATAGTTCCGGCCTTTACTTGTTCGAGAAGTTCGAGAAGCTCTAATTCGTTCATAATCTTTGGTTCTTCAGGCGTATCCTGCCACGAAGTGAGTACTAATGAGCCAACAATGAACATTCAAATTGTGCCACCCGCGACCCGGGTGGGCTTCATGGGTCCCCATGGCACGTTCACCGAACAAGCTCTATTAAGTCAACGAGACCTTGCTGCCGCTGACACACGGCCCTTCGATTCGATCCCAGACGTATTGAATGGCCTGATTACCGGTGACATCGATTTGGGTTTTGTGCCGATAGAAAATGCCATCGAAGGTGCAGTAAATGTCACCCAAGACGCTCTGGCATTTGATCTGGATCTGCGTATCCAGCGTGAAGTCATTCTTGATGTGCAGCTCAACTTGCTGGCCCTACCTGGAACACAATTGAACGACATCCACACTGTTGTTTCGTTTCCGGTAGCAGTAGCTCAGTGTCGAAACTTTCTGCGTGGTCAGCTTCCCGAAGCAGAAATCCAAGCTGCAACCTCGACTGCAGAGGCCGCCCGCCAAGTAGGTTCCCAACGCCTAGAAGGCGTCGCCACCATCTCCAACCCTTTAGCAGCAGAGCTCTATGGTCTCGAAGCGGTTGCCGAAGCCGTCGAAGATCATTCTGGAAACCAAACTCGATTTTTGTTGCTGGCACGCGAAGGTGTCCCTCTTGCTACCGGCCATGACAAAACGAGTGTTGTTGTGTTCCAGCAAGCGAATGAGCCTGGGAGCTTGCTGGCGATCCTGCATGAGTTTGCGGCCCGAAACATAGACCTCACACGTCTCGAATCAAGACCGACACGTCGAGTGTTAGGTGATTACTGTTTCCTCCTCGACTTCGAAGGCCATATTGGCGATGAAGTTGTCGCCGACTGTTTGAGGGACCTAAAAATGAAACAGGGTGATATCAAATTCTTAGGTTCATATCCCGCTGCGGGGCACCAGGGTGAACAAGTTCGACGCGACAGCAACGCGAACTGGCGCGAAGCTGCGAGCTGGGTAGAAGAACTCCGCAATCAAATCAGTGAGTAAGAAATGGCGGAGGGCGGGGGATTCGAACCCCCGGAGGCTTTCACCTCGACGGTTTTCAAGACCGTTGCAATCGTCCGCTCTGCCAGCCCTCCGCAAAAGACAGTACCGGTCTGGCGTGGCCGATCCACACTTCTAAGCCCTAGGATGTTGTGGTTCGCTTAAGCGCTTTTCGAAGTGTGACGGTGGGCTAGTGGCGGTTAGCCGTCAAGGAGAGGTGACAGAGTCTGGTCGAATGTGCTTCCCTGCTAAGGAAGTGACTGCTCACGCGGTCCGTGGGTTCAAATCCCACCCTCTCCGCAACACCTGAACATTAAGTTTTCACAATCGGGTTGGACTGCGTACACTGCGGTTCTCAAATGCGCCTCTAGCTCAGTTGGATAGAGCGTCTGGCTACGGACCAGAAGGTCGGGGGTTCGAATCCCTCGGGGCGCGCGAAGCAGCCAGATTACATCTGTTCACAAAAGCGTTGATTAGTTGGTCAGGCATAACCTGCGTGGCCGTTAGCTCGCTTGTTGTGACGTAAGGGGCGAGTAAGGAATCCCTCGGATGTCTTTGACGAGTTGCGAAGAAAACCGCCGGTTACATCAATCCGTCTCGAGCTAGCGCGCTGAAGCGATCTGGCTTTTTGCGAATGTCACCATGAGCGAGGTGATGACCATAAAGAGCAGCGAGAGGATGATCCCGGCAAACATTGTTGGCGCGGGAATCATCGCCACAACAAAAGCAACAACACCAATCCAACCCAGCCACTTCGGCAGCAACCCACTACTTAATGCTGCAAGCCCAATAGCTAAGACCAGGGTCGCCATACCGGCGTGCATCGGCCAGAAAAACGCATCCCATATAGCGTGCATGGTCTTCATCGCTTCGGGAGACATGTTCTCTGCTTGAATCGATAATCCGGCGCGCAGAGTTGAGTCGACTGCCATACCGGCAACGGCGATGAGGGTGGCACCGGCGACCAACATGCCAAGTAGTTGTTGGCCTGTGTCGCGAACTCGTTGCGACATGCACATTCCGAACACAAGCATGCAAAGCGCCCCGAGGACTCCTAGCCAGGAACCCATGAACACGCGGTCCTGGTTCTGGACGTAGAGGTCTGCGATTTCTTGTGCGCTTTCTTCGGTAGATGCCCATCTGCCGTGCACGACGAAGGAGACCAGTACCAAGATGATTCCGACAATGGCGCCGAGGGGTCCGTAACGTTGAAGTTTCTGTTCCACCGTGTTCTCTTTTCATTGGTTGATATACGAAAAGGTACCTGATGCTTTATACGCCTTAAGGCTTTTCGAATTTACATAGTTCGATGGTGTTTTGGCTTTGTTTGGAATTGAAAGGGTGGCGAAACCTGAACGATTGTGGAGGATTCGAAACGTTGAGCGGGACGCCCTTTTCTTTTTGGTTCGTGGGTCTGGTTTTGAGCTGATGTTACGAAGCCTGGTGTCGATAGGACTTTCCGATGAAAGTTCCCGGCGAGAACTTCTGTATCAAAAGCGACTTCGTAGACATGTTGTAGTTCGCTGATGGTGAAAGTAGATGCACAGAGCTTTGTGGCGAGGGAGGTTGCGTTGAATGACTGGCGGAGTGCGTTTAAAGCGTCTGTTGCTATCTGTAGGTGGTCGAACGCGAACTTGAAGTCGTCATCTTCCCACTGGTTTATTGGTATTAGTTGAAGCCCAGAGTGGTTAGTGTCGATGTTTGATTGGTGGGTGACTCCCCAGTAAATGATGGCGATTGATCGGTGTCGAGGGTCTCTTGTCGGTGTGCCGTAGGCGCCAAGTTGTTGTGGGTCGCTGATGGCTAATGGAGCTAGCGGGGGAGTAGTTGCTTGTATTGCTGAGGTCGACAATTCTTCGGTTGGTGCTGGGGTAGTTCCTGGAATTTCCCATTGGAAACGAAAAGGACCCTCGCTCCGCTCTTTTAGTAACAACATGAGTTGCTCGTTGACGATTGAGAAAATCGCGCTATGGCAACTAAGAACAGGTCCGCCTGAATTTCGTTGTTTTTCTTGGGTGTCAGGGATGTCTTGTAGCTCCATAAGCCCATAATTGTACTGTTAATTATCAATCTAATATTAACAACGTTTAAAATATATTATTTATACTATAATAATAGCTGAGACTATTATTTATTAATAAGAGAATTAAGACCTTAAAGCGTGCTTCGGAGCTTGTTGTTCGGCGAATGATCACCCGACAGCCAACGCTTAAGTTCGCTGTGGGCATTTGATCGCTGCCAGGCGTTAATCTCTGCCACGTTGGCGGGGTCTGTCGTCAATTCGATGGTTAACCCATCGGGATCGGTGATGTAGAGAGAGATGCAGTAGCCGTGGTTAGTGGTCCTGTGAGTCAATCCCACCGAATCAAGCGAATCGCGCACTCTTTCCTGATCCTCCAACGTGCTCGAAAGCGCAACATGGTTGAGCGAGCTCTGAGAATCTAGTTTCATTTCAGCTTGATCATCGGGATCCAAAAACTGGAAGAACGCTAAAGCCGAGCCATCTTGAAGTTCGAAGAACGTATGACAATACGTGCGTTCTTTACCGCGAACTGTTTCCACCTCACACCAAGTAGCTACAAGAGGAAACCCCAAAACGTCTTCGTAGAAGACACGTGTCATTTCTTGATCATCAACCACATAGGCGTGGTGATGAAGTCGAAACGCGGGAATCTTTTCTTTTGCCACCCTTACCCCCTGAAGTAACCGCAGTGCTGTTGATGTAGTGGTTGTTGCGGTCTACACAACCTAGTCTTGACTATCGCTGGCTTGTAACCGAGAGGAATGTCGTGTTTAAACGGACATGGGGTTTAGCAAAATCATCAATGACGGTGATCCGACTCGACCGAGAACTACTTGTCCTCCCGGTCTTGAACGCAGTAGCGGTAATTATCTATGGGTTGCTTTTGTGGCTAATCGCTTCAAGCATGGGAGCAGATCTCACAGGCAACTCCGATAGCGGAGGCCAAGGACTCCTTGTGTTAGGACTCTTGGCGCTTGTTGGAATGAACGTCATCAACACATTTTTTAAAGGTGCCCTCGTATCAGGAGCTCACGAACGATTCACAGGCGGCGACCCGACCATCAGCTCATCTTTAGCCGGCGCATCATCCCGACTACACAGACTGATTCCCTGGGCTCTAATGGCAACAACAGTGGGCATCATCATGTCGATAGTCGAACGACAAGGCGGCCAGCTCGGACGCATAGCTCGAGGCCTCTTCGACATGGCCTGGGGCGTCATCACCTTCCTCATAGTTCCCGTCGTGATGTTTGATGATCTCGGACCGATCGCTGGACTCAAAAGATCCGGACAGCTTCTGCGAACATCGTGGGGCGAAAATCTGACCGCTCAAGTCGGATTCGGATTACTCACAATCGTTATGGCCATACCAGGAATCATCCTGATCGGATTGGGATCTTCGACTGGCATATGGGCACTAATGGTTCTTGGAGTGTTAGCCATCATGTTCGCCGCTGTAGTAGCAGCCGCACTAAACGGAATCTTCCAAACCGCCCTCTACCTCTACGTAACGACAGGCCAGACCCCCACCGGGTTCGGTGAACAACAGTTGGACGCCTCGTTCAATCAGAAATAACCGCTAGCCAAGAACCTCAGCGATCGCCAAATCAGCGATGCGGTCAGCGTCATATCCGAGTTCTTCACTCAAAATCTCCCAATTATGCTCACCCCAAGTAGGACCGCCGTAGGTAACCACCGCAGGAGTCCGAGACATTACAAAGCGAGAATTTTCGATCGTTGTTGTGCCCTGGGTCGGATGCCCGACTTCAATGAAGTGATTCCGATGTTTCAGCTGGGGATCAACGAGAGCGTGACGGCTGTTTTGAACTTGATGAGCAGGAATCCCAACCCCGATACACTTTTCCATAACCTCACTGTTCGACCGTTGTGACGTCCACCCGCTGATCAACTCCTCAAGTTCATCTTGGCGTTCTCGTCGTTCCTCCACGGTCAGGTCCCTAAGCCCCGAAGTGCTCATTAGGTCACACAATGCGTGCCACTGCTCGTCGTTGCAAACGGCGATCGCTACCCACTCGTCATTGCCGGTCGATGGGAACACACCGTGGGGAGCGAAAACGTCGTCTCTGTTTCCACGACGCTGCCACATCCGGCCATTCACAGACCAATCAAGCAGCAACGGAGCGAGCTGCTGCATCGATGCTTCTCCTTGACTGAAGTCCAGATACTGACCTTGTCCAGTCGCTCGGTGGTGCTCAACAGCTGCCATGAGACAAGCCACCAAATAACGACTTGATATGTAGTCGGTGTAAGCGCCAAAAGGCCCCGACGGCCCGCGGTCAGGCCACCCGGTAGGTTCGAAGAACCCTGAAATGGCAGCGGCCATTGTTCCGTAACCAGCTAGCTCTGTATAGGGGCCTGTCTGTCCCATAATGCAACTAGATGCCATCACTAGATCAGGTTTAATTTTGCGCAACGACTCGTAGCCAAGACCGAAGCCACGCATGCCCTTTGGAGAAAAAGATTCGAGGACAACATCAGCCCACTGCACTAAATCGTGGACGACCTCGATTGCCTCCGGTTTGTTTAGATCAAGGGACAGGCCTCGTTTGTTCGCATTCATATTGCTGTAGAGCGCCGAGTTATCTGGCAGCCCTTCATCATCATGAAATGGAAACAGAGTTCTTGCAGTGTCCATTCGAGCTTCAGAATCAATTCTGACTATGTTGGCCCCGTAGTCGGCTAAGACCCGACTCCCTGCAGGACCGGCCATGACCCACATGAAGTCAAGCACTTTTAAGCCTTCAAGGGCTTTACCCTGACGATCTGGGACGACAGAAATCGAAACGCTCGGCTTTCTTGGCGGCTCGGAAAGAACTTGTGTTGTGTGTTCACCGATTGATGGTGGTGGCGGTAGCGGAACTTGCGGGGTTTCAGAAAAGATTGCCATGCGCCCGGGGAATTTCACCTCGTGGCCTTCAACTACCAAGTCCTCCCATAGTTCGCGAGCCTCAAGGTGGGGGTTGTTGTAGACATCTTCAGCAGTTGTAACTGGAGCTATAAGTAGCCGTCGTTCGAAAGCGGCAGTGAACAACTCTTGTTTCGTTTTGGTCATACAAAAGTCAGTAATGCATTGCTTGACTCGGTTGTATTCTTCGACTGGCTCACTACCGGAAAAGAGTAAGTCGGCATAGTTCAACCAGTCCTTGTTGAGGGTTTCCTCGTCGCAAAAACCTTCTTCGTGAATCCATTCCATGAGACGCCGGGTGTAAGGACCTAACGCGGTCCCAAACAAGACTGTGACCGATGCGTGGCCATCTGCGCACGGCCACATCAACTGTATGTAGATACCTCCGACAGTAACCCCACCAGCTTCTCGATTTGATTCTGGTGCGTTGATAGCTAGGGCGACCATGTAGGTCTGGCTTGCTTGCAATGTTGATGCTTGAGCCGAAAGATCAATATGTTGACCTAGCCCTGAGTTGTTCTCTCGTTCATACAACGCGATCAAGGCAGCGCTAGAACATTCAGCGGCTGCATGGGCGTACGCCTGGGGCAGAGGAATCCGAATGGGGGATCGGTCGGAGTCGCCGGTCAACACCATTTGACCGCCTGATGCCATGATCGTTAGATCTGTCGCAGGCCAGTTGGCTTTGGGTCCTGTGCCCCCGAACGCAGAGATAGACAAATGAATCAATGCAGGGTTCCGGTCAGCCATCACGACATAACCAAGCCCAAGCTCGTCCAACACCCCAGGTCCGAAGGCTTCAATGACAATGTCGGCGCCATCGGTTAAACGAAGCAGTTCATCTCGACCCTCTGATGTTTCAAGATCAAGAACTACTGATTTCTTGCCTCGGTTATAGGACCAATGCCATAAGGAGGTTTCTGGGGATATGACATCTCCTGCGAAGGGCCCAACCGACCGTGAATGAGAACCGCCGGGCGGTTCAACGGTAATGACTTCAGCACCCAGTGACGCCAACACGCTTCCGGCAAGTTGGCCGCGCTCATCTGCTAATTCAATTACCCGATAATCCCCAAGCATGCCCATAGATTGACGCGCCCCCTCCGCGGTGTAAAGCCCCACAGCAGTATTCCCCGCGGACAGCTAAATGATCCACTCGAATAGTTCGAATTCACATTCGTTGAATAACTTCGGTCGCAAACCTCGAATAAATTTCGTATTGCTGATCAACCGGGGGGATGAAATTGATTCCGTCGAGACCCTGCCGTTCGAGTTCGGTGAGTTGTTCAACGATGTCTCCGGGTTGTCCAACGATCGCGCATTCGCGAATGAGTTCCGGAGTCACAAATCGGGCTTCTTCCTCATCGAGATGACCGTAATGGGAAGAATGAATGTCAGAAATAGATCTGTTGGCGTCGCGTTCTTGGCGAAAGGCTACGTACTGCTCCCAAATCGACTCGACGAATCTGGGTGGCTCAGCTTTGGTTTCGAGAAAACGATCGTAGAGATAATGGACGTTAACCATCACGGATGACCCAACCTCTTCCAATACCCGGGGTGACGACAGCGTCTCATCAGAATTCAATATCAACATGTTGACCAGAGCGGTGGTTTCAAACTCATCAAGGTTTCGTCCGATCTGGTTTGCTCCTCGTTGGACGTTTGATAGAGCATCAGGAATGTTTCCGCCGCGCGGAATACCGGTGATCAAACCATCACCTAATTCGCCTGCAAGGCTTTGTGATCGTGGCCCGAAACCCCCCACGTGGATAGGAATCGGATTTTCGATGTCCACATAGTCGAGTTCGAGGCTCTGGAAATTCACTGGGTGCGTGCGACCGTTCGCTGTGTAATCAACTTTCTCACCGTTTAAGAGCGCGCGAATAACTCGCAGATCCTCCGCGTAGTCAGCCACCTTCATAGGCAATTGGCCCATGTTTCTCATAGCGGTGTTGCCTGTTCCTACACCCAGAAATGTTCGACCTGGGGCCATCCGATTTATCGTTGCGATCGCGTTAGCGGTAACGGGAGCCATTCTCAGACCAGGGATAGCGACTCCTGAACCTATGCGGATTTGTCGAGTTCGTTCCGCAACCAAAGCCATCATCACCCAAAGGTTTGAACGCAACAACGGACTATCCCATACCCAGCAAAAGTCGTAACCAGAACGTTCGGCTTCAACGGCTACATCAATTTCGTCGAAGCGGCTGACAGTGACCCCGAATTTCATAGAGGCTTCTATTCAGACACTCGCACAAGCCGAAATACAGGAATCACTCTCGGACTCGCCTTCTCGGCGTATTCATTAAACACCGGAAGTTTCTCTGCTTGGGCGGCATACAACCGGTCACGTTCCTCGCCCTCAGTAAGTAACGCAGTCGCTTCGTATTGTTCGGACCCGACTTCTAACAGAACATCTGGGTTAGCAACCAAGTTGTGGTACCAGCTGGGGTGTGAAGGTCGACCAGCAGCCGACGCGATAATCACAACATCATCGCCGTCTGTTGAGTAGGCCAACGGTGAACAGAGTTCACGCCCGGATCTCGCGCCAACCATTGTGACTAACGCCATAGGGACCTGATCGAAAGGTGGTCCACACTTACCGTCGTTAGCCCGAAATTCTTCAATGACCTTTGCATTCATCGCTAACAATTCAGCTGTCATACCATCCCCTTTATTGGAGCTAAAGCTAGTCCTCGTTCGATACTTGCTTGGTGATTAAACAATTCGGTCTTCGGGTCTTATAGCGCCGCTTGGAGATCACTACTGGTGAGATCAATCGGTTCGTGACTAGCCACGACATCGACAACACTGGCGCCTCCTCCTAAAAGGTGGAGGATGTGATTCACGGTTGCATCGCTTTCGATGTGAGTTATCTCAGCGTTGCGGTCGATGACAGCGGTGTGTGGATAGCGTTGCCGAACCCACGTAAACAAATCCTGAGGCAGCGTTCGTCCATAACGCCACAAACAAAACACGTTAACTTCGAACACCAACAACGGGCGGTGATGCTGCAGTGTGTTAGCTGCACCTTGGAGCACTCCCAGTTCGCCGCCTTCGACGTCGACCTTGATGAAATCTACGTGGTCGAGCTTTAAGGAATTAACCGCTTCATCGACAGTGGTTACCGGAACGTCGATGGCCCCGAGCTCTTCGGATAAGAAGCCCCAGCCACTGCCGTTGCCATCTTCATGAAAGCGCATCGTCCCTTGTTGCGCTCCTACCCCTCTTTCCTGCAGAGAAACTGCGGCGCCGTTGCTGCGACGAATTGTTTCGCGCAATGAACGGTGAACAGAAGGAGCAGCTTCGAAAGCGATGACATGACCACCGGGAAAGCGTCGAGCCAATGCTGCTGTGACCGCGCCAATAGAAGCTCCAATATCAAAGAGGACAGGGCTGTCTCCGAGTAACAGATCGGCAACCCGAACCGCGGGTTCAAAAATCTTTCCTTGCGCCGCGCACTGCTCAAAATAGAGGTCACCGACTTCGCCAGCGACTTCTACTTCGATACCCGAAACTCTCAGTTGTCCGATCTGAAGATCACTTGTCACTGCGTTGAGAGTAGTCAACAGCGGTAGCGTTGACGTTTCGGTGCACCAAACGGGGGTCATTATGCCGATCTTCCTAGGGTTACTGGGCTCTCTCGTAATCGGCACCTCTGATTTCTTTGCAAGGTACGTGGCGCGACGAAATCACGCTGCGACAACCGCAGCAACAGGTCTGATATTCGCTACGTCAGCTGCTGTTCTTGTAGCAAGCTTTGGGCCGGGAAAATTTTTGGGAGCTGACTACCTTTTTGGGTGCGCATCAGGAGTGGCAAGCGGGTGTGCGCTAGGCCTCCTATACAGAGGCCTAGCAGTGTCGTCGGTTGCAGTGGTATCGCCGATAGTTGCGGTGCTGCTCGGAGCAATCCCAATGTTTTGGGAAGTGATCACTGGGACATCACTTACCGCCGGTGTTCTCAGTGGGGTTTTTGTCGCCTTGTTCGGATTATTGGTAACCACATTTGACCCAGCGTTAGGTGATCGCGTCAAGCAAGGAGTTATCCTCGGTTTCGCTTCGGGAATGTGCTTTGGTGTCGGTCTCGTCTTCATGGCCCAAACCACTGTTGAGGGTGGTCTGTGGCCCGTGGTCGGGCAACGATCAACAGCTTTCATTATCCTCATAGGGTTCTGCACCGTTCGAGGTTTACCTCGACTAGTGGGAGGTCATGCACTCCGCTTTTCAGCTGCCGCTGGCATTCTCGGCTCGGTCGGTGTGCTCTGTTACACAGCAGGTTTTCAACGCGGATCAGTAACGGCTGTCGCTGTTGCTGCTTCCGTCTTCCCGATACCTACAGCAGTTCTTTCAGCGACATTCGACAATGACTCACTTCGGTGGTGGCAAATTGTTGGCATCGGCCTGGTAGTAACAGGAATCGGATTGATCGCTCGTGGATAAAATCAGATTATTAGACATATACGGTCCCGAAGAAAAACATGACTGGCCGCTGGAATTTTTGGATTGATAGAGGCGGCACTTTTACCGACATAGTCGGTCGCGCTCCCGATGGGAATTTGATTACCCACAAATTACTTTCAGATAATCCGCGTCGATATGTCGACGCAGCAGTCCAAGGCATCAGAGACGTCTTGAAACTCGGCGCCGGTGAACCACTACCGATCGACGAAATCGAAACTGTGAAAATGGGGACAACCGTCGCCACTAACGCTCTGCTGGAACGTCAAGGCGAACCAACTCTGCTTGTAACCACCGAAGGTTTCGCTGACATTCTCCGGATCGGCTACCAAACACGCCCAGACCTCTTCGCACTCGATATAGAACTTCCCGAAATGCTTTACACCGAGGTGCTCGAAGTCGAAGAACGAATGAGCGCTGACGGGCAGACACTTGTCCCACTCGATGAAAACGCAGCGCGAGTAGGACTTCAACAGGCCCGTTCACAGGGATTGAACTCGGTCGCCATAGTTCTTGTCCATGGATACCGCTACATAACTCATGAAGCGCGACTCGCAGCTATCGCACGCGAACTCGGATTTGAACAAGTTTCGGTTAGCCACGAAGTCAGCGCCCTCATGAAAATCGTGCCCCGAGGGGACACCACTGTCGTGGACGCGTATTTGTCACCAGTCCTGCGTCAATACGTCGCGCAGGTAGACAAACAACTCCGCAACAACCAACGGAGCCCAAGACTCATGTTTATGCAATCAAACGGAGGTCTTACAGACGCATACGCCTTCCAAGGAAAAGACGCGTTGCTCTCAGGACCAGCCGGAGGGGTTGTGGGCATGGTGCGCACAGCGGAAAACGCTGACTTACACAAACTTATTGGCTTCGATATGGGTGGGACCTCGACTGATGTAAGTCACTACGCCGGCGAATTCGAACGCGCATACGAAACCGAAGTAGCCGGTATCCGAGTCCGATCCCCAATGATGGACATCAATACAGTCGCAGCCGGGGGAGGGTCCATTCTCCATTTTGATGGAAGTCGGCTACGAGTAGGCCCAGACTCCGCTGGTGCTGACCCCGGCCCAACGTGTTACGGCAACAACGGTCCTCTCGCGATCACTGACTGCAACGTGGTGCTCGGCAAACTCCGCCCCGAGTTCTTTCCGACTGTTTTTGGTGCTGATGGAAACCAACCCCTCAATGTCAAGGCGACAAAGGAAGCATTTAGTGCATTAGCCGAACGAATTACGGAAGTCACCGGGATACAACAAACAGAAACCAGCGTCGCGCAAGGATATTTGGATATTGCAGCTGACAATATGGCCAACGCGATCAAAAAAATCAGTATCGAACGAGGACATGACGTCACCGACTACGCGCTGGTCTGTTTCGGAGGGGCAGGGGGTCAACATGCCTGCATGGTTGCCGACCGCCTTGGAATAGAAAACATATATGTGCACCCCCACGCAGGAGTTCTATCCGCTGTCGGAATTGGATTAGCCGACGTACGCCAAATTCACGACGAAACAGTTGAACAAATCCTTAACCAAGACAATCTCCAACAATTAGACCCACGATGGAAGGAACTAGAACTCAAAGGAATCGAGTATCTGCGAACGCAACACATAGATCTCAACTCCCAAGAACTGCGGCGCCGACTATCGCTTCGATATCAAGGCTCGGACACATCGTTACTCGTACCGGCATTGATGTTGGATGATGTCAGAGCAGCATTCGAAACACACCACGCTGCCCGATTTGGGTTCACCTCACCACAAACACCAATAATCATTGAGTCTCTGCAGTTAGAAGCAGTAGGTCTCGCAGAACCACTTTTGGTCAACGAAACCAACTCCCAAAACGAAGACCCGATTCTGGGGATTTTCCCAACAACGATGGGTGAAAAGACTGTTGACACCCCATTTCTAGATAGACGCAACATGGCGCCCGATACACCAGTAACCGGACCAGCAGTCCTCGTTGAACCCAACGCGACAACAGTCATAGAACCGAACTGGCAAGGTCGCGTAAATGCGGACGGCGATCTATTCATCGAACGAACCGCTCCTCAAGAGCAACAACCTGCAGTCGGGACAAACGTTAACCCCGTTCAGCTCGAGATTTTCAACAACCTCTTCATGAACATCGCAGAACAAATGGGAGTGGTCCTAGAAAACACCGCCGTTTCAGTCAACATAAAAGAACGTCTTGATTTCAGTTGTGCCATCTTCGACCCGGCCGGAGAACTCATTGCCAACGCTCCTCACTTGCCAATCCACCTTGGATCAATGAGCGAAGCCATCAAATCAGTGATTGCTCACAACCCTCAAATGGAACCGGGTGACGCTTACGTACTCAACGCTCCGTACAACGGCGGAACCCACCTCCCAGACATCACAGTAGTAAAACCTATCTTTGACGAAACCAGCGGCGAACGAATCTTCTATGTCGCTTCACGCGGGCATCACTCTGACATAGGTGGCATTGTCCCGGGGTCCGCGCCAGCTGACTCGACGACTATCGAAGAAGAAGGTCTGGTCCTGGACAACGTTTTGTTAGTACAGGGCGGTCAGTTTTTAGAACCAGAAATCAGAGACCTACTTACAGCAGGACCTTGGCCAGCAAGAAACCCCGACCAAAATATCGCCGACCTAAAGGCTCAGGTTGCAGCGTGTGAGAGAGGCGCCGCTGAACTACATCATGTGATCTCCCACTACGGACTTGACGTTGTCCACGCATATATGGGTCACGTCATGGAAAACGCTGAAGAATCCGTGAGACGAGTCATCGCCGCCCTCAACGACTGCGAATTCGTTGGAGAAATGGACGACGGGAATCAAATAGCGGTGTCGATCAGAGTCGACCTTGCCGAACGATCAGCGGTGATTGATTTTGCAGGAACCAGCGACCAACACCCTGGCAATTTCAATGCTCCCAAGGCCGTTTGCCGGTCGGCAGTCTTATATGTCTTCCGATGTATGGTTAATGACGCTATTCCACTCAACGCAGGTTGCCTGGTCCCATTAGATATCAGGATTCCTGACCCATCCATGATCAGCCCGCATTCGCCGGCTGCGGTCATTGCGGGCAACGTCGAAACCAGTCAATTACTAGTCGACACTCTCTTTGGCGCGCTCGGTGTCATAGCCGGTTCTCAAGGCACTATGAATAACTTCATCTGGGGTAATGACCAGCACCAGTACTACGAAACAATTTGTGGGGGAGCCGGGGCAACACCATCCACTGACGGCGCCAGCGCAGTACACACACATATGACCAATACCCGCCTAACTGATCCAGAAATTTTGGAATGGCGTCACCCGGTACGAGTTCAACATTTCAAAGTTCGCCGCAACTCTGGTGGGTTGGGAGCGAAACGAGGGGGCGACGGAGTTATACGGCGCCTCCAATTCTTGGAACCCATGACCGTCAATGTCTTGTCATCGCGTCGAAAGGTGGCACCGTACGGTGTCGGCGGAGGACATGACGGATTGGTGGGAGTTAACCGGTTGTTGAGAGCCGACGGAACAACTAAAGAGTTGCCGGGTAGCACCCGCGTAGAAGTTGATGCGGGCGACTGCTTCGAGATTGAAACCCCAGGAGGTGGGGGATTCGGATCACCCGAAAGTTGACAACCTTTACGTAGGCAAACCTTCGGCGATAAGAGCGAAACCATCAAGCGCTCCGACCCGTTCTTGCATAGCTGTCTGATATCCCTCGCTGTTGTACCAAGCCAACAACTTTTCTTTCGACTCAAATTCGACAATAACGACCCGAGATCCAGGCGGCGTTTTTGTTCCCTCCAAGACCTCGGCGTCTAGATCAACTGCCAGAGGCTTAGCACCGAATTCGTTCATCGAAGGAAGGGCGGCCTTGAGGTAGCGGTTCAATGCATTGTTGTTAACTATCGTCTGAACTCCAACTAGATAAGCAGCCATAGAACACAACATAGAGAAGATTGGATTAGGAAGTAGGTGTCACCGACAACTAACCGGGGGGAATTGCAGTGACGAATGAACCATGGATGACCTCTAAACAACATAGAGAACTTTTCGAAGCTGTTAAGAACTGGGACCGTTGGGGACCTGACGATGAAACAGGTGCACTCAATCTCATAACACCTGAATTGAGAACAGCGGCTGCGGCAGAAGTCGTCCATGGACGAGCGGTTAGTTGCGCTAGAGAACTCCCAGTCGAACCCAACGCAGAAAACCGCCACCCAGCGCTCCACATGATGGTCCGAGGCGGCGATGACTGCGTATCACCGAACGTCAATATGGAATCAACTGGAGACTTTGTGGGGGTTGCGTTCCATGGGATGGCAACTTCTCACATCGATGCTCTATGCCATGTGCTTGTTAATAAGCAGATGTACAACGGATACGCCGCTGAAACAGTGAAAAGCACAGGCGCGACGCGATGCAGCATCATGGTTGCCGGTGAAGGTGTTGTTGGTCGCGGAGTTTTTCTTGATATTCCGCGGTTACGCGGGGTCAAATGGCTCGAACCAGGCGACGCGGTAACTGTCGATGAACTTGAAGCTTGCGAAAAAGCCCAAAATGTTTGCGTCGGGCGAGGTGACATATTGCTTATCGGAACCGGACGAGACGAACGTCGAGCTGAAATGGGGCCTTGGCACCCGTTTCAGGTAGGCATGGCGGGACTGCATCCGAATTGCATTGCATGGTTACGCGAACGAGACATATCGGTTCTCGGTTGCGACGGTGTAAGTGACGTGCTGCCCGGGAATCATCCAAATGACTGGATTATGCCAATTCACCAAACAGTCATCGTTGCGATGGGTGTTCACTTGTTAGACAACCTTCGTTTAGACCAGCTAGCAGCAGTATGTGCCGAGCATTCCAAATGGAGTTTTCTGTTCACCGTCGCGCCTCTCAGAGTCGAAGGGGGAACAGGTTCACCCGCTAACCCCATCGCTCTCTTATAAACCGAAGTGTCTGTTAGACAGAGTGAACTCTCGGGTGAGTTGTAACCCACACCAGCGCTAAAAGAATCACTGCCCCGCCGGCAACGGTTCTTCCCGCAGGAACCTCATTCACTACTAACCACACCCAAATCGGAGCCAACACGATCTCGCTGAGCAATAACAGACTTGTGCGGGCTGCAGGAACATGACGTCCAGCAGCATTAAAAATCGGAAGGCCCACACCTAATAGAACGCCGCCGCTGATTAAGCCAAGACAAACGTCACGAAGCGGCAGAGCAAAACCTCCGGTTGTAGCGCTGGCGACGAGACCGACCACGATCCCGATCACGCCTGTAAAGAAAACCTGGGCTCGTGGATCACGCTGCTGAGAATCTCTTAATAAAACTGTGTAAATACCAAGCATCAGGGGAATACAACAGGCGACTGAAATGCCCACCATGCTGCTGCTATCCCATGTCGACCCCATAATTGCGACCCCAACAACAGCAGTAGCCATTGCGGCCCATGTGTGGCCATCCACTTTTTCTCGTAACAACAACCAGCCCAGCAAAGCGGCGGAAAACGGCGCCAAACTTTGCAATAACAAAGTGGTCGCAGCATCAATTCGAGCAATAGAAATAATGAATGAAGTCGACATACCAGCCACCAAGGCGCCAGCAAGCAAATTCTTAGCCAAGCCGTTCGTGAGCGCAGTCATGACCCGCACACCCGAACGTATAGATAATGCGATTACAGCCGCAATGAGAATTCCAATTGAACGCCACAAAAGAAATAGCCATTCCGAACCTTCACTCGAAGTCCAACGAAACAACAACGGGCTAAAGCTGAACCAGGTGCCCGTCAAAAACACGACGATTGAGCCGTTTCGTTCGTTCAATTGCACCTTCATCGGAAAAGACTGTAACGATTGACCATTCACAGCGGCGACAATGTAGAGATGGCGGTAGGTAACAATCCGGCGGCACAATGGCGCTCAATACAAAATCTGGAGGAACTCGTAGCCTCAACGGTTCGTCCCTGGACTGAGTTACCAATCGAGACTGTCCAAAAATTCCAAAACGATGGTGTGGTGGTATTGCGACAAGCATTCACAGAATGGGTTGAGCCCCTAAGTGTTGGGCTCGATCGAAATCTCGAAAACCCTCAAGCATTCGCATTTCCGTGCGAAAGCATCAGCGAAGATGAAGCTGGCAGGTTTTTTGACAGCTACTGCAACTGGCAGTTAATCCCCGAGTATCTCCGATTTGTCCTCACTTCACCAGCAGCCGCAATAGCAGCGCAACTTATGATGAGCGACACAGCCCAACTGTTCCATGATCATGCATTCTCTAAGGAACAGGGAACTTCTAAGGCCACGCCGTGGCATCACGATTTACCGTATTACTGCGTTGCAGGGACTCAGACAGTCTCCGTATACGTGGCGCTTGACAGCACCCCAATTGAAACTGGAGTCAGATTTTTAAAGGGTTCGCATCGCGGCGGTGAGACCTATCGACCTCGAGATTTCGCGTCAGGTGCCGAATATGAGAATGCCGATAATTCGCTTGTCTCAGTTCCCGATATAGACGACCACTCAGAAAATATTTTTATAGAAGCAATAGAGCCCGGCGACGCGCTTTGTTTCGACTTCCGAACTCTTCACGGGACAACTTCAGCCCCAATAGAAAAACGGCGTCGCGCATTCTCAACACGATGGTTAGGCGACGATGTCCGCTACCTTGATCGCCGAGGTGAGACGTCGCCACCGCTCAACGACTTAGGGCTTCAATCAGGTGACGTGATGCGTCCCGATTTATTCCCCGTACTCTGGCCGGTATCCCATGAATAAGGAATCCCCGTGGTAGACCCAATTCAAACGACGGCACGAATGGAACTCGTTGAACAAATTGCGGCGATCGCGCCGCGATTTTCTGAACGAGCGGCCCAATACGACCGGGAAGCAGCCTTCCCAACAGACAATTGGAAAGAGCTTGCAGATAAGGGCTTCCTTGGGCTTTGCGCTCCAATCGAAGCTGGTGGTCTTGGCGGTGACTTCGTCGCCTATGCCCTCGTAAGTGAGGAGCTCGGCCGGCACTGCCCGACCACAGCTCTTACTTTCAATATGCATACGGCCACAGCTTTGCTTGCGGGCTGGATAGCTGACCAACTGGGTATGGACGATGAGCAACAAGCTCACCTAGACCGTGTCCGCCCGAAACTGTGGACAGGTATGTGTGAACAGCGCACCATTCATAGTCAGCCTTTTTCTGAAGGACGAACTCCGGGAAGCGGGCAACCGATCGGGACCACCGCTGTTGCCGTCGACGGTGGGTACAAAGTCACTGGTAAAAAGATCTTTGCGTCACTCAGCGGTATAGCTGATGTTCACAATGTTGTTGCGCTCGTCGACGGAGATCCTCGAGTTCGTTTGCTAGGAGTGCCCGCTGATGCTGCTGGCGTCGAAATTCAGGGTGAATGGGATCCCTTAGGGATGCGCGGAACTGATTCTAGAGATTTGATTCTTGTTGATGCTTTTGTTCCCGAAGACAACGAGGTCCTACCGCCTGGGGTATTTGACGCAATGGTGTCGCGATTCCCCTATTTCTATATGACGTTGAGTTTCAGCTATCTCGGGTTGATGCGCGCGATTCTGGATCTCACTGGCGAGTACCTGCGCGGTGAACATGGGGTGGCGTCCCGACGGGATAACCATGTCAAACAAGCCGGATGGGCTGAAATGCAGATGATCTACGACAAGGCTCAAGCTCTGATGTACCGAGTGTTGGGTGAAGCTTCGGTAGATCCGAGTAGAGCAGCGTTACGACGCGCGTGGAGCACCATGGTCGCTGTTATGGAAGGCGCGCCCGAGATGGCTTCTCTTGCCATACGAGTATGCGGAGGACGATCCATGCTCCGACCGAACAAACTTGAACAGCATTATCGTGACGCTCGATGTGGAGCAACGATGCTGCCGTGGAGTGTGGAGGTCTGCCTAGATCGCCTAGGTCGCTATGACCTATATAACGACAAGTAACTGGCTATCTCTCTAGAGGCCCCAGCGTGAGGGCATTAAAGTGACGTGGTGCGACGTATTCAACATTTTATTGACGGCCAACACCAAGCTGGAACTAGCGGAAGATCCAGCGATGTGTTCAACCCAGCTACCGGACAAGTACAAGCTCAAGTTGATTTAGCGTCAGTCGCAGAAGTCAACGAAGCGGTGGCCTCGGCATATAAAGCCTCGAAAGAATGGTCGGAAAGTTCCCTCACCCAGCGAACCCAAATCATGTTTCGTTTCCGCGAAATACTTTCGGACCGGACTGAAGAACTCGCAAGAGTCATTAGCAACGAGCACGGGAAAGTCGTCTCGGATGCAGCTGGCGAAGTAGCAAGAGGACTTGAAAATGTTGAGTTTGCCTGTGGGATAGCGCACCATCTCAAAGGCGAAATTAACGAGCAAGTATCAGCTGGGATCGAGGTATACAGCCTCCGCCAACCACTCGGTGTTGTTGCTGGTATTACGCCGTTCAACTTCCCGGCCATGGTGCCAGCTTGGATGTTCGCAACCGCTATTGCCTGCGGGAACACCTTTATTTGTAAACCTTCAGAAAGAGACCCTTCCGCTTCAATGCTTATCGCCGAATGGTTTATTGAAGCAGGGCTCCCTCCTGGAGTTTTCTCTGTAGTCAACGGCGATAAAGAAGCTGTAGACGCCTTAATCGACCATGAGGAGGTCGCTGCCATTAGTTTCGTCGGATCAACTCCCATAGCTAGCTATGTGTATGAACGAGCAACCTCTGCGGGTAAGAGAGTGCAAGCACTCGGCGGCGCAAAAAACCATATGTTGGTGTTGCCTGACGCCGATATAGAGATGGCTGCAGATGCTGCAGTGAGTGCAGCTTATGGGTCTGCTGGCGAACGTTGCATGGCGGTAAGCGCGTTGGTAGCTGTTGGGTCAGCTGCCGACGAACTAGTAGCGGCAATTTCGAAAAGAATTCCGGGAGTCAAGGTCGGTGTGGGAACTGAACCTGACGCAGAAATGGGACCACTCATCACCGCCGAACACCGAGACCGCGTTGCTGGCTATGTGGAAAGAGCTCAGCAAGCCGGTGCAACTGCGGTTGTTGATGGCAGCAAGGCAGACCTCCCAACCGACGGATTTTTCTATGGGCCGACTCTGCTTGATGGAGTAACCGCTGACATGGAGTGCTACCGAGATGAAATTTTCGGACCGGTTCTCAGTGTCGTACGAGTAGAAACTTTCCAAGAAGCAATGGATCTCATCAACTCAAACCCATTCGGGAACGGCACCGCCATCTTCACACGCGACGGAGGAGCGGCACGTCAGTTTCAACATGAGGTTCAAGTAGGAATGGTCGGTATCAACGTCCCAATACCAGTGCCCGTCGCCTACCACTCCTTTGGAGGATGGAAAGCATCTCTTTTTGGAGATACCCATATGTATGGGCCCGAAGGGGTTCGTTTCTACACTCGGGCCAAGGCAATCACCGCTCGATGGCCCGACCCTGCGTCAAGTCAAATAGACCTTGGTTTCCCGCAAAATAGTTGATAGTTGAGCTACGGCTTACGGAGTATGTGGACCACACAAACCGCACCGATTCCAACCATATGAGCCATGCCGACTTTGGCGTTCGGTTGTTGTCGAGAACCCGCTTCACCTCGTAACTGCCTAACTATCTCCGCAATCTGTCCGACGCCGGTAGGGCCGATGGGGTGACCCATAGCTAACAACCCTCCCGAAGGGCTAAATGCACAGCTTCCGCCAATATCAAAATCGCCGGACTCGACACGTACCGCAGCTTCCCCGGGCTTACAAAGGCCTAAAGCTTCGGCATACAACAACTCTTCGATAGCGAAAGCATCATGCACCTCAACTACATCGAGGTCAGTCGGTCCAAGGCCCGCTTCTTCGAACGCAGCTGCACCAGTTTCGGCTGTCAAGGCAGCGTCAATACCAACGCCCTCATCGTAAAGTCCCTCGGTTTTCGTTGCCGAAGCCACAACCTGCATTACTCGGGAGCGATCAATCCCAAGCCGCTCGATGCCATCTTCAGAAGCAATGATGACTGCTGCTGCCCCCTCACCCACGGGGCAGCATTGCAACCTCGTCAATGATCCTGAGATCGGTTCGGTCAGGACTTCTTCAAGACTTCGCACCTTCTGCCTTTGAGCAAAAGGGTTTCGAGCACCGTTCCGATGATTTTTTACTGCAACTTTTGCTACCTGTTCATCAGATACTGCGTGCAAGTTCATGTACTCCGAAGCGAGCAAAGCGAAATGAGTAAACGGCACTACAGAACCAGCTTCGAGATTTGCTATGCCAGCTTCACCAGGAGCTGCTCCGAGCCCTCCCCGAGGTTTATCCACACCTAATGCAAGCACGACGTCAGACCGGCCTGAAGCTACTTCCAAACATGCTTGGGCTACTGAAGATGACCCGGAGGCTGACGCGTTTTCAACCTGAGTCATAGGTATACCTGTAGCGCCGAGTTTGCTTAGCATTATCCTGCTTGCACCCATCCCCAGTAAAGCCGTCCCCGTGTATGCAGCATTGACATCCGTCCAGGCCAACCCGGCATCGTTCAAAGCTTCACGAACGGCAGTCAAACCCAATGAGACATATGTTTCGTTGCTGCGTCGTTGGTATCGATGTAAACCTATTCCGACAACGAAAACAGGCCTGGTAGACAGCAAACTCGCTGTGTTCACCGGATCACCCGAAAACGTAGATCTGCTATCACATTGCCAGCTTCATCTGGTTCCTCCGGTGCCAAGAAACCCTCAACTGAACTGCCGATCACGACGTCATCGCTGTCAATGATTGCTTTCACCACCGGACCTTCAAGCAACTCAATTACACCGACTGTAAAAGGTGTCGATGGAGTAGGCCGATGATGACGATGTACGGTCGCCACTGCCTGAACAGACCCGCGTGCCTGTAAATCCCATTTTTCGAAATTTGACGCAGGCGATCCACATTTTTCGCAGCCGTAGGGATCCGGTGGAAAAGCGACTCGTCCACACCTAGTGCACCTATGGCCTACGAGAATTGGCGGATCTGCAAGTTTTAGTAAATGAGGATGTCGAGGTTCAATAGTCATGAGTGCTTCAAATCATCAAACGTAGTCACTAAATGAGCCGAACGGCGGCGGTAACTGCTGCCGCGACCATCACTACGACAAACATTGGTGCTCGCTTCCAACTCAGTGCCGCTGCAGCAGCAAGTCCTGCAACCCGGGCATCGACAACTAACGCGCCTTGAGTGCTGAACGTCTGCAGCGCAGTTACAGCGCAGAGAATAGATAGTGGCACCATTGCCAGCACTTGACGGCTCCGATCGCTTATTCGGTTCGGATTGATCAGCGCCATTCCCAACGCTCGTTGCCCATAAACACCAACAGCTAAAACAGCAACAACTCCCCAAGTAAGCATTAGCGGCCACTATTTTCATTGTGTCGTAATGCGAATAAGGCTGGTAACGCGGCGAAAAGAAAAGGTAAACCACCCGGCAAAATTTCGACTAGTGCCAAAGCGATTAATGCTCCCGAAAACGCAATGAGTCGAGCACGTTGAGTCGTTAATTGAGGTCTAATAATCGCAATGAACAAGGCAGGGAACATGGCATCCATACCAAGCGCATTCGGATCCGAGACTAGATCTCCAATAACTGCGCCGAGTGAAGCGCCCAGCCACCATGGCAGAACTAGCCAAAGTGACATCGCCACGTAAACCCTTCGAACATTGCGGTCGTCGTCCTCGCGATTAGCCAACGCGATGTTCGGGTCGAACGCAGAGAAGGCTGCGAGTGCACGCTTCCATCTTTGCGGCCACAGTCGGGGTGCCAACGCAGCAGCAAGTACCCCAAATCGCGTCGAGGTTAACCAACCCCCAGCAACACCGGCTGCAGCACTTCCGCCAGCTGCGGTCACAGCCGCGTAAGCCAAAGTCGCAGTGGCGGAATTCACGAGCAGTGTTGCAGCGATGATGACCCAGGTAGGCGTGCCGGCAGTGCTGTGGACCAGTGACACAGTGATGGCAACGGTGAAATATGTGAACGCGATCGTCCACGCTTCCCCGGTCCGTAATGAAGTGCCATCAGGTATTTGTCGCACGGATAAATCATGCCAGTCCCAGGACCCGATGTTCTCGCTAACTTGGGGAACATGTCCGATGTTTCAGATATCGCCGAATGGTGTGTAGGCCAAGGACATGGAGACGTGATTTTGCGAACCCGACGTCCACACCTTCGTGACGCCCTCACAAACTCTGGCCTCAAGATTGTTGAGAAGGTTTCAGACTTGGTGATGTGGTTGGACGACGAAATAGGAACCTCAGCACCGTGGCCTTTCTGCTCAACTTCATGTGAGCTTCTAATTGAAGGAAGTTTGCCGGTGCAACGAGGCCTTCATGCGATTGCAGTAGAAACTGACAGAGCAGTGGTACTTAGCGCTGATGGTATTCAATATCGACGAATTGAATTCATGGACAACCAAACGTTCACCGTCAATATTGAACCGATAGCGATCGAGATTCTGGATGAATCAGCGCATCAGGCGGGGTTCACCCTTGTGAATAGGTGGATTGATTGGTCAATGGAAACAGCGTTGGGAAGTGAGCCTTGCCATTTGTCACTGTTTCGTAACTTCTAAAAGGGAACCAACCAGTGATGCCGGTCGTTATAGGAGAAATGACTGTGACATGGGAGTTTCCGTGAAAAAAATGATTATGGCGTTGTTGTGTTCGCTATCGCTAAGCGCATGCGGTGCCGATAATCGAGACAACGCGCTACTCCCGGATCAATCAGTTTCACTGTCGCCGTCGCAAATTCAACTTACGTCGGCCTTAACGCCGTTCAAATCTTGTGACCCTTTCCTTCGTCATGTCAAAGCCAATGCTCTTGAGATGGTCGGGCCCTGGGGTGTTGGAGGGGGGGACTTCCCAGTGACGATGGAAGCCGAAATGATGCGCGACACTGCGGAAGCTATGGCTGACGATTCAACCGCGGCCCCCAAAACTCAATACAGCACGACCAACATTCAAGAAGCCGGTGTTGATGAACCCGACATCATAAAAACCGATGGACAAAGAATTGTTGCGCTGGTTGAAAACAAACTTCATGTTCTAGATGCAACTGGTGAACAACTGCGCCAATCCGGTGAACTGCGTTTCGACAACTTTTGGGCTCAAGACATGTTCCTGTCAGGCGATCGAGTTGTCGTATTTGGTCAAATGCACGAAACAACAACAACGCATAAGCTTTCGGTGAGCCGTTTACCAGGCTGGTACAGCCCAATCACAACCCTGATGAGCGTTGACATAAGTAAACCCGCCCCCCAGATCACGAGGCGCCTCCATATTGATGGGAGCTATATCAGTAGTCGATTAGTAGATAACTCTGCGCGAATTGTCATTCAAAGCAGTCCAACAGGTCTCCAATGGTTTTACCCGGAAGGATCAGGGTTAAGAGCTGAGAGAGATGCTGAGGAAAAGAATCGGCAACTTATCAAAGAGTCCACAATTGATAATTGGGTTCCCTGGTTTATTTTAGAAAGCGGTGCCGGAGCATTGCTCCAAGAAGGAACGCTTACGTCCTGCGAACGCGTCTATCACCCATCTTCAAACAGCGGTCTTCAGATGTTGAACATCGTTACTGTGGATCTTGGAGAGGAGCTATTCGAAGAGCAGCTCGGTAGTACCTCAGTTCTTGCCGATGGCCAAACGGTTTATTCATCGCAACAGAATCTGTATGTCGCTACAACTGAATGGATTGATGAACGAACACTGCGATTAGACCCACAAGCAAATCCCGAGAACAGACAAGTGAGTACCCGAATTCACAAGTTCGACATCAGCGACCCAGCCACGACGGAGTATCGAAGTTCTGGTCAGGTAACTGGCACCGTTCTCAACCAGTACTCAATGTCGGAATTCAAAGGCCACCTGCGTGTAGCTACCACCGATCACGGATGGTGGAGCAGAGAGGAAGAACCCGTCAGCCAAAGTTATGTGACCATCCTTGAAGAAACCGGAGAGGTACTTACTGAAATAGGTCGAGTAGGTAATCTCGGCAAGGGAGAAAGGATCTATGCTGTCCGGTTCCTCGGGAATTTGGCAACGGTGGTCACCTTTCGTCAAACCGATCCGCTCTACACCATTGACCTCTCTCTGCCACAGTCTCCGAAAGTCCTGGGGGAGCTTAAGATCATGGGTTACTCGGCATACCTCCATCCCATAACGGAAAATCTTGTAATAGGAGTCGGGCAAGATGCATTGGAGACCGGACGAACTACAGGAACCCAGGTCTCATTATTCGATATTAGCGATCTTTCTAAACCGGCCCGAATTGATCAATGGCAGCTCCCTGGCGGAAGTAGCGAAACTGAATACAACGCGCGAGCCTTCTTGCATTGGCCAGCAGAGGATCTTTTCGTATTGCCTGTTGCGACGCATCAGATAATGAATCCCGACGGGCAGGCATTTGCAGGTGCGGTGGCGCTAGAACTCAATGGGCGATCATTAGAAGAACGTGGCCGTATCACTCACCTAAAATCTGATCCCCAAGTGAATTGTCAAAGATGGATCGAAGAACACGAAAATGAAACGGAAGTTGAAAAACAGCACTGTTGGTCAGAATTCGACTGGCGAGGAACGATTAAACGGGCACTAATAATAGATGACCAGATTCACACAGTTTCCTCCCTGGGAATTCTGAGCAGCGACCTTAAGACCATGAAACCACTGTCTTTCCTAGCCTTTTGAACTGCTATCCACTTCACGCTTCGTCAGCGTCGAAAAACAAATCAGTCGCTCAACCGCACTTAGCTATCCATTCAGTGCCTGAGTGCGCAATAGTGGTGTTATGACCGAAGTCATATGGGACGAGGCGCCCAGTTTGCAAAGTCCGCTGCTAGTCGTCGCTTTTGAAGGTTGGTTTGATGCCGGCGAATGCGCGACAGGAGCCATTCAATGGATTGTCGATCACTACGATGCTCGGAGGGTCGCGCGAATCGACCCCGAGGAGTTCTTTGACTTTCAAGAAAATCGGCCACAAGTCGAAATTGCCGAGGATGGAGAGCGACGGATCAAATGGCCATCTCTCGACGCCCACGTCATCGAAAACGATTTTCCTCATGATCTAGTACTCCTTTCAGGGCTTGAACCACGTATGCGGTGGCGAACATTTTGTGATTCGGTTGTTGAAATCGCCCAAGACACAAGATGTGAAATGGTTGTCACGCTCGGGGCTATGGTCGCTGGGATCCCACACTCACGGCCGTCTGCGGTCAAAGGCAGCGCCGCTAGTGCTGAATTGGCACGGAGGCTTGGGCTAGATAGACCGAGCTACCAAGGCCCAACCGGCATAATTGGTACTTTGCACGACGCATTAGACCGCGCAGACCTTCCAGTTATTTCGCTCCGGGTAGGAGTGCCCCACTACGTAGCAGGCCCTCCCAATCCGAAAGGTACGCGAGCCCTTCTTGCTGAATTCGAAAAAGTTACGGGCGTGCCGACGGGATACAGCGACTTGGATGCCAGTGTCCTGGAATGGGAGCAACGGGTCAGTGACGCGGTGGAGCAAGATTCAGAAATCATCGGATACGTCAGACAGTTAGAAGAGGAAGCTGACCGAGCCGATGAAACTGATTTGCCATCCGGTGATGACCTAGCCGCCGAATTTCAAAAATTTTTACGTGAAGAACGAGACGAATAAACGACAGAAGCCGTCACAGCACCTTGTTAGCTTCTTGACGTAATAGCTGATCGGCCAATACCAAACACACCATCGCCTCCACCATTGGAACTGCGCGCGGAAGAACACATGGATCATGCCTGCCTTTGGCTGCCAAAGTAACGGGCTCATTCTCTTGGTTCACAGTTTCTTGAGGTGAGGCAATTGTCGCTGTCGGCTTGAAGGCAACCCTGAGTACTAGATCTTCTCCATTGCTGATACCACCTTGGACTCCACCACTGTTGTTAGTTGATGTTGCAGGACGACCATCTGATCCGGGTATGAAGGCGTCGTTGTGGTCACGACCAGTCAACAAAGTGCCCGCGAAGCCGCTACCCACTTCAAATCCCTTCGCTGCGGGAAGAGACATCAAAGCCTTAGCCAACTCAGCGTCAAGCTTGTCGAACACAGGTTCACCTAAACCAACCGCCATATTTCTAGCTACGCAGGTCACAACTCCTCCCAGTGAGTTGCCGTCTTTTCGTGCTGACTCGATGGCTTCAGTTATTAATACTGCCGTGTCTGGGTCAGGGCACCTCGTGGCATCTGCTTCTACATCTTCACGAGAAACTTTCGCGGCATCAACTTGGGCCTCGATGTTGTGAACGGAGCTCACCCATCCAACTACTTCGATCCCGGCAATTAACTTGATCACTTTGCGTGCTATCGCTCCTCCAGCAACACGGCCAATGGTTTCACGGGCTGATGCGCGTCCGCCTCCTTGCCAATTTCTGATTCCGTACTTTGCCTCAGTTGTCCAGTCAGCGTGACTAGGTCTGTAGGTGGTTTTCATGTCTTCATAAGCCCCAGAGCGCGCATCTTCGTTCCGCACGAGCATTCCTATAGAGGATCCCAAGGTAAGGCCTTCAAATAAACCGCTGAAGATCTCTACTTGGTCATCTTCATTTCTTTGGGTTACAAGACGACTCTGACCTGGACGTCGACGATCAAGTTCCACCTGAATGTCGCGCGCATCAAGTTGAAGTCGTGGAGGGCATCCGTCTACTACGACTCCCACGCCCCCTCCATGGGACTCACCGAAAGTTGTAATACGGAACTGTTCACCAAAGGTGTTACCGGCCATATCACCGAGAGTAGAGGTTAGGAAGCCTAACTCACGAAGAGATTTTTGAAGTAGTGCAATTTACAGAGCGAATACAGGCCATGATTTAAACAATGGAACTGATTGACGCGATGCTGGTAATGGGTGCTGGGGTGGTCGCAGGCGTAGTTAACGCGATGGCAGGTGGTGGGTCTCTCCTGACGGTTGGGCTCCTTAACGTGTTCGTCGGACTGCCGGGATTGGTGGCTAATGGCACCAACAGATTCGGCGTGCTGATCCAAAATGCTTCATCCGTCGCTAGTTACCGCAAAGAAGGTATTCGCGGATTTCGACGGGCTATACCCGTCATATTTCCCGTCACCATCGGCTCCTTAGTCGGATCGTTGCTTGTTTCGAGTGTCACAGACGAAACTTTTGAACGGATCTTCGGCGTTCTGATGCTTCCACTGCTCTTTGTGAGCTTACGAACACCAAAAAGTTCTGGATCTCAAATCAACTGGCACCCGGCTCTAACCACCACCATTTTTTTCGCCATCGGAATGTATGGAGGTGCTTTCCAAGCTGGGGTTGGCTTACTTATCGTGGTCGCTCTAGCGAAATCTGGTCTGGATTTGGTAAACGCAAATGCAGTCAAAGTAGTCGTGATTTTCATTCTTACAGGGATAGCTCTCCCCGTATTTATTGTGCGAGGTCAGGTTGATTGGGGTTTCGCTCTGGTCTTAGCTGCTGGCTTCGCAATAGGTGGTTGGCTAGGCGCCCGAATTGCGGTACGAGGGGGAGAAAAAGTAATTCGACCTGTACTCATTGCAGCCGTTGTGGCTCTTGCCGGACGAATGATCGGACTTTATTGATCATAAAGGCGTAGCCTTTCTGCGTGATCTTTGATCTAAACCTCGACCGTGTCCGTAATCGGCCCGGCATCAAGTGGGAACGCCACGGTAATGAAGTCTTGTCTGCCTGGGTTGCCGACATGGATGTGGAAGTTCCCGACTTCATCAAAGAGGCGATCATAGAAAGAATCGAGGTGGGCGGACTCGGTTATGGTTTCTACGACGAACCGATTCCTGTGTTAGAGGCATTCAAGTCTCGAATGGACACTGCCTTTGGATGGGCTGTCGACACCGAAGATGTAATGAGGGTTCACGACGTCATTCAAGGCTTGGAATGGGTTTTGCAGACGTTGACGCCGCCAGGATCAGACATTGTGGTCCAAACACCGGTCTACCCTCCTTTCTATTCCAGCGTTGAAGGCACTGGTCGAAACTGGGTAGCGAATCCTTTATTAGAAAACGAAGAAGGCTGGGCACTGGACTTCGATCATCTAGCTGAGGTAGCGGCGCGAGAAAACGTTTCAGCTTTGTTGCTGTGCCATCCACATAACCCATGCGGGTATGTCATGACTCCCGCGGACTTGGTTCAAATTATCGAAATAGCTGATCGCAATAATCTTCTGGTGATCTCTGACGAAATTCATTGTGATTTGGTGTACGCCCCTCACCAACATGTCCCAACCGCTTCCATAAGTGAACTTGCTTCGGAAAGAACTGTCACCTTGACGGCTGCGACCAAAACATTCAACATGGCTGGGCTGAGAATGGCCTTCATACATAGCGCTTCGCAACAATACGCACCTCAACTGAAGGAAATTCGCCCGCGAATGATCGGCGGTATCAACGGACTAGGACAAGTCGCTACTGTCGCCGGATGGGAAAAAGGAGAGGCTTGGATAGCCGGCCTCGTTGAAGGTCTTGATCACAACCGGAACCTGTTAGCTGAGTTGCTAAGTGCACACCTTCCCCAGATTCGGTACCGACCTCCGCAAGCCACTTACCTCGCCTGGTTGGACTGCCGCGAATTAGGTCTTGGAGATGACCCGGCGGAGACTTTTATGTCACGAGGCAAAGTGGCGCTTAACTCAGGATTAGATTTCGGCGTTGAAGGAACGGGGCATGTTCGACTGAATTTCGCGACCTCTCCGGAGATGCTGACAATGATTGTCGAACGGATGGCTGTCGCTGTTTAATAGGTATCGGGACCTAAGTTCTCAGCTGTTCCTTTACGAGCATGTCGACGTAGAACCAGCGGATAACCGATTATCCCGACCCCAAAAAACAGAAACCACTGAACCGCGTAGCCCAAATGAGGTCCGAGATGAGTTGGTGGAGAGTCCACAGGAAAAGCATCAACTACGACAGGTTCGCTGTTGATCAACTCAACGTAAACGGGTGCCAGTGGGTAGGGAACCTGCTGATCTATTCGACCGACATCAGTCCGGGCTAAGGAGCTAAGCACGCCAGTTGCGGCGTCACGTGCTCCTAAAGAGCCACGTTCCTGGCTGAGTCGGACTCGACCTGTTAGTGAGACGCTTCCCAACGGTGGCTGAAATTTGTTCACGCTGCACGAGTTCTGAGGAAGCCAACCGACAGTGATAAGAGTCGCTCGGGAAAGATCATGGAGGAGTGGGACCACCAGATGGCAACCAGCGACCTCTTGATGGCTTCTGTTACGGATCAGGACAGCATCGCCACTAGCCCACGAGCCCGTCAGCTGCACCAACCTAAACTCAATATCTCTGTCAGGCCCGAAGAGGTCACCTTCGTCAAGAAGTGCGCTATTAGATCGATCCAAAATAGTTTCGTTACGTTGAGTTCGTTCCTGGTGCCGGCCGAATTGCCAAACACCTGCGCAAATGAAAGCGACAAGCAACAACAACGTCAGAACGTGGCCCGCTATCCATTTGGGTTCACGAACGAAGCTGTACATCAGTTGCACGCTAGTCGGCAACGTAGACTGACCCGCCGTGTACCGTCGCCACATTTTTGTCGCCAGCATCGCCAGTGTCGCTTTGTCTCTTATCGCGTGCTCAGGGCCTGAGGCTGAAAAAGCCATTTTCGTAGCCCGTGAAACGATTGCGGTACAAGATCAATTATCAGATGAGCAAGAATTTGCGTCTACGACGAACGAACTGCAACCGTCCGACCAGCAAGCCGAGGTCCCTCCAAGTACAGAAGTGCAGACTCCGAGCGTTACAACTACAACCGTTGAAACTCGACCGTGGACTTTGCTTGCAGGGGGAGACGTCCTCCTTGACCGCACCGAACCAGAAGGTATTGACCCCTTCGAGAAGATCCGACCTGACCTTGCTTCAGCTGAAATCGCGATAGTCAACCTTGAAATGGCGATTACCCAACGTGGGGAACCTGACGACAAGGAATTCGTTTTTCGAGCACCCGGATCAGCTGCGTTAACCCTCGCGGCAGCGGGCATAGACGTGGTGTCGATAGCCAACAATCACATACTTGATTATGGTCCGGTGGGCCTCTCCGACACCATCTCAGTCCTCGACGAGGTGGGGATTTTACGGCCCGGGGCAGGCTCCAACAATGCTGAAGCCTACGCACCTCGGGTGATGGCATTAGATAATGGTGTTCGCGTAGCTTTCGTTTCCGCAACAGCGATTGTGCCAGGGGGCTTTGCCGCAACAGCTGATCGCCCCGGAGTTGCTGACGCCAAATGGGCCATACCGAGAGTCTTAGCGGCCGTCCGCGCCGCGGCGGCTAGTAACGATGTAGTTGTAGTCAGTGTCCATTGGGGGATTGAACGCGCAACCTGTCCCAGTGAAGACCAGCGCGATCTGGCAGCCGAGTTAATCAAAGCAGGCGCGAGCTTGATACTCGGACATCATCCTCACGTTCTGCAACCTATAGAGACTTTTGATCGCACTGTGATTGCTTACTCACTCGGTAATTTCGCTTGGCATCCTCGTTACGGTATAACCGGCGAAACCGGCGTCTTAGAAATAAGTTTCGACGGTTCTTATGTAGAGGGTTACCGTTTTCACCCGCATATTTTGGACGACCGCGGAGGAGCGACGCCCGTTTCAAACGGTGAACGATACGACCGTATCGTTGATGTCATCGAGGGAAGATGCGAACAACATGACCCTGGGCCGCTAACGACCTCGGAAGCTATAGGCAATCCCGGTGGAGATGTAACTCCACCGACCGCAGCGGACTGAACTCACGCAATCTGCACCGGATCAATCGAATCAGACGACTCGAACCCTAGAACTTGTCCCAAAAAGGAAAGCTCTGAATCTAAAGCACGGGAGATTGTTTCCGCTTTCCGAAAACCATGACTTTCGCCTTCGAACAAAACATATGAGTGCGGAATCTTCGCACCTTGCAGAGCTTCTACGAGTTGTTCAGCTTGGGATGGAGGCACAACTGGATCCTCGGAACCTTGCAAAATAATCATCGGTGTAGTTAATCGATGTGCATGATGAATTGGAGAACGTTCTTCGTAGAGTTCCCTCTCAGTGGGCCATTCACCAACTAACGAATCGAGATAACGGGCTTCAAACTTGTGTGTATCCCGCGCCAAAGTCTCGAGATCCGCTACCCCGTACCGTGAAATTCCTGCGGCAAAAAGAGTGCTAACTGTCAGTGCACATAAGGTGGTGAACCCGCCAGCAGACCCCCCCTTGATGACGAGTCGGTTGGGGTCGACCAAGCCCTTATCTGCAAGATCCTTTGCCGTGGCAATACAGTCCTCAGTATCAGCAATTCCCCATTGTCCCCGCAGCATGTTTCTATAGCTTGTGCCGAAACCAGTACTTCCGCGGTAATTGACGTCTACCACAGCAATACCACGGTTGGTCCAATACTGAACAGCCGGATCAAACGACGATCTTGCTGCCCCAGTTGGCCCGCCGTGGCTGAGGACTATAAGAGGTGGTAACTCCGAAGAACACTCATAAGCCGCGTTAGTCGGAGGGAAATGAAAAGCGTGGGTGGTATTACCTGAGGCCCCTCTAATCTCAACAGCCTCGGGGATCGAAATTTCATCCCGCGCTAGAGGCAAAGAATGTGAGGTACTAAGTTGCTGGCTCACACCGCTTAGATCAATTGCCCGAACAGCGGCAGTTGTTTCCCAACTAGCTGCAACTGATACTGCCCGACCATCGTCTAGTGCGTCTAAGCCGTTGAATTCTGTAAAACCACATGTGATCTCTGTTAAGCCTGAATTCGTGATCTGCCCTAGATGGCCGACACCCTGATCAACCCAACTACACCAGATCGCATCGTTCGCCCAAGTGTAAGTTTTTTGACCAAACACCCACCCTGGAACCCCGAATTCGACTTCCGCCTGCACAAGCGGATGAGACGAATTGTTTCTCAAATCAACCTCATGAATATTCCACCACCCTGTCGCATCACTAATCACATGAAGTCGACCTTCAGGCGAGAATTGTGGTTGTTGTAACGCAGGACCATCCAGTACCACCCGATGCTCGGCCCATCCGCTATTTCGCCGGTGAGCAATATGTAGCCGGACGTGATCCCATGGCATCGACGGATGATCCCAAGACAGATATGCCAGCATTCTCCCATTGGCAGAAATGACTGGCGAAGAATAAAAATCTGCCCCTGATGCGACTTCGATAATCTCGCCGGCTGTGTTTACTGACGCCAAAAGATTTTCAGGATGAGTATTGCCTTCCCGGTGACGTTCGACGACCCAAATGGTGTCATCACTATCTGGGACCATGACCCCGTTTGAGTAACGCAGGCCTTTAGAAATAGTGGGTTCTGGGGTTATTGGACGGAAGTCGTCGTTGAGTAGCCAAAGTCGTTGATCGGTAAAACTTGAAAGCCAAATGCCAGTTTCCGTTGGAAGCCAAGAACCGCCTCCGTATTCGTGAACCAATGTTCGTACGTTAAGGTCGTCTGGTCCCAGAGTTACGGTATTCACACCATCGAACTTGACTATTGCGGTGCGTCCCAATTCTTCTGGGCGGCCTTCCAACCAAAGCACTTCGTCACCCAAAACACGCGGTTCAGATAGACGTTTAGCACCGGTCGCAAGTTCTTGGGAACTGAGTTCTGATATCCAGCTCCCATACGGCTGATCATGTTTCAAATTAACCTCGAAAAAGCTTTGAGCGTGGCTTGATAAATGCTAACGCTTGGATAGGATCCGGGGCTGAGCATTTTGGGACTCGAACATCAGGTGACATCACCAATGTTTGACTGAAATCAACTTGATGTGCGCCTTAATTTGGCGCCCACAACATTCGCTCCGGATTCCCACCAATCCGAGAGCGTGCCGTAAACCGAGGGAGTACCCACCGACTCCCTCGGTTTACATTTTTTAAGAGCCTCAACTCTTGTCCAGATCTGTAACGATCCTCTCGACTTCATGTCGCGTGACTTCCAGGCGCTCTCTGCACCACTCGATTAATTTTGACGCGCGTTCGAGATCAATAGTCAACGAATCAATATTTACTTCGTCACCGTCGAGCTTTTTAAGAATTTCCTCTAACTCCTGAGTAGCTGTCTGAAAGCTGAGATCCGAATCGGTCATTTTTTCTCCTTAACGTTGTTCGGTGTTGAATCAATCACCGTGCTTGTGATGAGGGAAGTAGCTGTTTCGGTAACGATTGTGACGCCGGCAGGGATCAGATCTCGAACCACTTTGCCGTTTGCATTTCGTGTAATTGAAAATCCTCGTGCCAGTATTCGGCTCGGGTCAAGAGCCTGAACTAGATCGAAGGTTCGGTTGCACCGATCGAGGTTGCGATCGATTGCTATTAGAGAAAGATCGCGCAGACGACTGCTAGCAGCATCTAGCTGACCACTTTTTACATCAAGTGTTCTGCGCGCTCGATCGTTAATGGATCGCGCCGAAGAGGAGACCAGTGCTGCGGCACGGTCGTGACAGCTGTTTGCTAGGTTCACGATTCGTCGAGCAGAGTCGCTTAATGCCTGGTCGAACGCAGCCACAGTCTGCACTAGTGCCGCAGCGCAAGCTGTTGGTGTCTTGAAGGCCGTGTGAGCTACTTCGTCGACCACTGATCGATCAATTTCATGTCCTATGCCAGAGAAAACCGGGATGCCCGCTAGGGCCACTGCTCTAGCCACATTTTCGAGATCGAAGGCGAGTAGATCGGTTCGGGCGCCCCCGCCTCTAACCACTGCAATCACATCTACGCCCGTATTGGCCAATGTTTGTATGGCAGCTATGAGGCTGACTTCGGCATCAGCTCCCTGCACGGAGGAATGTGCGAGCGAAATTTTGAATGGATAGTTACTCGAGGAGATCTCGTTTACGAAGTCGTTATATGCGGCACTCCCATCTGAGGTCACTAGTCCAATATTGAGAGGAACAGGAGAAAGCGGGAGAGCGCGATTGCTTTCCAAGAGGCCATCTTTAGATAACGACAGTAAGACCCGTTCCCTGTCGATCGCCAACTGGCCAATGGTGTGATGCGGATCAATTTCCGTCATCATCAACTGCACCCGACCTTGAGGAGCATAAAAAGACAATTCGCCTCTTATACGGACCTTTATTCCTTCGGTTAACGGACCAGCATCTGCGCGACTTAATAGTGACTCCACACCTTTTCGTCTTCCCCTCCACAAAGCGACCGACATTTTGTCAACTTGGTTGCCGTTGTCATCTGGTTCAATCAAATCGAAATAGACATGGCCCGAAGAGTGAAACTTCAGACTACTAATTTCACCTTCGATCCAAATCTCGTCAGGGAAGGCAGCAGTGAAGGTATCCCTAATGGCTTCACAGAGATCACCGACCGACCATGTATGTGTTTCCGCCACCTTGGTTCATCCTTAAATTGCGAATCAGGTCTTACTAATAATTACGCGAATAGCCACCCAGATAGCTATTGAAAATAGTCAAACAAAACCGGCAGTAGTGCCATTGCCAAATGACCCTACGCCGGAAGATTGATTTAGCCGTCCATAGGCGTCACATATGACCGTCGATGTTGATGGTGGTGGCTTCAGCGAAGGGTAGGATCTGAAACGGAAGGTTGCCAGAGCGGACGAATGGGGCGGCCTCGAAAGCCGTTGTGGCCTCCGGGTCACCGTGGGTTCGAATCCCACACCTTCCGCCATTTCGATCCTGACAGAAGTTTTGAGGTGCAAAACCTCAACGGCGGTCCGCGAAAAAGCGGGTAAGAATTTGACCACACTCCGCTGCCAAGATGCCACTAGTTACATTCGCCTGGTGATTCAAGCGAGGGTCGTTCAACAAGTTGTACAACGTTTCAGCTGCGCCGGCCTTTGGATCGTGAGCACCAAAAACTACGCGAGCCACACGAGCGTTGAGGGCCGCGCCTGCGCACATTGGGCACGGTTCTAAGGTCGTCACCAATGTCGCGTCATCGAGATGCCAGGTTCCCAACTGAGAAGCTGCATCGCGTAGGGCAAGAATTTCAGCATGTGCGGTTGGGTCGCCGGTCAATTGACGTTCGTTGTGACGAGAAGCAATCACAACGTCATCAAGCAGGACTAACGCACCCACGGGCACGTCTTCGTGTTGGGTGGCTTTCTCAGCTTCCAGGAGGGCGAGACGCATAAGTTCATCGTCATTCATGGCGGAGAGTGTGGGATTCGAACCCACGGAGGCCGGTTAGACCTCACACGCTTTCCAAGCGAGCCCATTCGTCCGCTCTGGCAACTCTCCTCGATCATCGTCTCACGAGGCGGCCAGGTGATCTGCGGCACACAGCGGAATCCGCTGAGAGCTGCTGCCTCCCGGCCCTGACTCGATTCACGGGCCACTGTTGCACAGGACCCGGCCGCCACGTGAAACGATGATGCGCTCTTAGGGTACTTGCCCCTAAGCGCAGCGGCACACAAGTAGCATCACCGGTTAATGGTTTACCAGTCTTTGTACCGACGCTTTCGCCCACAAACTTTTTCAGAAGTAATTGGGCAAGATCATCTGGTAGCAGCGCTTCGTAACGCTGTTATCGAAGAAAGAGTCGGTCACGCGTATCTACTGAGCGGGCCCCGGGGTACAGGCAAGACCTCTACGGCACGGATCCTTGCAAAAGCCTTGAACTGCATCGACCCATCTGGAGACGGTGAGCCTTGTGGAAGTTGCGATAGCTGCGCAAACTTTGAATCGGGCACATCGATGGATCTCGTCGAATTAGATGCAGCGTCAAATAACAACGTCGCGAATATCCGTGAAATCACTGCTAACGCTGCTCTAGGAAGCCCCGGAAAGCGAAAGGTCTACCTCCTCGACGAAGTCCACATGCTTACGGCTGCGGCATCGAATGCACTCTTGAAGACGTTAGAAGAACCGCCTGATCATGTGATTTTTGTTCTCGCTACCACTGACCCACAAAAAGTTTTACCGACGATTCGTAGCCGCACTCAACACGTCGAACTCACGTTGGTTAACCCCGAACTGCTTAGCCTCCACGTAGCCCAAATTGCCGAGCGAGCCGAATTGGAAATCGACGCAGATGTTATTGAATATGTAGTTGAAAGAGGGTCTGGTTCAGTTCGGGACACGCTTTCAGCGTTGGACCAGGTTGTGACGGCAGGCGGAATTCCAGAACACCGGGGCTCGGTAGATGCGTTGATCAATGCGATTGTCGCTCAAGATCTGACTGATTCGATGACAGCTGTTGCGGAAACTGTGGCTGCGGGCGTTGATCCCAAAGATTTGGCGTATAGGACAACACGAAAGCTGAGAGATATTTTTCTTGCTGGTGCTGGGGTTAACTCAGGTGAGGCGAGGCCTGAAGAGTTACCGCTACTCACAGAAAAAGCTGGTGAGATAACTCGGGCAGTCAACGTCCGAGCGTTAGAGCTATTAGGTCGGGCGCTTGTCGACATGCGACAGGCACCGGACCCCCGTCTTGTTTTGGATTTGGCGTTAGTTCAGCTTTTTGCGGGAATATCGGATCACGCCCCTGGGCAGCAACCCACGAAGACCGAAGTTCAAAAGCAGTCAGCTGGTGCTGGGCCGGCGGCGCAAGCTCGAGCGGCGCTGGCGTCAATGCAAAGCAATGGTGGCGCAAATAGCACAACAAGTACCCCTGACAGCCCGGTGGTTCCCCCGCCTCCACCCAGCGAAGAAATGACGGTGGCGGACCCGCCGGACGACGTACCGCCGGTAACCCAAGCGCCACGCAAAGTTGTAGCGGAGCTGTCTATCACTCACGTTATAGAGGTGTGGCAACAACAAGTACTCCCTTCTTTAACTCCTCGAGCTCGAGCACGATTCCAAGCAGCAACAATCATCAATGTGTCTGAAGGGCGGATCCAGTTCGAGTTGCCAAATGAAACTCACCGAGAACGCTGCGAACAGATTAAAGATGACATTGAAACAGCAGTTCGAGGGATCTTGGGTTCCCAGATTCAGGTGGAACTCACAACTGCCCGAGAAGAAACGACTCAGACGAGCGTTGAACCTAAGGTTGCCTCAGATGAAGAAATAGTAGATCCTGCCGAATTCGAAGTGAATTCGGAAGCTGGAACTACAAGTGTCGACCGAGTCTTAGAAGCATTTCCCGGGGCGATAGCGTCCGACGAGGAAGGCAACAACTCCAGGTGATAGGCGATGAGTGATTTTTCCTCCGATGAAGTGTTCCTTGAACAAGCGCAAGAAATACAGCAACAACTCCTAGACCAAAGAAAAGAAATATCATCGACCGTGGTACAAGGGTCGGCGGGTGGCGGTGCTGTAACAGTGTCCATGCAAGCCGACGGAACAGTTCTTGAGGTACACATTGATCCCGATGCAGTACAAAAAGATGACATAGCGATGCTTGAAGAGATAGTGGCAGCAGCGTTTCGTGACGGGTTGCGGCGATGCGGCAATGCACAAGCAGCTGCCATGGCCCGGGTCGGGACCTTTTCCCCGGACAAAGAAGGAGGTTAGTGAGATATGTATGACGGCCCAGTACAAGACTTGATTGACGAACTCGGTCGTTTGCCCGGGATTGGCCCCAAATCAGCACAACGGATCACTTTTCACTTGCTTAAATTGCCCAAGGGTGATGCTGAACAATTAGCAACAGCGATTGTCGAAGTTAAGGAAAAGATCGGGTTTTGTGAAAAATGTTGGAACATCTCACAAGACCGACTTTGTCCCACCTGCTCAGACCCTCAACGCCAAACAGGCTCTCTCTGCGTTGTAGAAGAGCCCAAAGATGTTGTAGCCCTTGAACGAGCGGGGTTCCGTGGTCGCTATCACGTCTTACAAGGCGCCTTAAATCCGATGGAAGGAATTGGCCCGGAACAACTCCGTATTCGAGAACTATTGGCTCGGATCAGCGATGAAGATGTGAATGAATTGATTTTGTGCACGAACCCAAACATTGAAGGCGAAGCAACGGCCATGTATTTGGCGCGGCAATTACAACCACTTGGTATCAAGGTGACAAGGATCGCTAGCGGTTTGCCAGTCGGTGGTGATTTGGAATATGCCGATGAACTGACCTTGGGGAGAGCTCTTGACGGCAGAAGAGAGTTACAGACCTGAGGTCAGGTCACTAAGTGGGAGGGCAGATGCCGGAGTTGATGATTATTCGATCTAACGTGTCGCGGGCACGCAGTACTCGAATCCCATAGTTTTCAACTCCGACATCCGTAAGAGCCGAACTCTTTGCAATCACGTTACAAAAATTTCAGAAGTGTGACAACACATCTCGCGGAAGTCCGGATTATGGAACCTCAATTAACAATGCGTCACCTTGGCCTCCGCCCCCACAGAGGGCAGCGGCTCCATATCCGCCTCCTCGCCTGTGCAACTCCGACATCAGTGTGAGTGCCAGACGACTCCCTGACATACCGATTGGGTGACCAAGAGCTACAGCACCGCCATTGACGTTCACTATGTCGTCCCGTACTCCAAGATCTTCCGTAGCGGCTAAACCAACTGCAGCGAACGCCTCGTTCAACTCAAAAAGAGCTAAGTCCGATATATCTAAGTCAGTTTTAGATAGCGCCTGGCGAATTGCCCTCGAAGGCTGAGTAAGAAGTGAGGTGCCCGGTCCGGAGACCATCCCGTAACTTACAACGCGAGCAGAAATCTCCACGCCCAGTTCTTCGGCCTTATCTGACGACATCATCACCAAAGCGCACCCACCATCAGAAATTTGCGAAGCGTTACCTGCGGTGACAGCACCATCAGCAGCGAAAGCAGCTCGCAACTTCGCCAGACTTTCTGGACTTGTTCCCGGACGCACTCCCTCATCGGTGTCCACGATCAGGGGATCGCTGCCTCTCTGAGGCACTGAAACTGGAGAAATCTCCACCTCGAACAGTCCGTCTTTTTGAGCTGCGGCAGCTCTTTCGTGTGACTGAGCCGAAAACTCATCCATAGCAGAGCGACTTATCGTCGCCTCTGCAGCGTCTCTTTCTGTGCCATCACCCATATGACCGTCGTCGAACGCACACCACAGACCGTCGTGGATCATCGCGTCCCGCAACTCTCCATGTCCCATTTGTAAGCCATTTCGGCCATCTGGGAGTAGATAAGGGGCGTTGGTCATCGATTCCATGCCCCCGGCTACAACCACATCAGCATCACCTGAAGAGATCATTTGGTCTGCTAGATAGATCGCGTTCAACCCGGAAAGACAAACCTTGTTAATTGTGATTGCCGGAACATTCATCGGTATGCCCGCACCAACTGCAGCTTGTCGGGCAGTTATTTGACCTTGACCAGCCTGAAGAACCTGCCCCATAACGACATGGTCGACTTGATCACCAGATATTCCCGACCTTTCTAACGCAGCAGAAATCGCATGGGATCCCAATTCTGCGCCACTGAAGTTGGCTAACCCGCCATTGAAACGACCAATTGGTGTGCGTGCTCCCGCAACGATTACTGAGCCGGGCATGGATACCTCTTCTCCGGGGTTTTAGATTGCTAGCTCCCAAGTGTAGATTTCGTGGACCGTTGATGCTCAAGTCAGTCAAATGTCTGGGGCTTCGATGGGCCACCCCCTTCACTATTGGAGAGTGACGTGTCCCCCATGCAGCACATCCTTGAGGCCATTCAAGCTGACGCATCTAGCGACGAACTCGCCGCGCTCGAAATTCCCGAGAGCTACCGAGCAGCGTATGTCACCCGCGATGATCAGAATATGTTCGAAGGCCGAGAGTCTTCTGAAAAAGATCCTCGGGAATCAATTCACATTGATGAGGTAGCAACTCCTGAGTTGGCGCCTGATGAGGTGTATTTAGCCGTGATGGCAAGTTCCATCAATTTCAATACTGTGTGGACTTCAATTTTTGAGCCGCTCTCAACCTTTGGATTTCTTGATCGTCTTGGTCGAGAAAGTAGCTGGGGCGCGCGGCACGCGCTCGATTACCACGTGATCGGATCTGATGCTTCTGGTGTTGTATTACGAGTTGGTTCAGCGGTGAGGAATTGGAAGCCCGGAGATCGTGTTGCTGTTCATTGCAACTACGTAGATGACCAAGATCCAGCAGCCCACGAAGACTCGATGCTGGCCTCCAACCAAAGAATATGGGGGTTTGAGAGCAACTTTGGCGGACTCGCCGATTTGTCAGTAGTTAAAGCTAACCAACTCATGCCGAAGCCAGCACACCTTTCATGGGAAGAATCTGCTGTCAACGCATTGTGCGCCTCCACTTCTTACCGGATGTTGGTAGGCGATAACGCCGCAAGAATGAAACAAGGAGACAATGTCCTTATATGGGGCGCCTCAGGCGGATTAGGTGGCTATGCCTGCCAACTCGTTCTTAACGGTGGAGGGACTCCTGTTGGAGTTGTTAGCTCTTCGGACAAGGTGGAATTGCTTCACGAGTTGGGAGTCGAGCATGTGATCGACCGCAGTGAAGAGGGATATCAATTTTGGTCAGATGAGCACACCCAAGACGAAGGGGAGTGGCGACGTCTTGGAAAGAGAGTCCGAGGTTTTATTGGTGATGACCCGGACATTGTGTTTGAACACCCCGGCCGTTCGACCATGGGGGCTTCAGTATTTGTGACCAAGCGCGGAGGAAAGATAGTTACCTGTGCGGCTACCACCGGTTACATGATCGAATATGACAACCGCCACCTATGGATGCGACTCAAGCAGATAGTTTCTAGTCACTTCGCGAACTATTCCGAAGCTTGGGAGATGAACCGTCTTCTAGACCAAGGACGGATACAGCCCATTCTTTCGAAGACCTTTGCGTTAGCTGAAACAGGAGAAGCTGCGTTCCAAGTTCATCACAACCAGCATGAAGGAAAGTTAGGGATATTGTGCTTGGCCCCCGAGCCAGGAATGGGAATCAGCAACTACGAAAAGCGCGAAGCCATCGGAGAAGACAAAATAACTTTGTTCCAAAGGCACGCTCAATCTCTTGAGCAGAAATCAGGGAGCTGACCATGATTCTTACTGAAATTGACCACGTGGCAATCGCAGTCCACGATTTAGAAGCAGCCATTACTTATTACGAAGAAGCTTTCGGTGCTCACGTCCATCACCGCGAAATCGTAGAAAGTGATGGCGTCGAAGAAGCTCTTTTAAAAGTGGCTGACAGTTATATCCAGTTGACAACTGCGACACGTCCGGATTCTCCGATAGCGAAACACCTCGAGAAAAGAGGTGAAGGACTTCACCACATTGGATATCGAGTTGATGACTGTCAGGTTGCACTCGACGCCATGGTTGCGGCCGGCGCTACTGCGATCGATCAAAGTCCTCGTCCGGGCTCTCGAGGTACGACAGTGGCATTCATGCATCCCAAAGGCAGCTTTGGGACGCTGATTGAACTGGTTCAGGAATAAGCACCCGCTCGGGCTATAGGTAATGGCTGATTATCTCAACGAAGAAGTTGGGGTAGGTCCATACCCCCAACCATGGCCGGAGGGGGAGCAGTATGACCGGGACCTGTTGCGTGATGGAGATCGACGCAATGTCTTGGACAAATACCGCTACTGGAGTCGAGAAGCGATAGTTGAGGACCTTGATCACCGTCGCCACCCTTTTCACGTTGCTATTGAGAACTGGCAACATGATCTCAACATTGGAACCGTTGTCCGAAATGCCAACGCGTTTTTGGCCTCGTCCGTTCACATAGTCGGGGAGAGAAAGTGGAATAGGCGCGGCGCGATGGTTACAGACCGTTACCAGCACCTAGAACACCATCCGACCGTCGAAGGCTTTGTTACCGCAATGGTTGATAAACAGCTCACTGTCGTCGGTATCGACAACCTTCCGGGAGCCCAGCCGATCGAAACAACCCCTTTGCCGCGTGATTGTGTGCTGGTATTTGGACAGGAAGGTCCCGGGCTATCAGGTCCGGTGCGTGAAATGGCTGAATTAGTGCTCTCAATCACGCAATTTGGTTCAACAAGATCGATTAATGCAGGAGTTGCTTCTGGGATAGCCATGCATGCATGGATTCGCCAACACGCCATCCTGTAGAAACTAACTTTTGGTCTTTAGAAAGACTGAAAACGGAACTAGGGTTTGAGGCGATTGTCGTCTCGGGAGAGCACGAACCCTCAATAATTTAAGGATGTGAATATGACTTCGAAGTGGCGGAGACTTCTCGCCCTACTCATGGTCTTTGGACTCTTAACAGCTGCATGCGGGAGCGATAGCGACTCCTCAAGTAGCAGTAGCAGCAGTGAATCTGCCAGCAGTAGCAGCGCTGAAGAAGAGGAGCCAGTAGAAGAGTTCAAGATTGGCCTTGTAACAGATACTGGGAAGGTTGACGATAAAGCTTTTAACCAATCTGCCTGGGAAGGTGCGCTCTCGGGCGCAGCCCAAATTGAGGGTGCGACCACGGATTACATTGAAACCGAAGAATCCAAAGACTATGCGAACAACATTCAGTTGTTCTTGGATGACGGTGCTCAGGTCATCATTACGGTCGGTTTCGGTCTAGGTGAAGCCACGATAGAAGCAGCGAAAGCCAACCCCGATGTGCTCTTCATTGGTGTTGACCAGTTCCAAGGTGAAGCTATTCCAAACCTGGCTGGCCTGGTCTTCGAAGAGGCAAAATCTGGTTTCCTCGCTGGGGCTTTGGCTGGAATGCTGACGAAGAGCAATATCGTCGGCGCTGTGCTGGGCACCGATTTAGTCCCGCCTGTGGTCTTCTTCAAAGAAGGTTGGGAAAACGGAGCCAAATACACAAATCCTGATGTTCAAACGATTTCTACCTATCACCCAGGTGGACTAGACGTTGCCTTCGGAGACCCAGAGTGGGGTGCGACAACCGCCCGCCAGGCACTTGACCAAGGAGCTGACATTATTTTCGGTGCAGGTGGAGCAACCGGAAATGGTGCTCTTATTGAAGTAGCTACCGAAGAAGGAGCACTCTGCGTGGGGGTTGATTGGGACCAGTGGGGAACCGTTCCAGAAGCTCATCCGTGCTTGGTTACTAGCGCAATGAAAGACATCGTCAAAGGTGTTTCTGATCTGTTGGTTGCGGCCAATGCCGGAACTCTCGTAGGCGGTAATTTCTTGGGTGACGTTGATATAGCTCCGTACCATGATTTTGAGGGCATGGTTACTGATGAGATGAGAGCAACTATCGAGGAAGTCCGAGCAGGCCTTGCTGACGGTTCTATAAACCCGATGCCCGAATAGCGAAGTGACTTAGAAGGGGGCACTATCCGCTTCGGATAGTGCCCCCAAGTCGCGTTATGAGCCGTTCAGTTCTTCGAGTAGTTGCCGTTCCGGTAATGGCGGTCGTCTTCGGTGTTTTTATCGGGGCACTTCTAATTATTTCTCAGGGCGGATCACCCGCTGAGGCCTATAGAGCACTTTTGGTTGGCGGTCTCGGGGACTCTGATGCAGTGCTCCGCACATTACAAAAAGCGACTCCTCTGATATTTGGCGGTTTAGCTGTCGCGTTTGCTTTCAAAGCCGGCATGTTTAATATCGGAGGTCAAGGCCAACTCCTGGTCGGAGCGGTTTTCGCAGCTGGGATTGGCTTCGGGATTGATGGCCTGCCGGTCTATATTCATTTGCCTGCTGCATTGATCGTCGGCGCGGTTGCGGGAGCCCTGTGGGGTGGGATAGCTGGAACTCTGAAAGCGACCACCGGTGCTCACGAAGTCATCGTAACGATCATGCTGAACTTTGTAGCGGGTAACTTAACCGACTGGTTGGCGGCCAACCCCTGGAAAGATAACAGCGGAAGCAATATCGTTGCTCGAACGCCGTTAGTGGAGAATTCCGCCACGATCCCAACGATTGGAGCTGTCCCCGTTGGATTTGTGTTGGCAGTAAGCGTTTCGATCGCCTGCTGGTTAGTGCTGGAGCGAACTTCCTATGGATTCGAGGTCCGAAGCGTAGGCCACAATCGGTACGCCGCCCAGTACTCAGGTATGAAGGTCGGATGGATAATGAGTTCGACAATGGCTGTCTCGGGGCTCCTTGCCGGTTTGGGTGGAGCGGTCGAGAGTTTAGGCGTGGACGGCCGATTTGAAGCCGGGGTCAATGTTGGGCTGGGGTTTGAAGGAATTACGATCGCTTTATTAGCTCGCGCTAACCCGCTAGGTGTAATACCTGCCGCCCTCTTGGTTGGACTCATGGAGGCAGGTGCTGCTCGTATGCAATATAAATCTGATGTCGCACCTGAGCTTATTGATGTCATCCAAGCTCTGATCCTATTTTTTGTCGCAGCACCAATTATTATTCGATGGTTGCTGCGGATTCGCCACGATGACTCAGACCAACTTCAACTCGGAGCCGGTTGGGGTAAATCATGAGCACCCGCCAGAAACGACTGCTCTATGCGGGGCTTACAGCCCTACTTCTTCTGATTTGGGTTTTTTATTCTGCCAATGATCTCCAAACCACGGCGGTTTTAGCTGGGACTGTGCGCGCGGCAACGCTCCTAGCGTTAGGCGCCATGTGTGGAATGATCTGTGAGCGGTCGGGAGTGGTAAACATTGGCATTGAAGGCCAGTTCTTATTGTCAGCTTTTGCTGCTTTCACGGTTGCTTCCATAACTGGCTCTCTATTTATAGGCACTGTGGCCGGTATAGGCATGGGCCTAACCATGGGTTGGCTATTGGCAGCTATGGCAGTAGGTCTCAGAGTCGATCAAATTATTGCTGGCACCGTTTTGAATATCGCCGCACTGGGCTTGACGTCGTTTTTCTATGACCGCAGTCGTTCATTAGGGATTGGAAAATACACCAACATCGATCTCGGCCCACTTGCAGATATCCCACTTATCGGAACCGTGCTCTTCAGCCGTCCACCCCTTACATATCTGACGATGGCACTTCTCTTCGTGGTCCACATCGCCCTATTCCGATCAGTTTGGGGCATGCGAACCCGAGCTATAGGAGAGCACCCAGGTGCTGCTGACACAGTGGGCATCGATGTATTGCGACTGCGTTATTTCAACGTCACGCTCGCAGGTGGCCTTGCCGGCCTCGGAGGTTCCTACTTAGCGTTAGAAGCTGTTGGAACCTTTAGCCGAGCGATGTCGGGTGGTCGTGGCTTTTTGGCATTAGCAGTAATGATTTTCGGAAGGCGTACTCCCTTTGGTGCCTATGCAGCAGCACTCTTTTTTGGATTCACCACTGCTCTTCAAAATCAGTTTCAGCTGAATAACACATTTGATATTCCCCCGCAGTTTGTCGGAATGTTGCCGTTCGTTGTCACAATTGTCGTCGTAGCGCTTAGCGGTCTTGTTGGATCTATGCGTGACCCGGCTGCACTCGGACAGAGTTACGAAAAAGGTTGAGCATGTCGGACACTCTTCTTGGTGCGAGCAAAGTTAGGAAACAATTCCCGGGTGTTTTGGCTAACGATGATGTCTCCATAAGTCTCCGGCCGGGACGAATTCTTGCTCTCCTCGGCGAGAATGGTGCGGGCAAAAGTACGCTTGTCAACATTTTGTTCGGCATGTACCGGCCTGATAGCGGTCATGTTGTCATCAAAGATGAAGTTGTTGACCTTCGGGGACCGGACGATGCTATTTCCCGAGGTATCGGGATGGTGCACCAGCATTTTCAGTTGGTTCCACCGATGCGGGTAGTCGAAAACATTGTGTTGGGATCCGAACCAACTAAACGTGGACTTGTTGACATCGATGAAGCACGCAAGCGGGTTATTGAACTTTCCGAGCGCTATGGGCTAGAAATTGACCCCGATGCCCTTGTGGAAGATCTGCCTGTTGGTATGCAACAACGCGTTGAAATTCTCAAAGCGCTATACCGAGATGCTGATGTCCTCATTATGGACGAACCAACCGGCGTTCTAACTCCTCAGGAAGCAGATCATCTTTTAGGTGTTTTGAGGGAGCTAACTAAAACCGGTCTTGGCATTGTGTTCATTACTCACAAACTACGTGAAGTTCTTGCCATCGCTGATGACATCGTCGTCTTGCGTAATGGTCAAGTGGTCGGAGAGACAACCCCCGATAAAACCGATGAAAATGGCTTGGCTGAGATGATGGTGGGACGCAGCGTCATGCTCCAAGTCGAAAAAGCACTGTGTGAACCGGGCCACGTAGTCCTCGAAATTAACGATTTAGAGGTCAACGATGATCGAGGACAACTCGCCGTTGATGGTCTCAGTCTCGATGTTCGAGCTGGAGAAATCGTTGGCGTTGCTGGAGTAGAAGGGAATGGCCAAAGGGAACTAGTTGAGGCAATCACTGGTCTTCGCAGCCCCTCACTAGGAGTAATGAAGATTGAAGGAGAAGAACTAACTGGCGGATCCCCGAGGCAAATAACGAAGAGAGGAGTTGCTCACATCCCGGAAGACAGAGAAAAACATGGAGTCGTGGCTGTCTATTCACTTGCCGAGAATTCAGTTCTTAATCGGTACCACCGGAAGCCTTTCTCGATTCGTGGGATTCTTCGCAGAGACGTCATCAGAAGCCATGCACAAGATGTTGTGGAAGAATTTGATGTCCGGACGCCCAACGTTTCAGTACCAGCCTCAAGCCTGAGCGGCGGTAACAAACAGAAACTCATCGTCGGAAGAGAATTCAGCGACGAGATCAAATTACTGATCGCAGCTCAACCAACTCGAGGCATTGATATAGGGGCTATTGAGTTCATTCACCGACGAATTCTGGAGCAAAGAGACAAAGGTGCCGCAGTATTACTTGTTTCGGCGGAGCTTGATGAAATTCTCGGACTATCAGATCGGATTGCGGTTCTTTATGACGGCAAGATCATGGCTGTTGTTGATGCGGAGGAAGCAAATCGCGAGAAAATCGGTCTATTGATGGCAGGTATTACCGATTAGGTAAGCACTGTCTTAGATCACGCGGTCGCTTCCACCATCTATAGGTATTTGTGCCCCAGTTATGTGGCGAAACAAATCACCGCACATTGCAGCGACGAGCTCACCAATATCATTGCTAGTTATTTCTTGTCCGAGAAGGTTTCTGCGCTTGTATTCGTCAGCCGTGACCCCGTAATTCGCTGCTCGTTGTTCAACAAGTTCTTGCGACCACAATCCTGTGTCAAATACACCATCTGGGTGGATCGTGTTCACCACTATTCCGTCTTGTGCCCATTCAAGCGCGGCGACCCTTCCTAATTGGGTAACTGCTGCTTTGGAGGCGCTATAAGCGGCCGCCCCTTTTCCTGGAGCAGGAACGTTCTTCGACCCCACTAGAAGGACGCTCCCGCCATGCGGCGCTAAGGCAAGGAATGGATGAGTTGCGTAAAGCAAGTTGCTCACTCCATTCAAATTCACCGAGAGCGTTGTTTCCCAATCCGCTTGCACAATGTCCGCTATTTCGTTGGAAGAACCAAAGATCCCCGCGGCAGCTACCACCATGTCGATTCCCCCGAAACGCTCGACACCAGCTCGAACGGCAACGTTCAAAGATTCGCGATCGGTCACATCAGAAGTGAGTTCAAATAGAGAGCGATGGGCAGGTTCCTCCGATGTATTTAGGTCTATCCCGATTACTGCGGCGCCCTGACTAATCAAGGCTTCGACGCAGGCTCGACCAATCCCAGACGCAGAACCTGTCACCAATGCTACTTTCCCTGACAGCGGAGGTGACACCCCCGATTTCGCAAGCTTCGCCTGCTCCAATTCCCAGTATTCAACTTCAAACAAATCGGTTTCGGGGAGAGCGACAAATCCGGCAAGCCCCTCGGATGCTTCAATTACATCGATGGTGTGGAGATAAATATCGGAGGCTATTTCACAATCGCCAATTCGTGTACCGGCCGTCATCAGACCTAAATCAGCGTCAAGGATGACGCGCGGAGCAGGATCCAGTTCCTGAACACCTGGGAACCGACCCTGATTCCGTTCGAAGTAGCTGTGGTATTCCGAGACGAACTTGTCAACATCACGACCCACAAGCGGGAATTGCTTTGTTCTGATTATGTGATCGGGTGTCGCAGGTCCACGGCAGGCAATTTCCCCAATATCGGATCGGGCTGCAAAGAGATTTGCGCGCTCGTTGGGAGTGCGAACCAGCAACATAGAACGACCAGCAGCATGCGACAGTTTCTTTCGAAGGGTCGCCTGATCCAAAACAGAACCATTTGCGGGTAACGGCTTCGCCGCTATTGCCGAATCTGTGATGTCTACGCCTGCTTCTTTGATTAGGTAATCCTCGGCCTCGCTGATTACTTCAATCATCTTGTTGTAAGCCTCTTCGGTCGTTTCCCCAAAAGTGAAAACGCCGTGGTTCATTAACACCATGGCAACGGTGTCACCATTAGCTTGCCTCTCGAATTCGAGCGCGCAGACTTTCGCTAAGTCGAACCCTGGCATCACGTACGGCACAACAACTGCAGAGTTTCCCCATAAGTCTCGGACCCGCTGCTCTCCATCTTGAGTGTTGGTTAAAGCTAGAGCGGCATCGGCGTGAGTGTGCTGTACAGCAACGAATGGCAGCGACGCGTGCAGAATTGCTTCCACTGATGGGTTAGGAGCAGAGGCGTCGAGAAGGTTGAGCCTTAATTGATTAACCATTTCTGTGTCGGTTAGTGATGGTAATTCCGCTAACCGTCTAACCGCGTCCAAACGGAGTGGGGCGAACCCCTGAGGTTCGATAGTCGCGAGATCCCAACCACTGCCTTTGACATACAACACATCGACCGGATCACCATGAATGTCAGTCTCTCTGGCTTTGACTGAAGTGTTTCCGCCTCCGTGGAGCACTAAAGCTGAATTAGCTCCAAGAAGTCTGGACCCGTACACGCATTCACCCAAGGCTCCTGGAAACTTTGCAGCATCTTCGGCGTTCCACAAATTTTTCATTAGAGCTCTCCGACTCGCGAAAGTGCGTCTGCTATTGAATCTTTAAAAGGTGCTCGTAACACTCCTACTTCAGTGATGATTGCCGTGATTAGATGGTTTGGTGTCACATCAAAGGCTGGGTTCAATGCACTGACCCCCGCTGGCGTTAGTCTGCTGCCTCGAATTTCATGTACCTCGAGCATGTCTCGCTGCTCTATTTCTATGTGTTCGCCGCTTTTGAGCTCAAAGTCGATAGTGGAGGTAGGAGCTGCGATGTAGAAAGGAATTCCCGCTTCGCGAGCCGCCAAGGCGTGTCCGACCGTACCAATTTTGTTTGCAGTGTCTCCATTAGCTGCGATGCGATCTGCGCCGACGATGTAAGCATCAACTTGGCCGGAGAGGACTGTCGAAGCCATTGCACTATCAGGAACTACGGTGACGTCGATACCAGCGTCATCAAGTTCCCATGCAGTTAGCCGGGCACCCTGCAATAGGGGACGAGTTTCAGAAGCAAGAACTTGAAGAGGTTCACCGGCCTGAGCCTTGGCATACATGGGAGCCAAAGCGGTTCCGGTTCCAGCGGTCGCTAATCGGCCAGCGTTGCAGTGTGTGCCAATTACATTGGCGTCGCGCAGTAACTTGTGTCCGAGTCGGCCGATTTCGTTGCATGCCGCTTCGTCCTCGGCCGCTACTGCTTGGGCTTCGCGGACTAGGGCGTTTCTCAGCGAAACTAGGTCTCCGACGTCTTTTGTTGCTTCATCAATCACTCTGTCGACTGCCCATCGCAGATTGACGGCCGTTGGTCGTGCATCGCCAATGAGAGTCCGACATTCTTCAAGCCTCGACAATGCTTGGGACAGAGAGTCTGGCCTCACTTCGTCCATAGCAACGACCAACGCCAATGAACCGAATGCGCCAAGGGCTGGAGCACCTCGGATAGCTAATCGTTGAATGGCATCTATCGCTTGATTAGCGCTTCTTATTTCAACAACTTTTACCTCTTCAGGCAGAAGTGTTTGATCAATAATTCGGATGTGGTCTCCGGCCCATTCGATCGGAGGTGTTGGACGTTTCATGCTTCAGTTCCATACAGACGGTCACCGGCGTCACCAAGACCAGGAAGAATATATCCAGAATTGTTCAGGCCCTCGTCAAGAGCCGCAGCAAGTACTCGAACATCTGGATGGTGGTCGTGTAGGTGTTGCACCCCTTCGGGAGCGGCTACGACACACATGAAGGTGATGCTTGCCGGTCCTTGGTCTTTCAGTCTGTCAAGAGCTGCTACTGCACTGTGTCCGGTGGCCAGCATTGGATCAACAACGAGCGCGTGGCGGCCCGATAAGGAAGGCAGTTTCACAAGGTATTCAATCGCCTCCAAAGTCTTGTGGTCTCGAACTAACCCTATGAACCCGACATCGGCATCCGAAAGAATTGTTAAGACACCATCAAGTAAGCCGTTGCCGGCTCGGAGCACTGAAATAACTGCGGGCGTTCCACCGTCAAGTCGTTCACCCTCAGTCTTTGCTAGAGGTGTATCGATCACTATCTTTTCAGTTGGTAAATCTTCGGTCGCGTAGGGGACCATGAGTTGGCCAATTTGTCGCAACAATCGACGAAACTCTTCGTTCCCAGTTTCAGTGGACCGTAAACGGTCGGTCCAAGCCGTGATAACAGGATGTTCTACAACAGTAAACACGACCACAGAGTAGAAGCAGGCGCGACCAGATGCCGCATCACTGACATGCTGTAGCTATTGAGGAGGCTGAAGTGATTGTTATAGGCGACGAGGTAAAAAGCGCGATAGAGGCTCAACAAGCGGTCGTTGCATTGGAATCAACGATTTTTTCGACCTTGGGACTGCCATCTCCTGCTAATGCCGAAGCCCTCGACATGTGTTTGTCAGCTGTTCGTCAATCTGGAGCAGTACCCGCCCTGACAGCGGTGCTAGACGGAGTGATTTGGGCAGGTGTGCCAGAACAACTGCATAAAAGAGTTCTTGAGGCCTCAGTCAAATTGGCTGCTCGAGATTTGAGTATTGCTAGTTCGCAGAATATTGCCGCTGGAGCGACGACTGTCTCTGCGAGTGTCTTGATCGCTCACCAGGTCGGGGTTGAGGTCTTTGCGACTGGAGGAATTGGTGGAGTGCACCGTGAAAGCCAGATCACGGGCGATATTTCGGCTGACCTTGATGCCATTGCTCGCCACCCAGTCACCGTGGTGAGTGCCGGAGCCAAGGCTTTCCTAGATTTACCCCGTACTTTGGAATATTTGGAAACTCAATCTGTCCCTGTGGTTGGTTGGCGGACACATGACTTTCCAGCTTTTTATACTCGCAAGTCCGGTTTACAGATTCCGCATCGAGTCGATAACGCTAAAGAAGCAGCACAGGTTCATCTTCAACGAAAGGCTCTTGGACAAGGGGGCACGCTAATTGTCGCCCCTATCCCACGAGAGGCTGAGCTGGATTCTTCTCGAATTGACGAGGCGATTGAAAAGAGTTTGGCGAATGTCGAAATTCTTGCTCTGTCTGGGCCCGAGGTCACACCTCACGTTTTGGCTGCCGTAGAAAGGGCAACAGACGGACAAAGCGTCGAAGCCAACCTTGTATTGGCGGAACACAACGCAAGGATTGCCGGGCAAGTTGCTGTTGAGATAGCTAGCTCGTGAACCCCTACGAATTATTTATCGTCACCTTGGCCGTGATTCTGGGTTCATTGGTAAAGGGTACGACTGGTCTTGGCTTACCCCTTACGGCGGTCCCTGTGATTGCGTTCTTTATCGGAGCGCAAGATGCGGTCATAATCATGGCCGTTCCGACTGCGTTAAGTAACGCGATGTTAGTAAGAGAGCATCGTGGAGAACTTCGTCTTGCCAAAGGCCTCATGACGTTTGCAGCACTTGGGTCTCTTGGCGCTGTTGTCGGTGCTTGGCTTTTACCTCGAATCAGTGACCGTCTCTTATTTCTTCTCCTTGCCTTAATCTTGACGACTTTTTTGGTCTGGAAATTTTCTGCTACTGAAGCTAGGTGGTCGCCGAGCATTCAGAAATGGGGCAAGATGCCTGTCGCCTTGACGTGCGGAATTGCTCAAGGTGCTACTGGTATCTCCGGTCCGCTGGTTGCTGCGTGGTTCCAGGGTTTGGGCGTTTCACGTGAGCGATTCGTGGTCTCGAATACGGCGATTTTCCTTCTAACGGGCATCACGCAACTCATCACATTAACGGCGACTAGTCAGTGGTCGAGTCAACGCATGATTGGTTCCATATTGGCGGCTTTAGTTGTCGCCACGGCACTCCCGTTTGGGATAAAGATCGGTCGTAAAATCGATGCTGCCCGGTTTGATCTAGCAGTGACCACAATCATTACCGCATGCACCGTCAGTTTGTTGATTCGGGCTTTGTAGATCCCCGATAACGTCTTCATGGTGAATCGTCTCGTCGCTCTCTGTATGCCAGGAGGCTCCCGGTTTGTCGAAGCGGTAGAACGCATATGGGATCAAGGGGATGCGGTTCTACCGGTAGACCAGCGGTTGCCGAAGTTTGCTCAGGCAGCACTTATTGAGCAAATGGGCGCGTCGCTTGTAGTCGAATCTTCAGGGACTTCATCGTTGGCCGGACGACCGGTCGAATCAAATGATGCTTTGGTCGTAGCGACGAGCGGTAGTACCGGAACACCTAAAGGTGTCGTCCTTGAACATCCGGCCCTGATTGCTAATGCCGAAGCTACGAACACCTTTCTTGAAGCTGATCCCGATATTGACAAATGGCTTGCTTGTTTGCCATTGAGCCATGTCGGCGGATTTTCGGTAATAGTCCGAGCGCTTCATTCAGGAGTGGCGTTGGAGGTCCACAACGGCTTTGATGCTGATCGAACGACGAATGCGGCGCAGCAAGGCGTGACTCTAATTTCGCTGGTACCTACTGCAATGCGACGTATAGACACGAGTCTTTTTCGACGGGTGCTTGTTGGTGGCTCGTCTGTCCCTGTTAATCGACCCGAAAATGTGATTGCAACATATGGAATGACTGAGACCGGTAGTGGGGTTGTCTATAACGGACGGCCACTTAAAGGTGTCGAATTACGTGTTGTAGACGATGAAGTTCAGATCCGTTGTCCGATGCTCTTTCGCTGTTACAGGAATGGGGAAAACCCGACTACTGAGGATGGTTGGTATCCAACTGGCGACGCAGGGGAATTAGACGACGAGGGGCTTTTAACCGTTCATGGGCGTATGGGTGACATGATCATCACAGGCGGAGAAAACGTGTGGCCAGTCATGGTTGAGCAAATATTGAGCAAGGCAACAGGGGTTCGCGAGTGTGCGGTAGTCGGACGTCCTGATCCTGAATGGGGTGAGTCTGTTGTTGCAGTAGTAGTTCCTGATGCAGATCAGCCTGCGTTGGAAGATCTGCGGGAGTTGGTAAAGAGTTTCTTACCTGCTTACTGCGCCCCGCGATCGCTGGAGTTGATCGAACAACTTCCTAAAACGGCTTTAGGAAAAATTCAGCGCCATTTGCTTTGAATGAAAGCGCTTACGTCAGTTGTCTAAAAACGCTGTAGATATCCGTTAACGGGTTGAACGTCGCTTGGTAAATCTTCGATGAATAGAGGAGCGGTGCCTAGGCCGTGAATCCCATCAGGTGCCAGCTCTAAAGCCAAATCGCGAGCTGATCGTAAGGCAACCGGGCCATCGAGAAATGATGAAACGATGATATCGATGTCGTTCTGCGCAGCTTGAGACGCAATCTGGCGAGTAACTGGAGGTCCACCCAATATCGAAGGTTTTAAGATAAATGTCTGGGCTGCGTTTAGATCAAGGAGGCGATCAGTTTGCGCTTGGTCTGTTAGCTGTTCATCAGCCCCGATATTGATACCTGTTTTTTGGTGTATCTCTTGCCAATCTCTCGGATCGGATGTTGGTTCTTCCACGAGTGCGATACGGCTGCTGTTTGTGCTCGTGAGTACTTCAAGTGCCTCTTGTTTGGTCCATCCTCCGTTTGCATCTAACCGCAGCAACGTGTGTGTATCAGTCAGGTTCGTTGCTATCTCGATCCTCTGCATGTCAGTCATGGTGTCAGTTGCAGCTACCTTTAACTTCACAGCGCGATAACCATCATTGATCGCATCGGTGACTTGCTGTTCGAGTGTGGATGTATCTGTCGCGCTGATTAAGGCTTGTACTGCTAGCGATCCTGAAGGTAGGCAGATATGCGATTTTGCTTGCTCTAGGTAATGAAGTGCCGTGTTAGCCCCACTCAAAGCTGCTGGCAAAGTTGGTAGCACGTGAGGGCTCTTTGACCATTCAACAAGAGCAGCATATGTCTCTTCGAATGTTTCTAAGCCGAAGCCAGGCAATGGTGCAGATTCTCCGTAGCCGAAAAACTCATTTTGCTGGGCCATAATCTCGACGATTTGGCGTTGAGTAGTTTTGCCATGTGCTGTTGTCACGGGGCTACGAAGTTGCAGTGTTCTGGTTTTAAGGGTTACGAACATTGGTAGTGCTTCATTATTGCGTCAGCCGTTGCCTCGGGCTGTTCTAGATGCGTTGCGTGGCCAGAGTTCTTGATCACTTCAATAGTTGCCGTAGAAATTCTTGACTCCATTTCTTTGGCGATGTGTAAGAACTTTGAATCTTCTTCGCCTACGAGAAGCAACGTGGGAACGGTCAAACGATCAAGAGCTTCATGTAGTGGTGGCATTGCGCCAGTGCCGCTTGCCCTGAGGCTGTTAGCTAAGCCAAGCGGGTGGTTAGTTGTTCGTTGCTTGATCGAATTTTCCCATTGTTGCGGAGTTAGGCGAGTTCGGAGACTTTCCCACATAGGCAGAGCAACCCAGTTATCGATGAAATTTCGGGTACCGATCCTTGTAATGGAGTTTCCAAGTTCGTAGTCGTCCACCAAACGTTGATCTCGTTCTTGTTGATTACTGATGCCGGGGCTTGCTCCAATAAGAGCTAACGATTTCACCATTTCTGGATGGGACAAGGCGAACGTTAGGGCTACTCGGCCGCCCAACGAGTACCCGATTATTGAGGCTGGTGCAGCATCGAGTTGTTGGAGCAGTGACGATAATTGCGCTGAGATGCTTTTAAGGGAATAAGGATCCAAAGATACGGGGGATTCACTTCGACCATGACCGATTAGGTCTGGAAGTATTCGACGGCCGGTCAAGAGTTTGGTGAGGGGCGCCATAGCTGACCCACAACCGGTGAAGCCGTGGATAATTAGCAAGGGCTCTCCAGTTCCTACTACTTCAACTTCTAAGTTAATTGCGGCGCAGCTAAGCCTCATAGCTCTGAAGCTGAAGCAGCGACTGCTTGGGCAAGGCGTCGATGTTGGTCAACGTCAAGGCTTGGATCTACGGCGACTCTCAGCACTCGCAAGCCGTTTGGGTTCTGAATTAGTTCAGCGAGCTGACTTATCTCAGTTACTTCGAAATAGGGGATACCGACTGCCTCAGAAATTTTTCGAATGGGTAGTTGTTGAGGCGTCGTGAAGAACTCGTTGAATAGGGATGAATTCGCTGCACCTGAGATAGGCAGGTAGCTGAAAATTCCTCCGCCTCCATCGTCAACAACGATGATTGTTAGAAAAAGATCGTCATTGAGGATTGCAAGCAGCCCACTGATGTCATGCTGAAACGCAAGATCTCCGATTAACAGCGTGGTGTGGCGTCCGGAAGCTGCAACCCCGGCGGCACTAGATATGACACCATCTATGCCACTTGCTCCTCTGTTTCCCATGACCCAAAGTGGGTCCGAACGAGCTTCCATGAAGCTATCAATGTCGCGCACGGGCATTGAATTAGATACATAGAGCACATGTTCCGATGGAAGTCGTCTGCCCAACTCTCGGGCAACAGCAGGTTGAAGTAGAGGTTCGCAGTCAATCAGTTTGTCGATTGCTGTCGTCGCTCGTCGGTCAGCGGTTTCCCAGCTGTTAGCCCAGTTGCTGTCAGTGGCATAGAAATCGATGGCATCGACTATCTGCGTGAGCCCCTGATGGCCGACGTTAACCACTTCTGAGACCGTGAAACTTGGCTCAGCCCAGCCGCCCGATGGGTCAAACATAATTAATTGTGGCTGATGTTTCTCCAACCAAATCCGTAGAGGTTTGCAGGTAGGTGGACCACCTATACGTACTACGACGTCTGGAATGACAGTGTCAGCCCATGAACTCCGCAGTAGATGGTCATGATGATTGACGACAACGACGTCATCCGTATTGAGTCGTAGTTGTGAAAGTGGTTCCGCTAATAATGGGTACCCAGTCTGTCGGCAGAAGTTATGAACCGCTTCTTGCCAAGAAGCCCCATCAGTCATAGGTCCAGCTATCACAATGCCACGCGGCTTTTCTTTAAAAGTTTTTGCGAGCGCTTTGGTCGTTGCCGGTTCGATGCTTGTTATCGGCTGGCTGAGCTGAACTGAGGTTGGTTGCTGAATGGGTTGTCTGTCTGATTTCGGCTCTAAAGGTTCTCTGAATGGCCAATCTAGATGGACGGGTCCAGGTCTCATCCCAGTTGACGATTGAACCGCGCGAGCTGCTGCGCGCTGGAACCAATTTAGGTTTGCATCCGAAACGATTGGGAGTTCAGCGAACCATCGGACGTTACTGCCGTAAATATTGGTCTGATCGATAGTTTGGCCAGCACCCCAACCACGTAGTTCAGGTGGCCGATTTGCTGTCAAGATAATCAGGGGGGTTTCAGACCAATTGGCTTCACAAACTGCAGGTAAATAGTTTGCAGCAGCGGTGCCTGAAGTACAGACCAGAACGACAGGACTTGTCGATGACTTTGCCAATCCCAAAGCGAAGAAAGCAGCGGAACGCTCATCAAGCCGCACCCAAGTTTTGATTCCTGGTGTTTCAGCGAAGGTAAGTGTTAGCGGAGTCGACCGAGAACCGGGTGAAATCACGACATGGCAAACACCTTGACCGACGAGTTCATTAGCGAACGTTGCACACGCGTCGTAGACGGGGTCAGAATTCATTGGTCTATGGGGTCAGGTCGAGAGCCCCGAGAAGGGCTTCAAACTTGGTAGCGGTCTCTGCTAGTTCGTGGTGTGGTTCTGCTCCTTCAACGATGCCGCCTCCGGCGAACAATGTGAGCGAGGTATCGCTCAAGAGAGCTGACCTTAAAGCAACCCGAAACTCCCCGGAACCGTTTGGGGTGATCCAGCCAACTGGAGCTGCATACCAGCCCCGGTCCATTGATTCGTGTTCGTCGATCCAATCCTGAGAGCGTTGTCGAGGTAGACCCGCCACAGCGGGGGTTGGGTGTAACGCTTTGACAATGTCGAGGATGTCGGTGTCTTGCGGCAATGTGCCTGAAATCGGTGTGTGTAGGTGTTGGATACGCCTTAATTTCATAACCCCGGTAGCTACTGGTGGGTCCAACTGAACGCCGACCGTCGTTAATGACTCTCTAATGTCATCAATAACGATTTGGTGTTCTTTGCGTTCCTTGGGGTGTGCCAACAATTCAGCACGCAACTGGGCGTCAGCCCCAGGATGTTCGTGGCGCGGTCTTGAACCCGCGAGAGCAGCAGTTTCGAGACGGTCTCCCTCAACGTTGACGAGCTTCTCTGGGCTAGCGCCGAGGAAGACCTGGCTTCCATGGGCGAATGCAAAGGTCGCGCACGAAGGATGCCGTGTTTTGAGTCGTTGTAAAAGTGCAGCGGAATTGAGATTAGCTGGAAGACAGAGAGACCGAGCAGTAACTACTTTTGTCATGTTGCCTGCGTCAATTTCTTTCAAGGCTTTAGAAACCAAACCTAGGTACTCGTCATCATTTTTGTGGTCTACCTCCTCAACCCATCCAATATCTGGGTCCAGCGAAGGACCCAGCGGTGGGATATCTGTTCCTTCGATATGAGTAACCCACGCGCCGCAGTTTGATCGCACGATAAAGATTTCAGGCAGTACTAGCTCACCTCCCCCAAATACAGTCCAGTCGGGGTGACGTTCAATTTCTCGGTCACTAAACGCGAATCCGCCGACCAGTACTCCTGAGGTGAAATCTGGGCCGGGTTCGCCGATGAGATCAATACTCAAAGTGCCTAAGCCAGCGCGGACTGATTCGAATCGAGATGACCTCTGATCAGTCCTAAAATGTTGTGCCCTGCCGAGAGCTAGAAATTCAAACCCTGTATCAGGAACGGCCCAATACGCTTTTTGATGATGCGTGGATGAAGCCCAAAGAGATAACAGATCAGGAGGCTGTCCTAATTTTTTTCGGACAAGAGTCAGTTCGCGGGGCTGTGTCAGAGTAGTCACGCTGAATGACCGTCTTCTTGAAGGTGTAGGCCTACCTGTTCAATCAAGGTCTGACGAAAGTGTTGGGCTACGAGTTCGGTAACTGCTGGAAGGATGGTCTCCACTACTTTTGTTTGGGAAGAAGCGGATGTGGCTCCGAGATGTTTCGCGAAAAGGTCGACAGCATCTTTGGCGACACTTTCTACATGATCAGCGTGTCGAACAGCTAAATGAATGAGCTCATCAAACGGGACACCAGCATCGAGTAACTCAACACCAGCCTTTAGCATCGAGAGTGTCGATATTCCGAATTGACCACCATTGGTTGTTAGAGGCCTGATTAGTCCAGCATCGACTGCAAGTCGCACAATTTCTTTATCGGTTCCAGAAGCAGCTACCAATTCATCGAAAGACAGCGAATCTGAAGAACCATTGAGTGACGCCAATAATGGATGGGCCGAAGAAGCGCCTAGTTGTTGGATTTGAGCCAGGCTGAAACCCTCGTCAGACAGCTGCTTAATTTCTTGCAGCCGTTCGGAATGTGAATCGTCGTAAAGTGCCACTCGCCCTTCGCGTGTGGGTGGATGCAAAATTCCGATCTTTTGGTAATAGCGGATGGTGTCTACGCTGAGTTGAGCGTCACCGGCTAATTGTTCGACCCTCATACTATTAGTTTAAGAGTTATAACTCCAAGAGTCACCACTCTTAGATTTGGTAAACCAGATCGACTAGTTGATTTGTTTATCCATTCCATCCCAATAGGGAGAGCGCAGTTTGAATTTCTGGAGCTTGCCCGTAGCAGTTCGAGCTAACTCGTCTCGAACTTCAACTGAAGTCGGACATTTGTAATGTGCCATTTTCTCTCGACAGTACTCAATGAGTTCCTGTTCAGTAGCTGACTGATCCTCAGCTAAAACCACCAAAGCTTTAACGGTTTCACCCCACTTTTCGTGGGGTACACCGATCACAGCAACCTCAGCAATCGCAGGATGGCTGAACAGGACATCTTCTACTTCGATCGACGAGACATTCTCGCCTCCTGAAATAATTACATCTTTTTTTCTGTCTGAAATTGTTACATGGTGCTCATCATCCATTGTCCCGCCGTCACCGGTATGAAACCAGCCGTCTACTATTGCTTCAGCAGTTGCCTCAGGTTGCTCCCAATACCCCTCAAGAACGACGTTAGAACGAGCCAGGATTTCACCTTGCCCATCCACTTCGATTTTTACTCCGATTGCAGGCGCTCCTGCTCGGCTCAGCTTGCGAGCTTTCTCTTCAAAGTCCAAATCGTCCCATTCAGACCTGCATCGGTTCATCGTTAATAGTGGAGAGGTTTCGGTCAGGCCATAAATTTGAATAAATTCCCAACCCAACTCTTCCTCCATTCGAGCAATCGTTCGAGTAGGAGGAGGAGCCCCTGCCACTACCATCCTCACTTTGCCACGTCCGGGAATTTCGCCTTCCCAGTCTTGGGCTGCCTCTAAAACTGCTGCAACGACTGCTGGAGCCCCACACATATATGTGATGTCGTGTTCTTCTATGCGCCGGAGAATGTCTTCTCCCCGGACTTCGCGAAGCACAACGTGCTTGCCTCCCATGCCAGTGACCGCGTAAGGCATTCCCCATCCATTGCAGTGAAACATCGGAAGCGTGTGTAGGTAGTTATCCCTATCACTTACCCCCGCATGCCAACCAAACGTCGTGGCGTTGACCCACAATGCGCGGTGAGTTTGTTCAACACCTTTAGGGCGGGCTGTTGTCCCGGATGTGTAGTTGATTGTCGCAGTTGCATCTTCGTCTGGGACCCAAATTTTAGGTTCTCCCCCCGACAAATACATTTGGTCATCGCTATCAGTGCCCATGACCACGAAATGGTCAACATCAATGTCCTTGCAGGTGTCTTCCATCGAAGGGTCCACCAACAGCATTGACGCTCCGCAATGATCAACTATGTAGGCAATTTCATCATGACTCAGTCGGAAATTGATCGGCACAAAAATTCTGCCATAACCTGAAACACCCCAAAATGAGGTCATTAGCCTGCCTGCGTTTTGCGACACCATCGCAACACGCTCACCGACACCTATGCCTAGCTCATCTAATTTTGCCGCTTGCTCCCGTACTTTGACTCCGAACTCACGCCAGGTCAATTCACCCAAACCACCTCCAGGCATGTCGGGTTCATCAACTAAAGCAATGCGGTCTGAATAGACGTTCTCTGCCCGGTATAAAAAATCGGAGATCGTGAAAGGCACCTTCATGACGTAAATCCTCGGTCGACTGATCGATGTTGGAGATAACAGTAGACCGGTAAGGTCCATGTAAGTCCAATGGGATGACCCAAAATGTCTTTTCAAGTACACCTAATCGATGGAACATACGAACTCTTCAGGCATTTTTTTGCAGTGCCATCGCGCAAAACTGATGCTGGAGCTGAAGTTGGAGCTCTGCGAGGGGTGTTGAGTAGCGTTATAAGTCTGCTTGAACAAGGCGCAACCCATTTGGCGGTGGCAACGGATCAGGTAATTCCTTCGTTTCGTAACGAAATGTGGGCGGGCTATAAAGATGGCTCTGAAGTAGATCCCGAAATTGCTGAACAGTTCACACCCCTTGAAGAAGGTCTTCGAGCCTTAGGTATCGAAGTTTGGCCCATGGTGGAGTTCGAAGCAGATGATGCATTAGCGGCAGGTGCTGCCTTGGCTAGCGCTGACCCAAGAGTTGAGCAGGTCCTTATATGCACGCCAGATAAGGACCTAGCTCAGTGTGTCGGTGGCAAAGTTTTTCAGTGGGACCGCAGGAAAGACCTCTTATTCGATAGCGAGGGTGTCCGAAATAAATATGGTGTGTTCCCTTCCTCTATCCCAGATTATTTAGCTCTTGTTGGAGACTCGGCGGATGGATTCCCCGGTCTTAAAGGGTGGGGCCAAAAGTCATCGGCGACCTTATTGGATCGCTACGGTTCCTTGGAGCTGATACCAGATGAGAGCGAAGAATGGGATGTCACTGTGCGCTCGAGTAGGGCGTTAGCTGCAACTTTGGTTGAACACCGAGAAGAAGCGATGCTCTTCAAAAAATTGGCGACGGTTCGCTTAGATGCTCCAGTTGCAAAATCTGTTTCAGACCTAGAATGGCAGCGGCCGGCACCAAACTTTGAAAAGTTCTGTGCCGACAACAGAATGGACGGGCTGGTGTTACGAACACAGAAGCTCGTAAACGATCGGGCCTAAGATAGGAAAATGGAACTTGGACCGGTTCACCACGTATCTATTAATTGTGCCGATGTTGAAGCTACGGCACCGTTCTATACCGATGTGCTTGGAATGAAGACACTCGAGCGACCCGATTTTCAGTTCAACGGTCGATGGTTGCAAACCGAAGGTGGCGGGGAAGTGCACCTAATTGAGGTTGAAGGTTGGCAACCCCCTAAAGGTCAACATTGGGCTTTTAGGGTCGACGATATTGACGCCACTGTCGCCGAACTGCGAGAGAGGGGAGTGGAAGTCAAAGACCCAAAGGCCCTACCGGGTACAACTGCCCGACAAACCTTCTTCTTTGACCCTTCAGGCAACATGATTGAACTTAATCAGCCTGTCTGAATGTCGTCGAATAGACCTTCGCCTAGCGTTAAATGCATCGTCTCTTGACATCAGATAAGCGAGTTACATAGGACCGACAGTCGCTGGACGCTACGATCAGGTGTTGTGGCAAATCCAAGCATGTCCGAACGTTTAAAAGACCTAGAAGAACGCCGTCAAGCAGCTCTTAGTGCAGGTACAGAACGAGCCGTAGCTCGCCAGCACGAAAAAGGAAAGATGCTTGCCCGCGAACGGATCGATTATCTCCTAGATGATGGATCGTTCCACGAGCTCGACATGCTTGCGCGACATCGAGCCCATGATGTGGGCTTGGATGAGCGCCCATATACAGATGGAATCATCACCGGTTGGGGCACAGTCGATGGACGAAAGGTGTTCGTAGCCAGTCAAGACTTTACGGTTTTCGGTGGAGCGCTCGGCGAAGTATTCGCTGAAAAAATGCACAAGATTATGGATCTAGCTGAATCGGTTGGGGCTCCAATGATCGGTTTAAACGATGGAGCAGGGGCACGTATCCAAGAAGGCGTTGTTTCTCTCGCTGGCTATGGCGGTATCTTCCGCCGCAATGTCCAAGCATCAGGTGTGATACCGCAAATCAGCGTAATTTTGGGCCCCTGCGCAGGTGGCGCAGTGTATTCCCCAGCTATGACTGACTTTATCTTTATGGTCCGAGACACGAGTCACATGTTCATTACAGGACCGGATGTAGTTAGGACAGTCACTGGCGAAGAAGTGAGTCTCGAGGAACTGGGCGGCGCTGGATCGCACAGCACAAAGTCTGGCGTGGCATCTTTCGTAGCGTCAGATGAAAAGAGCGTCCTAGACGACGTTAAATACCTTCTGTCTTTCTTGCCATCGAACAATCTAGACAGTCCACCGGTGCTCAGTGATGGCGATGACCCGGAACGAGATTGCCCCGCTCTTCGGGACATACTTCCAGACAGCCCAAATGTTCCCTATGACATCAAAGCCGTAATTTCTGAAGTCGTAGACGATGGAGAATTTCTGGAATATCACGCAGGCTGGGCGGGTTCAATCGTTTGCGGGTTCGCGCGACTAGATGGGCGTTCGATTGGCATTGTTGGCAACCAGCCCATGATGATGGCTGGCGTTCTCGACATTGAATCATCGGAAAAAGCGGCTCGGTTCGTTCGATTCTGTGACGCATTTAATTTGCCTTTGCTCACATTCGTTGATGTCCCCGGCTTCCTACCCGGCGTGGATCAAGAACACGGTGGAATTATCCGACACGGTGCCAAACTGCTTTATGCCTACTGCGAGGCAACAGTCCCGCGCGTCCAAGTCATAACACGCAAGGCCTATGGAGGCGCTTATGTGGTAATGGACTCTAAATCGGTCGGATGTGATGTTTCATTTGCTTGGCCAACCGCTGAATTGGCGGTAATGGGTCCCCAAGGTGCAGTTGAAATACTGAACCGCCGGGAATTGCAGCAAGCGGCAGACCCTGAGGCCCGAAAAGCGGAATTAGTTGATGATTACACCGAAAAATACGCGAACCCGTATGTTGCGGCTGAGCGAGGCATCGTCGACGCAGTCATTGATCCGAGCGAGACACGTCAAAAAGTAGTCGCGGCTTTTCGAATGATTGAAAGTAAACGGGAAGAACTGCCGAAACGTAAACATGGAAATGTTCCGCTGTGATTTATCCGAATGTGGGAGCAATCCACCCCGCCGCAACTGACGAAGAAGCGGCTGCTATTGCTGCGGCAATTGAATTGCTCTGGCCAGCACCGATGCAACAAAATGTTGCAAGACCACAGTCAAGTTGGAGATTTAGCGGACGCTGGTGGAATGAAAGTTCAGGTTGGCCGGCTAGGTCTTACTAAATAATCGCAACCACAGATCTTTAGTCCCAGATCGAAGATCCATGAAACCCGAAAGGCACTCTTTGGGGAATTAGAACTTCAGCTATTGGGGCTTGTCTGGGTTGAGAAGCATCAAGAATTACCAAACTGCTTCTGTCCTCAGCACGGTCGTATACATAACTGAAAATCAGGGTTCTCAAGATCGATTACCGGCTTCGTTGGGTTCTCATGGAACGGTGTCTTCACCCACCTTTTGCGAAACCAGTGGGCTCTGCCCCGAGAAGTCTGACACCGTGAATCATTCCGTCGCCGAGAAGCCAATGCGCGGATTCACCAGTGATTGGATTTGCGTCATTACGGAAGTAACGGTTGTTAAGTTCAACAGGTATCGAATCGCGAACTTCGAGTTCGTTTGTGGTCACCTCGTCAAATACAAGGGCGTAGTTGCCTCGAAGATGAAATCGGGCTTTCGTGCTGGTGTTCTTAGAGGCGCTCTTCGGTAATTGGAATGAGCCAGATCCATGATCTCACGGTGAGTGAAATGCTTTTGATTATGGCAGGATCTTGAGGTGACTGACCCTTCTCCACCCCTCGCTGACTTGAAGGTTGTCGACATATCGACAATTTTCGCAGGACCTCACTGCGCCAGATACCTTGCAGACTTTGGCGCCGATGTGGTGAAGGTTGAACGGCCTTCCGGTGACTCGACGCGGAACATTGGATGGCGGGCTGCAGACGGCGAAACGCTCTGGTGGAAGTTGGTTAACCGAGGGAAACGAGCCATCACCCTAGATTTAAAAACAAGTGATGACCTTGCAACCTTGAAACGAATGCTCAGCGTTGCTGACGTATTGGTCGAAAATCTTCGTCCTGGAAAGCTTGAATCGCTTGGTTTGGTCCCCGACGAATTGTTCGAAGTAAATCCGAAATTGACGATCACTCGCGTAACTGGTTTTGGGCAAAGCGGCCCATATCGCAATCGTCCAGGTTTCGCGACGCTAGCTGAAGCTATGAGCGGCTTTTCTGCTATGAGCGGAGAGGCCGATGGGGCCCCGCTGCTTCCCCCGATTGCGTTAACCGATGAAGTCACTGGTTTGGCAGGCGCCTTCGCAACCATGGTTGCAGTTCATTCGGGAGGCGGCCAAGTCGTTGACGTGAACCTATTAGAAACCATGATGCAGATCATGGGTCCACTCATTTCCGCCTGGCACAGCGAAAGTTATTTACAACCCCGACTTGGTTCAGGGATCGCATACAGCGTTCCCCGAGGCACATACCAGGCTTCCGATGGAGGATGGATTGCAGTGAGCACATCAAGTGATGCAATTGCTCAAAGAGTCATGAGGCTTATCGGCGTAGATGACGACGAAAGATTTCAGACATTTGATGGCCGCATCGCCAATCGAGAAGAAGTCGACAGGTTGATGGCGGAGTGGGTTAAAGAGCGGACACTGGCTGAAGCATTAGAGAGTTTCGAATCAGCGGAAGCTGCGGCCGCACCTGTATTGAATGTTGGCGAACTTTCTGCGGACAGGCACGTAGCCGAGAGGGGATCGCTGGTAGAAGTTGACGGAGTTGTGATGCAATCGCTCATAGCTCAACTATCTAAAACCCCCGGCGAGATCCGCTGGGCTGGACGCAGCCTGGGTGCTGATAACAAGACGTTGCCTGGTCCTGATTCAGTCTGGTTTGAGGACTAATCGTCGAATTGATGTTGGTTAGATAACCCGTCGAGATTCCACTAAATCGACAAGGTCATTCATAATGCGTGTCAATTCATAGTCTTTTGGTGTGTAGACACGAGATACACCAGCCGCCAGCAACGTGTCTTTGTCATCTTCGGGAATAATTCCGCCAACGATGACCGGTGAGGTGACGCCTTGTTCCTGCAGGGCGGCTAATACGGATGGTACTAGGGATAGATGACCCCCTGACAAGATCGATAACCCAATGACATCAACGTCTTCATCACGCGCTGTAGCAGCGACATGTTCTGGAGTTATTCTGATTCCTTCGTATACGACTTCCATGCCGGCGTTGCGAGCGGCAACAGCTATCTGTTCAGCTCCATTGGAATGGCCGTCAAGACCGGGTTTTGCAACCAGTAGACGTGGGGGACCGCCAGTGAGTTTGCTGGACCGTTGAGCAACTTCCTTAAGACCTGCAGAATTACCTGAAGTGATGTGCACCCCGGTTGGCCCTCGATATTCGCCGAAGACCTCTCGTAATACTTCTGTCCATTCGCCCGTGGTTACTCCCGCTCTAGCCGCAGCGATTGTATAAGGCATGATGTTTTCGTTACCTAAAGCTGCATCGCGCAGCTTTTGTAGAGCGACGTTCACGGCGTCTTCAGATCGTGATGAACGCCATTCTGTGACATCTCTAACCATTTCCGCTTCGACCTGCGGATCTACCTTCAGAAAGCTTCCTTCGCCTCCCAAGGGAGATTCGGTAGTTTCTTCGAAAGCGTTTACTCCCACGATGGTCAGTTCCGTCGATTCAATCTGACGTATCCGCGCAGTATGGCTTGCTACCAGGCGTTGTTTTAATTCATCAATAGCGGCGAAAGCTCCGCCCAACCCAATGACTTCATCTAGTTCCAGTTGGGCTTGACTAATGAGCTCGGCAGTTCGATTCTCAACCACGTGAGACCCATCGAATATGTCGTCATATTCCAGTAGGTCGGTTTCCAGAGCCAATACTTGTTGCATGCGCAGTGACCATTGCTGATCCCAAGGTCGCGGTAAACCAAGTGCCTCGTTCCAAGCTGGTAATTGGATTGAACGAGCACGCGCACGTTTGGAGAGCGTCACCCCTAAAGCCTCAAGGACGATTCTTTGAACGTTGTTTTCTGGCTGGGCTTCGGTCAATCCGAGGGAGTTGACCTGAACCCCGTATCTAAAGCGTCGGAGTTTCGGGTCGCTTACCCCGTACCGATGCTCACAGATCTCATCCCACATTTGTGTGAACGCACGCATTTTGCATACTTCTTCAACGAACCGAATGCCAGAGTTAACAAAGAAAGAAATACTGGCCACTACTTGAGGAAACTGATCTTCGGTAACCTGGCCGGAATCACGTACCGCATCGAGAATGTCGATTGCATTCGCTAGCGAATAAGCAATTTCTTGTACCGGGGTGGCTCCTGCTTCTTGAAGGTGGTAGCTGCAGATATTGATTGGATTCCAGAGTGGAACGTGTTGAGAGCAGTAAGCAATCATGTCAACAATCAGCCGCTTGCTCGCCTCAGGTGGGAAAACGTAGGTACCTCGACTCAGATACTCCTTGACGATGTCGTTCTGCGTAGTTCCCCGCAGCGTGGCTGAATCGATTCCCTGGTCTTCAGCGTTAGCGATGTAAAGACCCAGCAACCAGGCTGCAGTTGCATTTATTGTCATTGAAGTATTCATCTGCCCGACTGGAATTTCATCGAGCAGAATGTTCATTTGACCTAAGTGGTAAACGGGAACGCCGACTTTCCCGACTTCGCCAACCGCGAGAGGATGGTCGGGGTCGTAGCCAGTTTGGGTTGGCAGGTCGAACGCAATCGACAGACCTGTTTGTCCTTTTTCGAGGTTGCTTTTGTACAGCTCGTTGGAAGCCTTTGCACTGCTGTGGCCCGAATAGGTGCGCATAACCCAAGGGCGGTCCCTCTGAGATTTAGGTGCATCGTTCACACGGGCTCCTTGCGTTGAACTTGAGCCTAGGGACTTTTGCTAGCTCTCAATCATCAAGCAAACTGAAATTCATGGGTCGCGACCAGACTTCGGCTAAAGGTCGATTTACAGCTTCGGTTAGTAACTGCAGATAATCGTCGCGACTAATTTCGACCGCTCCCATGCTTTCGAGATGAGGTGTATTCCATTGGACATCAATTAACGCACCACCAGTTACTTTCATGGCGTCGACTAGTGCTACGAGAGCGACCTTTGAAGCGTTAGGGACTGAATGAAACATAGATTCGCCTGCGAAGAAAGAACCAATAGCCACCCCGTAGAGGCCTCCCACAAGCTCTCCATCCTGCCAAGTCTCCACACTGTGAGCCCAGCCAAGGCGATGGAGCTCAAGATACGCGCTCTTGATATTGGCGTCGATCCACCCGTGAGGTCGAACTGGACTGGCACAAGAATCGATGACTTGGTCAAAAGCATGGTCCACGCGAATATCGAAATCGCGACATGACCGACGTAAAGATCTACCCACCCGAAGATAGGAAAGGGGAAGTACTCCGCGCGGGTCAGGAGACCACCAACCTATGGTGTCGCCCAACGGCATTGGGAAAAGACCGGAACTGTAGGCAGACAGTAAGGTGCCCGGTTCTAAGTCGGCTCCGGCGCCAACGAGACCGTTTTCATCAGCTGTATTTGCGGGAGGAAATGTCCAACCGCTTGCTTCCGGCTCAACTGGTCCGGTCAAAGTATCCCCACGCATACTGGTGAGCATACGCATTACTTGCTGCTTCGCTCAAAGCGGAATGGCTAATCAACCAAATCTTTATATATGTCAACCTCAGAAGAGGTGGCTTCTGAGACCGTAACAGAGCTAATTGAAATTGGTTCTAGGGGTAAATCCAGACTGTCAGTTTCTGCTTTTTGTATCGCTAACGCCACATCAAGTCCGGCAACAACGTGTCCCATTAGGGAATAGTTTGGATCCAAAGCTGCACCCATAGGCCCTGTCACGATAAAGAATTGTGAGCCGTTGGTGTTGGGCGTCCCTTGGTTGGCCATCGCAAGGGAACCGATTAGATAGCCGTCCTCAGGTCCGTAGGCACCCGTGAATTTGTATCCGGGTCCACCTCGTCCATTTAAGCCTTCAACATCGCCGCCCTGAATAACAAATTGATCTATTACTCGATGAAAGATCGTTTGATCGTAGGCACGGTGACGGGCCAAAAAGATGAAGTTATTGACGCTGCGAGAGTCCAACGTTGGATCGACGACAACGGTGAAGTTGCCGGCATTGGTAATGAATTCCGCTGAATACAACTGACCCGGGTCAATACAAAGTTTTGGCGGTGTCTCAAATTGTGTTCGTTTCGGTGATGAGCCATCAACCGCAGGACAACCTTCAATTCCAAGGGTTTCAGCGCCTATTGATTCGGCATCAGTTTCTTGTACCTCTGTTTCGCCGCCGGTCAAACTCCACAAAAAAGCAACCAGAAGTACAGCTGCCGCGATCGCAATCCAACGGATCACAATTTTGGTACGTCGTGAATTTTTACTTGCCTGCTGAGCGGCGTCTGCCTGGGCTTGACGGTGGGCTCTTTGACGTTCGCGTTTGTTGGTACTCATAACTGTGAACTAACAATTCCTTACCAGAGAGGTTTAGCAACGAAGGTAGCAACGCTGAGCGTAGAAGCCCAAGTGAACAACCCGTTAAATCATCAAGGCCTTAGAGTCGATGACGGGTACCCTCAGACCTCGTGGCACTCGTCGTACAAAAATTCGGTGGCACTTCTGTCGCAGATGCTGACCGCATGCGAGAGGTAGCTGACCACGTTAAAAGGACCCGTAGCCGAGGTGACGACGTTGTTTTGGTAGTCAGCGCTATGGGAAAAGAAACCGATGAACTTCTCCGATTGGCTGACGAAGTTAATAATGATCCTCCCGGGCGCGAAATGGACATGCTCATCACGGCAGGTGAGCGAAAATCCATCGCTCTTATGTGTATGGCGCTGCATGCCGCTGGAGTGCCAGCTGACTCTTTCACCGGAAGCCAGGCCGGCTTCGAAACCGATGACAATCACCGTAATGCGAAGATTCTTTCAGTTGATCCCCACCGAGTTCGTGACTCCGTAGACAAGGGTCGGGTCGCAGTAGTTGCGGGCGCCCAAGGAATGTCTGCTGACGACAATGTCACATTCTTAGGTCGGGGCGGTTCAGACACGACAGCAGTAGCGCTAGCCCACGGCCTAGGGGCTGACGCGTGTGAGTTGTATACCGATGTTTCGGGCGTCTTCACGACAGATCCAAGAGTTTGCCCTACTGCGAAACGAATGGAATCCATTTCCTTCGACGAGTTGTTAGAGATGACGGCCGTTGGTTGTCCAAAACCGGTTATGCGTTCTGTAGAAGTGGCTCGAGCTTTTGGGGTGCCGCTTCACGTCCGATCGGCGTTTACATGGGAACCCGGCACATGGGTGCTGGAGGAGGATCCTGACATGGAAAAAGCAATCATTAAGGGCATTGTCCCTGACACAAGCCAAGCAAAAGTTACTTTGAGTGGAGTCCAAGATGAGCCCGGTTTAGCGGCCAAAGTATTTAGGACGTTGGCCGATGCTTCAGTCAATGTTGACATGATTGTCCAAAACGTGAGCGACAGTGAGCACACAGATATCTCTTTCACCGTCCCGCTTGAAGACCTGGATACTGCAACAACTACGTGTCAAACCCTTGCTAAGCAATTGGGATTTTCTGGGGTTATGGCTGACCCCGACCTTGGTCGCGTGTCTGTCGTGGGGGCTGGTATGGCATCCAATCCAGGAGTTGCTGCCACCATGTTTGAGACTCTTGCTCAGAATGAAGTGAATATAGAGATGATCGCTACTTCGCCAATTCGTATTAGTTGCGTGATAGCCGAAGATGATGTGGACAGAGCGACGGCTGCGCTTCATACTGCTTACGGCTTGGACTGAAATACATTTAATAAATCTTGCTGGACCGCGCTGCCGTCGTCGGTAACCTCAGAAGGTATGCGAGTAGGAATCGTAGGTGCTACGGGTCAAGTAGGCGGAGTGATGCGCGCCATCCTCGCCGAAAGAGCCTTTCCCTTAGACGAAATAAGATTTTTTGCGTCTTCCCGGTCAGCAGGGACGACAATCAATTGGAACGGATCTGAAGTCGTCGTTGAAGATGCGAGCACTGCAGACTACAGCGATGTGGATATAGCGCTTTTCTCAGCTGGTGGTGCCACGTCGTTAGCGATCGCTGAACAAGTTGCGGCACAAGGCGCTTTAGTAATCGATAACTCTTCTGCGTGGCGTATGGACCCAGATGTCCCTCTTGTAGTCCCGGAGGTAAATGCCAACGAAGTCGGTAATACTCCCAAAGGGATTATCGCCAATCCCAACTGCACCACCATGGCGGCGATGCCTGTTCTCGCTCCATTACATGCAGAGGCCGGACTGGTGGGGATGATCGCGTCGACATACCAAGCGGTGTCCGGTGCTGGCCTTGCTGGGGTAGCAGAGTTAAGTGAACAGCTGCGTGCAACCGTAAAAGACGCGGAACAATTGACTCATGATGGCAGAGCAGTGAGTCACCCTGATTTCAATGCGTTCCCGCAACCGATCGCTCACAATGTTCTTGCGCATGCCGGAAACTTTGTTTCCGATGGCACTGGCGAAACTGACGAAGAACAGAAACTGCGTAATGAAAGCCGCAAGATTCTTGATATACCCGATTTAGAGGTGTCCGGGACGTGTGTTCGGGTGCCGGTTTTTACTGGCCACTCTCTCGCTGTAAATCTGCGTTTTGCGTCGGCAATAAGTCCTGAACGCGCGACTGAACTTTTGGAAACAGCCCCTGGAGTCGTACTCACTGACGTCCCGACACCCCTGATTGCTGCCGGTCAAGATCCGTCTTATGTCGGGCGAATACGCAACGACCCGACTGTGGAACATGGGCTAGCTCTGTTCATTGTCGGAGACAACCTCCGAAAAGGGGCTGCGCTTAACGCAGTCCAAATCGCTGAAACCGCTTTAGAACTGAGATTCTCTTAAGTTCTGATTGACAGGTTCGGACAATCACAAGGAACTGACTCGCAACGAGGGCATCCACCGACGTAACGAGCCACGGCCTCTTCGAGCGACAAATCGAGTTGAACCGCGAGGGACGCTAGCCAGGCCAAAACGTCTCCTAGCTCATGAAGCTGCTCCTCACGACTTCCCTTGCGCACCGCTTGAGCCAGTTCACCTAGCTCTTCGGTCAGCCACGCAATGGTCGCAGCGAGGCCCCGTTCGTTGTCGCGTAACCCGTAGGTCTCTTCCATTAGATCTTGCAGTTCGCTTAAGTGCACATCCCGACGTTAGGTCCCAAAAACGTCGCTAGCCGACATTCCTAAGCAAGGCGTGAGACAGTAGGTGCGTGCCAATCAATATTTGCCCCGTAGTCTTGTATCTCTCGGACCGTTTCGATGGGTGTGATCACAGATGAAAAAAACTCTCACTGTCATCCTCATAGCTGTGCTCAGTGTGACGTGTCTAGCCACGATTATCATCGGGTTGTCAGGCAGCACTAAGAAGGCGGCCAGCCCTGAGATAGCAGAGCCCTTGTCTAGCCGTATTATCGAAGCTCCTAAAGACGGTAAGAAAGCAGCTGCAGAAGCTCAGGATGTCGTTCTCGAAGGCCCTTCGCAGCGCCTTAATACTGCGGCGGTGGGCACGATCACGTGGCTTCCGAATCCCGGTGATTTTGTTGAATTCGGTACTGCTTTATTTGCCGTTGATAATAGGCCCGTCATATTGATGAAGGGTTCACTCCCAATGCATCGTGATATCGCTTACAAAATTTCTGATGGCCCGGACGTGGCGCAATTCGAACGGAATCTGGTCGACCTTGGCCACGCGCTTGATGAGGAAGTGACCGGTGACTCAACTGACCTAACTGTTGATCACCATGTGACACCCCTCACAGTTTCTTCGATCCGGTCATGGCAATTGTCGCTTGGGCTGACTTCCACGGGGGTAGTCGGTGAGGCGGATGTGATTTTTCGACCAGAGGTTGTACAAGTTTCGGAGCTGCATGTCAGACGAGGACAGGTCATTGACGGAGGTAGCGTTCTCTCGGTCTTAATTAACTGAGACTGTTTTGAGACGAGACGTAACCAGAACGAGCTAGTTTCGGGTGATGGAGACAGGAGCACTCGAAACACGTTTGAGTTCCGAATTGCGAGAACTGGAACTTGAGGCTTTCGTATTGCAGCTGGAAGTCGATGGCCTATGTGTGGTTCCACCCGAAAAAACTGGTGTTGACTTCCAGACAATTACATCCATACGAGAACGGCTGCTACGTGAAGCCGAGGCGTTGGTTGGATGTGAGTTTGACCTCGATACGGGCCCAAAGGCTGAACTAACGATGAAGCCACAAGACAATGTGCTTGCTCGTGCGGCGGGAGAGTTAGGCGAACCAACTCAGTTTTTGGTGCAACAGTTATGCGTTCGCGATCGCCTATTCCGAGATCTAGCAATTAATCCCGTGGCGGTAGCCCTCATTCGTCACCTTATTGGCCGGAATGCCGCTCGTTTCAGTAGCCATAATGCGTTTGTTAAGTGGCACGGAGAGTTTGGTTACGGGAGCAACCTTGGGTTGCACTGCGATCAGTTGGCGGTTCCGCGTCCGTGGGGACGGAATGCTCTTACCGCTAATACAAACTGGTGCCTAACTGACTACACATTTGGTGGGGGAGCGTTGGCCTACGTCCCCGGGTCGCACCGTCGGATGGAGCCACCTCGCTTTCCTGAAGCTGTTGAACTAGCTGTACCGGTAGAAGCTCCTGCAGGCTCGCTTATTGTTTTCCATGGAGCGACCTGGCACGGAGCCTTCCCTCGCCATGAGAATGGGATGCGCTTATCGATAGCTAACTACTTCCGCCATTACATGGTCTTGCCGCAAGACGATATAAAAAATCTGTTTCCACAAGACCTTGCGGAAGATTGTTCAGACCCAGAGATGTTTAAGTTTTTAGCGGGATTCGCGGATGAATTTCCCTATTCGAAGCAGACAGAAAGACTTCCACGAATAATTTCATGAAGCGCCCAAGTTAGATCGGGGCATCAGCAGTGATCACTATCTTCCCGAAGAATTTCCGTTCTTCTAGTGCCTGGTGAGCAGCAACCCCATCGTTTAGTGGGACTTGGGAGTCGATGACGGGAGAGAACTGGCCGGTTCTTGTTAACTCCAATAGTTGGTCTAGATCGCTGCGCTGCCATCCATTTGAACCACGGATATCCATTTCTGCTGTCCAAATAAACCGCAGGTCGGTCGGGGGATCGAACCCAGCTGTAGCGCCACAAGTCAATACTTGACCACCTAACTTGACACACTTGAGTGACCTCGCCCAGGTGTCACCACCTGTGAAATTCACCACTACGTCATAACCGCCACCGCTAAAGAGACTTCCGGTCTTCTCTCGGCAGTACTTCACGAAATCGGTCGTGTTGTAGTTGATGGTCTCGTCAGCGCCCAGAGATATAAGTTGCTCGCATTTGTCATCACTTCCAGCAGCAGCAATGACAGATGCCCCTCGCATCTTCGCTAAGAGCAAAGCACTAGTCCCAACACCACCACTAGCACCCAAAATAAGTACGGAATCACCAGCATTGACGTCGCCGCGCGTGAGCATCATTCGATGGGCTGTGCCGTAGGCAACCGGAAGACATGAAGCATCAGCAAAGGACACATCTTCTGTGAGTGGAATAAGTTGTTCTGCTGAGACGACAACGTATTCGGCGTAAGCCCCCCAGAGGGTGTCTCCAATCATCCACAACTTTCCATTTTCATACCTGACAGGATCGACGAGTACCCGATCGCCGACAGACCAACCAACAACATCATCTGCAACTTCTGCGACCAATCCTGCGCAGTCGCATCCAGGAATACCTGGCAGTGGGACTTTGATCCCAGGCATTCCTTGTCGAGTGAATACATCGTGGTAGTTCAATGAACAAGCCCGAACCGCAACCCTGACTTGACCTAATTCGAGATCTGGTTCTTCTATATCTCGATAATTCAGAACATCTATAGAGCCATGTTCATCGAAAACGATTGCTTTCATAAGGTATTCCGATCCAAGGCCAATAGTTCTTCAGCCTTTTTGGTGAGAGCTAACCGATCAATTTTGGCCGTTGACGCAAGCGGTATTTCATCAACGAACCAAACGTGACGCGGATGGGCATAAGCAGGGCCATTTTGTAACGCGAATTCTTTGACAGTCTCGACTTCGAGAACATGATCAGGTTCAGTGCGAATGAAAGCTGTTGGTAGCTGTCCTTTTAAATCGTCGTTAACGGGTACGACTACGACCTGATGAATCGCCGGATGCCTTTCAAGCATCTGTTCAACCGAATCGGGATAAATATTTTCGCCCGCGCAAACAAACATGTCATCTACGCGACCAACGAAGAAATACCAACCGTTTTCATCACGTCTCATCAAATCACCAGTGTGATACCAGCCATTGGTAAGCCGTTCAGCATTAGCTTCTGGAAGTCCGTGATAACCAAGCATGACGCCCTTAGATTTCACCCACAGCTCACCTTGGTTTGCTTCATTACCAGTAGCGGGGTCAACTAGCTTGAGTTGGACTTTTTGATGTTGATACCCAAGAGAAATCTTGGGTCGAGGAAGATCCTCGGGATGAGGCCCGAACTCTAAAACTGCTTCCGTCGTCCCGTACCCGTTCGTTACCAAAGCGGATGGGAATAACGCCTGAACATCGTCGAATAAGGCCTCCGTTAACGGTGCTGATCCGATGAACACTCGTTGGACAGAAGAAAGGTCGTATTCGTTGGATGATTGACGAAGTTCAGCTGTGACGAGCGCATACATCGTGGGTACACCCGAACACATTGTCACTGCATGTTCGTTAATCGCCTCTAGGTATTCGCTCGCTGAAAATTGGGGTAACAAAACTACTTTTCCCCCGCTAGCGAAAGCCATCTTAGAAGCCATCGAAGCGTTCTTGTGATAGAGCGGTGCCGATACGAGCATCACTTCACCGGGGATAGTTGCACCGAATTCCAAGACCGTAAACGTGACATTTTCGTGCGATAAGAGAACACCCTTCGGGCGGCCAGTTGAACCAGACGTATAGATCTGAATTGCTACTTCAGATGGCTGAACCTCCGCTAATTCAACTAGAGGGTCCCCACGCATTAGTCCCAGCCATTTCTCAGAATCTATGACGATCGTCGAAAGGTCAGGCAACAGATCGACGTGCTCAGAATCAGTGACCAGCAACTTCAGATCTGCGTCGGCAGCAATGTACTCGAGAGTGGATTTTGGAAGCCTTGTGTTGAGAGGAACGAAAACCATGCCCGCAGCGGGGGCCCCGAACATCACTGTGTAGTACTCGCCGAGGTTGCCAGCCAATAACCCAATACGAGAACCAGCTGGGAGTCCCATATCGATCAAGGCTTGCGCAAACACCCGAACATCTCTGGTTATTTGCGCAACCGATACCTCGGCGGCAGGTCGACGAGAGCGATCAACCAATGCAACACCATCAGGGTTGGGGTTTCGATCTAGGAGTGACGCCACATTCATAGACGTAATTATCCCAAAACTTCAGGCTCGCATGTCATCAAAATTTCAGCGACGGTCGCAGTATTTGGAAGTCTGACGATCGTCGCAACAGTTTCAGCTAAGTCATCAGCTTGAATCATGATCGAAGGGTCCACCCCGAAAGCTGAGGTCATATCGGTTTCGACGTAGCCCGGACAAATGGCAGTTAGCCGGATGCCGTCATCGAAAGTTGCATGCCGAACTGCATGGTGCAAAGCAAGTAGTGCGTGCTTGGTCATCGCATAGCCCGGAGCGAATGTTCCCTTGACTCTCTTACCGGACAGCGAGACAACATTTACGATGCGGCCTTCCCCTGAAACTGCCAGAAAGGGCAGAGCCTTTTGGATCAGGCCTAATGGACCTTTGACATTGACCGCCCACATTTCATCCAAAATTTCTTCTGACAAGTCAGATAGGCCCTCCATGTGACCGATCCCGGCGTTGTTAGTGAGTCCGTCTATACGCCCTCGTAAATTTGCAGTTGCTTGTATCCAGTCATCCCCACTTGCCGGCTCAAATGCGTCATACATGTGGCAGGAAACATTGTCATCGGCCCAATCTTGGACTGACAGTTCTAACTGATCCACATTTCGGCTACCGAGACTCACGATCCAACCCTCTGAATGAAATTGGCGTGCTAAAGCCGCGCCGATGCCGCGGTTAGCGCCACTAATCATCATCACTCGACCATGCGGATCAATCACTTCAAAATTCCCTACTTTTAGTATCGGCCTACCGTAATCGGGTCAAAACTACAATGTCTCAGCGTCAGGTCTGAGATACTCAATGTGTGCGCGTAAAGAGCACCGAATTGGTGGTCGGGCAGGCGGGATTTGAACCCACGACCTCTTCGTCCCGAACGAAGCGCGCTACCAACCTGCGCCACTGCCCGTTAGACCGTTCTGGAACCACCGACGCTACCGCAAACACTAGATAATTCCCCGAACAACGAGAAACGTCTAAGTGACTTCAGCAGGTTCTTCTGTCCCTTCATCTTCTGAAGCGATATCAACAGACTCGCTAGACGAATCATTTGGCTCATCTGAGGGAACTAGATCAGACTGAGATTGAGAGGCTTCTTCAAGCTCATCTCTCATATCTTCACCTGACAAGAGTTTGACGGAGGTCATCTTTAAACGAAACGAATCTAGGGGCTTCACTAGCCAACCTTGAGCCCCCGCTTGCTGAGCCAAATAGAGATCTGCTTCACGATCCAAAAGCATCAGAACTGGAACGTGGCTAATTCTTCCAGCGCCAATCTCTAATTGAAGATCCATACAGGTTGCCATCCCACCCATATTTCCTATCTGAAGGTCGAGAATAACTAAGTCAGGGCTTTCGGCAGAAACTGAATCTCGAACTTCAGCACCGGCGCGAACCACATTCACATGGGTGCCAGGGTCACTGAGCGCGGAACGCACTTCTTCGATCAGCCAATCCGCGTCGCTTGCTAAGAGAACAGTAGTCACTAGCTATTGAGACTAGCCGCCAAAAAACAGATAGAGAGGCGCCAAACGCATCGGGTTATAAGAGAATGGGAGAGGACGCAGGCCTCTGTAGTCTGACAAGACATAGCGCAAATGATTGAACGGTAAAACTTTGACCAATTTGATTCGAATGTTTCGTCTGGCTGCTGTCTCTGTGGTCATCTGCTCGATCGCGCTTGTCTTTTGTTCTTCCATAGTGAGCGCTCACGAAGGTCACGAGCATTCTCGAGAAATTCAGATCGTCGAAGTCAGTGGCCTCTTAGATCCCCTAGAAATTGATTACATCAATGTGCAACTAGATAACGCCCAACGCAATTGGGCCTTAGCGATCGTTTTGCAGATCAACAGTCCGGGCGGAGCGGCTGACCAGAAGCTAATCAGCGACCTCTTAGAAAATATCGAAGGCTCCTTAGTGCCGGTCGGAGCCTGGGTTGGACAAAGTGGAGCGACTGCAAAGGGAGCGGCTGCACACTTGGTAGGCGCAGCCGACTATTCAGGTATCGCACCCGGAAGTAAAATTGGAGATTTCGACGATTTCGAAAAATCTGGGGAATTAGCCAACGCCGAAGTTGACGACACGCTCCGACGTGGGGAAGAAGCGGTCACGGCCGGGCTGGTTGACGTCATGGCGCCTACTTTGGGTGAATTCTTGTTGGCAATGGAAGACGCTGGCTTGATTGAGGAGATCTCCGCCGAAGTCGAGCGCGGCGATGGATTAATTCAGCGATCCGTTGCAGATGATGTGAGAGTCACTTTTAATAAACTTTCACTTGTCGACCAACTGTTTCACACAGTCGCAAGTCCGGCCGTCGCATACCTTTTATTGCTTGTTGGCATGTCAATGTTGCTACTTGACTTCTTCACTGGTGGCATTGGCGTAGCCGGAGGCGTTGGATGTGGCTCGCTTCTGCTTGCCTGCTACGGGCTAGGAGTCCTAGATATTCGCATATGGGCGCTCCTGGCATTAATAGTTGCGATGTTGGGATTTGCGATTGATCTCCAAACAGGGGTCCCTCGATTCTGGACGGTATTCGGTGTCGGCTGTTTAATCATCGGATCCCTTCAGCTATTTGCTTCGCACTCGGTGAGCTGGTTGACACTCTTGGGCGGCATCGGACTTACCCTTGCGTTTGTCTTGTCGGGTATGCCCGCGTTGATTAGGACTAGGTACGGTACGAGCACTCTGGGTCGAGAATGGATGATTGGCCAAATGGCAACAGCTTCAACAGAGCTAGCGCCTGAAGGGATCGTGGTCTTTGAACAAGCACAGTGGCGAGCTCGAGTTAACAGGTTGACTCCGATTAAAGAAGGCGAATCGGCACGGATTGTCGGACTTGAAGGGCTGTTATTGGAAGTTGAACCGGAAGAAGGTGGCGCAGTTGACTACCGAGAAATGCGCCAACAAGCTTCTTCAGAGGTTGAAGCATTAGAGCAAGAAAAGGACTAATAGCTAAGCCGAACAGACGGGGAAAGCCTTTAAATAAGGCTTTTCAAAAATTGAATCGTTTTTCGATTTTTTGTTGCAAACAAAGTATTCGCGCGCCTAGATTGCCTCTGGAGGCACTTTGGGGGACGTTTAATGGCTGCACTGCCTGATGACAGTTGGGAACATAAAGCTGCGTGTCGAGGACCGCAATCGACGGTTTTTTTTCCGCCGCCGCGATTCGAGCGCAAAGACGAAAAATTACATCGTGAAGCTAGGGCCAGAGCGATCTGCGCCCAGTGCTCAGTAAAGGAAGATTGTCTTTCTTACGCGCTGGATATCCGTGAACCTCACGGAATTTGGGGTGGCGCAAATGAGGCGGAACGTCGTCAAATGTTGTTGGTACTAGATGGCCAGGGCGTCTGATTAGGTCCCAGTTTCGCAATTTACTGACACTGGTTGTTTCGTCAGATACCAGGGAGTCTGGGCCCACCGATACGTAGGTCTCCTCGTCTGCGTGTTACACCTGTGCCGTCAAGAACGGCGCAGATCGGTAAGGCAAATTTTCTTGTAGTTCCCAGCGCGTCGCGAATTTCAGCAACAGTTACGCCATCCGGTTTGTCGTTTAGTAGATGAGCTACGACGATGGCTGCCTTATCTATTGCAGAAGCAGCAAATAGAACGCCGTCATTTTGAATTACGTATCCGCGTTGTATCAGGCCTCGAATTTCTTCGTTCGACAATTTGTCGGGTTGAGATGGTGAGAAAGGGTTTTCTTCAAGCTGGTTGACGAGGGGGTGATTAATAAACACGTCTTCTTGATCGAAGGGCCGGGCGCGACCCTCAAGGATCTCAACGCCATCGAGGGTGCCTGCAACTAGTCGCTCGCGTTCTTCAAGCTGCGCCATATCAAGGCCCAATGGGCCGGATTGTTCGATTAATAGACGCACATGTTCTTCCATTGCACCAATAACTGAAGGCGAAGCCACCCAGTCGCCCAGAACCGGGTTAACGGCCGCACCGGTTAATCGCTCCAACATGTCTGCTTTTGTCCAACCGCGCTCTGCCACCACTCGGTCTATCGAGAGGTCAGGACGTGCTTCGGAGGCTTTGAGTATGGGGTCTACATCCAGCACCTGGCCGCCGCCAACAGTTTCATCGCGTCCTGATTCGCGTAAAACAAATCTGTCACCTGGCAATAGTGGTAAGGGTTCAGGAAGAAAAACTCTCATTTGTCCCTCTGATCCTGGCGCTATCCGGTTGGGGCCCAGAACTCTGATGGTTACCGGCCACTCGCCAGAACCTATGTAGAGAGAGAAGGCTCCGCGTCGCGAAACCTCATGACTGAGACTCGCGAGTATTTGGATGGAGGCATCAAATCTGTCTGTCCGGTGCCACTGCTCCCCTAATACCAATGCAACACCCCGACTCAGGGCTTGTTGGTCAACGTTTGTGAGGTTTAGAGCGACCCGGTGACCAGGGTCAATCTTGGTACGCGTCTCGCCCTGAGTTTGTATGGCTCGGATCCGAGTGCGCTTTCCACCGGGTACCAGTGTTAACTCGTCTTCTACGCGGAGGCGACCCCCTGTCAATGTGCCTGTAACAACGCTTCCAGCGCCGGTTGCAGCAAACGAGCGGTCAATCCACAGTCGTGGACGTTTGGTGTTGTCTGCGTTGGGCGCTTCTTCTGTGAGAGTGTCCAAGGCATTTCGCAGCTCTTCAATACCTGTTCCATCGATGCTGTCAACCGCTATCACGGGAGCATCTTGAAGAAAACTCCCATCTGTTCTTTCCTCTATGTCCATGCGTGCTAGCTGAGCTAGTTCCTCGTCTACGACCCCAATTTGAGTAAGAGCCACCACGCCATGGGTTATGCCCAAGAGTTCCAAAATACGGAGATGCTCCTCTGACTGAGGTTTCCATCCCTCGGTCGCAGCGACAACAAATACGCAGGCATCAACTCCGCCAACTCCGGCGAGCATGTTTTTTATGAACTTGATGTGTCCAGGGACATCAATAAAGGAGAGTTTGCGACCTGACGGCAGAGTAGTGAAAGCGAAACCTAGGTCGATCGTTAGGCCGCGCTTTTTCTCCTCGGCTAGGCGGTCAGGATCAGTCCCAGTAAGGGCGCGGACAAGAGTTGATTTTCCATGATCGACATGACCTGCTGTAGCGATGATGTGCATTGATCAAATAGCAGAGGCAAGAGCGTTTGCCACTACAGCATCATCGTCAGGATGGACCGTTCGTAAATCAAGAACAGTTGAGTGATCTCGGACCCTAGCTATCACTGGCAGTTCGGCGTTACGCAAATCTTCGGACACATCGCCTTCTATTTCAATTCCCGCAGAAGGGAATTCTTCGCCAGGTAATGACCCGCCTCCTGTCATGGACATTGTTTGCACCGGTCTGCCAATGCCAAGAGCATGGGCGCGAGTCTCGAGGTCTGCGACTGAGGTTTGTGCCATACGCCAGAAAGGTATTGCGTCGCCGTCTCGTCTCAGATAGGCGAGCGCTGTGTCTTGCAGAGCATTCAAGACTAAAGCTCCCGGGCGGAACGCCCTCATCAACGGGTGCTTTGCACAGATTGCAATTAAATCTTTCCGTCCAGCGATCACTCCGGCTTGTGGGCCTCCAAATAGTTTGTCGCACGAAAACGTGACTAACGCAGCGCCTGATTGCAAAGTTTGTTTTACGGCAGGCTCGTCTCGTAACCAGGGAGGCTTACCATCACGCAACCAGTGACATGCTTCGTCGATGAAACCGGATCCAAGATCTGCGACAACCGGAGGGCCTATCGTGTTCAAAGCTGTAACAGATGCTTCTTCGGTAAAGCCGCTTATCTTGTAATTAGATGGGTGAACTTTGAGAAGCAGAGCTGCGTCGTGTAATCGATGAGCGGCTTGATAATCGGCAACCCGAGTGCGATTAGTAGTCCCTACTTCAATTAGCTGAGCGCCGGATTCCGCCATTACGTCAGGCACACGGAAACCGCCTCCGATTTCTACAAGTTCCCCCCGTGATACGGCGACAGGTCTATTGCGTGCCAACGCTGCTAATACCAATATCACGGCGGCCGAGCAGTTATTGACAACAAGCGCTGCTTCAGCGCCGCTTAACTTGCAGATTAGGTTTGCTACGTGACTGTTACGTGAGCCGCGGTTACCTGTGGTTAAGTCAAATTCTAGATTGCTTGCTTGAGATGCTTGTTGGTAGGCCAGCGGTGCTCGACCTAAATTCGTATGGAGCAACACTCCCGTGGCATTGATTACGGGGCCTAGGAGTGCTCGCTGCAACTTTATTGCTTCATTCCGAGCTGAATTTGGGTCGTTGTTACCTATTGCAATGCGCGCTGCTTCGACCAAAAGTGGAGCTGGCAGATCTATGTCCGACAGGCTTTTAGATAAAGCGTCTACAGATGGTGGTCGCACGATTAGAGGATAGGTCCGACTGAGTTCGAATTGCCCTACGTGCCGTCGCTAGGCTCAAATAAGTGGCCGTTCTTTTTATTCTCTTCGTAGTTGTCCCGATTCTTGAGCTGATGATCATAATCCAGGTAGGTCAGTCGGTGGGAGCATGGAATACCGTAATTCTGTTGGTAGTTGACAGCCTTGTCGGTGCGTGGCTCGTTAAACACCAAGGAATCGGATTACTTAAAAAATCTCAAGACCGCATGAGAAATGGTGAACTCCCAAGCGACGAAATTTTTTCTGGAGTAGCAGTTCTTTTTGCTGGCGCATTGATGCTTACTCCGGGTTTCCTTACAGACCTCATAGGACTTCTGTTATTGGTTCCCCCAATTCGAGCTGGTGCTCTACTAATTGTGAGACGAAAGTTTCGTTCACGAATAGCAACTAACTTCACTACATCGAATCTGCCTGAACGGGATATGGAGATACCACCTGCTGACGGCGGAGCTGCATCTGGAGATAGTGACAATTGACGCAACCAGTCGAAGTGCGCTTAGCGGCGACAGTCATGTTAATTCGAGACGGAGAACAGGGTCTTGAAACATTCATGCTCAAGCGGAATCCTAAAAGTGATTTTGTTCCCGGACAGTTCGTGTTCCCCGGTGGGGCTGTGGATGTTAAAGACCAGATAACTCACGAAATTGAAACGGTTTCCTCCGGACTGAATGATGCCCAAGCCTCAGACCGCCTCAGTATCGACAGCGGTGGTCTGGCTTATTGGGTGGCTGCAATTCGGGAATGCTTCGAAGAGGCGGGAGCTTTGTTAGCTCGGACCGATGGCGAAGATTTGTCATTGGCCGACCCAGAAGTTCATCAACGTTTCCAAACTCACCGGGAAGCCGTATATGCCGGTGACCTCACCATGGTGGATTTGTGTCGTATTGAAGATCTTTCGATGAATTTTCACGATCTCCGATATGTCAGCCACTGGATCACTCCTATCGGGCCGCCACGAAGATTTGATACTCGGTTTTTTGTAGCGCGGGCGCCATGCGACCAACGTCCGGCGCACGATGGAGGAGAGACAGTCGAAAGTTGTTGGATCTCTCCAAAAGAAGCTATGGATCTTCACCACGCAGGTAAGTTCGAAATGATTTTGCCGACTATCGCAAACTTAGAGCCACTTCTCGAACTCGGCTCTGTAGACGAGGTCATGAGCTGGGCAGATCAGCTAAGCGATATACCCGAAATATTGCCAGCTTTGGTTGTCTCTTCAGATGGTTCACCGTCGGTGCTTATGCCTGGAGAAGTTGGATACGAAGAAGCGCTCTCCCAGCCTCCACCGCATGGATCTACGCAGTAATTAAGAAGTTCTGTCTCCACTGAGGGAGACAGGTACTTCAGTTAAAGCTGAGGCGGAACAAGCCTCCATATTGAGTGGGGGAGCGATCTCCTCGAAAATACGCGTAGCTATCTCATGAAATACTCTGCTGGCCGGTCCATCTGATGTAGCAACTGGTTGTCCAGCGTCACCTCCTGCCGAGACCGCTGGTTCAAGAGGAATTGAACCGAGCAACGGCGCGTCAATTTCTTGAGCGAGCCTTTCACCACCACCCTCACCGAAAAGTGGCCACGAAGTGCCATCGGGTGTCGTAAAGGCCGCCATATTCTCAACGACACCCAAGATTGGCATATGGCTGCGTCTCGCCATATCGGCGACACGGATAGCTACTTTTTGTGCACTGACTGCAGGTGTAGTCACAACCAACATTTCTGCTTGAGGCAACAACCGTGCCAAAGCCATTTGCACGTCTCCTGTGCCGGGAGGCATATCAATGAGAAGATAATCCAACTCCCCCCAATCCACATCATGGAGGAACTGCTCGACTGCCTTGGCGAGCATGAGGCCTCTCCACATAAGCGCAGTTTCCTCTGTCTCAACCATCAGACCCGTAGAAACGACTTTAAGAAGTCCCGAACCCTGAGATTGTTCCTCAGGGATTATTTTCCCTCGATCTTCTGCTGATAGGGCCGGTCTGGCATTTAGTCGAGAGTTGACCCCTAACATCCGTGGGACACTAAATCCCCATATATCTGCGTCGAGAACTCCCACTATTAGGCCACGAGACGCCAAAGCGGTAGCGATGTTGACCGTAACTGAAGACTTACCAACACCACCTTTGCCTGAGGCAATCGAAATAACCCTTGTCTTTGCCGGAACCTGAGTTGGGGCTGCCGTATCTCGAGCGTTTCGCCGGGCGCGATCCATAACTCGTGTCCGCTCCTCGGGCGTTAGCTCATCCCAATCCAACTGGACGTCGTTTATGCCGGGAAGCGATTGAACTCTAGATTCGCAGTCTCGTTTGATGGTCGCCCGAAGCGGACAGCCCGCTGTTGTGAGAGCGATTGTGATTCGGGCAGTCTGTCCCTTGAGCGAAACAGATCGCACCATGCCCAAGTCGACAATGTTGTCGTTCAACTCGGGGTCCATTACACCACGCAAGACACCTAGGATTTCATTTTCGTCAACAGTGCCTTCGCTCACATTAGTAAGGCTAGTTACCTAGTTCGCTGTGATCCACTGTCGCGTCTTCGCTACACTCTTAATAGCTCGAAATGGAGGTCCCCAAAGATGATCACCTTGACTGATCTTGCCACCGAAAAAGTCAGAGAATTGATCGAAGCCGAAGGCGAACTAGATCTCGCGCTGCGCGTAGCAGTTAGGCCTGGAGGGTGCTCCGGCTACAGCTACGAAATGTTTTTTGATAGCGAAACAGAAGCAGACGACATGTCGCAGTTTTTTGGGGAGGGAGATGTACGCGTCGTTTCTGACCCAATGAGCGCACAACTCTTGGAAGGTGCAACCCTAGATTTCAAAGATGGTCTAATGGGTTCTGGATTTGCCATAGATAATCCAAATGCTCAACGAACATGCGGTTGTGGTAACTCCTTCAGCTAAGAACGAGACTTTCAAATCAAAGAAAGTAATTCTCTTAGTTCGACTTTGTCCCAGATGTGATCGAGCCTCCTGAGAACGGTTCCTTGCTCGTCCAGCAAAAAAATAAATGGTTCGTACCCGACGCCCATTTTTATAACCGCTGGCGCAATCGGCCCCAATTCCTGAGCGCTTGGAGCGGCGTACACTTCTGCATGGATGACGTCGAACCCTGAGTAACTTGAGCCAACCTCAGATACGAGATTCTCTAAGACTGGACCGCACATCCATTTCGTCCCACAAAATGCGGGTGTACTCACGATCAATACGGTCGCGCGCTCAGAAAGTATCGAATCATCAAGTGAGATGTCGTGGAATGGACATGAAGGCTGGCGGGTGCAAATAGGATCCACTCCTGCCGTGCGCTCCAATGTTGGGGTAACGAGAGCTGGGAAACGGTCGCCAGGCCAAATGATTGTGCTGTCAGATTTAAGTCCTGGATTTGCGAAGCCAACGTAGTTGCCACGTGTCCCTAGATCGAAACGGAACTCATGAACACCTGGTTTTTGGAATGGAACAATCACCGGGTAATAAGGCATCGCAACGCCATCAATATGTCTTTGCACAGTAGTGGAATGAGTTACCTGAGAATCGGGATCTAGAACCTCGACGGCAATTGACTCCGGGGAAAGACCACCTAGGTTGCCGTCGTCATCGGAGAACGACCAAATAGTTCTTTGCGGTCCTCCGTCACTGACAATGGTTTGATCGGAAAACCATTTTGAAGCCGCACGCAGCTCATCTTGTTTTTTTGTTCGGACACCGCACGCCGCCAAAAACGCTGAGGCAGCCAAGCCGGTGCCAGCGACAGATAAAAATGTCCTGCGTGAAACATGCTTGGGGTTCCAAATATTGCGATTCACTCCTAGGAACGTAGCCTGAACTCGGGTCTCACCTGAAGCGCTGTGGCTTATCCCTACATGGAGGCAACCTCATCAACGGAATTATCCGGTTTCAACTTGATGGACGCGAGGTCGACGTCATCGATGACGGCGGGAGCCTCTTGGGTGCTTTACGCGACCGCCTCGGCAAATGGTCTGTAAAGGACGGATGCAGTCCTCAAGGCCAATGTGGCTGTTGCACCGTTTTGATCGATAACGCTCCTCGAGTTTCTTGCGTCACGCCTCTAAGGAGAGTTGCTGGCAGAACTGTGACCACCATCGAAGGATTAACAGAAGAAGAACGAACCCGATGGGCATCAGCTTTCATGGCCCACGGAGCTTCCCAGTGCGGCTTTTGTACTCCAGGAATTGTTTGCCGGCTCGTCGGGCATGAACGAAAAGGCGCTGACCTCCAAGACCGAGAAACTGTGGATCGGCTCCTGTCAGCACACCTTTGTCGATGCACCGGATGGCAGACCATCAGAGAAGCCGCGGCGGAAGTTTCAGTTGCTTACCCGGATCGAGATATCGAACGAGCGAGCCGACAAGCAAGTCTCGAAGCCGGGACACCCCAAATTGTGGGCCCTGATGTGGTGCTTGGAGAAATCAGCTTTGCTGACGATCAGCCCCCCGATGACGCTTTAGTGGCCATCAGAGACAACGCCACCTGGACTGTGAGAGAGACTCTCCACGCAGCTCGCGAGAGCGTTGGCAAAGTCCAGGGTCGGCGAACCAGTATGGAATCGCGCGCCCCGCTTGACCTACCTCAAGGCGATTGGGCAATAACACTGCGCACTGGATGGGTAGAACCGGCGTATCTAGAAACAGATGCTTCGTGGTGCGACCCTTCTGGTGAGCCTTCTAATCCCATAACCAATGGAGGAGCATTCGGAGGAAAAATTGATAGCGATGTCTCTGGACAAGCTAAATCGCTGGCTATTGAGAAAGATGTTGGAGTGCGCGTCCTATGGTCAAGAGAAGACGTTGTTCGCTATGGAAGCAAAAGGCCACCTCTTTCTGCAGGCCTGAGAGCGGATGGAAGTGGAGTTATCCGCGTAGTGGATACACCGGGTGCAGAAAAAATTCTCCAATCTGTATTACCGAGCTGCAAAATTGAACAGATAGAACTTGCAGGACCTCCAACGTCCATTGCTTTAAGAGCTGCTTGTTGGGCGGAAGCAGAAATGCTCAAGACAGGACTCAGGGGATATAACGATTGGGTCGAAGCCCCCTCTGGTGCTCGCGCCAGAGCTGAAATTGACCAAGGAGTAATCAGGGTTGAGGTGGATAGCGGCACCCCTCTTGATGCGATTATGCACCGCAGTTACTGCATAGGCGCCGCCCATATGGCCTATAGCTGGATCACGTCAGAGAGTCTGAGCGTCGATGACTCAGGTGAAGTTCACGACTTGACTGTCCGATCTTTCGGTGTTCTTCGCTCATCAGATAGCCCACACATAGAAATTCTTTCGGTGGGAGAAGGAGAGGCCATGGTTGCGGGCGATGCAGTATTTGCTGCAGTAGCTGCTGCTACATGGTTGAATCGAGGTTGCCCACCTGATTTACCAACCGGGTAAATCGAGTGTCAACCGATTATTTCGTGCCTGGAGGTACCTAGTGTCTCAACCCGTTGCTCATTACTCAGCGTCATATCGAGCCGGCGACCTTCTTTTTGTTTCCGGTCAGCTTGGTCTTGCCGATGGTTCTCTGGTTGAAGGGGTGGAAGCTCAGACAGCACAGGCCCTAACTAATGCCAAGGGAGTTTTAAAGGAACATGGGTTGAGTCTGGACGATGTGGTGAAATGCACAGTCTTCATGACTGACATAGAGAATTTCTCAACCATAAATTCGGTTTACGCTGAAACCTTTGGAGATCACCGGCCATCGCGCTCGGCGATTGCTGTGAAGGCACTTCCCCTTGGAGGGCTCGTCGAAATTGAAGCAATAGCTCATATCGCCTCTTCCTGAATTATGAGCGCCAGTGGAGCGACTTTTCTTGGCTATGAAAGTCGTGACTATGGTCGTTGACTGGCTACCATCAAGAACATGGTCGGAGGAATTGCTATAGCTGTCATTCTGCTACTGAGCCCATTCATGATCACTCTTAGCCTTGCTGGCGTAGCGGCTTTGCTGGGGAATTCGTTGAAAAGCGATGCCGAATCACGATTTGAGGGAAGCAGCCTCGTCGAGACCAACTATTAGTTTGGAAATTTTGTTGGTGTCTGCTGCCTAGCGGCGACGACTTTCGCCCAAACGGTATCCCACGCTTCTTACTGTCTGAATTAGAGCAGCATATTCTTCGCCAAGCTTGGCTCTCAGGCGACGTACATGGACATCGACTGTCCTAGCGCCGCCGTAATACTCATAGCCCCACACTCGACTGAGAAGAACCTCACGGGTGAAAACTCTTCCAGGGGTAGCAGCTAAAAACCTGAGCAACTCATATTCCATAAACGTTAAATCGAGAGATTTGCCGTCAACCGAAGCTTCGTATGTTTCAAGATCTAAAACCAGTGGCCCGTATTCGATTCGTTCGCCGTTGAATTCCCCACCTGAAGACGCAAGCATGTGTTTGACCCGGGCCTCGAGTTCTCGCGGGTGAAATGGGTCCAGACAAAAGTCATCGAAGAGCTCGTCTCGCAAGTCGAGTTCAGCTAGTTCGTTCCCTCTGACCATCAACAAAAGAGGAGCTACAGGAACGTCACGTTTACGAAGAGCTCGAAGCATCGTCCAACTGAGATCATTGTCTTCGACTAGTTGAACGATCGCGCCACCCCAACCTTCATCAGGTTCTAGAAGATCAACGTCGGACGGTTCAGCTACACCTTTCCAAACAAAGCCATTGAGATCTAACAACTGAGCTAACTCAGGAGCCGGGTCTGCGGGGTAGATGGCGAGAACAGTCATCACAGACTCGAGTAATAGCGGTCAAGTTCAAACGGTGTCACCTGGGCTTTGTATTCGTTCCATTCGCGTCGTTTGTTGCGAAGAAACCAACTGAACAAGTGGTCGCCCAATGTGTCAGCCACGAGATCGCTTTTTTCCATCTCATCTAAGGCTTCGTCCAACGATTGAGGGAGCTGCGCTTGATCAATCAAGCCCCCGTGTTCTGTGAAGCCGGTCATCGATGGCGGAGCCTCTAAAGGCAACTCGTAACCCTGTTCGATGCCTTTCATGCCCGCTGCCAGCATTACTGCAAAAGCTAGGTAGGGATTGCATGCCGGGTCAGGAGCTCGGTACTCGATTCGGGTCGTGTCATCGACGCCACCCTCCCTGCTAGTAGGAACTCTTATCAGAGCCGCACGGTTAGCACGCGCCCACGAAACATTCACCGGCGCTTCATAACCGGCTACTAGCCGCTTGTAGCTATTCACGAGTTGATTAGTGACAGCTGTGATTTCTCTGGCGTGATGCAATAGACCGGCAATAAAACCGCGAGCAACATCAGATAATCCATCGGGACTTTCAGGGTCATGGAAGGCATTCACCCCATTCCTAAACAATGAAAGATGCGTATGCATGCCAGACCCCTGAACACCGGTCAAGGGCTTAGGCATGAAAGTGGCGTGGACACCGTGTTCGAGAGCTATTTCTCGAACAATCAGACGGAACGTCATGACATTGTCAGCCATGGTTAACGCATCTGTATAGCGCAAATCGATTTCGTGCTGGCTTGGAGCATCTTCATGAAACGAATATTCCACAGGTATTCCCATTGACTCCAAAGTTGTCAATGTCTGACGACGTATATTGCTCGCGACATCTGCAGTCGTTAGATCAAAATAGCTGCCCTGATCTAAGGGAATCGGCTCACCGTTCCTGTTCGCTTCAAATAAGAAATATTCAAGCTCAGGGGCAGTAAAGAACGTAAAGCCTTGAGCATGGGCTCGCTCCATTGAGCGCCTGAGCACTTGCCGTGAGTCACCTGGGAACGGACTCCCATCGGCACGCTCAATGTCGCAAAACATCCGCGCCGCATTTTCGTCGTTTCCGCCCCATCTCGTTAGCTCGAAAGTAGAGGGATCTGGTCTAGCAACCATGTCCTCCTCGCGAACTCTGCTGAACCCATCAATTGAGGATCCATCAAAAATCATGCCGATCTCAAAAGCGGTTTCGAGTTCAGCTGGGGAGATGGCGAATGATTTCAACTGACCTTGAACGTCGGTAAACCAAAGACGGACTAAACGAACCCCTCGTTCCTCAATGCGCCTTTGCACGTAGTCCTGGGGTCGTTCCATCTGACTTCACTCTCTCACTTAGGTCTGTCAACCAATAGCAACGCTCTTATTCTTCGTGATTTAGAAGCCAAATCAAACCTTCGAGCGTTCCGTTTACATGACATTCACAATTGGACTACGAGGCTAGAACTAGGGGTCTGTGAGCTTGTTATCGACGTCGGGCGGGCTGGTTGGTGAGAAAATGGTGTGACAAGGCCGTTCTAATTGTTAGCTTGCCTTTCGATCCCGCCCCCTCTAACAGGAGCAAACACAGTGGCGTATAGGGCCGAATACATATGGATTGACGGAACGGAACCCACCGCAGAGATTAGGTCTAAGACCAAAATCCTTGCAGACGGTGATGACCCTGGAATATGGGGTTTTGACGGATCGAGCACGAATCAAGCGACCGGTGACAACTCAGACGTTGTACTCCAGCCTGTTTTTCAATGCCCAGATCCGATTCGCGGTGGCGACAACATCCTGGTCTTGTGTGAGACATTGCTGACCGCAGACCTATCGCCGCACCCAACCAACACTCGTGCGGCGGCAAGAGCGGCGCTGGAACAATATGGCGATCAAGAACCATGGTTTGGGCTTGAGCAGGAATACACGATGCTGGACCCAGTAACTGGTTGGCCAGCGGGCTTTCCCGCCGGCGGATTCCCAGCTCCGCAAGGACCTTATTACTGCGGTGTAGGAGCGGTAAAAATTCGTGGTCGGGACCTCGTCGAGCAGCACACCAGTTGGTGCATCGAAGCCGGGCTTGCAATCTCAGGAACAAATGCTGAAGTTATGCCTGGTCAATGGGAATTCCAGATTGGTCCAGTCGACACCGTCACTGTTGGCGATCACCTCTGGATGGCCCGCTACCTGCTTTACCGAGCGGGAGAAGAACATGGACTAGAAATCAGTATTGAAGCGAAGCCTATGAAAGGCGATTGGAACGGCGCTGGTATGCACACCAACTTCTCGACCAATGCAATGCGAGAAAGCTATGAGGCGGTTGAAAAGGCTGCGCAATCCATGGGTGAACCTGGTAAGCCAGAAGAACACCTTGCTGGATACGGCATCGGAATCGAAGAACGGTTAACCGGTGAACATGAAACTCAAAGGTTCGACCAGTTCAGTTATGGCGTTTCCGATAGAGGAGCTTCAATTCGAATTCCATGGCAGGTCGCCCAAGATGGGAAAGGCTATCTCGAAGACCGACGACCGAACGCGAATGCTGACCCGTATGTGGTTGCAACTTTGCTGACAAATACGTGCTGTGCCGTTTTGGCGTAACACAGATCAGAGTTAGGTATTGACAGTTATTTAGGCGGGGCCCAAAAGCCCCGCCTAAATACTTTTCGCAGATAACCGCCGTCTCGTTCTAGCCTCGTAGCATGGCTTCAATCAGGGTCGCGTTGGCACAACTCAACTTTCGCTTAGGCGACTTCAAAACGAATGTTGCGTTGATAACCGAAGCGTACGAACGAGCTGCCGAACAACAAGCAGACGTGGTTGTTTACAGTGAACTGGCCGTATGCGGCTACCCGCCGGAAGATCTTCTCCTGAAACAACAGTTTCTCGATGATGCTCGCGCTGCACTAGACCAAATTGCCGCTAATACGTCCGACGCTGCGGCTGTCGTAGGGTTTCCCGAGGTAGAAGGCGAAAGCCTCTACAACTCGGCGGCTGTTTGCCATCAGGGCACGATAAAAGGAATTTACCGGAAACAGTTGTTGCCGAATTACTCAGTTTTTGATGAGAAGCGGTATTTCACGTCAGGCACGTCAGCGGGCCCGATCATTGAAATTGCGGGCGCCAATATCGGAATTTCAATATGCGAAGATATCTGGTTTGACGAGGGCCCTATAGGTGATCAAGTTGCCTCGGGTGTCGGCTTAGTGGTGTCGCTGAACGCTTCTCCGTATCAACGAGGTAAGGATTCCGATCGCGCATCAACGGTAATTGATCGCGTTGCCAGGCACCAGATCCCTGTCGTTTATGTCAATCAGGTAGGAGGGCAAGATGAATTGATATTTGACGGATCCTCTTTCGTCGTTGACTCTCGGGGTGAACTCGTTGCCCGACTCCCTCAATTTGAAGAAACTGTTCAGGTTGTAGACCTCGAAGTTGAAGATTGTGGCTCTCGCGACTTGCCAGTAATCGTTACTTCACAAAGTCGTCAGCCGAAAAATCCGATCACTGCGGTAAGAATCCCTAAAGAGGAAGAAGAGGTCGCAGAGGTTTGGAAGGCTCTTGTTCTAGCTACCCGTGACTACGTAAACAAAAATGGATTCGGCGACGTAGTGATTGGTCTATCTGGAGGCGTCGACTCAAGTCTGGTCGCAGCGATCGCGGTTGACGCGTTGGGTTCTGAACGCGTTCACGGAGTCTCTATGCCGTCGCGCTATTCAAGTCAGGGATCTAAAGATGATGCTGCCGCGTTGGCGGAGAACTTCGGCATTGATTTCGAAATAATTCCGATCGAACCCGGCTATGTCGCCCTTACGAACATGCTCAAACCAGTGTTTGACGGTCATCAAACTGATCTGACTGAAGAAAATCTTCAGAGCCGCTTGCGTGGCGTCTTACTCATGGCCATGTCGAACAAGAAGGGTTGGTTAGTTCTTACAACTGGAAACAAGAGCGAAACTTCAGTTGGGTATTCGACACTGTATGGAGATACAGCTGGGGGTTTCGCAGTTATAAAAGACTGTCCAAAGTTGTTGGTTTACGAGCTGTGTCGCTGGCGGAATAAGCAAACGAGTTCGGCATGGATTCCAGAAGCCTCGATAACAAAGCCTCCGTCGGCAGAGCTGAGACCAGACCAAACCGATGATCAGTCATTGCCGCCATATGAGGTTCTTGACCCCCTGCTTGAGGCGTACGTTGAGCGGGATCAGACCGCAGCAGACCTAATCTCAGGTGGGTACGATCCGGAGGTAGTCGGCCGCATCACCCGTCTTGTTGATTTAGCCGAATACAAAAGACGCCAATCACCCCCGGGTCCTCGGATCTCAAACAAAGCATTTGGGAAGGATCGGCGGTTGCCTATCACCAACCAATACAGATGAAGCTTTTAAAGAGGCGTGCTTGAGGCTTTCTATTCTTACTAAACGGGCGGTAAGCTCACCGACACTCAAGCTACGAGTGAAATCGGGTCAAGAAGTTGACTGCGTCCGTAAGGGAAAGAACATCAATGACACAAGCTAAGAGGCCCAGAGAGCCATTCGCCCCCTGGGACCGACGGGCCCTTCCCGGGCTATTTGATGTCGAAGAGACGGCTAAGCGCGTCGGGCACTACAAATGGGTTGAGATGAAATTGTTTGAAGCCCTTGGTGGATGGGTAGCCACGGTTCCTGAACTTGACGTCAAAATGCGTCTCGGGACTCACTGCTATCACCATGCGTGGCATGCGGAATTATTTGATAAGCGCCTTCCCGAACTAAGAGAGATGAAAACTGATCGCCTGACGCTTCCAGCTAATGACCATATGGTCGCTTTTATTGATGCGATGACTGAACCTGAGAGTCCGGAGTTGACGATCGAAAAGTTAGTCGGGGTGTACCGAGTCCTGATCCCTCACAAGATTGCGGCATACACGTACCACCGAAATGCGACATCGGAAATAACCGATATGCCTACGGTCCGAATTTTGGACTTTATTCTTCAAGATGAATTCAATGACTGGAGGGAAGGCGAAATGCTGATTCAGTCCATGATTGAATCCGATGAAGAAATTGATCGCGCCATGGTTCATCAGGGCAAGCTTGAAAAGCTTATGCTTGCTGCAGGAGGCATTGCCGGCCCCGGTTCAATCGGAGACCCCTACGTAGACTTACCAGAGGAGAACTGATGCGGAAGATTTTTCCCGCCGAAGAGTTAGCACGTGACGCCCGATTCATTCGGCAAACTAATGAACAACGTTTAGGCGACCCTCGGGGCGCGAGGGTGGCTGGAGGAAATAGCGGTGATCGGCTAGCCAAACTGACACCCGGACTGGCGAATGGACCTGACCGAGCCCGAGCGTTGATGCACGGCATTTTTGTTGGCGAGATTCAAGCCCTCGAGGGCGCCGGTCGGACTTGTTGGGATTTCGAAGTTGGAGAAGATGTCCCGCTTGAGTTAAAGCTTGATATGGCTCGCCAGTGTTGGGATGAGGCACGACACTGCGAGATCTCAGTATCGCTAGCTGAACATATGGGAACCGAACTAGGTGAATTCGCCGAAAATGGTCTTCTGTACGAAGCCGCGTGCAACCCGGACCCCGTGCTGCGGCTCACCGGCGTCAATAGAGCACTTGAAGGTCTTGCTATCGACGTGTTCAACACCATGAAAGAATTCGGCAATCTAGCAGGCGATCCGGTCCTAGAGTTCTGTGAAGATTGGATGCTGGCCGACGAAGTAACACATGTGAAGATGGGCTCAGATTGGTTGCGACGGCTAACAGAGAACGACAAAGAACGTCTCGACAAGGCCCTCGAATTTCAAAAAGTTGTAGACAGACTGTTTTCTTTTAATGGATTCCGGGGCGAAGATGACGACAGCCCAATTCAGTTAACTCGAAGGTTCCGTGAACTAGCCGGCTTCAGTGACGACGAGATTGATGAGATCGCTGATATGTCGAGAGATGCCAGAGTTGAGGCAGCCAGCTGATGCCCCAGGTGTCAGTGACACCCGAGGCTTTCGAGATGGTCTTTTACGACGCGGCAGTGATTGGCGAAGTCGTTGGGGAAGTAGCTGAACGACTCGGTGTTGAAGAACCCATCAAGCTTGAGATCGACGAGGAATCTCCGCTGGGTCGAAGCAAGATAACGAGCTATGGCCCTATTGAGCTTTGGGTTGATGGCGGCGCGTTGGAAAACACTCAAAGACCCCGCCACTTCGGCACCGCTAGAAGCCGGGACACCATTGGGCGGTTGCTTCTTAGAATCTTGGATCGTCGATCGGGTCGCTTCGACGAGGCGCCAGCGGATGAACAATTGGACCTAATGCAATTCGCAGCTTGGGATGTGCATTGCGTGGGGCGCCTTGAACGACTTGGGATTGGCGGGCAGCGACAACGCCGGCTCTATCAATTCCGAAATCGACATGGCTTTACCGACCTCGCCGATGCGGCATTTGAACAGCTTTGGGAATCAAGTGAACTGAGCTGGAGAGAGATCGAACGTATATCAAAAGACTGCCGAATTTCTTAAGATATGAGAACTTCGAATTAAGTCCTAGATGCCACTTGGTTGGCAATCCAAGGGTAGGTCTGCTCAAGCCCCTGAACTAGGTCGAACTTGGCATCGAAACCGAGTGATTCGATTCGTTCATTAGAGAAGTTGCGGCTTTGAACGCCTACAGGCCCCGGCACCCATAACGGCTCTATCTCCTTCCCCGCTGCTGCAGCGACGAGCTGAACAAGTTCTCGGATGGAAACATATTCCCGGGTCCCAATATTTGTAGGGTCGCTGCGTTCGCTGTCCACAAGACGCCTAACGCCATCCACCAAATCATCAACATAAATAAAGCTGCGGACAGCGGAACCATCTCCCCACACTTCGATTGTCCCATCGGTTGATTCGGCCACCTTGCGACACAACGCAGCCGGTGCCTTTTCGCGCCCGCCGGTCCATGTGCCTTCTGGACCATAACAATTTTGAAACCGAGCTATCCGGGCCTGGAAACGCCCCTCGCGAGCGTAAGAGGCAACAGCCCGTTCAGCGTAAAGTTTCTCCCAGCCGTACTCGTTATCCGGTAGAGCTGGGTACGCATCATCTTCTGATAGCTCCGATTCCCCTAATTGCATATCTCGATAAACGCACACTGAACTGGCTAAGAAATAACGATCGATCTCTGCTTGTGCTGCTGCTTCAACAAGGTTGACGTTTACCAACATGCTGTTGTGCATGATCTGGGTTTCCGCCGAATGGATGAATCCCATACCTCCCATGTCTGCAGCGAGTTGATAAACCTCATCAAACCCGCCATTGAATGCAGCCGATGCGGATTCAGGATTGCGAAGATCAGTCACCAAAAATTCGTCAGCTCGACTTGATTCCCACTCCGGTTCCTTAAGGTCAACTCCGCGAACCCAGTACCCGTCGTCAGCTAGACGCTTAACTAAGTGGCTCCCAATGAAGCCACCTGCACCGCAAACCAAAGCTCGCTTCGTCACGCTGGCCTTTCAGTTCAAATCGTGGGCGCTGAGACCCTGTAGCAAGTCGACATCTGGACGCTCGGCGAGTATCCCCGAACATGATTCTGCCATTTCGACCATAACAGCAGAGTCGAAATGTGTTCGTGCAGCATTATCTGAGTCCCATTTTTCTATGATCACAAAACGATTTGGGTCAGTAAACGAGACACACAAATCAGCGTTGCGACATTCTGTCTCCTTCCGGGTCATCACCACGTACTTAGACAAGACCGGAATTAAAAGATCTGGTTCAGTTGCTTGGAACGTGAGCTTTAAAAGAGCAATTTCAAGGTCATCGTCAGGTATAGCTGTCGGTTCAGTCATTTCTGCTCGCAGTCCGTGTCGGAAATCGCGATTCCAGCCGGTAGTTTCCAGGCAAGCGATTAGGCTCGTAAGTAAGAGTCTGGGAATTAGATCGTTTCGTTAAAGTGACGAGCGTACCGGCGGAAGGCACTACTTTGTAGCCGTCTTCACTGGTCGGGGGAAAGAGGTCGGAAGGTGGCCAAGAATCGGGTCGAAAGAGATGAAGAAGACCTAGTTCGTCTTTACCTCACCGATATCGGACAGTACCCACTTTTAACGAAGGATGACGAAGTTCGACTGGCGCAGGAAATTGAAGCCGGCACTGAAGCTCGCACAGCGCTCGAAGCCGACCAGCTGCCAGATGGGTCAGCTATCACTTCAACAAAGCGACGCGAACTACGACGAGCTGACCGCAAAGGCGAACGAGCTGAACGAACTTTCGTTCAATCGAACCTGCGCCTCGTCGTATCGATAGCCAAGAAGTATCAAGCATCAGGACTCCCGCTCCTTGACCTAATTCAAGAGGGCAATCTTGGCCTGATGCACGCCGTTGAAAAGTTTGACTGGCGTAAAGGTTTCAAATTCTCTACGTATGCGACATGGTGGATCCGTCAAGCGATAACACGTGGTATCGCAAACACCGGTCGCACGATCAGGCTTCCGGTCCACGCAGGGGACACCCTGGCACGACTCCAAAAAGCTCGTTCGCGCTTGGAACTCAAATTCGGGCGTCCGGCCACACTTGCTGAATTATCTGTAGAAGTCGACATGCCTGAAGACAAAGTGTCCGAAGCGCTGCGATTTGCTGCCGAACCCCTATCGCTTTCAGAGCCTCTCCGCGAGGACGGCGACGCTGAGTTAGGCGATGTGGTTGAAGATAGAAACGCCGAAGATCCGGAAGAAGCTGCCGCAGTCGCACGTCTCCCGGATGAAATAACCAAGCTGCTGGGGCCTCTCGACGAACGAGAAAGAGAAATTCTAAAGCTGAGGTTTGGTCTTGACCGAGGTGAGCCACGAACTCTTGAAGAAGTAGGGGAGCACTTCAACCTCACGCGTGAACGGATACGTCAAATCGAAGCGCGAGCTATGTCGAAACTTCGACACCCGAGCAGCGATACGGGTGCCCGCGACCTATTGGGTGTTTGACACTCTCCCAATCGGTTCTATAGGCGGTTAGTTTTCTGGACTAGTTCTCAGAGAGTTTTCGAGCAGCAATTGCCACTAAGGCTCCGACGACTATTGCCATAAGAAGCTTTTTCACGTTGGTTCCTTTCGCTTAGGTTTTTGGATCTCGGGGATTAGGTCTGACAGAGTTGGCGGAGGTGGACGGGAATCGAACCCGCCGGACGGGGATCGCCCGTCCCGCCCGCTTTGAAGGCGGGGGAGCCCACCAGGCGCTCGGACACCTCCACGATCAGTCTGCCTTGCGCGCGGCCCTATTGGAAAGAAAACTTTGAATAAAAAACGTTCTGTCTGACAGTGACTTAAATCTCACCTAGTACGTCGTAGGAAAGACTGAAGAAACCCTTTATTTTTCTTGATTATTTGGCTGAACGGGTGTTCAATGACACGCGTGTAATTACGGCAGCGTCATCTTGGCGGGTCGCAAAGGTTTAGGGCGGAAGCGAATGGCATTTGTAGATGATGGCGGCGGCCAAACAGAAGAGAGTAGTTGGTGGGAATACGCTAATTGTCTCGGTGTTGACCCTGATTTGTTTTTCCCTGAACGCGGAGCAAGTACAAAAGAGGCGAAAGAAGTTTGTAGAGGCTGTGTAGTTCGCGAAGATTGCTTGGAATATGCCCTTAGTCATGGTGAGAAGTTCGGTATCTGGGGAGGTATGAGCGAGCGAGAACGCCGTCGCCTGCGTCGACAGAGAGCGCTTGCTCGAAGAGCCGCTGCGGAGCGGGCAAGCTAGTAAATCAGCGCTCGGAGCTTTCAATCTAAGTTCGGACCACTGGTAGCCTGATTGATGTGAATCTCGGCGGCTCAGAACTACTCATCATTCTTGTCATCGTTTTGGTTTTGTTTGGCGGAGCCAAGCTTCCTAAGTTGGCGCGCTCGTTGGGACAGGCTCAGAAAGAATTCAAAGACGGGATGGATGACAGCGGTTCTGCATCACCGGCAGATTCGTCAGACGGGTAATCGTAAATATTTGAGTTGCTATGAAATCTTGACGGCGGTTTCTTGTAACCGTGATTGGCGACGAGCTTTAAGAATTCGACGTCGTTGACGTTCAGAAGCTCCGCCCCACACACCGTGCTCCACTCGGTTGACTAAGGCGTATTCCAGGCATGGGGTTTGTGCGGCACAGCCCTCACAGAGTTTCTTTGCTCGTTCGACTCCAACCCCGTCACTGGGAAAGAACATTGATGGATGCTGGTCCGCGCAATTACCGATATTCATCCAAGTTGTGTCGCTGGAAATATGGCTCATGTCAGCACTCCGTAGATTGCGGCAAGTCTGGTGGCTCGCTGTTGGTTACGACTATGACGCCCGAGGAGATGAAAAGGTTCCAAATAATCTTGGTTTTTATGAAACTTTTATTTTTGTATAGCGAAGACAATGCAGGTGAAGGTTCATTGGCACTAATGGTTCCGGCTGTTATCGCCGATACAGTAATGAGTTCGTTGGCTAAGGAGCATCGGTGACTAACTTCGAAACTGAAGAAGAATTACCACCCCCCGAGACTGGTATACGAGTCGTGTACCTGGGACCGGTCTCTCCGCACTGGGATATACAAGGACTTTTTGGAGAACAAGCTGTCGTCGATGAGTTCCGTCGTCGAACAATTGCGCGTCTGCAACTTCTTCCGCCGCATGACCCCCAGTTCCGACGTAATCGTGAACGTGTGAACCGCGACGCGGAACGAGAAAATCTGCACCTCGAATGGGACTTAGGTGTCCCTGAAGAAGACGAAGAATAAACCTCGTTTATGAGGGTGTTGATAACTAACGATGATGGTGTCGGCTCAGAAGGTTTGTGGGCGTTAGCGAAACGGGTCGTGGACGCTGGATATGAAGCAGTGGTTGCTGCGCCCACAACTGATATGACCGGTATGGGTGCGGCGATCGGCGGAGATCTACACGGCGGCGAACTTCGCGCCCAACGAATTGACCGAGACGACCTTGGTGACACACCGTGCTGGGCGGTAGACGGACCACCTGCTCTTTGTGTGATCATGACCCAACTAGGCGCTTTCGGAGACCCAGTTCCGATGGTGGTGTCGGGTGTCAACCCGGGCTTGAATTGCGGCCGATCGGCGCTGCACAGCGGAACTGTGGGAGCTGCGCTCACCGCAGCCAACAATGGCGCCCATGGGATCGCGGTCAGCCTCGATGTCACAGATGCAGCGATGGAGTGGGATACAGCGGTCCACCTCATACCGGAAATGATTGAACGTCTCAGGTTGATCGAGAAGGGTCGCAGAGTTGTCAATATCAATGCCCCCAATATCTCGTTGACTGAAGTAGTGGGTGTTCAAATTACTGGGCTCGCGAAATGGGGGGATGCTGCAGGAACCTTGCAATCCTCCGGAGATGGGTCTTGGTCGTTTGAACGGCAGCCCGGTGATCCGAAAAGGCGAATCACAGGCACTGATAATGCGGCTGTTAGAGAAGGCAGTATTTCTGTCTCTGAGCTAGTTGGGTTGAAGGTTCAAACATCTGATTTGGACCTCACGGATCTCGCGCTCTAACGACGTTTCCAGACCGAAATTATTTTTAAAAAAATAGCTCATTAGTACCACTTTTAGATGTCCAGGGATACTACGTTGCCGGTTGTGGCCCGTCCCCCCGGTACCGCTGATCGTCAAATGCCGACAGGTGCTCGCGCAGCTCTCGTCGTCGCGCTGATCTACCTGTTTCTGGTCGGTGTTTCCTCCCTCGAGGCCGGCATCAAGATCATGGGCGCCGACACCCAAGAACGCTTGTTCTCAGCGGTCAGTAATCCCATAGCGGGGCTGTGTGTAGGCATCCTCGGAACCGTGCTTGTCCAATCGTCATCGGCCAGCACTTCAGTAATAGTCGGTCTTGTGGCATCTGGCGCACTTGGCGTCGAGCAGGCCGTTCCAATGGTCATGGGAGCCAACATAGGAACCACCGTCACCAACACGCTCGTCTCATTAGGACATGTTCGCCAATCAGCAGAATTCAAACGAGCGTTCGCGGCTGCAACCGTCCATGACTTCTTCAACGTTTTAGCTGTTTCGATTCTTCTTCCGATCGAATTGATCTTCAAACCAATTTCAGGAATCGCTAAATGGGTAAGCGAACTCCTCGTCGGTTCCGGAGGAACCGAGTGGAAAAGCCCAGTAAAGAAATGGGTAAAAGAACCGGTCGGATGGCTGAAAGACCTGTGGGACCAGTTCGGAGCATCGGGCAACGTTAAAGGTGCCCTCATGGTCGCAACGGGACTCGTGATCGTCCTGATAGCTCTAGCTATGGTCACTAGAAACATGAAAGCCCTCGTGGCAGCGCGAATTGAAAGATCCCTCAACGCGATCCTCGGCAAAGCCGGGGGACTAGTAGCTCTCGTGGTCGGCATGATCGTGACGATCGCCGTGCAATCCTCAAGTATCACTACCTCAATACTGATACCGCTTTCAGCAGCTGGAGTGCTGACTCTACGAAATGCCTACCCAGTGACACTGGGCGCAAATGTAGGAACGACCATTACGGCGTTGCTTGCTGCTCTCGCAGCCTCAAGTGCCGACTCGTTGACCGTAGCGTTAACGCACACGACCTTTAACTTGATCGGCATTCTATCTCTGTACGTCTTACCGTTCTTTCGAGAAGTACCGGTGGTTGCAGCGACGGCCATGGCTGAGCTTGCTGTGCGAAGGCGAGTTCTTGCGGTCTGCTACGTCGTCGGCATGTTCATCGTTGCACCTCTCGTCGGTGTAGCTATCCTTCGTTAGGGGACAATTTTTATGGTGCTTTCCTTTTTTAGAGCCGGAGATAGCGGATTAGACCATGTGGTAACTCGATCAGTTGCCATGGTCAACGATGCGCGACACTCATTCGACTTGGCATGTATGGCCCTTATGAGTGGAGCTGACCCTCAATCGGTGGCAGATGATGTGCGAGAGACCGACCTTCGTATAAATGCCAATGAGCAACAACTCCGCAGTGAACTTGCCGTGCATATCAGTGTCCACGGACCGAACGACATTGGCGAAGTCATAGGTCTAATCCTGCTGTTAAAGAAAATTGAACGTGTAGGTGACCACGCAAAGAACATCCTTGATCTTGCCGAAAGCGGGGTTTCGTTTTCGGGTGAACCCGACATTGATGACTTACTTGAAGAACGCCGAACTGTCTCAGGTTTCTTTACTGAGGCAAGCGAGATACTGGCAGAACATGAAGGTATACCCGAAGGATTCCGTGATCGGCTAGGAGAGATGACTTCCCAAATTCAGTCGCGTATCGACGGATACATGACGTCGGACCAACCTGGCCATCAGGTGGTTCCCCGAGCTGTCTATCACCGCTACCTCAAGAGAATTGTCGCCAATCTAAATAGTGCCGTCCTCGCTGCGACTGAACCCGTGCGAGTCATCGACTCGACTGAGTGACAGCGACAGAATTTATCGAGCGACGCGTAGCTAGGGAAAGTCGGCCCTAAGGTGAAATCGTGGACGAGGAACAACACTCCTCAAATGCGGCCTCCCAAATCGGCGAAGGCGCGGCTAATAACACTGAACCGCCGACTAAACGCGCCCCTCTCGGCCCCTTTGCTCGACTAGCGAGAGTCCAACTTGTATCCGCGGCCGGGGATGCGCTCTTCACGATAGCGCTCGCCGGATCCTTGTTTTTTAATCTCGATCCCGACGCTGCTAGGCCAAAAGTCGCCTTATACCTTCTCTTAACTATTGCCCCATTCGCAATCGTTGGCCCTCTTATCGGTCCCATGATTGACCGGCTCCGTGGTGGTCGACGAGCCATGGTGATCGTCAGCGGCATAGGACGAGCCCTGCTGGCATTTTTAATGATCCGACACCTTGATTCCGTGCTGCTCTTCCCGGAGGCTTTCGGAGCGCTTGTGTTAGGTAAGACATACCACGTAGCAAAAAGTGCAATCGTTCCAGGGCTCGTCCGTGGTCACGAAGACCTCGTAGAAGCTAACTCCAAACTGGTCCTACTTAGCGGAGTTGGCGGCGCACTCGCAGCCGGTCCTGGGTTGCTTCTAGCTCTAATTGGATCGAAATGGGTACTCGGAGCAGCGATGGTTGTGTTCGGAGCGGTAGCACCGCTTGGTGCTCGGCTACCGAAAACCTCGATCGCGCGAGAACCAACTCCTCAAGATGAACGAAGCGATCTGCGTAGCGCCGGCATAGTTCTCGCAGCATCAGCCATGGCGATCTTGCGTGGAATGACGGGTTTCACCCTTTTCTTAGTCGCCTTTTGGCTAAGACGAGAAGAAGCAGCCACCATCTGGTTCGGGTTAATGGTTGCATCAAGTGCCCTAGGAGCGTTTATAGGAGCCGTCGCAGCGCCACAATTACGTCGATTTGTCAAAGAGGAGTATCTACTCGGTGGAGTGTTGACAATTGCTGCTGCGGTCGGAATTTTCTCGACCTTCCCAGGTGACCGGATGGCTGTACTCGCATTTGTCCTATCTGTAGGTTTTGCTGCAGGGCTCGGGAAACTTTCCTTTGATGCCATTGTTCAACGAGATGCGCCGACGGTAAACCAGGGCCGCTCCTTTGCTCGTTTCGAAACGAGATTTCAGCTCTTTTGGGTTCTCGGTGCGCTTATCCCTGTTACTGCGCCCAATGGCGTGCTGCCTCTCCGAGCGGGTCTTCTCATTCTCGCTCTTTCGAGTGGTTCAGCGGCCTTTCTCTACCTAGGAGGCCTCATAGCGTTAGCTCGAGGCAAACGAACTCCCTCGCGAGTTATTGCAGACCAAGTTTGGACTGAAAAGAGATACGAAAATCTAAATAGGCGATTACCTCAATGGGTAGCGCGAGTAATCCCGGACCCGTCGAGACGCGAAAAACCTCAATCTTGATTTAGATCTGGTAAATCAATCCGAGCTAGCCACAGACCAGGGGCATCTACTTCATTTGGGGTTGGCAGGGCTGTTGGGTCATTCCAGAGGCGCGTCAACGTCGCCTCATCTGCTCGATCTAGAACACCGGAAATGAAGGTCGAACCTCGTTGGACTAGCTCTGCGGTAATTTCGACACCAAATAGTTTCTCAACGAATTGATCACCAGCGCTTGAAGTAAACCGGCGACGTCGAACAATTTCTGAAAGCGAGTGATAGGAGCTCAGTAGATCCTGAGATGCCTTTTCAACTATGTAATCTACGTAACCCACCACTACCGCCAAGAGCGCCTCGAGATCGGGAATAACGGCGAGTTGGGCATCGGATCGTAACGCCCCTAACAAATTTTCTGGGTCACCTAACGCGCTTTGCAATTGTTTTTGTAACTCTGCAGGATCTCCGCTTCCTATGTCCAAATTCATAAATCGATCTTCGAACCCACGCGGGTCAGTTTGGAAGCCATCGATATAGCGTTGTAGTACCTGCTCAAAAGCCGTCTTGACGTGGGGTACAGACAACACCGAATGCGTCGCTATCTCGCTTATGCACACCCACAACTGCACATCATTCGAAGGAAGCGACCACTCCTCAGCGAAAAGCTTAACGTTGTCGACCAATATAAGAATTCGATCCTCAGGCCGGGGAATTGGCAAGGCGTAACTCCCGAAGGCTTTAGTCGCGAGGTGCCCAGCTATCGACCCAGCGCTCATGGCCATCATCATTGGGTTAAGGGCTTTGAGGAGGCCATCAAGAATTTGCGCATCTGCGTCAACAACGTCGGAAGGCAGCGAACCCTTTGACAATCGTTCAGCGAGACGACCCAATAACGGCCGATACGCGTCCAACGTTGTTGAGGCCCACTCAGCCCGAGTCACAGCCTCCACCGAAAGAGGCCGCCCCGAAGCACTCGCTTGCAAGGACGTGATATTCGCCACGTGCAATTCTGCAACCCTGGCTAGCTCAGCCACTTCAGCTCTTTGAACTGGATCTACATTGGGTTCAGATTTTCCCTCGGTAGCAATTTGATGAGCAAATTGCCTTGCCATATCCCACGCGATTGGTCCTTGATTACTAAAGATTTTTCCAAGGTCACCGAAGAATGGAAGACCTCCGAAGGGGTTATCTTCATCAAAAGGGTCGTCACTTGCCACGCTCGCATGGTAGGCCGGTGCGTGTACGGCTTCACACTAGTTGACTGAATAGATGAAATAATCGGAGCGAGAAACAATAGATGACATCAGTTGCAATCTCCGGAGTAGACGGCGCATTACGGTCCCGAATCTCTGAAGCATTAACCCAAATTTTCGATGAGGTGATCAGCTTTACATCTGATGCAGGGGATGTATCTCTAGTTGATGTTGAAGCCATCATTCATCTAGCGTTTTCCGATGATTCAGATCAAAGCAACTTGATAGGAGTGCTAGAGCTAGCTACTGAAGCCCAAATTTCGCAGGTAATCATTGTTTCCAGCGCAATGGTGTACGGGGCTTGGCCCAACAACTCTGTTCCCCTGTCGGAAGATGCGGCGGTTCGACCTAACCCTGAATCTGCGTTCGCGGTTCATCAAGCTGATGCAGAAAGAACAGCCCTTGAATGGGCTGACCTCGACCCTGGTCGTCGGGTAACCATCTTGCGGCCGACAGCCGTTGCTTCCCCCAATGCTTCCGGGCTGATCGGTGAAGCGCTGCTTGCCGCTGCACCAATCAGAACAAGACGAGATGACCCCCCACAACAGTTTGTTCACCTTGATGACCTCGCAACGGCGGTCGCGACTGTCGCTCAACTCGATAATTCGGGAGTGTTTAATGTCGCCCCTGACGGATGGTTGACAGCTCGAGAAGTGAGAGACTTAGTAGGAGCTCGACCAATTATTCGATTACCTATTCCTTTGCCGGGGCGCCTAGATCGATATGTAGCGCGACGCGTCGGACATCAAGCCCCGACTGGCCTGCTGCCATACACCCGGTATCCCTGGGTTGTTGCTAACGATCGTCTGCGCAGCACCGGTTGGGTGCCGCGCTACGGGAATGATCAAGTTTTCGTAGCTGCGGAAGCTGGAATGCCATGGGATTCAATGAACGCTAAACAGCGACAAAATGTGTCGCTCGGTATAGGAGCCACCGTAATTATGGCTCTGGTGTATGGACTTGGAAGGTGGTTAAAAAACACCGTGGCGCGAAAAACTCCCTAGTCAAGTTCTCCAACTTCGATGTCAATCACTAACACCCGTTCCGCTCGCCAAATCCTCAGTGACGAAGTATCACCGGGTTGGAGCATCCGGGCATCTACTACAAGACCGTCCATGTCTTGAACAAGTTGACCGTCAAGTTCGACTACTACGTCCCCCACTTCGACCCCACCTCTCGCTGCAGGGCCACCAAAATCAACGGACTCGACTAAAACTCCGGCCTTGTGGCTCGGAGGTAACAGTTGAGTTGGAGCGTTCGAACCGCGAATGCCGAGTCGCCCATGTCTAGCCTTACCCCACTGAATAATATCCGCAGCGACATCGTGAGCGATTTCTATAGGAGTTGCAAAGCCCAAACCCTCTGCCCCAACGTTAGTCACAGCAATGACTGTGGTGATACCAACCACTGCTCCACGAGAATCAACTAATGCCCCACCCGAAGATCCAGGGGATATTGGGGCATCAGTCTGAACTAGCTCATACAGCCAATCCCCTTGAGGTGATTGAAGCCTCCGATTTGTGGCGCTAATTACCCCGGCGGTCACGGTTGGGCCGCCCCGTAAATTTAAGGGCGAACCAATAGCGATAGCAGTCTCACCGGCGCGAAGCAGGGTTGAAAAACCCAAAGTCGCTGGAACAAATTCGTACTTTTGGTCAATTACAGGCCTTAGTACTGCAACGTCGGTGCGTCGATCTAATCCAACCAGAGTGGCTTCAATAACTGTTCCATCAGCGAGAATCAGACGGTAACTCTCGCCATCTTCCACCACGTGAGAATTTGTTATGAGGTGTCCGTCATCTCGAAAAATGACACCTGAACCCGAACCGATAACACGACCAGACCGGACCACCTGAACGCCAACCACACTTGGAGTTACTTTCGCCGCGATCTCGACGATCGGAAGAGACCCATTTCTTTGCTGCCCTGAAGTCGAGATAGTAGCGGTAGCGATTTCGCGTTCGATAACACGTTCAACGACTGTTGGTGACGATCCAAGGGTGAATCCGGCTATGACGGCCATCAGGGCAGCGCCGATGATAGCTCCGACAAGCCCCGCTCCCCACAGCCTTCGCTTGCCTGCAGGTTGCCTCGAATCAGGAGCTAAATATTGAAGTTCGCTGGGGTGTCGCCAAATTCGATCGTCAGGGTGAAGTGCATACTTACTTGTAGGGGTATCTTCTGTCGTCGCATTTGGATCGTCCGGAATTTGGGACCAATCAATCGAATTCCCTAACGCCCACTCTTCAGACGAAAAGTTGTCAGAAGAAGCCTCTGAACTACCCTCGTTCGCTGTTTCGTCCGGGTCTGGCCCAGGGTTATTGGTCGTACCCACACCTCAAAACGTACATAGCGAATTACTGTTCTTACTCGCGGCCCAGCTAAGCGATAGGGAGGTGCCCCTTCATGGGCGTACCATACCTAATGTGTTCCCTCATCAAAGTAGTGATTCATGGGTTGTACTAACTCCCGATGAATTAAAGATTGGCGAAATATATGACTGGTGCCTCCACCGATCGGGTGGAGCTGTAGTTCTTTTCTCTGGAACTGCGCGTGACCATGCCGAGGGCCGAGACGATGTTTCACTGCTTGAATACGAAGCATATGAAGAGCATGTCGAACCTCGCCTGCACGCAATAGTTGATGAAATGCGGAGGTTATGGCCCGATATTTTGCGTGTGGTCATAGTCCACCGAACAGGCCCCCTCGAAATTGGGGAAAGCTCGGTGGTAGTAGCTGTTTCATCACCGCACCGTCCGGAAGCCTTTGAAGCTGCGAGGTTCGGTATTGACACCCTTAAAGCGACCGTCCCCATCTGGAAAAGGGAAGTTTGGAGAGATGGCGAAGACTGGGCCCTAGCAGCTCAAGACATTCAAGAGGTCCCGTCGACGCAACAGAATCAGGAAAGACCATCATGACGCCTCTTGCTTTCCTCGGCCTAGCCGCTGCAGTCACTCTTGTTGGTTCGTTGTTTCTTTTGATCGGAAGTCGAAAACGGACGCCATGGGATTCGACTATTAATGCGTTCCAAAAACGACTAGACGCGTTGGCACCAGACGAAGATCAACTTTCTAGCCCTATAACTGATGACCTCCCTGGCGGTGAAGGGAGGAATTCCACTGGCACGTGACCTAGCGATTGATCTCGGCACCGCTAACACGTTGGTGTACGAACGCGGACGCGGCATCGTTCTCAATGAACCGTCTGTAATAGCTATGAATGAACGTACCGGCGACGTACTTGCTGTTGGGCGTGAAGCATGGCAAATGATTGGAAGAACTCCCTCCTACATCGTCGCTGTTCGTCCATTACGGAAAGGGGCCATCACCGACTTTGATACGACACAGCGGATGATTAGGTTGATTCTTCAACAAGTTGGTGTCGGCCGATTTGGGAAGACCCGGGTCGTGGTATGCGTACCTTCGGTTATCACCCCAGTTGAGCGTCGTGCAGTTACTGACGCCGCGAGACGAGCTGGAGCTAGCGATGTTCGTCTGATTGATCAACCGATGGCGGCGGCGATTGGATCCGGATTACCTATTCATGAGCCAATAGGAAATATGGTCATCGACATTGGCGGTGGAACAGCAGAAACCGCAATGGTCTCAATGGGCGGAATCGTTTCGCTCAAAGCTATAAGAGTTGGTTCGTTCGATTTCGACTCAGCGTTACAGAATCATGCTAGACGCGTGCATGGCGTAGCTATCGGCGAACGGACAGCTGAAGAAATCAAAGTTCAGATCGGGTCCGCGTGGGCGGTAGATGATGAGTTCGATGCTGAAGTAAAAGGGCGTGATCTCACCACTGGGTTGCCTCGCACATTCATACTGACTCCCGACCAAGTTCGATCAGCGTTAGATGAGCCGGTGCAGGCAGTTGTTGACTCAGTCGTTGATTGTCTGAGCCAAGCGCCGCCTGAGTTGTCTCAGGATTTGCTGGTGCATGGTGTTCATTTAGTTGGGGGAGGAGGCTTACTAAAAGGACTTGCTCAACGGATTGAAAATGACGCACGAGTGCCTGTCAGGACCGTACGAACGCCAATGGAAGCGGTAGTTCTTGGTGCAGGTCGTGCCCTCGATGATTTCGAAGCTCTTTCTGCAACTTTCAATACATATGGCAACCGCTGGTAGTTCTAACGTGACTGCAAATAAGTCACCAAAATATCGGCTCGTGTTGTTCGTAACCACCCTTGTATTAGCTTGCGGCTGCTCCGGTCAAGGAGAGAATTTCTCTGACTCTGAGGATCAACAACCGCCGTCAGTTGAACGATCAGTTGGTTTTGATGGAGACATCATCAGGCTTGGAGTTATTGCGAATTTAACGGGGCCCGGTGCGTCGCTCGACCGAGCGCGGTTGACGGGAGTCGCCGCTTATTGGTCAGATGTCAACGCGTCAGGAGGGGTAGGCGGGAGATATGCGGTCGAACTGAAGATTATTGATCACCTTGGTAATCCGGAGCTAGCTGAAGAGTTCACGCCAGGCCTGCTAGATGAGATTGTTTCGTTGGCGTTTGTAAACGAGACCGCAGTTGGAGCGGTCCACCCGTTTCTTGTCGAAGGCCAGGTGCTCGGGGTAGTAGCCACATCAACTTTGGATTGGGAATCAGATAGTCGCTTCTTAACTCACAGTCCTCCAATTGAGGCAGTCGTGCTAGCCCTTTTCGAAAGCACCCCCTTAGCTAAATGGTGCGTCATCACAGACGGCTCACCTCTCGGTGTGGGGTTGAGAAGGTTCGCGTCTCAAGCAGCTCAGATAGCTAAAGCGCAAACCGTCACGTTGATAGGGATAAACGAGGACTTGACGTCGGCAGTATCAGCGGCAGCTTGTGACCATATTTTAGCTGAAGTATCCGAAGAATCTCAGGGGAACTTCGTCAGCTCGCTCCCACCTAATCGGATTGTGTACCGACTCGCTGGAATAACGGACTCGACAATTGAGCGTAGTGACCTGACCTTCTCATATCTTGATTCGGGTCCATCGTGGGACGTTGACTCAGCAGATGGGATGCGCCCATTTTTGGCAGCGTTGCTGCGTCATGCGCCAGATGCCCGAGCCGATACAAGAATCCGTGATGGCTATGTGTCACAAATACGACTCCATCAACTATTAGAAGCGGCGGTGAAAAGTGGTGACTTGAGACGATCATCTTTATTTGAAGCTGGTCAAACGCACCCTCAAGTACAAATGTTTGGCCTTGCCGAAGAGATAGATATGTCGCTAGAAGAGCCGCCCTTACCGCGAAATATCAATGTCCAAATCAGA
>Ga0208130_1000001_pt1 | contig 178376 bp, 183 predicted proteins | sample ETNtaG_31_FD_185771 | JGI IMG/M metagenome (GOLD analysis project Ga0208130, IMG submission 185771) | Marine microbial and viral communities from oxygen minimum zone, Eastern Pacific Ocean - ETNP201310SV78 (SPAdes) (version 2) | ecosystem: Environmental > Aquatic > Marine > Oceanic ... | reverse complement strand
GAGTCACAAATAAAAGAAAGGCTTGATAGAGCAGTAGAAGCAGGAAAGTTAACTCAAGAAGATGCTGACAAAAAACTTGAATCAATACTTTCCGGAGAGGTAAATAGATAAAAAAAATAGGGGGAGTATACAAATGCAGAAATTATATTATAGTTTTCCCCCAAAGATATGAGGGCATTTCAATATTCAAAAAATAACGCTGTTATTTTCTGAAATTTCTAAAGCAACTAGAATTATTGATTTGCCCTCTTAAAAGATAATTAATAGAATTAAATTATGAGTGAAAAAATACTAATTTGTGATGATGACCCAATAATAACTGAATCTTTATCTGAATATTTATTAGCTATGGATTATGAGGTTTTTGCAGTCAATGATGGAGAAAAGGCTCTTGCTCAATTTGAAGATTTTAATCCAAATCTGGTATTACTAGATATCATGATGCCTAATCTAAATGGACTTCAAGTAACTAAAATAATAAGAGAAAAATCTCAAGTTCCAATTATTTTTTTAACTGCAAAAGTTTCTGTTGATGAAAAAATTTTGGGATTTGAGCTAGGTGCTGATGATTATATAACCAAGCCTTTTAGTACAAGGGAATTATTGCTTAGAATCCAAGCAGTACTTAAAAGAAATAATATTTCAAAAATTGAAGATGAGCATGTTTTAGAAGAAGAAAATCTAAGTATTTTTTCATTAAAAAGAGAAGTGAAAATTAATGATATTCGAATAGATCTTACTAAAACAGAATTCGACTTCCTGGAATGTTTTATTAAGAATTTTGAAAATGTCCTAAGCAGAGATCAGTTATTAGAATACACTAAATACGATTATCTAGATTCTGATGATAGAGTTGTTGATGTTCATGTAAAGAACTTAAGGAAAAAATTAGAAGATAACTTTTCTGAGATAAAGATAATAACAGTCAGAGGAATGGGGTATAGAGCTTCAAAATAATATGTTCAAATTCAAGTTACAGACGCAAATCATAATTTCTTTCTTACTAATTATTTCTCTAAGTTTTATATTTAGTTATGTTGCAACTGATACTATTTGGCAAAGAAATATTCAAGAAAGGAATGAAGAATATAGATCGAAAGTATCAAAGTCTGTTTCTGATTCTTTAGCAACTTACTATCAATCTTGGGGATCATTCGAACAAGGTTTTGAGAATGTTTTAGTTAGAGAAATGACTAACTTAGACTTAGACCCTAATGAAGATTCAATTGGGGTTGTGGATGAAAATTATGAGTGGATCATTGCTAGTCCAAATGCAATCAAAATAAATTCGAGTAATCTTCAGGAAATGATTTCTGATGAAAAATATATTATTTCACCAATTGATGTAAATTTTTCTAACAAAGGTTTTGATAGTCCAATTGATTTTGCGAGACAAATTAGAAGAGTACAAGAAGGTTATAGATTAGGTCTTTTGTCAATAGAGGATGTAGAAAAAAATATTTCACTTTTAAGGCAGTATAATAATATAACTGCAATTCAAGTCGCTGATTCAGATCTATCCACTAATATAAAAACAGTTGGATACTTGGTTTTTGTAAATAAAGAAATCAATCTTATTGAAGCTTACGAGAATCTTATAATAATATCTTTTTTTGGAATATTTTTACTTAGTGTTGTAGTTGCATATTTTATATCTCTTCAAATAGCTTCACCTGTAAAAAAGTTAACTTTCGCGACTAACAGAATATCAAAAGGCGTTTTCGAACCGATTCAAGAAATAAATTCTGGATATGAATTATCTGAACTTACAAATTCATTTAATTTGATGGTAAATAAAATGAAACAAATTCAAACGCAAAGAGAAAAATTGTTTTCTGATATTTCCCATGAATTACGAAATCCATTGACGGTATTAAGAGTAAATATTGAAGGGATCCTAGAAAATAAAATCCAGATTAATGACAAAAAGTTACATCAAATAAATGATCAAATAATTTTATTATCAAAACTTATAGACGATCTGAGCTTAATTGCAAATGCTGAATCAGGGGAGCTGAAATTAAATCTTGAAAATATAGATATAAATAATCTTTTAGATGAAACTCTAGAAGTGTTTGAAGAATCTTCAAAAGAATTAAATATTACATTTGAAAAAAAATTCCAAAAACCATTAAATGTTACAGCAGACCCTTACAGAATTAGGCAAATTTTTTCTAATCTTTTTTCTAATGCTCTGAAGTACTTGAATTCAAAAGATAAACTTGAAATTAATTTTGAAGAAGATGATAAAAACTTTTTTATTAAATTCAAAGATAATGGTCCTGGTATTCCTCATGAAAAATTAGAATTCATTTTTGATAGATTTTATAAAGTTGATGAAAGCAGAGATAGAAACATATCAGGCTCTGGTTTAGGATTGGCTATAACTAAACAGCTATGTTTGGCTCATGGATGGGATATAGTTGCTAACAGTAAGATTGCTCAAGGATCACAATTCACTATAATTATTCCAAAAGAATAGTTACATATTATTAAAAATATTACATAATTATCATGAAATTTTTTATGAATTATAGAAACGATAATGAAAAATAATAAAATAGTTTTTTATGACCATAATTGTGGTATTTGCACATGTTTTGCAAAATGGGTACAAAAGAGATCTAATTATTGGAATTTTTTACCCAATGATACAGACACCGTAAGGTCAAAAGACATAAACATAGATCAGGAAGTTCTAAGTACTAAAATAGTTTGTATAGATGACTCATTCTTTTATGGTGCAAATGCTATTTTGAGAATCTATTCTAAACTAGGAGGGCTCTTAGGATTTTTAGCTAATTTACTGATATTAATTAAGCCTTTTTATCCTATATATTCATTTAGTTATTTATTATTTTCTAAAAACAGATCTAAGTTTTCATTATTTATAAGATTTATTGATTGTTAGATATCTCTGATATCAGGATTTCTTAAATATATTATAAAGTTTATAAAAATTAAGAATCCAGCAGAAATCATTACAGCAATACTTGATGATAAAAGTTGTGCCATAAAACCCAAAAATAAAGCTCCTGCAGACATCAAACTAAATGTTATTGTGTGGATACCCATTACTCTCCCCCTAAGATTCTCAGGAACGTTGAGCTGTAATATTGACATTGATCCAACCATATAAATCGAATTTAACAGTCCCACAATAATTATTAATATTGATGAAATAATTAAGTTATATGAAACCCATGGATTTTGATAAATATTTTCCTCAAAAATAAAATTATTTGATAAACCAAATAAAAAAAGAAATATAACACTAAGAACATTTGAAGCTAAAACTAATTTTCCAAGTTTAATCTTGTTTCTCAATCGAGCTGTCACAGCAGTACCAGTTAATGCCCCAATACCACCCGCACTTGCTAATAAACCTAGGATTTGAGCTGATAAATCTCCGTGAATCGTATTATTGTATGGACTAGAGAAAGAGGGCAGAAGCTGTAAATATGACATACCAAGCCCGCTCGTGATATATGTTGAAAGTATTAGGACCTTAAATAATTTATTTTTTGCTATGAAATTAATTCCTTCTAACGTATCTTTTAGTACAGATTTTTTTTCAACTTGAATATTTTCAATTTTATTTGGCTTAATGAATATCATCACTAAACCCATTACAAAAAATCCTGAAGCGCTAATAAAGAAAACTGAGTGAGTACCTAAATATGCTATCAAGAATCCTCCTGATGCTGGTGCTAGAATTCTTAATCCTTGCCACAACATTGCATTAAGTGCTACGGCACTCATCATTTGTGACTTTTTATCTATAAATTGTGGGAATATTGACGATCTTACAGGCCAATCAAATCCACTGATTAATCCCATGATTGTAGAAAAGATAACTACTAATAAAACTGTCTCAAAATTTAGGGCATCAATTATTGCCAAAAAAAGTAATGAAATACTCATAGAAAAAGAAGTTATGATCATGAGTATTCTTTTATCTATCCTGTCTGCAACAACTCCTCCAAGAAAATTAATTACAATTGTCCCTATCCCAAATACTGCAGCTGCTAATCCTAGTAGAAATTCAGATCCACTGAGATCAAAAACTAATTTGCCTGCAGTCAGTGTTAGAAGTTGAGTAGCCCCAACAGATGCTATAGATGCTGTCCAGAATAGTCTATATTTTTTTGCTTTTAATGCTGTAAGCGTTCCAGATTCTTTGTTTGTTATTTTATTTTCCATTCCCCGCCAAAAATATTGGCAGTTTCTTCAACTAAGTACTTAGATCCAAAAATAATATTTGTTTTTCCGTTAACACTAGTACTTTCAGCATAACCAGCATTTGATTCTAAAGAAAGAGATTCAATTGCTATTGTTTCCCAAGGATTTAAGTCAACTTCAATGAATAGATCTATTGAACCATCAAAAACTAGACTGTAGCCGAAACAATCAGAAAAACCTCTAGAGTCCCATACTTTTTCATCTAAAATTCTTAACTTATCAATTAACCCTTCTTTTAAGAACCTTTGAGGCGATCCATATGAAATCATTGATTTTGATAAATCATCACATTTAGATGCTTCTACAATATTTCCATTTTTAAAGCACCCATGATTCTTAATTGAAATATATCTTTCTTCAAATTTTGGTAGTTCAATACATCCCATTACAGGTATATTTTTTCGTGTAAGTCCAATAATAGTTCCAAATAATGGAATTCCTTTTGAGAATGAAGTTGTTCCGTCTATAGGGTCAACATACCAACAAAATTCTTTATTATTTTCTCTTCCTAAAACTTCTTCTGTAACAATGTCTGCTTCAGAACTTTTTAGTATATTGAAAATTTCTTTTTCTACCTTAAGATCATATTCAGTTAATAGCGAACCATCATTTTTTATAGTGCTTGATGAAGAATCAATATTTTTAGTTATTTTTCTCGATATATCTAAAGCTTTGATTGCAGATGATAGGAAAGAATCGAATGGTTTTTCTAATTTTAAAATAATATCTTTCATGGAGATTTTTCTATATACAAGTAAATGTTATCAAAAATTAGAATTTTGGAGCGGAAGACGAGATTCGAACTCGCGACCTTCTCGTTGGCAACGAGATGCTCTAGCCACTGAGCTACTTCCGCATAGTATTAGAATATCTTAAATTTTAATTTATTTATATTTTTTATTTTCTTTTTTTTGAGATATAAAATAATATCATTTGAAAAAAAGTATATTTTCTTGTCTATAAGTAAAAATATTTTTTTTTTTATCCTATAATTGCTTTTATGAAAAAAATTAAATTTATGGACACCTCCTTTCGTGATGGATTTCAATCATGTTATGGAGCAAGAGTTAAAACAGAAGATTTTATCCCTATTCTAAAAGCTGCTGTAGAGGCAGGTAATGATAATTTTGAAATAGGGGGAGGAGCTAGATTTCAATCCCTTTATTTTTACTGTCAAGAAGATGCTTTTGATATGATGGATAAGTCAAGAGAAGTTGTAGGTAAAGATATTAACTTACAAACTTTGGCTAGAGGAGTTAATGTAGTTGGTCTAGAATCACAATCCAGAGATATTGTGGATCTTCATGCTAAATTATTTAAGAAACACGGAATAACTACTATAAGAAACTTTGATGCTTTAATGGATATAAGAAATCTTTCTTATTCAGGTGAATGTATAACTAATGCAGGATTAAATCACCAAATAGTTATAGCTTTGATGGGCTTACCCCCTAGTCTAAATGAAAAATATTATCATTCTGCTGATTTTTATACTGATAAAATAAAAGAAATACTCAAGGCCGATATACCATTCAATAGTATTGCTTTCAAAGATGCATCAGGAACTACACCTCCATCAATAGTTTTTGAATCTATAAAAAATGCAAGAAAATTATTACCTGAAAATACGATAATTCAATTTCATACCCATGACACAGCTGGAATGGCTGTCTCTTGCAATATGGCAGCAATTGAAGCTGGCGCTGATATTATCGATCTTGCAATGTCACCTGTTAGTGGAGGAACTTCGCAAGCAGATATTTTAACTATGTGGCAAGCTCTGAGAGGGACTGAATATACTTTGGACATTGATGAGGAAAAAATATTAGAAGTTGAAAAAATGTTTATTGATCAAATGGATAAATATTATTTACCTCCTGAAGCTATAACAGTAAATCCTGTTATTCCTTTTTCTCCTATGCCAGGAGGTGCATTGACAGCTAACACTCAAATGATGAGAGATAATGGATCTTTGAATCTTTTTGGTAAGGTAATTGAAAATATGCGAGAAGTCGTTGAAATGGGTGGGTTTGGAACCTCTGTAACTCCTGTATCTCAATTTTATTTTCAGCAAGCTTTTACGAATACTGTCCAAGAAAAGTGGTCAACTATTTCTGAAAGTTATGGAAAAATGATCCTTGGATATTTTGGAAATACACCGACTGCCCCTGATCCAGAAATAATGAAAATTGCATCAAAACAATTAAGTTTAGAACCTACTAAGGAAGATGTTCATGACCTTAATGATGATAATCCTAATCTAGGTATTGAATATAATAAAAAATTACTTGAAGATAAAGGCTTAGAAACATCAGAAGAAAATATATTTATTTCTGCTACTTGTGGTGATAAAGGCATATCCTACCTAGAAGGAAATGCTGAATTAGGTGTTCGATACAAAACAGATGAATCTGAAGCTAAATCGAATAAATCTAATAATTCTAACTCAACCAATGAAGATGTTACAAAGGTTACAGTAAATGGAAAAGAATACGAAGTAATTATTCAAGAGTCTTAGTTTTTTATTTTGTGAATTTTTAGATATGAACTCGATTTTTTCAAAGATTATAAATAAAGAAATCCCAAGTGATATTAGGTATGAAGATGATCTATGTATAGTAATAGATGACATCAACCCTAAAGCCGAAGTTCATTTATTAATAATCCCCAAAAAAAATATAAAAAATATTAATTCTGCTAATCAAGAAGATCAAATGATACTAGGGCACTTGCTATTAGTATGTAAAAAATTAGCAAAAGATTTAAAGATTGCTGATAGCGGATATCAAATACTTACCAATGTTGGAGAAGGAGGAGGGCAAACAGTTATGCATCTTCATTTCCATTTACTTAGTGGTAACGCTGTGACATTGTAATTTTTTTTTCTATAATTAAAATAGAATAAAAAATAAGGAGAAATCATGTCATTATCAGAAGGCTCAAAGGTTCCAGATTTTAATCTAATCGATCAAAATGGAGAAAAGATTACTCTTAGCTCTTTGTCAGGGAAACCTGCGGTATTATATTTCTATCCTAAAGATGAAACTCCTGGATGTACTGTAGAGGCATGCGAATTTAGAGATATATATGGTGAATTTTCTAAACTTGATTGTAATATTTACGGCATTAGTCCCGATGATGCAAATTCTCATCAAAAATTTATTGATAACCATTCACTTCCTTTTACCCTTCTTTGCGATCCTGATAAAAAAATGATTCAGGATTATGGAGTATGGGGAGAAAAGAATATGTATGGCAAGAAGAGCATGGGTATCATTAGGTCTACATTCCTTATAGATAAGGACGGTGTTTTATTAAAACAATGGAAAAATGTTAAGGCTAAAGGGCATGCTGAAAAAGTAAAAGAAGCTCTTCAAAATTCATAAATACTATTTCTTGTATATTTGAACTCTGTGCCTACAGGCATCAGCTATGAAGATTAAATCTTGATTTGTATCGATTCCTGTAGGTTTCCAAAATCTTTTTTCTTCTTCAAATAATCCTGCATTTTCTCTCCAACTAGATTGTTCTGGATTGACTTCTAAAAATTCTTTACACCATTTAGAAAGTGTTGCATCTCCAAATAATTCCGAAAGAAAATTTTGATTATCATCAAATATTAAGACGCTATTATCTCCCCAGTTTGAAACAAATAAATATCCTCTATCATCCACATGTACTGAGGAAGGCCTATTAATTTTTTTATCCTTATAAGAGTTTATACTCTTAATAAATTCACCGTTTTTGTGAAATTTTTGAACTCTATTATTTCTCCAATCGGCAATATAAATATTTTCTTCATTGTCTAAAGATATCCCCCATGGATAATTGAATTCTCCTTCTTTTGTGCCAAAAGATCCAAAGCTAGATATGAATTTTCCATCTTCATCAAATTTTTTTATTTTTGAATTAATATGATCAACAATGTAGAGGTGATTATCTTTGTTGAAAGCTATGCCAGAAGGTCTATTAATTTGATTTTCGTCACTTCCAAATTCTCCCCAGCTTTTTTTGAAATTCCCATCTAAATCAAAAACCGTAATTCTGTTTAGGTGTTCATCACTAAGAAATATTTGGTTTTTATGATCTATTGCAATAGAAGTTGGCAATATTGATTTTCCATTTTCTTCGCCCCAATTAGCAAATTCAAATTTATGCTCAGAATCCAAAGAAACTGCACTTATCCTGTTGTTCTTATTACTTCCGTTTGAACGACTTAGGACATATAGTATTTCATTATGAAATTTTAACTCTATTGGATTCATAAATCCTCTTCCTTCAAAAGAAGCAATTCCAATAGTATGACTATAGTTTATTCTAGAAGAAAGCATAATTATTTAATCAAACTAAGTTTAGAAAATTTTTCATTTAATATTTTTTCAGAATCAACATCTAATATATCTTCTAGAATTGTTGAGTATAATTGTCTGAAATCAGTATTGTAATGTATATCACCTTCAAGTTGAGCTGATGGTTCTAAGTTAGGGTACTCTCCGTAAAGACCACCTTTTACTGAGTTTCCTAGAAGAAATGCAACCCCTCCAGATCCATGATCTGTTCCAGTTCCATTATCAGCAATTCTTCTCCCAAACTCTGAAAAAATCCAAATGACGGTATCGTCTTCAAGATTTTGCTGCTTCAAGTCTTTTTGAAAGCAATCTATAGCTGTTGATAGTTGTTGCCATAATAATGAATGGTTTTTTAATTCATCAGTATGTGTGTCAAAACTGCCGTGCTGAGCATAAAAAATTCTAGAACCAAGTTTTGCACTTGCTACTTGGGCTATCCCTTTTAAGGATTGAGCAATTGGATTGTCTTCAGGATATTCAACATCAGATTGATAGGATTTTGGAGCTTCACTCAACAAATCAGCTCCATCTAATGCTCCTCTACCTGTTTCCAAAAGTCTTAATGATGGTATCCCATCAAGATTCATAGGCTGATATATCCTATCAACAGTATCTAGTAAAACATCCCTGTTTTTTGATCCTGAAACACCTGTAAAAAGTCCGTAAGATTCAAGCGCTCCTACAGAAGCTACAGAAACTCCAGGACATGCCAAAGCTCTTGGTAATCCTTTCCCAAAATTGACTGCAGTCACTGGGTTTTTATTTTCAGGATCCAAATTTTGAACAGTCTTTCCTAGCCATCCAATAGAACTACTTTCAAATGGTTCTGCTGTATGCCAAATATCCATAGATCTAAAGTGTGATCTATTAGGATCAGGATAACCTATTCCCATCATGATTGCTAAATTATCATTATCAAAGCTATCCTTGAACGACTTCATATTTGAATTGAAAGCTATCTTTTCATCAATGGGTATTATCTGTTCATTCTTTAGTCCCATATTAGGTCTGTAGTCGTAATATAGACCGCTTTCATAAGGAACTATTGTATTTAGATAATCATTTCCTCCACTTAGTTGTATAACTACTAAATTTTTTTTATTCATGATTTCTCCTAATCAGCAGTATTGAAAGTCAGGGGTAGAAACGATTAATTTCAATACATCCAAAACTTTTTCTTGATCGTTATTAAATTTATTTTTTTCTAAATGTTCAGTAATTAAGTTTTTAGTATTTTCTGTAATTTTTATATATCCCATCGCTTCCAAGCAGTTATTAAGTATTTCTTCGGGATTTGACATATCTTTATCAATTACGAGATTAAGAATATTTTTAACTCCTTGTGAGTTTATATTGGAAATTTCATTACTTGCATAATTTATTCTTTCAATAAGTGATCCACTATCAATCCATTCCTCACCTTCATGCCATCCTTCAACGCTAGGTGGATTTAATAAAAATTGACCCATTAGGAGTGTATTTACGGCTAATTCTGCAGAATCTAGATTAGGTATTTCATACTTGTCTGTTAATCTTGTTATTCCAAAAACTAAATCAGATGGACTTTTAACTTTTTTGAACCTTATCTCTTCAGACTTAAAATGTTCAGATTTAAACATATATTCTAGTACTTTTTTTATTTCACCTTTGTTATTTAAATAAACCTCGGATAATTTACTTATTTCTTCATTATTTATTTCTTCAGAAACAAAGTATAAATACAGTCTTTTACATATAAAATTAGCTGTAGCTTCATGCATTGCTACCATATCAACTATATCTTGACCATTAAAATTACCTGTTTTACCTAAAAATGTTTTTTCTGAATTATCGTGATCTGATTCATCAAAATTGAATTCCATAGGAAATGGACCTAAGAAAAAAGGTGGTGGAGTAGGTTTTGAAGCCCATCCAGTAAATGCTCTAGCGGCAGATTTCACATCTTCTTCAGTATATGCTCCTTCACCATTCTCATCTATACCCATTGAGAAAAGTTCCAATAATTCTCTTCCATAATTTTCATTTGGAGCATCTTTATGACTATTTTGGTTATCCAACCAATACATCATGCCTGGATCTTCTGAAATTTTTAGTAAAAGAGTTGCAAAGTTTCCAAGTCCATATTTTCTAAATAAATCAATTTCTTCTAGCATCGCTAAGCCATGGTCGAGCTTTATACCCCCAACAGCTAATAATCCATGCCAAAAAAGTGCTATTTTTTCTTCAAGTTGTTTATTAGATTTGGCAAGCCGCCATGTCCATTGTGGATCAGCGTGCCTTGCAGTTCTAGCTTCTACAGAGGCAATGAAATATCTGTCTAGTAAATCCTGATCTTCTAAAGATCCAAATTCTGGATTTAATAACTGATCTACTACTTCATCATATTCTAGATATGAAAGCTCTTCTAGCTGGTTGTAGTTAGACCCAAATCCAGCTCTTCTCATCAAATGAGCTAATAGAGATTTTTTTTCTGTACTAGTAATCATTATAAAAATATAACTCAAACTTTAGAATTATTCAATAGTAGTGGTGCCTAGGGACAGATTCGAACTGTCGACACCTGCATTTTCAGTGCAGTGCTCTACCCCTGAGCTACCCAGGCACAATTTAACTACTAGTCTTTAATTTTTACAGAAAAAATTATTAATGAATGACTTAAAGAGGTACAAAATAACCTATTTATTAATTATTATTACTAATTATGCCAATAATTTGTGTTTCATCATCAAAAACTAAAATAGGGAAAACAACTATAGTCTCAGGGATAGCTCACGAGTCTATAAATAGAGGCTTAAAAACTTTTATTGGTAAAATTTCTGATGGTCAAATTATTCACCATGAAGAATTTTATAAAATTTATCATCCAAACTTCAAAAAATTAGAATTAAACAAAAGCGAAATTGTTCTAGTTGAAATTAATGATTTATCAGCTGAAGAAACAAAAAAATTTTTAGATAAAAATGATGCAAGAATAATAATGGTAGAAAATGATTTAGGGGATATAGAATCAAATTCTGTTATTTTTCAAGAAAGATTAGTTGGTTCTATACTAAATGGTGTCTGGAAATACAAAAAAAATACGATTGTCGACAATGTAGAGGATCATAATATTCTAGCTATAATCGAAGAATCTAGGCCATTCATGGGGCATACTGTAGAAGAGTTAACTAAATTTTTGGATACAGAAAAAATTATTGGAGATAAAAATTTAGATAAAGTTATCGAAAACTTCTTAATTGGAGGATTTGTTCTTGATTGGGGTCCAGAATATTTTTCTACTCAAAAAAATGTTGCTCTAGTTGTCAGAGGAGATAGGCCTGATGTTCAGCTATCTGCCATACAATCAGGGACTGTTAATCTTATAATAGCTACTGCATCTAAGACGCCTGTTGAATATGTTAGAAACGAAGCCAAGAAATTTGATATTCCCATTGCAATAGTAAATGATGGTACTATGGAAACTATTGAAAAACTTTCAGAAATAGTAAAATCATTTAAATTTGATAGTATGGGTAAAATTGAATTTTCTAATCAACTTTTATCAGATAATTTGAATTTTGATACTTTGTTTGACATTATCTCAATGCCAATTACAAAGTAAATCATATGGCAGATTTAAATTTCAAGATCTTAGATGGATTATCAGAAAAACAACAAACAGCAGTAACTCATCCACTTAAGCCCTTACTGATAGTAGCAGGTCCCGGTTCTGGTAAAACAAGAGTAATGTCCCATAGAATTCCATGGATAGTGAATAACTATAGTGTCAATCCTTATGAAATTCTAGCAGTTACATTTACAAATAAAGCAGCTAAGGAGTTAATGGATCGTACCAGTATTTTTTTACCTAAAACATCAAATGCAGTAGTTAAGACATTTCATGGATTTGCTTCATATTTTTTAAGAATAGAAGGTCATTTTGATGGATTAGATAGAGCCTTTTCGATTTATGATGATTCTGATCAATTAAGAGTGATAAAAAATATATTTGAAGAGCTTGATCTGAATGTTAAGAAAAATAATCCAAAAGTAGTAATTTCTGAAATTTCAAAATCTAAAAATTTAGATATTTCTCCTTCTTTATATACAAAAAAAGCTAATAGTTATTTTGAAGAAATAGTATCAAGAGTATATAAAAGATATAACGAAATATTAAGTAATTCAAACTCCTGTGATTTTGATGACTTATTACTTAAGACTAAAAATATTCTTCAAGAGAATATTGATGTTAGGAATAAATGGTCAAATAAGTATAAACAGGTAATAATTGATGAATTTCAAGATACTAACCCTCTTCAATTTCAAATATCAAATTTACTTACAAATGATGAAAAATCAATTTCTGTAGTAGGCGATCCTGATCAGTCTATTTATTCCTGGAGGCATGCTGTTCCTACTAATATTCTTGAATTCAAGAAAAACTATAAAGATTGTCTAGTGGTAAATTTGGATGAAAGCTATAGATCTACTCAGCCAATTTTGGAAGCTGCAGATTCTATAATTAAAAATAATTCAAATAGATTTAAGCGAAAATTATGGACAAAAAATAAGGAAGGAAACTTAATTAAGTTTAATTCTTACTCAGATGAAGAAGAAGAAGCTGTTTCGGTAGCTTCTCAGATATCTAAAATAATTAAATTAAAAGATTCTCCTAACGATTGTGCAATCATGTATAGGGTTAATGCTCAAAGTAGAGTTTTTGAAGTTGCATTGAATTCTCTTGGATTAAAATACAGATTAATAGGAGGGGTAAGGTTTTATGACCGTAAGGAAATAAAAGATATATTAGCGTATTGTAAAATACTGATAAATCCAAATGATGATTCTGCTTTTGAAAGGATAATTAATTGTCCCCCTAGAGGAATTGGATTGAGAACTTTAAACAAAATATCTTTGGAAAAAAATATCCTTAATAAAAGTTATTTATCCTTTATAAATGATTGCCTTAATAATGATGAAGGTGAATTTTTACCAAAAAGATCATTGGAATCTATAAAGGAATTTATGGGTATATACAAAAAATTAACTGCACAATTATCCATACAAGAACCTCATGATTTAATAAATACAATTATTTCTCTTACAAATTATGATGATTATCTGAAAAATGATGAAGATGGAGTGGAACGATTAGAAAATATTAATGAATTAAAATATTCTGCAGAAGAATTTTCTTCCTCAACTACCACAGATAATAGCGATTCTCTTATAGAGTTTATTGAAAACTCATCATTAAATTCTAATGTAGATTCTATAAATGAAGAGGAAGAATCTGTTACTCTTATTACACTTCATCAAGCAAAGGGCTTAGAGTATAAAAATGTTTTTATGGTAGGTATGGAAGAAGGTTTATTGCCACATTCTAGATCAATGGAATCTGAAGATGAACTTGAGGAAGAGAGGAGACTTTGCTACGTTGGTATAACTAGAGCAAAAGAAAATCTTTTTTTATCTTCATCTAACAGAAGAAGATTTCAAGGAATTTATGATAACGCTATCCAATCCCGATTTTTAGATGAAATTCCAAGTAAAATTTTAATCAAAAAATCCAAATATAAAAAATATGATGAATCATGGAAAAAGTCTTTTGAAAAAAATGACACACAATCAGATTTTGATGAATCGCATTCAATAGAGGTAGATTTTTCTTTAGGAGATAAAGTTACTCATACTCATTTTGGTACTGGAAAACTAATTTCTTACAGAATTTTAGCAAATGATATTGAATTAGCTATAAAATTTAGTTCTCCATATGGAATGAAAAAAATATTAAAAGAAAAAGCACCCATCACTATTTCTTCTCCTGAAGAAAGTAAAGATTTGGAGGATTACTATGGAATATAGATTTACAAATATTATTAAGACTTTTATTTATTTGTCTATTTTTACAAGCTTTTTATCTGGAATTATTATGCTTTTTATAAATTTCGATGGAGGCAAAAAATTGATAGATATTCATTCCTCTAAAGTTATTTTCCCTTTATTTGTTCCATTTTTGATAGGCCTTGTTTGCCTTTACTCAAGTAGAAGAAAGAATGTTTCAAGATTTTATATCCCAATAACTCTTTTAATTGGATCTATATTACTTTTTTATTTTGAAATTGGAATGTTTAATCTTGTTGGAAATTATGCTTATTTTTATCTGATAAGCGCTACTTTTCTATTGTCTTCTTCAGTTACTTCTTTTATATTTGAATTCAAATATAAAAACCAAAATTAATGCCTGATAAAGATACAATTACAGATGAAATGAGGTCGTTTATAGGCCTTAAAACTGATCCAAAATCATACATTGTTGAAAAGCACTCTGTAGAACACTTTGCTACAGCAATAGGGGATCAAAATAAGTTATATTTTGATGAAGAGTATGCTAAGGAAAAAGTTGGAGGATTATTAGCTCCGCCGACTTTCATAAGAAAATTTAAGCCAAATAAATTAGAAAAAAACTTTCCGGATCCATTTTCAAATTTAGTCGATGGTGGTTCATCTTATATTTTTCATAAGAAAATATTTGTTGGTGATGAAATAACCGTTGTGTCATTTTTGAAAGATTTGTTTATAAAAAATGGAAGTTTTGGAGAAATGATGTTTAAGATATCTCATACATCTTATACAAATCAACATGGAGTACTTGTTGCTGAACAAGAAATAACTACAATTATTTACGGAAAGGGAGAAAAAACTTTTCTGAGTTAATTTTATGAAAACTAATCAACAAAATTATTTTGAAGAAATTGAAGTCGGGAATATAATTGGCCCTAAAATTATTAATATCGATCGGAAACAGTTAGTGATGTATGCTGGTGCTTCTCAAGATTTCAATGAATTTCATTATGATGATGAAGTCGCAAAAAAAGCTGGTCATAAAGGAATAATTATTCATGGAGCATTAAAAAGCGCATGGCTTGCTCAATTAATGATTGAATTTGTAGGTGTGGAAGGGAACTTAAGACAATTTAATGTATCTTATAGGGGTGTTGACTTCCCAAATGAAAACCTGAAATATTATGGTAGAATTATCAACAAATTTATTGATAATTCAATGGGTTTAGTTGAAATTGAATTAAGCTTAGAAAATTCAGAAGGTAAAATTACTACTCCAGCTTCTGCAGTTGTGGAGTTACCAATAAAAAATAATTAAAAAAAGAGGTTCTAAATGTCTGAGATATTAAAAGGGAAAGTAGCAATAGTAACTGGTTCAGGGCAAGGAATTGGTAGAGCTGTGGCTGAAGATTTAGCTGCTCATGGAGCTAAGATTTTAGTTGTGGATCCCGGTTTGTCACTTGATGGCAACGTAGAGAATGTTTCTTTGGCTGATGAAGTAGTTGAAGGAATAATAAAAGCGGGTGGAGAAGCAAAATCAAATAAATCTTCTGTGGCTTCTTTTGAATCTGGTCAAGAAATTGTCCAGGATGCAATAGACTCATTTGGTAGATTAGACATTGTTGTGACAGTAGCTGGGATTTTGAGAGACCGGATGATATTTAATATGACTGAAGAAGAATGGCATGATGTGATTGACGTTCATCTAACAGGTACTTTTTCAATAGTCAGGCATGCTGCTCCTATATTTAGAGCACAAAAATCAGGAAGAATAATTACATTCTCATCAGGTTCAGGCTTATTTGGGAATCCAGGACAATCTAATTATGCAGCAGCAAAAGCAGGTATTGCTGGATTTACAAAAGTAGTAGGTAAAGATCTTGGTAAGTATGGAGTTACAGCAAATACTATTGCACCAAGAGCAGACACAAGAATGACAGCATCAGTACCAGAAGAGTATAAGAAAAAATCTTCAACTCCGTTTAAGGATTCAAGAGATCCTAGAGATATAGCTCCTTTTGTAACTTATTTGGCAAGTGATTACTCTGCTCCAATTAATGCTCAGGTTTTTGAGGTATGGGGAGGGACAATTAATCAGCTTACACTTCCAAGACCTACAGTGACATTATTTAACCCTCTTAGCAAAGGTAGATTCAAAACAGATGATTTTGACGTCGAAGGTAGAGGAATGCTTTTTGGTTTTGGAGAAAAAAATAATAATTCTGATAAGCCTCTTGATGGGCAGGTAGCAGTGGTTACAGGATCAGGTAGAGGTATCGGTAGAGGAATTGCCTTAGAATTATCAAAATTAGGTGCAAACATAGTAGTAAATGACGTAGGTGCAAAATTAGATGGTAGTGGAAATGATGTTGGCCCTGCTCAAAGTGTTGTTGAAGAAATTTCTGAGCTTGGAGGTAAAGCTGTTGCTTCAACTGCATCAGTAGCATCAGTTGCAGGAGGTAAACAAATAATTGATAAAGCTTTAGAAGAATTTGGAAGGTTAGATATAGTTGTAACTCCTGCAGGAATATTGAGAGATAGAATGATATTTAATATGACCAAAGAAGAATGGCAGGATGTTATTGATGTTCACTTAACTGGAACTTTTTCAGTCGTAGCCCCAGCATCAAAAATATTTAGAGAACAGAAGTCTGGAAGAATTATTACATTTTCAAGTGTATCTGGACTTATAGGATATAGCGGGCAATCAAACTATGGAGCTGCTAAAGATGGTATAGCAGGTTTCACAAGAGTTGTTGCTAAGGAGTTAGGTAAATACGGTATTACAGCAAATGCGATTTCTCCTGGTGCAAATACTAGGATGACAGAATCTATTCCTGATTCCACTAGAGCAATGAGAGCAGGAACATTTAAACCTGCTGAAGAGGACCATTTTCTTTATGATCCCGATGATGTTGCTCCGGTTGTAGGATGGCTTTGTACTGATTCAGCTTCTCACGTAAATGGAGAAGTTGTTCATGCTGTAGGAAATAGAGTTAGTTTATTCAATAAATATGAAGTACTTAGATCTGTTAGAAAATCTGGAAGATGGACTGTTGAAGAGTTGGCAAATGCAATCCCTGAAACTCTTGGAAGAGACTTAATTAATCCTGCTCCACCACAGGGGTAATCTTAACCTTAGAATCATTAAATTTTTCTAACCAAGATTTTTTATCAGTTATCATTTTAATAAATTCGTATCTCCCTTTTTTTACATGTTTAGGTGAATCAAAACCTGCTTTCTTAAAAGCTTTTTGAGCTCTTATATTTGTTGCTAGAGTATGCAAGTAAACATTTTCAATTTCTGTTTCTTTGAATATGTAATAAAGCATTGAAACTGTAGCATCTGATCCATATCCTCCATTCCAGAATGACTTATTTCCTATCATAATTCCGAATTCACATGATTTTTCCCAGCGATTTACATCATAAAACATACAATTTCCTATATGTTCTTTATCTAAGTTGTCTATTGAAAATTTTTCGGACCATTGGGAGCTTTTTGATAAATCATTAATAGAAATTCTTTCAAATTGCTCGAATGATAAATTGATTGGTAAAGTAGCATCTAGTTCTGACAATTCTCTATCGACTCTCCAACAAAAATCATTTCTAATATCATCTTTGCTTTTAGCTCTTATTATAGTTTTATGTCCCAAAATAGAAATTTTTTTTTCTGATTTAGTTTTTATTTTTGGCATAAAAAGCTTTTTCCACGATTGCGAATTCATCTTTATAATTAAGTTTTTCTTTTGCTTTTTCAAATGTCATCCATAAGATTTCATCAAATTCATTATCATGAAACTCTGTAGATCCACCTATTTCAGACATAAGAAAAAAATAAACAGTTTTTTTATATAGTATATTTTTTTTATATCTATTTTTCTTTTCTAAACGAGTAAACTCGTAATTTATTTCGCCTAAATTAGATATTATCTTTGGAATTAACCCAGTTTCTTCACTAACTTCTCTAATTGCAGTTTCTTCGATCGATTCATTTTTTTCAGGTGTTCCTTTTGGCAGGCAAAATAAGTTTTCATTTTTCCTGTGGCAAACTATTACTTTATTATTTTTTATTATTACGCCACCAGCGGACCAGATTTTTTTGATTTGATTCATAAGTATATAAATATTATAGCTATAAATGTAATATTGAAATTTTTAGTTTGTATATAATTGATATTCTAGTAATTTTAAAATATGATCAACATTGGTTATGTTTTTTTTATTAATTTTAAATCAAATATCAAAATATCACTAAATTATGACTCAAAAAGTAAAATCAAAAGATTTTGTAATAAGATTTGCAGGTGAAGGAGGACAAGGTCTTGTTACATCTGCCGATGCAATGGCTAGAGCAGCTACAGGAGCAGGATTTTACTGTCAAACTTTTTCTACATTCCCATCTCAAATTATGGGAGGGCCTGCATCTTCTCAAGTTAGAATATCCACAACTCCAGTATTGTCTAATGGTGATGCTGTTGATGTTTTAGTTGTGCTAAATCAATATGCTTTTGATAATCACATACAAGACTTAAGTGAAAATGGAGTTTGTATATATAATGCTCAAGACTGTGTTCCATCTGGTGAAGGGAATTATTTTGGTATAAATGCTGATGAGCTAGCCAAAGAATCTGGAAATACAAGAGCTGCTAACATGGTAATTCTTGGAGCAGTAGCAACTTTGATAGATTTCAAAATAGAGAGTATTGAAAACTTCGTTAGAGAAAGATTCTCAAGAGGCAGAGATAACGACGAAGAAATTATAAGTTCTAATATTGTTGCCATAGGCTTAGGTGTAGATGTTGCTAAGCAAAGTGGATTTAGTGTAGGTTCTTTAGATGATCCTATTGCACCTGATTATGAGCAAATTATGATTACCGGAAATGCCGCTCTATCATTAGGTGCTCTGTCAGCTGGATTGGATAGTTATTATGGATATCCTATATCACCTGCCACAACAATATTGATTTGGATGGAACAAAACCTAATTAGTAAAGATAAATTTGTTTTTCAAGTAGCTTCTGAAATTGAAGCAATTAACAATATTATTGGGGCTGGATTTTCTGGGAAAAAAGCAATGACAGCTACTGCTGGACCAGGTGTAGCATTGATGTCAGAGGGATTAGGATTAGCTTGGATGGCAGAAATTCCATGTACCGTTATAGATATACAAAGAGGTGGTCCTGCGACTGGATTACCAACTAAAACCGAGCAGTCAGACTTGTTTGCGTGTATGTTCCCTGCTCATGGAGATGTAAAGCTTCCAGTTATTGCACCCGGTTCTGTCGAGGAATGTTTTTATGCCGGAAGTTTAGCTATAAATTGGGCTGAAAGATATCAAGGACCTGTAATGGTTATGGGCGAAATGAGCTTAGCAGAAAGAACAGAAAATATTAGAAAGCCTGATATTGGTAAAGTTGTTGATGAAAGAAGAAATTCAAACACAGGGTCTAATGGTTACAAAAGATATCAAGATTGGGAAGGAGAACTTTCTCCTATGCCTGTTCCTGGCGGTGAAGTAGCATACGTTGCAAACGGATCTGAACATGATGAAATTGGAGATACGACTCACCTTCCTAAGCATCACGTAAGGCTTACTGAAAGAAGATTTGCAAAATTAAGTTTGTTAAATGACTCCCCTTTTGAAATTGAAAATCCAGAATCAGATATAGCTATTATGCCATGGGGAGCCACTAAAGGTGTTGCTAGGGAAGCATTTGATAAGCTTTCTGAAAAGGGAGAGAAGCTTACTTGGCTATACTCAATGGCCTTAAATCCTTTACCACAAGATATACTCGATCAGCTCAAACAAAAAAAATTAGTTATTGTTCCTGAATTAAATTTTCAAGGGCAATGGTCATCTATATTAAGAATGGATGGTATTAATGCTGTTTCTGTTACACAATATACTGGTCTTCCCTTTAAACCTACTTATCTTTCAGATAAAATATTAGAAAAAATAAAAGAAACAGAGGTATAATTTTGAGCGATAGAAATCCAGAGTATGATTTTAAGTGGTGTCCAGGTTGTGGTGACTTTGGTGTCAAGAGAGCATTAGAGCAAGCTATTGATACATATACGGAAGAATTTGAAATCCCAAGGACATCTAATGTGATAGTTGCTGGAATAGGATGCTCTGGTAATATGGTTCATATGTTAGATGGAGAACAACCCTTTGGTATTCACGGTATACATGGAAGAACCTTGCCTATCGCCTTTGGTGTTTCAACTTCTCGACCCGATTTAAATACAATAGTTGTTGCTGGAGATGGAGACTTTCTATCAATTGGAGCTGAGCATATTCCTCCAACAGCATCAAGAAACCCAAATATGACATGCATAATAATGGATAATGGAGTATATGGATTAACCAAAGGTCAAAACTCTCCTACCTCTACTACAGGTCAAATAACAACATCAACTCCATTTGGTAAACTAGATGCTCAGATGAAGCCTCTAGAGCTATACTTGTCCTACGGTGTAAGCTATATAGCTTCGCATTATTCAAGTAAGCCAAAGGTGTTAGCAGAATTTATTTTAGAAGGTATGAAACATCCTGGTTTATCAATAATTCATGTTCAATCTCCATGTACCACTTACAATAACACCTATGATATTTTACGAGGAAGTAAAAAAGATAACATACCAGGTACAGCATTTATCGTTGATGATGATCATGATCCTTCAGACTATGATGCAGCTGTTGATTTGATAAATAAAGGTGGAGTCCCTTTAGGATTAATATATAAGAAACAACCTCCAACTATAAACGACCTACAGGATAAGTTGATTAAGGAAAAATCTAAAAAAGTAGAAGATATTCTAAGTAGTTACTCAATTTAAGAACTATATTCTTCTTCCGTCATATATTTTGAAGGACATCTTACTGATAAATTGGTTGCAATAAAGGTTCCATTATTGTCAAAATTTCCAAGCATTATTAGTTCAGAAAATTCATTGAAAAAAACACTTCCAATTTCTCCAGAGTACTCTACATTAAGTTGAATATTTTTATTAAGATCATTTTCTGTAAGGTTGTCTTTGTCTCTAACTTTGAAATTGGCTGACAATCCATCTGCAGACCTTACGTATGTATTTTCAACTAACACAGCCTTAAGACCTATTTTAGAGCCGTTATTAGTAACGGAATTTGAACTTGATATTTCTGAAACTGAATAATATTTATAAGTTGCTTCAGAAAATGCTTGAAAACCAAAAAACAATAGTAATACAACCACAACAATAATAATTGATATAAATGTTAATTTTTTATTTTTTAGTTCTACAACTCGTTCTTCTGAATTTTTTTCCATAAATTATTTTTTGGCAGATAATATTTTTAACTTATTATTAATTATAAATATATATCCAAAAAATAGTATTGCTAGAAATATAAAACTTCCAGCAAGATAACCTAAATTATTCTTAATGTTAGAAGATTCATAACTTACTAATGATGATATTTTGTTTCCTGAATATTTAGCAGTCATTGGTTCTAAGCTATGTTGTGCTTCTTCTAATAGTGTTAGAACATAATCTTTATCATCTAAAATGCTTCCGACCCATCGTTCCCCAGATTGGGTTTCAATACCTATTTCTGTATCTGGAGTAATTTCAAATTTAAAATCATTTCCAAAATTATCCACCAAGTGCAAAGAAATATATTCGTTTTCTATGCTGGCATCTTTTATAAATCCATTTACTATCTCATCATTGTCTTGAGCATATAAAGTATCTATGCCTACGAATGAAGATATAAATAATAAAAATAATATTGTTTTTTTCATGTTAGATTTTCCTTGAAGTTATTTTCAATTTTAATGATTTTGTAACGAATATTTGTAAGTAGTAGGAATAGTAAAGTGAAAGCAATGACAGAAATTAGAAGAGTTATTCCGTAATCTGCACCAAATGATGATTCTTCATCAGCAAGAGGTCCTATTACTGTAACAGGGTGTGCTTCTTGCCAAAGGTTTGCTGCAAAATAAATTATCGGACTATCTATAGCTCCTATTACAGCGATAATGGCAGCTATTTTTTTCATTTGAAGACTGTTTTTATATAGTGATCTGAATAAAATGTACGCAACATATATTAAAATCAATATTAAAGTAGTTGTTAGTTTTGCTTCTCCTGTCCACCAAACTCCCCATATAGGTTTAGCCCATATTATTCCACTTACTAATGCTATTATCCCAAATATTAATCCGATTTCAGCAGTAGCTTGGGCTACTTGATCCCAAAATAAGTTTTTTCTAATCAAGTATATGATTGATGATATAGCAACTGCTATTATTGCTAGCATTGAACACCATGCCAGTGGGACATGAATAAATACTGTTTTAGCAACTGGGCCTTGAGATATATCTATTGGCATCCACCAAAAAATCATCCAAAGAGTTACAAAAAAAACTATAGATGTTAAGGATGTAAATATGAATTTAATCATTTGAAATTTGTTTATATCTGATAATTGTAACCTATCTCAGGATACAATTATATTTTAAAATAATACTATTTAATTATTTTACTCCTCAAAAATAATATTTGAAATTATTAAACCTATAAGTAAAAACAATAAATCATAGCCAATAATTAAACCAAACCAGCTAATGTTCTTAATATTATTTTCTAATATTTGATTTGTGAGAACAGAACCGCCCATCAATAAAGGAGTTATAAGTGGTATAAATAACATCGGTGAAAGAATTTCTTTTCCTCTAACCTTAGAAAATAGTAGATAGGTAATTGTTCCAACAATACTAAATCCTATATTTATAATCATTACAAGAAGAAAAAAGGATAATTCGAAAAGATCATAATTTAATATAACGTTATTGAATAGAAGAATAAAAAAACTAGAAAATATTATAAAAATCAAATTAGAAATAAATTTTGCTATCATTATTAATTCTTTGTCTATAGGGGAGGTTATTAGAAATTCTATTCCTTTATTTTCAAACTCCTTTGACATAGATTTATTTATTCCTAAGATAATTGAAAAACTAAGTGATATCCAAAATATCGTTGCAAAAAATTCAGGCGAATTATTTACACTTGATGTAGTAGCAACAACCACCAATACTAAAACTGAATAGGAAATAATTGAAACAAAAATTTCTTTAGATTTTAATTCTTCGATTAAATCTTTAAGGACTATCAATTTTATTATGAGGAACATTTTGGATAAATTTTTCATAACATTATTTCTTTATTGGTCTTCTCGTAAACTGATAATGAATTTTGATTATGTGAAGTATAAATAATTGTGCTTTCTTCAGATAAAAGTTTCAGTTTATTATCTAGTTCTTTTTTTGATTCGTCATCTAGTCCATTTTCTGGTTCATCAATTAAATAAAGTTCATAACTTGGAACTAAAGTTCTGAACAAATTCATTTTCTTTTTTTGTCCATTAGATAATATTTCTGGGTATAAGTTTTCGAATTCATTTAGTTTTAAGAAATTTTTATTTTCTTCGTATAATTTATCACTATCTTTTTCTCCAATTAAACTGAAGTAAAAAATAATGTTTTTCTTTACAGTAAGATCTTTGTAATAAACAAAATCAGATGATATATATGAAGTTATACTTTTTGAAAAAACAGACTTGTTTATATTGTTTCCTTTAATCTGAATTTCACCTGAGTCAGCAATATATATTCGTGCAATAATTTTTAACAAAGTTGACTTGCCTGATCCATTGCTCCCTGATATTTTTACGAAATCGTTTTTATCTACTGTGAATGAAAGATTATTAATTATCGGTTTATCATTAAAGCTTTTGGATAAATTATTAACTGTAATAAATGATTTATTCATAATATTATTTCTTTTTTCTTGACCTTATACAATTGTAGATTACACTTATAACAATTGTAAAAGAAAGATTTAAATCAATTAATGGAGAAAAAAATGAAGTTTGCAAGATTTGAAAATTCAGGAAATATTTCTTATGGAATAGTAGAAGATGGAGAAATACTAGAAATAGATTCAAACCCTATAATGGGATCATATAATAAGACAGGAAATTCATTTTCTGAGTCTGATGTTAAAATATTATGTCCAAACCCTAATCCTTCTAAAAGTTTGTGTTTGGCATTAAATTACGGATCTCATTTAGCAGATAGAGACGCACCTACTAGACCAGAGCCATTTTACAAAACCTCCACAGCCTTAATAGGGCCAGGTGATGCAATTAAGATTCACCCAGAAGCAGGTCTTGTAGCATGTGAATCAGAATTAGTAGCAATAATAGGAAAAGTTACTAAGAATGTTTCAGAAAATGATGCTCTAGATTATGTTTTTGGCTATACATGCGGTAATGATGTTTCTGCTAGAGAATGGCAAGGTGGAGATGATGCTGACAATCAGTGGTGGAGAGCTAAATCAGCCGACACATTTGGTCCATTAGGCCCTTATATAATTACTGATATTGATCCGCAAAATGTTGGTATAAAAGGCTTTGTGAATGGAGTTGAAGGTCAAAGTTGTCACTCATCAGAAATGATTTTTTCTACAGCTAAAGCTATAAGTTTTATTAGTAAATACGCTACATTGCTTCCTGGTGACATGATTTGGACTGGTACCTCTGGAAAAACACCTCCAATTAATCCTGGCGATACCGTAAGGATTGAGATTGAAAATGTTGGAATTCTAGAAAATCCTGTAGAAGCTGCTTAGATTATTCCAAGCCTTATTGCTTTTGCGACAGCTTGAGTGCGATTAGATGAATCTAGTTTGATGCATATTACTTGAACTTTATTTTTAATAGTTTGTTCAGCTAGATTCATTCTTTGAGCTATGTCGAGAGCTCTAAGTCCATTTGATAAAAGCTCCAAAATTTCGACTTCCTGTTCGGTAGTTTTAATATTTTCAAGGTTATACATATATTTAGGCTTTTTCGAAAGGCACAATTTTTTTTTTAGAACTAAAATAATAATAGTTGAATTTATACAAATCAAAAAATCTAAACTTGAAAAAAATCGATATTTCCCAGAAGGCTGGGAAAATAAGAAAAGGAATTATAGATTATCAAACAATTATCTAAAGTATACCTAGCAATATTTTTATTGTATTTAACTGGATTGTTGTCCTTGGGATTTTTTTTGGATTCAGAAAATATTACAAAATTTTTATCCTTAGGTTTTGAAGCTTCTGCTTCTACCAGCACGGCTTTTATTAATCTTTCTTCAATTTTAAGGGCAGGAATAGCCTTTAGTGCAGGTTTGGTTGCTGTTTTTAATCCATGTGGGTTTGCTCTTTTATCGGTATATTTGTCATATTTTATAAAAGATAGAAATACTCAAAAGTCTGTATCAGTATACAAAAATATTTATGAATCAATTCTTATTTCAACTGCTGTAACAATTGGCTTTGTTATCATTTTTTTTATTTTTGGAATAATGATTTCTGGAGGTTTTTATAGCCTCAAATCTATATTTTCATACGTAGGTATTTTAATTTCTGTAATCTTATTAGGATATGGTTTTTATGTCCTCTCTGGAGGTATGATTTATTTTTCTAAATTAAATGTTATTTCTAATTCAATAAATTCTAAAAATGATAAAAGCTTAAAATTTTATTTCTATTATGGTATTTCATACGGACTAACTTCTTTGTCATGTTCCTTACCTATTTTTATGTCTATTGTTTTTAGTTTTTCTAACACGTCTTCTTTTGATTTGTTAATTAAAGATTTCGTATTATTTTCTATGGGGGCTTGGTTTTCTTTGATAATTGTTTCATTTGCATTGCTGTTCTTGAAATCATTCTTAGAAAAAATCAAATTGTTTTTCAAGATTTACAACCTAGCGACCTCGATTATCTTAATCGTAAGTGGTTCATATTTGATTTTATATTGGATGAGTGAATTCTAGATATAAATTTTCATTCAACGATAACTTAATCAAATTAGTGTGAAATTAGACTAATAATTGTTATAATAGTCTACTGGACTAACTTTTAATATTAAATAAAGCATAAGGAAAAGATTTGACTACAAAAAATAAAATTTCAGTGTCGATCCAAGATTTATTTGACGCGGGCACTCACTTTGGACATGCATCAAGGCGATGGAATCCTAAGATGACTAAATATATATTTACAAAAAGAAATGGATCACACATCATTGATTTATCTAAGACAATAGAAAAATTGGAAGATGCATTGTCTTTTATGGAAGAAACTATTGCTAAGGGTGGAAAATGTTTATTTGTTGGAACAAAAAAACATGCTCAGTCAATAATTAGATCGAATGCTGAAAGATCAGGTTCATACTACATTAATCAACGATGGCTTGGTGGCTTGATGACTAATTTCAAAACTATTGAAAAACGTCTTGATAGATTGGTTGAACTTGAAGAGTCATTCGCTAAAGGAGAGGTCATTTCTCAAACTAAAAGAGAATCCCAAAAACTTGATGCTGAAAGAGGAAGATTGAATAAATTCTTTTCAGGAATCAAAGAAATGAATGAACTTCCAACTGTTTTATTTGTTGTAGATATTCATAGAGAGCAGATTGCTGTAGCTGAAGCAAAGAAATTAGGGATTCCTGTTGTGGGAATGGTAGACACAAATTCTAACCCTGATGAAATAGATTATCCTATACCTGCAAACGATGATGGTCTAAGGTCAATACAAATAATAACTGATCTTGTTACTGAATCCATAATATCTGGTCAAGAAATTAATAGAAAAAGACAAGAAGATCTATTGGCTGAAGAAGCTGAATTAGAAAAAATAGAACAAGAAGCAAGAAATAAAGCCCAGGCAGCAGCCTCAAGAAGGCAATCAAAAAAAGAGGAAGCAGCCGCTCCTAAAGCTGAGGCTAAAGAGGAAGCAGAAGCTCCTAAAGCTGAAGCTAAAGAGGAAGCAGAAGCTCCTAAAGCTGAAGCTAAAGAGGAAGCAGAAGCTCCTAAAGCTGAAGCTAAAGATGAAGTAGAAGCTCCTAAAGCTGAGGCTAAAGATGCTACTGATACAGAAAATGATGTATCTGAAGAAAAAAAATAAATAATAATTTGGAGATATAAATGGCAGAAATAACCGCTAAACAAATTAAGGAATTAAGAGATTCAACAGGTGCTGGAATTATGGATGCAAAAAAAGCTCTTGAAGAATCTGACGGAAATATTGAAAAAGCTGTGGAAATACTTGATGCCAAAGGTTTAGCTTCTGCTGAAAAGAGATCTGGTAGAGCTACTGAAAACGGCATTATTGAATCTTATATTCACACAGGCGGTAGAATAGGATCTTTAGTTCAACTTTCATGTGAAACAGATTTTGTCGCACGGACTGACGATTTTGTTAAGTGCGCTAAAGAAATTGCAATGCAGATAGCAGCTATGAATCCAAAAGCTATTTCAAAGGAAGAAAATAGTGAATTTTCAGACGATGAAATACTTGAATCACAAGCATACATTAGAGATGCTTCAAAAAGTGTCGGCGAAGTTGTTAAGGAATTATCAGCTAAAGTTGGAGAAAATGTAGTGATTCAGAAGATTCATAGGTTTGAAATTGGAAGTTAATAAACCTAAGAGAATTGTCTTAAAATTAAGTGGTGAATCTCTCAAGGGAAATCTTGAATTTGGTCTCGATAGTGAAGTTATCAAGACAATTGCAACTGAAATAAAAAAAATTGCAAAAATGAATACCCAAGTCTCAATTGTTGCAGGTGGTGGTAACTTTTGGAGAGGTATAGAGTTTGAAAAAAGAGGTATGGATAGATCTACCGCTGACTATGCTGGTATGCTTGCAACTATAATGAATGCTCTTGCTCTTCAAGACGAATTGGAAAAAAATCAAATTGAAGTTCGAACTCAATCAGCCTTAAATCTACCATCAGTTGCTGAAGCTTATATCAGAAGAAGGGCTATAAGGCATCTAGAAAAAGGAAGGCTTGTTCTATTTGCTGGAGGTACAGGGAACCCATTTATGTCAACTGACACAGCAGCAGCACTAAGGGCAGTTGAAATAAATGCAGATATACTAATAATGGCTAAAAATGGAGTCGATGGTATGTATGATTCTGATCCTAAAATAAATAAATCTGCAAAAATGATTTCTGAAATAACTCATCATGAGGCTCTAAGTAAAAGGCTAGCCGCACTTGATTCTACGGCACTTACATTATGTATGGATAACTCCTTACCAATTGTAATTTTTGATTTATTCAAACCTGATAACTTACTTAAGGTTATTTCTGGTGAAAAAGTAGGTAGCAAAATCTATACACCAAGCAAAACTTAGATATTATATTAGTAAAATTACTTTATCAAACTATGGAATTAACAGATATTTTAAAACAGTGTTCAGAAAGAATGAATTCTTCTTGTGATTTTTTTGTCACAGACATTAAGTCAATTCGTACAGGCAGAGCAACTACAAATTTGCTAGAAAACATAAAAATTGATTATCATGGCTCCTCAATGCCATTGAATCAATTATCTCAAATTTCTGTCAGTGATCAAAGAAGCCTTATTGTTCAGCCTTGGGATAAATCTGCAGTGGATATCATTTCTAAGGGTATTCAGACATCTGACTTAGGTATTACTCCTCAAATTGAAGGAGATACACTAAGAGTAAATATACCTCCAATGACTGAGGAGACGAGAAAGAATGTAGTTAAGTTGCTCAAACAAAAAGGAGAGCAGTCTAAAGTATCTATTAGAAATATTAGAAGAGATGTACAGGAAGATATTAGAAAACTTGAAAAAGAAGGATCTTGCTCTGAGGATGATTCTAGAAGAGCTATAACTGAACTACAAAAATTAACAGATCAATCTATAAAAGTCATTGATGATCAATCTTCGATCAAAGAAACTGAAATTATGCAAGTTTAGATTTTTACATAAATGTCAGTAAATAATTTAAATCCAAATCATGTAGCAATAATAATGGATGGTAATGGTAGATGGGCTACAGAAAAAGGACTGGATAGATCAGAGGGACACATCAAAGGGTATGAAAATATAAAACCTATAGTAATTGCTGCTAAAAAACTAGGTATAAAATATCTAACTATCTATGCTTTTTCAACAGAAAATTGGAATAGATCTAAAAACGAAATTGAATTTATTCTTAATTTAGCTGCAAGCGTTATAGATCAAGAATCAGAAGAACTTAATGATAATAAAGTAAATATAACTCATCTTGGAAGTAAAGAAAAATTGCCTAAGGAAATCTTAAGTAAAATTCAGCGCTCAGAAGAACTTACGAAACAAAATACGGATTTTTTTTTATCGGTTGCTTTCAATTATGGATCAAGAAATCAAATAGTTAAATCAATCAATAAAATCATTCAATCAGAAGATGAAAAAATTAATGAGAAGAAATTATCTGATTACTTGTCATCGAATAAATTTCCTGATCCAGATCTGATTATTAGAACTGGAGGACAGAAGAGACTTTCAAATTTTTTATTATGGGAATCTGCTTATTCTGAATTATTTTTTTTAGATGTCTTTTGGCCTGATTTTTCAGAAAAAGATTTAGAAAGAGTAGTTATAGATTTTTCAAAAAGGAAAAGAAATTTTGGGTCTTAATAATTTTTATAAAAGATTTATCACTTCTATTTTTGGAATAATTTTTATTTTATTTAGTTTTATATATTTATCTGAAATTAACTTTTTATTCTTGGGTATAAATTTCAATATTCATCCTCTAGTTCTTGTTCTGATAATTGTTTTTGTTCTAGAAATTTTACTCCAGATAAAACGTAACATACATGCAAGAAAAATTCTTTTATTTATCTATTTGTTTTCTTACCTTGTTTTCTTTTTGCATGTTTTATTTATAGAGAACCAGTTTGAAAATTGGAAAAATATTTTCTTTTATTTATTATCTCAGGTATTTGTTATTGATATTTTTGGATATTTAGTTGGAAAATTCTTTGGGAAAAATAAACTGGATTTTATTAGTGCAATTTCTCCAAACAAAACACTAGAAGGATATATTGGATCAATTATTGCTGGAGCTATATGGGGAATTTTAATTTTATTTGTCATGAATGATGTTCTAGAAACCAATTTAATAAAAAAGATGCTATTAATTTTAGGTATACTAATTGCTTCAATTTTGGGTGATTTATTTGTTTCAAAAGTAAAAAGAGTTATTGGCGTTAAAGATTTCTCTAATTTTTTATATGGTCATGGAGGCATTTCTGATAGACTTGATTCTGTTTTGCCTAGTTTTGCTATCTCTTTTTGGATATTCTTTTTATTATGAAAAAAATTGTTATCATTGGTTCAACCGGTTCTATTGGAACACAAACTTTAGAAGTATGTAATAGTAACAAAGAAAAACTTCAAGTTTATGGTTTGACTGCAGGGAAAAATTTAGAAAAATTAAAATCTCAAATTATTGAATATCATCCTAAGTATTATGATAATTTAGATAATAAAGATTTTGGATTATCTTACTCTCGACTTATAGATTCAATAAAATTAGTACAAGATAATGAAGTTGATTTTATTTTATTTGCTTCATCTGGTTCCAAAGCCTACATCCCAATTTTAGAATCAATAAAATCAGGGAAAAAAATAGGACTGACTAACAAAGAAGTAATAGTAACATACGGACCATTATTGATGGAGATTGCCAAACAAAATGGTTCAAAAATATACCCAATAGATTCAGAACCTTCAGCGATATGGCAATGTATTGAAGGAGATAATAAAGAATTATCAAAAATTATTTTGACTGCTTCTGGTGGAGCTTTTAGAGATCTAGATCCTAGCGAATACAAAAATATCACACCTGATCAGGCTAAAAAGCATCCTAATTGGGAAATGGGAGAAAAGATTACTGTAGATTCATCAACCATGATGAATAAAATATTCGAAATAGTCGAAACTAGTTATATTTTTGATTTTCCTATAGACAAAATAGATGTTCTAATTCACCGAGAAAGTTTGGTTCACTCAATGGTTGAATTTACTGATGGTTCAATTAAGGCTCAAATCTCTAAAGCTGATATGAAATTACCTATTCAACATGCCTTAAGTTTTGAATCTCCTGATCTAAATTATGAGAATAAAATGAGATTGTCAGATTTGAACAATCTATCTTTTAGTGAGGTCAAACCTGGTAAATATCCATGCTATGACTTTTCAATAAATTATATTAAAAAAGGTCCTTTATATGTTTCTGCTCTATCAATAGTAAATGAAATATTAGTTGATTTATTTTTGGAGGGAAAAATACCCTATGTTTCTATACCTGAGTTAATGGTTGATACATTATCAAATGAAAAGTTTGACCAAGAAATGTCCTTTGATAATATAATTGGAATAAGAGAAATCCTCAATAATAAAATTTTAAAAAAGATTCAATAGATGCAAATAATTATTAGCATAATTACTCTATCTTTAGTAATAACACCTCTAGTTGTACTTCATGAGCTAGGGCATTATTTAACCGCAAAATACTTCAAGGTAAGAGTTTTAGAATTTGGAATAGGTTTTCCACCTAAACTTTTTTCATTTTGGTCACAAATTAAAACATATTCTATTGATGAAAATCTTATTTTAGATAATATTGAAATTTCGAAAAATCAAGAAATATTTGTGATAATCAATTCTGATAATAAAATTTCTCATATTGAAACCCAAAAACCTTTGGAAAACATTAATCAATTTATTCCAATAAAAGTAATCAAGACTTATGATAATAAACTTTCAGTTTACACCATGAATTGGAGTCTTAACCTGATACCATTTGGAGGCTTCGTTAAGTTATTTGGAGAAGAAAAGAATAACTCAAAAGGATCACTTAGTAGCGCATCTTACTTTGAAAGATTTGTAATTATTTTTTCTGGTTCATTTATAAATTTTCTACTGCCTTTTATTATGATGTTTCTTGTTAATATTTTTATTTTTGAAAAAAATATTTCTGATGTGATAATTCAAGATGTGATGACTGGATCACCAGCTCAAATAGCAGGATTGAAGTCAGGTGATAAAGTAGTTTCAATAAATAATAAGAAAATTTATAATGTCTCTGATCTTCAGAATGAAGTTTCGCAAAATCTTGGAAAAGATTCTGAATGGGAAGTAATCAATGGAATCCCTAATGTTTTTCAAAAACCAGGAGAGGATAATAAATATTTTTATAACGATGAGTCTAAAACATATAAAATAGAAGCAAGGTGGGATCCGCCTTCATACATAGTTGGAATCGATATTCCTCTATCAGAAGCTAGAACTATAAATCCATATTCAGGTAGTTTTACTTTTTTTGAGGTTTCTAATTTTACTTCGGACAAATCAATATCATTAATTGAATCTAATAAATATTCAGATTATCAAATAGGGGATAGAGTTCCTGTAGTAATAAATGAAGATTTTAAAGGAATTCCATTAATCGAAGCTAGAAAAATCAATAACGAAGCTGGGATAACAAATGAGATAAAAGAAGGATCTGTGGGTATTTTGATCTCCACATCAAACTCAAGAGTTTATAGGGAAACCTTTGGCGAAAATATATCTTCAGCAATTAATCAATCCATATCAATCTATAAACTAAGTTATTTTTCAATAATAGGCATTATTAATAGATCTACAAATCCAATTTTTGATGGACCTAAAGCAATAGGGCCAATTGGTTTAGGGCAAATAAGTGGAAATGTTGTGTCTTCATCAGAAACAACTACTAATAAGATATTCGTTTTAGTTACGCTTGCTTCTTCAATAAGTTTATCCTTATCAATTATTAATCTTGTTCCTTTTCCAGCACTTGATGGAGGTCGTTTAGCTTTCTTGTTTATTGAAATATTTAGAAAGGGAAAAAAGGTTCCTGAAAGAATAGAGTCTTACATTCACGGTCTTGGATTTATTATACTTATATTATTGATTTTATTTATTTCATTTAAAGATATCTCAAGATTGTGATTGAAAGGTAAAAAATTGAGAAAAATTACTCATCTAGTAAAAGTTGGGAATAAGAATATAGGAGGAAACAATCCTATAGTAGTTCAGTCTATGACTGATACATACACAGCTGATATTGATAAAACAGTTTCGCAAATTGAAGAGTTATACAATGCAGGTTCCGAAATTATTAGGGTTACTGTAAATAATGCTGAGTCAGCTAAAGCTATAAAGCCTATAAAAAAAATTTTAGAGGATAAAGATATAAACGTTCCTATTGTGGGAGACTTTCATTTTATAGGTCATAAACTTCTTAAGGATATACCTGAATGTGCAGAGTATTTGGATAAGTATAGAATAAATCCTGGAAATTTAGGACTAGGAAATAGAAAAGATGATAATTTTAAAACTTTTATTGAAATTGCCAAAGATCTTAATAAACCAGTTAGAATAGGGGTAAATGCAGGTTCTCTAGATCCTGAGCTTTTAGATTCTAAAATGGATGAGAATTTTAAGATAAAGAAACCTAAAAGTGCTGAAGAAGTTGAGTCTGAAGCTTTGATATCAAGCGCTTTATTATCTTACGAGAAAGCATTAGATTTAGGACTCGGTAAGGATAAAATTATAATTTCTTGCAAGGTTTCTAGGTTAAATCAGATGGTTTATTGTTACAGGGAAATTTCAAAAAATTGTTCTGCTCCCTTACACTTAGGATTAACTGAGGCTGGAATGGGAATGAAATCTATAGTTGCCACAACTGCGGCATTATCTATTTTATTGGAAAGTGGAATAGGAGATACTATCAGATCTTCTCTTACTCCTGAAGTAGGATCTCCTAGATCAAGAGAAGTTGAATTGTGTCAAGAAATTCTTCAGTCATTGAATATTAGAAATTACAAACCAGAAGTTACTTCGTGTCCTGGTTGTGGAAGAACGACTTCTACATACTTCAGAGAGTTAGCATCTGAAATAAATTCTTATCTTGATGAAAGAAAGAAAGATTGGAAAAATAGCTTTCCAGGTTCTGAAAATTTGAAAGTTGCTGTTATGGGTTGTGTTGTAAACGGTCCTGGAGAATCAAAAGCTGCTAATATTGGAGTTTCATTGCCTGGTTCTGGCGAAAATCCTGCTGCGCCTGTCTATGTTGATGGAGAGAAAGTAAAAGTCTTAAAAGGTGAAAATATATCAACTGAATTTATAAATATGGTTCAATCTTATGTTGAACAAAAATGGGGTAATAGATGAATATCAATAGCTTTTTAGGGTCAAAAAAATTATCAAATTTTTTTTGGAAAACTTATAGAGAAAACCCGCAAAATTTAGAGACAGAAAGTCACAGGCTGCTTCATAGATCAGGTTTTATTACACAAGTATCATCGGGTATATTTAGTTTTTTACCAGTAGGTTGGAGATCAATTGAAAAAATTAAGCATATTATAAAACAAGAGATGAACCTTTCAGGAGCCTTGGAAATTAATATGCCAGTAATACAATCATCAGATTTATGGAAAAAATCTGGCCGTCTAGATACATTTATTCCTCCTTTAGCAAAATTTAATGATAGAAGAGATAATGAGATGATTGTAGCTCCTACGCATGAAGAAACAGTAACAGATATGGTTTCAAAGAATGTTAATTCATATAGAGATCTTCCTTTTACTCTTTATCAAATTCAAACTAAATATAGAGAAGAACCTAGGCCAAGAGGTGGTTTATTAAGAGTAAGAGAATTTGAGATGAAGGATGCTTATTCTTTTGATAAAGATTTAGAAGGCTTAGATGTTTCATACAAAAAAATGATAGCAGCATACCAAAAAATATTTGAAAGATGTTCAACAGATGTTGTAATTGTTGATGCCGATTCTGGAGCAATTGGTGGTAAGGAATCAAATGAATTTATTATGCTTGCAGATTCAGGGGAGGATGTTGTTTTAATAAGTGAAGATAAAAAATATGCCGCTAATGTTGAAAAAGCTATTTTTAGAAAAAATGAATATAATACTGAAATTTCTTCAAAAATGGAGCTCATAGAGACAGTTGGAATAAAGACAATTAAGAGTCTTCAACAAGCACTAGGTATTCCAGATTATCAAATATTAAAAACAGTTATTTACAAGTATGATAATAACTTTGTAGGTTGTGTTATTAGAGGAGATTATGACATAAATGAAACAAAGCTAAGAAATTATTTAAGGGCTACTTATTTAGAACCTGCATCTGAAAAAGAAGTTTTAGAACTTGGATTGATTCCAGGGTTTTTGTCTCCTTACAAAATATCAAATTTAGATTTTATCTATGATGAGTCTGTAAAAATGGGTCCAGGGAATTTTGTAATTGGAGCTAATATTCTGGATAAACACTTAAAAAATATTGATTTAGATAGAGACTTAATTATCTCAAAAGTAATCGATATAGCAGAGGCAAAAGAAGGTTATCTTGCATCAAATGGGTCTGTTCTAACTGCAAAAAGGGGTATTGAAGTTGGTCATGTTTTTAAGTTAGGTGATGCCTATTCTAAAAAAATGAATGCAACTTTTTCAAATAATGAGGGTGCTGATCAGAAAATATTAATGGGATGCTATGGAATTGGTGTCGGAAGGCTATTAGCTGCCTGTATAGAGGCTAATAAAACTGATGATTCAATGAATCTACCAATTTCAATCTCTCCATTTTCTATATATTTAGCAGCATTACAAATTGATGATAAAGAAGTTATGGAAATATCTGAAAAGATATTTTCTGAAATATCAAAAATAGGACTAGATATACTATTTGATGATAGATCTGTTCAACCAGGAGTAAAGTTTAATGATTCTGATTTACTTTCGCTACCTTATAAAATTGTTATATCTAGAAGAAATCTTGAAAAAGGGATGATAGAAATTGAAGATAGAGATAATGCAAAAAAAATGCAACTTCCATATGATGAAACAATAGAATTTTTTAAAAATATATCTAAAGATATTTAAATGTTTGCTTGTTCGTGATATCATAATATGTAGAAAAATAAATTAAGGATGAATTAAATTAGAAGGTGGGCTTTGCCCACTTTTTTTAATTTTATGGTTATCTCGGGAGGTAACTTTGAAAAATGAACTTTTTTTAGCTTTGACTCAACTTGCAGCTGAAAGAAATTTGCCCCAATCGATAGTCGTTGAAGCTGTTAAGGAAGCTTTAGCATCTGCGTATAAGAAAGATCCTGCAGCAAAAGGGCAGGATATTTTAGTTGAAGTAGATTCAGAAACGGGAGATGTTATTGTAAAGACAATTCTGAACGTTAAAGATAAAGATGAAATTGAAGATCCATTATCAGAAATTTCTGAAGAAGATGCTAAAAAATTGAATGAAGATCTTAGAGTTGGTGATTTTGTAGAGACTGGATACATGGAGTATAATCCAGGAAGAATTGCAGCTCAAACTGCAAAGCAGGTTGTCTTACAAAAGCTTAGAGAAGCTGAAAGAGACTTAGTTTTTGGAAAATTTGCCGATAAAAAAGGTCAAGTTATAGTAGGAACTATTCAAAGAATTGATTCAAGAAATATTTTTGTTGATATTGGCCGAGCAAATGCATTAATGCCTCCATCAGAACAAACTTCTTATGAAAAATATAGAGTTGGCCAACAGCTAAAATTCTATGTTACAGAAGTTCAAAGAACTGCAAGAGGTCCAGAAATTATTGTTTCAAGGACTCACCCTGAATTGCTAAGAAAGTTATTTGAATCGGAAGTTCCAGAAATTTCATCTGGAGTAGTTGAAATAAAGGCCTTATCACGAGAAGCTGGAGCTAGATCTAAAGTAGCAGTTTCTTCAGAAGATGGAGAAGTAGATGCAGTTGGAGCTTGTGTTGGATTAAGAGGTATTAGAATTCAGAATGTAGTAAATGAACTTTTAGGAGAAAAAATTGATGTGGTTGACTGGAGTGACGATCCTAAAGTTCTAATTACAAACTCACTGTCTCCAGCAACTGTTTCGAATGTTATTATAAATCCAGATGACAGTACTGCTATAGTAACTGTTCCGAAAAAACAATTGTCTCTAGCAATTGGTAAAGAAGGTCAAAACGCGAGATTAGCTGCAAAGTTAACTCTATGGAAAATTGATGTCCAAGCAGAAGAGGAAGTTATTGTTCAGACCGATGAAGTTGTTGAATCTGATCCAAATGTTTCAGTATCTGAAGATATTAAATCTGAAACCAAGGATGAACCAAAGAAGGATACTTCTAAAGAGGAATTACTGTCAGATAATGTTTTGGGTGAAATTGATCAACCAGAAGTTTTGGTGAAAGAAACATCTGTTGATGAAAAAGCTGAGTTATTAGCTTTAGAAAAAGAAATTAAAGAACTTGAACAAAAAGAAGAAAAAGAAGAAAAAGAGAAGAAACAAAAAGAAGATATTTTAGATTTCTCTTCTGAAGATATATGGGATCTAGGTGGATCAAGTTCTAAAGAAAATGCTGATGAAACTATTAGATTTGCTGAAGATATTGAATCCTTGAAAAATTTTAATAATGATGGGAAAAATTCAAAAAAATCAGTTAAAAGAAAAAAAAATAAAAGATAATGAAATGGAATAAAATTGACTACAAACGATTCAGGAGAAATAAATTCAGAGGAAATAGTACGAGATCCTGTATCGTTACCTTTAATTATTACAGTTGGTGATTTAGCTGAACTTTTACAAGAATCTCAAGTAGAGGTAATCAAGGCTCTTATGAAACAAGGGGTAATGGCTTCAGTAAATCAAGAAGTAGATTTCTCTATAGCTGCAAGAGTTGCACAATCTTTTAGTATCCCTGTCATAAAACCTAAGGAATCTTTAGATAATGAGGATGCACTTAATGTTGGCTCTTCTATAGACACATCTGAGATGAATAAAGGGGAAAAAAGAGCACCTGTTATTACAGTTCTAGGTCATGTAGACCATGGAAAAACAACATTATTAGATGCAATTAGAAAAACGAATGATGTGGAAAAAGAAGAAGGTGGAATAACCCAGAAAATTGGAGCGTATCAGGTAAGGCATAATAAATCTGAACTTACATTTATAGATACACCTGGCCATGAAGCATTTTCTTCAATGAGGATTTCAGGAACTAGCGTTACAGATATTGTTATCCTAGTAGTTGCGGCAGATGATGGTTTGATGCCTCAAACAATCGAATCGATAAACCATGCCAAAAATGCTAATGTCCCAATTATTGTAGCAGTAAATAAATGTGATTTAGAAGGAGCTGATGTCGATAAAGTTAAGGGTCAATTAACTGAACATGAACTAATTGTTGAAGATTATGGTGGTGAAGTTTTATGTGTAGAAGTTTCTGCTTTGAAGGGGAAAGGTATAGATGAGCTTCTTGAATCAATTTCTCTTCTTTCTGAAATAAGTGAACTTGAATCAAATTCTAATTTGTCAGGTAGAGGCGTTATAATTGAGTCCTATAATGATCCCAAGAAAGGGTCTATATCAACAGTTCTTGTAAAATCTGGTTCCTTTAATTACGGAGATATATTAGTTTCAGGAAATAATTCAGGAAAAATCAGACAAATGATAGATGGATACGGTAAAGAAGTAAAAAATGCGAAACCATCTACACCAATACAAGTAATGGGAATGGGTGGCATAAATCAAATAGGTGAAATCGTAGAGGTCGCAAATAGTGAAAAAGAAGCAAGGAAATTAATACAACAAAGGTCAAGAAGCTCACAAAAGCAAAGTAATAAAATTACTACGCTTTCTCAAGTTGTGAAGAGAGCTAAGGCTTCAAGAGAAAAAGAAATAAATATTGTTATAAAAACAGGATCAAATGGAGCATTGACTGCTGTAGAGCAGGTAGTTAATGATCTAACAAGTGAAGATATTCAGGTAAAAATCATTTCAGGAGCAGTTGGAGCAGTTACCGAATCAGATGTTATGCTTGCTTCAAGTGCTGAAGATAGCATAATAGTTGCTTTTCAAACAATTGTTCAGGGAGGGGCAAAATCTCAATCAGAAGCTAACAATATTCCTATAAGGAGTTTTGATATTATATATACTCTTGTTGACGAGATAAGAGCCATAATTGAAGGTTTGAAAGGTGAAGAAAAATCTGAAGTTAATATAGGTTCTGCTAGAATTTTAGAAGTATTCCCAAGAGGTAAAGTCCAAAAAATTGCTGGTGTTAGAGTATCTGAAGGAAAAATACTAAGAAATGCAAGAATTAGAGTAATAAGAAATTCTGAAATTGTTTTTGATGGAGGAGTTGAGTCTATGAGACATCTGACACAAAATGTCACAGAATTAACTAATAATTTAGAAGGCGGAATTGTCCTTAACGGATATCATGAAATTCAAGTTGAAGATATTCTAGAGTGCTATGAGTTAAAATAATTTATGGTTGATTTTAGATTAGAGAAATTTAATAATACTTTAAAGAAAATAATCGGTGAATCTATTTCAAACTTAGAAGATTATTCTTATTTTTCAATGATTTCTATTATGAGAGTTGAAACAAGTAAAGATCTCTCATACAGTAAAGTTTATGTAAGTGTTTTTGAAGAATCAAGTAAAAAATCTGAAGAAATAATATTAAGATTAAACGATAATTCATTCTATTTTCAAAAAATGATTTCGTCCAAAATAAGAACTTCTAGAATTCCAAAAATAAAATTTTTTATAGATAAATCATCTGAGTTTCAAAGAGAAATTGATGAGTTGATTGATGAAGTTTATTTTGAGAAATAAATAAAATGAAATTTCTTGAGAGTGGAATATTATTGATTGACAAACCTTATCAATGGACATCTAATGATGTACTCAGAAAAATAAAATCAAAATATAACTTTAATAAAATTGGACATGCAGGCACTCTAGATCCTTTAGCAACTGGAATTCTTCCCATTTTAGTTAATAACTCAACTAAATATTTTGATTATTTTCAAAATTTCAAGAAATCTTATTTAACAGAAATTAAATTTGGATTTTCTACTACAACATATGATTTAGAAGGAGATATTGATGGAAAAACAGAAATTTTACCAGAAAAAATAGAAAGTATAGAAGGCGCTCTCAAAAATTTTATAGGCTCAATAGACCAAATTCCTCCAAAATATAGTGCTATTAAAAAAGGGGGAAAAAGGTTATATCAATATGCTAGAAATGACGAAGAAATTGAAATTAAATCAAGAAAGGTAGATGTTAGTGATATAAAAATAATTAGTTGGGAAAAACCTGTTCTAAAACTAATTATTAAATGTTCAAGTGGATTTTATGTTCGTAGTTTTGCTAATGATTTAGCTAGAACATTAAAAACTTTAGGAGTCCTCATTAGTTTGTCTAGAGTTAGCTACGGGCCTTTCGATATAAAAGATTCCTTGAGAATCGAAAATATTTATGATTTAGAAAATAAAATGCTATCAATTGATTCTATACTTGTCAGTAATCCAAAATTAAATTTTGATTTTGAAACAGAAAAATCTTATCTTAATGGAGGAGTATTTACTTCTGAAAACTTGAATTTAAATTTATTGAATGATGAAGATATAAAAATATATAATAGTAATGATGTATTCATTGGATTGCTAACTTTTGACAAGGTGAAAAAATTTTGGAAACCCAAAAATATAATTAAGTAACTCTCATAGTAAAATCTAGTAAAAAATAAATATGATAATAGAAAATTTCAAGAAATTTTTCCACTTAAAATCTGCTCCTGGTATATTATTACTTTTTGCAGCAGTTGCGGCAATTATTATTGAAAACTCACTCCTTAGTGAATCATATTCTAAAATTTTACATGCGTCTTTTGGAATAAAATTATTTGATTTTTCAATAGATAAAGATATTCATCACTGGATCAATGATGGATTAATGGCTATTTTCTTCCTTTTAGTTGGTCTAGAAATCAAGAGAGAACTTATACAAGGTCATCTATCTACTAGAGAACAGTTTAGTTTACCTGCTGTTGCCGCTATAGGTGGTATAACTATCCCTGCAATTATTTATCTTAGCTTGAATATTGGTAATGAAATAACTACAAATGGATGGGCTATCCCAACAGCCACAGACATTGCTTTCGCATTAGGTGTAGTGACTTTACTTGGAAATAGAATCCCTGTATCTCTAAAAGTTACACTTGTCGCAATCGCAATAATTGACGATCTTATGGCTATAATAATTATTGCTTCATTTTATACATCAAATTTATCTGTAAATTACCTCTTATATGCTGCAATAGTTAGCATTTTACTTTTTGTTATCAATAATAGAAAAATAAATAATTTATTTCCTTATGTCGCATTAGGAATTTTACTTTGGGTTTTTGTATTAAAATCTGGAATACACGCAAGTTTAGCAGGAGTAATGTTAGCATTTTTTATCCCTTTGAAATCTAATGATTCCTCATCATCTTCCCCGCTCAAGAAACTTGAACATTCCATAGAACCTTGGGTTAATTTTATGATTTTACCAGTATTTGCTTTTGCAAATGCAGGAGTTTCTTTTGCAGGTATGAAATTAAATCTTCTTTGGGACCCTGTAACTTTAGGTATAATCTTAGGATTATTTTTTGGCAAGCAAATAGGCGTTATGCTTTTCACATATTTGGGCAGTATACTAAGAATTTGTAAATTACCTTCTGACATATCTTGGGCACAATATTATGGTTTATCACTAGTAACAGGGATTGGTTTTACAATGAGTTTATTTATTGGAAGTTTGGCGTTTACAGATCCTGAATATCAAACATCTGTAAGATTAGGTGTATTGATAGCCTCATTACTAGCGGGAGTATTAGGGTACCTTACTCTAAGAATTACTACCAAATCAAAAAAATAACAATCATATTTTCAGGCTTAATCCATCATATGCCATTTGCATTTTAATATTTGATTTTTCAGAAACTATTTCAAGAAATTCATTTGCTTCATTGTGGTCAATATCATGACATGCATCAGTGAATAAAGCTACTTTCGGTTTTAAGTCTAAAATTATTTCTATAGATTCCTCTAAAGTTAAGTGAGATTTATGTTTTCTACCTCTTCTTAGAGCATCTAAAACTATTATTTCACTACCTTTGATCTTTTTCATCGTGTCCATTGGAATATATGAACAATCGCTTATATAAGTGAAATTATCTATTCGATAACCATTAGCAAAATAATTATCTCCATGATTGACATTTAGAGGAATGAAGTTCTGGCCTAAAATATTTATTGTTTCATCATTAATTAAATTAAATTCTAGTTTTGCTACAGTTCCTCCTGAAGTAATTTCTCTAGTATCAACTAAGTAATAAAATGTTTTTTTTACTACATCTAAATCAACTTTTCTAAGATATATAGGTATTTTACTTTGAGTATTATTTGTCCAATCTCTCAAATCATCAAAACCTCCAGCTGCATCTTGATGAGCATGAGTCAATACAACAGCATCTATAGAGTTTACATTATGCTCAGGAAATAATTTGATGGCTGATTGATAAAAAAATTTTCCAGCATCTATAATTATATTTTTTTGAGTTTCTGAGTTCTTCAGTTTAAGTAGTAAGCTAGTATTTAGTCTTCTGTTTTTTGAATTAGGTTTGACTGCATCATTACATACTTTGCAGTTTGAACCATTTGTTAGGCAACTAACTCTTGGTACACCTTCTGAAGTACCTGTTCCTAAAAAAACTATTTCTTTATAAATTTCACTCATTGAATAAACCTTTTTTTGGATTAACTCCAAAACCTAAATATTCCTTTGTTTTTAAGATCCCATTTTCTATAGTTTCTATAGTTTCATTATGCCATTGTTCAAAATCTAAATGAATGGATTTAGGGTCATGTAATTCTGCCATATTATTAACAATTCCAGCCTCAATAATAGGTAGCCCCCAAGGTTCCCCTCCTCTATGTAATATTATTTTAAATTTATTGCTATTTATTTCTATGATTTTGAGTATGGAGCTAATTCCTCCACACCATGTTATATCTGGTTGCCAAATATCGTAGATATTTTTTTGATGCATTATTTTGAAGTTATTAAAATTGAAATCATGCTCTCCTCCAGCTAGTTTTATTTCGCCTAATTCACTTAGTAAAGATTCATTTACTAGCATTTCATCTGGAGTTGAAATATCTTCAATCCACTCTATTTCTAAATCTGATAAATTTTTTGACATAAATTTTGTGTACTCTCTACTCCATGACATGTAGCAATCAAGCATAATTTTTTCAACATTATAATTTTTCTTAATTGAGCCTATAAGATTTATAATTTCTTTACTTTCTTTTTCAAAATTTCCTTCAGACCTAACACTTAATTTAAAGTTTTTTAGTCCTAGTGAATAATATTGCTTCACATTATTTCCTGTTGCATATGTATTAATATTTTTATTATGAAAATTAGATTCGCTCAGGAGATTTTTTATAGGAACATTATTATACTTACTAAAAGCATCCCAAATTGCTAAATCTATAGCAGATAAGGCCATTAGAGCAATTCCTCCACGTCCATAAGGTATACTTTCAAAAAAAAGCTTATCAAACAATAAACCAATATCTGATATATTATTTATTTCTTTATTTAAAATAAAATCTCTAAAGTGACCATTAATTATTTCAATAGAAGCCTGCCCACCACCTCCAGTTCCGTATCCAAATATATCTTTTTTGTCAGTATGAATTTTAAGTATAATTTGCCATAAATTCGGCCTCCATGCTCTCAAAGTTTCTTGATAAGTTGGGTATACTGCTTCAATTTTAGTTATTTTCATAGACTAAACTTTCTGTTTTACGTATAAAATGTTAACTTACGGGGTGTGGCGCAGCGGTAGCGCACCCGCTTTGGGAGCGGGGGGTCACAGGTTCAAATCCTGTCACCCCGACCATTAACTTTATTTAAGTTAAACTATACCAGTATATAAAGATCAAAAAAAAATGAATTGGTTTGTAGGGACATATTCTAAGAGAGGAAGTAAGGGGATTTATCTTTTAGAATTTGATGAGTCAAAAGGAAAAATTGACATAATTAATTCCTTTGAACAACAAAGTCTTTTGAATCCATCTTTTTTAGCGATAAAAAATAATAATTTATATAGTGTTGGTGAATCTCAATCTCCAAATCCGGGATCTGTTGCATCATACAAAATTTCCGATAATAAAATTGAAAAAATAAATGAATTGCCTACTAATGGTGATAATCCTTGCCACCTAGCAATTAATTCAAAAAATAATTTTTTAGTTGTTGTTAATTATTCTTCTGGAGATTTTTCAACGTATAGTGTATCTGATGGCTCAATGGAATTTTTAGAAAAAATTTCACATGAAGGATCTAGTATAAATACTTCAAGACAAAATGAACCACATGCTCATTCAGTAAATTTTATTAATGACTATACATTTTATGTTTGTGATCTAGGAATTGACAAAATTATAAAATATTCTGTAGATCCGGAATCTAAAAAAATTATTACAAGCGAAAAAGTTTCTGTAAATCCGGGTGCAGGACCTAGGCATTTTATTATAAATAATGCTAAAGATTTTGCTTATTCAATTAATGAGCTTGATTCAACTATTTCTGTATTCAATATTGATAATCAGAATAATTTAGATATTTTACAAAACATATCAACTATTCCTGCTGACTACGACGAGGAAACAACAACTGCAGATTTACACTTTTCTATAGGTGAGAAATTTCTATATGGATCAAATCGAGGTCATGATTCCTTAGCATTATTCTCTATTAATAACGATGGGACATTAAGTTTTAAACAAACTTTTTCTACTTTAGGTAAGACGCCAAGAAACTTTGCAATTTCTAAGAGTGGAAAATATGTATTAGTTGCTAATGAAAACTCAGATAATATTTCTAGCTTTTACATTGATTATGAAGATGGTAAATTGGAATACACTGGCGAAACAATAAATATACCTTCTCCTGTCTGTTTATTGGAGATTATCAAATGATGGAGATAATACTTCTTTGGTAGTATCTAGAGTTAGTATTACTACAGCTCCAAAGCAGGAAAAAAATGCTGAAATCCAAATTGCCAATTCATATCCTCCTGTAACATCAAACACTAGTCCTGGGATAAATCCTCCTAAAGCCATACCCAAACTTGCAGCTAAAATTTGCCACCCATATGTAGTATCCATAGGGAAAAAACCATAATACTTTCTGTTCATAATTGGAAATAAGGTCCCCTCTCCTCCGTAGGGTATAGACCACAAAATTCCTACTAAATAAAACATCCATTTACTATCTGTAAAAGCCCAAGGAATAACTAATAAACCTTGCCCTAAAAAAGCAAGAAACATAATTATTTTAGGATTTATTCCATCTCCTAATATTGGAGTAATAAATCTTGTAGTCATAGAAACAATCATTATAAGAGTAAGGCAAAAAACTGAGTCTGTATAGCTTATACCTTTGCTGGTCATAAGTGGTACAAGTCCAATAAGTATTACTGCATGCCCAACACAGCCTAAAAAATGAATATTCATAAGGCTCCAAAATGCATTTGTTTTATATATTACATTCTGTAAATTAATTGAAAATGTATTTGATTTACTATTCTTAGAATCATTAGTTTGATTAACTTCTTCAGCTCCGTAAGGCAATAAATTTATATCACTAGGCGTATTTCTGAAAAATTGAAGAGCAATAATCATTATTAGAGTCCCTATTATTCCACTAGCAATGAATGTTGTTTGCCAACCTACGGCGTCAAGAGCTATACCCATTATTTGTATCACCAAAGCAGGTCCTAGACTCCACATTCCTATAATTAACCCTGTCGCAAGGCCTAACCTTGTCTTGAACCAAACAGCTACTGCAGGAATAACTGGTACTAAAAACATAGATTGTGCAAACCCAAATATGATTCCATAAGAGATGTAAAATTCAATTATAGATGAAGCAAGAGCTGTCCAAATCATTCCGATAAGAAATAATAATAATCCTATATACATAGTTTTTCTAGCACCAATAATAGTTGAGGCATACCCTGCAATTGGAGATGAAAATGCAGTTACGATGGACATAATTGCATAAGCTATTCCTATTGATTTAGGATCCCATGAAAATTCTTCTACAAGTGGATCTATTATTATTCCAAATGCCATTCTTATAGCTGAACCAATCATTTGTGCTATTGCTCCAACTGCAACTATTATCCAGCCATAATGCCTAAAATCAATATCAGATATGCTATTTCTTATTCTACTTAGTGAAGAGGACATATAAACATACTCCCTTCCTCAAGCCATGATACTTGATAATCTTTATTTTGATTTATTTTATTAGCAGAATCCCAAGCAAAAAAATAAATCAATATTGTTATTGAAAAAATAAAAGAAAGTAAGAATAGAATTAATCCCTTAATTGGAGATTTTGAATTTAAGTTAGATGAGTTAGTCATTTCATTAATAATATCAAATTTAAATTAATTTTTATAATTTTTAGAAACTTGTAATTAATTTACAATGCAATTTCTGAAATAAATAATTATTATCTTTGAAAAACTTAGATTTAAATTATCATGCTTTATTTTAATTCATGTCCAAAATGTAAAAAAGGTACGATTGAGTATAATCAAGATTCTCAAGGTAAATCAATAAAGTGCCTAATGTGTGGATTTAGTAAAAATTCCTATTCAAGTAATTCGGCTAGAAAAAAAACAAAAATTTCTTAATTTTTGATTAAAACGCGTCTCTTAAAGAGGAATATAATATAAATAAAAATACTTATATTTAATGTCCCATATACCCAAAAATCCTAAAGTCCTGATTGTAGAAGATGATAAAAGCATTAGAGATGCCTTGAGATACAATCTTATTGCTGAAAACTACTCAGTTAGTATAGAAGAAAATGGAATAGATGCATTAGATACCATACTTGAAAATCAATTTGATCTTATTCTTTTAGATATTATGTTGCCTAATTTAGACGGAATAGAAATTTGTAAAAGAGTTAGATATGAAAATATAACTACACCAATTATTATAATTACTGCAAGAGATAGTGATATAGATAAAGTCTTAGGATTAGAAATTGGAGCAGATGACTATGTTTCCAAACCATTTAGTATGCCAGAACTTTTAGCTAGAATTAAGTCGAATATTAGAAGAAACAACATCTCATTTGAAAATTATAAAAATAAATCAAAAAAAACATATAATCATTTAGGTTTATTTTTTGATATAGAAAAAAGAGAGATTTGTATTGATGGTGAAGCAAAATTTTTTAGACCAAAAGAGTTTGATATTACTTATTTATTAATGAGTAATCCGGGGAAGGTGTATTCCAGAGAAAAACTATTACAAGAGATTTGGGGATTTGATTATTTTGGAGATACAAGAACAGTTGATGTTCATATCAGATGGATTAGAGAAAAAATTGAATCCAATAGCTCAAGCCCTAAAAAAATTTTAACAGTAAGAGGAGTCGGGTATAAAGCTAATGTGGAGTAAAAGATATTAAATTAAATAAATATATTCTTAACTTTTCATATACTAAATTTATTTTGATTTTAGGATTTTTTTTATTTGTTTTGTTATCAATAATAATTCCTGATTTTTTTAATAATTTAAGTTTTATGTTTATTGGGATAATTCTATTTTTTCTGTTTACTCTCTTAAGTATTTACATATTTAGAGCAAAGATAAATTTACTAAATAAAAATATTGAATTGATTTTTGATGATTCTAAATCACAATTAGATGATATTGAAGATTTAAGTCTTACAATGAAAATATTAAAGACAAAATTATCCGAGATGAGTTCTGATCAAAAAAGAAATATTGAATTTGGAGTTCTTTTTGATATTACAAAAGATTTTTTTGAAGAAGGACTTATAATTCTTGATTCACATAAAAACATAAAATGTATTAATCAGAAAGCTTTAGAGATTTTTGATAGAAAAAACATAAATATCAAGGATCTAAAAAAAATAACTGATATTTCAACCAATATAGAGATACTTGAACTTGTAGAATTAGCATTACCAACAAATGTTACAAAAAAAAATATACAAACTAATTTTCCTGAGAAACATTTTGATTTAAGGAGTGTCAAAATAAATGATATGATTATTCTATTTATCAAAGATGTAACTGAATCATTTTCAATAGATAAAATCAGAAAAGATTTTTTTGCAAATACATCTCATGAATTAAAAACTCCTGTTACCTCGATTCAATTAAATGTAGAAGCACTTAAGAACAGTATAAAAATTGATAATAAGCAAGACTTTGATTATTTTTTAGAAAAAATTACTTTTGACTCTGAAAGATTACAAAAGATTTCATCTGATATAGAGAATGTTCATGCTTTAGAATCAGGGATTATTAATTTATTTTTAGAAGAGTTTTCAATAGATGATTTTATTATTGAATCCAAAAAAATCATTGATACTTTATTAGATGCCAAGCAAATAAAATTAGAAATAAATAAAAAAAATAAATTTAATAAAATAACAATAGATAGAAATCTTTTTATGACAATTTTTGAAAATATTATTTCTAATTCTATTAGATATTGTGAAAAAGGAAGTTCTATTGAAATAGACTTATCTAAGAGAAAAAATGAACTGGAAATTATTTTTAAGGATTATGGAGCAGGTGTTTCAGAAAAAGATTTACCCCATATATTTGAAAGATTTTACAGAGCTGACGGCTTGAGAGATGATAAACATTCAGGGCTAGGACTTTCTATTGTAAAGCATATCGTAGAGCTCCATAAAGGAACAATTTATGCTAAAAGTTTATTGGGAGAAGGATTATCAATATATATCAAAATCCCCCAATAGAATGAACATATTTAACGTTGATTTAACAATGTAGATATTGATTGTAATAATCTTGATTTGAAATTATTTTTTAATTTAGGTTTTTATGCAAAAAGATTCTCGAGGAATAGCTAAAAGAAAAATAGAAGAAACTTTAGTTCTAAATTTATTAAGACTAAGTGGTTTGATTTCTATTATTACAACAATTGGAATAATTTCTATTTTAGGAATTAATTCTATTCCCTTTTTTACTGAAGTAGGATTACTTGAATTTTTTACTGGATTAGAATGGACTCCTTTATTTATTCCTCAAAACTTCGGTGTATCTCCTTTAGTTAATGGAACTTTCCTTGTTGCTCTTATAGCTGCGGGAACAGCCTTGATATTTGGACTAGGAAGTGCTTTTTATCTATCTGAATATGCAAGTAGAAAAGTGAGAAAAATACTAAAACCTTTTTTAGAAATACTTGCTGGTATTCCTACTGTAGTCTATGGTTATTTTGCATTAACTTTTGTTACTCCAATAATTCAATTTATTTTCCCTGAAACAATTATTTTTAATGCATTAAGTGCAGGTTTAGTTATGGGTATAATGATTATTCCAATGGTCTCTACTTTGTCAGAGGATGCAATGAATGCTGTGCCAATGAGTCTAAGAGAAGCAGCTTATGGACTAGGTGCAAAAAAATATCAAGTTGCTTTAAGAGTAATTTTCCCATCAGCAATTTCAGGAGTAGTTGCTTCATTTATATTAGCTATTTCAAGAGCTATAGGGGAAACAATGATAGTAAGTCTTGCGGCTGGAGGAAAACCTGCATTAACCATAAATCCTCTTGATGCAATACAAACTATGACAGCCTACATTGTTACTGTTAGCCAAGGAGAAACTCCTCAAGGATCTCTTGAATATAACAGTATATTTGCGGTAGGATTATTGCTTTTTTTATTGACTCTTATCATGAATTTAATTGGAAGAATCGTTGTTACAAAATATGCACAAAATTATGAATAAACTATGAAAGAAAATTTTTTTTACATACTATTTTTATCAGCAATATTAATTGGCATTTTTTCTCTTGTTGTTTTGTTCGTGGATATTATTTTTGATGGTTATAAGTATCTTACTTGGGATTTTTTGACTAATTATGCATCAAGAAAAGCGGATAAATCTGGGATTTTAGCACCATTGGCAGGTACATTATGGCTTATAGTATTGACGGCGTTATTTACTATACCAATCGGAGTTTCTACAGCCTTATACCTTGAAGAATTTGCATCTGAAAATTTGTTCAATAAAATTATAAAAATTAACGTATCAAACTTAGCTGGTGTTCCTTCAATAATTTACGGTTTACTTGGATTAGCTTTTTTCACTTATACATTAGCTCTTGGAAAAAGTTTATTAGCTGGAGCATTGACTATGACTTTACTTGTTCTTCCAATAGTAATCATAGCTTCTCAGGAAGCAATAAGAACTGTACAGCCATCCTTGAAAGATGCAGCATATGCACTTGGTGCAACAAAATGGGAAGTTTCAAAAAAAGTTATTCTCCCTCATTCAATTGGAGGTATAATGAGTGGAATAATATTAGCCATGTCTAGAGCTATCGGTGAAACTGCACCTATATTAATAATTAGTTCGATAGTATTTATAACCATGGTTCCATCAGGACCATTAGATAGATTTACTATTTTACCTCTTCAAATATATACTTGGGCTTCATTTCCTAATGATGATTTTAGAGCTATAGCATCTACTGGGATTATAGTTTTATTATTTATATTAATTCTGATGAATTCATTTGCTGTATACATAAGATTTAAGACACAGGATTAATTTCTATTTTGTTAGAATATATTGATAAAGCAAATATAATATGTCTAATACTTACTGGTTAGTGAATTTTTCACTAGATAATTTTAATATTTCAAAGAAAAGATCTTTTGATCTTTTAGGATTTTCAAAAAAAGATAATAAATTAACTAATAAAATAAATATTAATGACCATGTATTATTTTATATTTCTGATTTAAAGTGTTTTGTAGGATCTTCAATTGTTAATTCTAAGAAATTTTTTGACAAAAAGAAAATTTGGGAACCTCAAGAAGACGATGTTAAGTTACCTTATAGAGTTAAGTTAAAATCAACGAAAATTTTGCCTGAAAAAAAATTTATGAGTGGCTATGATGTTGCTCCTTCATTGGGTTATATCAAACGGTGGGCACCTGAAGACTGGTATTTAGCCCTTCTAGCTCCTGTTCATATTATTTCTCATAATGATTATGAAATCGTTTCGAGAGATATTGATAATTTATTAAGTCCAAAGCCAAAAAATAATCAATCAGTCAAAAAATCAAGAAGGTCTAAGAAAAAGAAGTGATTATATATTAAGAACATATTTTGAATTTTGTTCTATTTTATCAATTATAAACTTTGATTTAACTTTTTTTAAATTTGCTAATTTTTCTACAATTAACACTAAGTCTTTAGGTTCAGTCCATCTTAATCTGTTTTTCTTGAAATATTGAGGGTAGCTATCTGTTTCGATAACTAATTGTTCAATAGGTATTTTTTTTATCACATCAGATAAAATTTCGTCTCTTAGGAAAGGCTTTGCTACAGATATATAAATATTATTTTCTATTAGTTTTTTTGCATAATCATAATTTCCTGAAAAATAATGAGCTACTGATCTTATTTCATTGATTTTTGAACTTTTGAGCAAATCTATAGCTTCTTTTTCAGCATTTCTTACATGAAAAGCTACTGGTAAGTTCAATTTTTTTGCAAGGATAATTTGTTCGTAAAAAAATTCCTTTTGAATTTTTTTTTCAGGGGAATTTTCTTGAAAATCCAAACCTATTTCACTAATCATAATAGTTTTTTTATGTTTAGCCATTTCTGTTAATTTCTCAATATATTTATTAGTATTCTCATCCAATATATTTTGAGGATGAATACCCACTGCAGCATAGATTTCATCGTATTTTGTTGATAAATTTACTGAATTTTGAGAGTCGGATATAGTTGTTCCAGCTGCAATAATTATTTTTACATTATTTTTTCTAGAATTATTTATTAATATTTCTATATCTTCGTTGTTAAATTGTTGTACATGTGTGTGTATATCGATTAGCATTTTAAAAATCTACTATTAAATCAATTAAATTGGAGTAAAAATGAGACCAGGATTTGGACAATTTAGAGTTGCTACTCCTGAATACTTGAGATTTGCAGCTCAGTATGGGGTGAAAGACATATTACTAAATAATCCATCACTTCAGGAAGAAAAACCTGGAGTATGGTCAAAAAAAGAATTATTAAAATTAAAATTAAGTGTAGAAAGTTATAATCTTAGACTCTCAGCAATTGAGAATGTGCCTACTCACTTTTATGATCAAATAATGCTTAATGGCCCCCAAAAAAATCTGCAAATTGATAACATGATTCAAAATATATCAAATATGGCAGATTTAGATATTCCTTTATTTGGATATAATTGGATGCCGTCTCACGTGTGGAGAACTGCCCCAAAAATTATTAGGAGCGGAGCTGTTGCAACTGCTTTTGATTATGAATCTGCAAAGCAGATGCCAATATCCCATGGTAGAGAATATACTGAGAGTGAATTATGGGCAAATTTAGAAGAATGGATAAAAATAATAACACCAGAAGCCGAAGCAAAAAATATTCGCTTGGGAATTCATCCATGTGATCCTCCTGTTGAGACTTTAGGAGGAATTCCTCAGCTTTTTAGATCTTTTGATTCTTATAAAAGATTAATTGAAATAATTGATTCCCCATCAAATGGAATTGAATTTTGTCAAGGAACTTTTTCAGAAATGGAAGATGCAAAAAATGGAGGAATATATGAAATGATAGATTATTTCTCTTCTAGAAATAAAATTCTATATGTTCATTTTAGAAATGTTTCAGGAACTGTTCCAAAATTTAATGAAGAATTTATCAATACTGGTTATGTAGATATGCATAAAGCTATGAAAATTTATCATAAAAATGGATTTGATTCATTTTTTATAGATGATCATGTTCCTCAAACTTTTGATGACACAGAATGGGGACATAGGGGTAGAGCATTTGCAAACGGGTATATCCAAGCGCTAATAGAATCAGTTACCAAAGAAAATAAATTTAATGACTAAAAAAGTAATATTTATCACAGCTGCGGCAGGGGCTATGGGTAAATCTCAAGCTATCCGTTTTGCAAAGAATGACTATAAAGTTTTTCTTACAGATGTCGATAAAAATAAATTAAAAAAAATTGAATCAGAGCTAAAAACTAAGTATCCAGATATTTCTTCAGAACATCTAGATGTTAGATCAGAAGAATTATGGAAAAAAAGTATTGATAAATGTCTTTCTGAATTCGGTTATGTAGATGTTTTATGCAATAATGCTGGTGCAAATTATAGAACCGGATTTGATGATCAATCAATTGAGATGTGGGAAAAAATTATATCTATTGGCTTAACAGGTGCGTTTTTGGGGATTAAGGCAGTGGTAAAAACTATGAAAAAAAAGGGTGGTGTAATAATAAATTTAGGCTCTTTAGCTACAGTAAAAAGTAGTGATTCTTCTCCTGGATATTCAGCTCAAAAAATGGGATTAATTGGTCTGACTAAATCTGCTGCATTAGCTTATGCTAAATATAAAATAAGATGTAATATAGTTTCCCCTGGTCATGTAGATACTCCATTTATAAGGTCAAATAATGATTATAGTCCAAACGACTGGTCCACAAGTATAGATAATCCTAAAAATTATCAAAATAGACTCAATAAAATTCCACTTGGAAAATTTCTAACTCCTGATGATATTTCTAAAACTGTATTATTTTTGTGCTCTGAAAATGCAAGTATGATAACAGGTGAAAATTTATTAGTTGATGGAGGTACCGCGCTTAGTTAATTTTTTTTACATTAGATGAAAATATTATAAAAATACAAGCTAATAAAGCAATTAATCCAAACATTGGAAAACTTAGTTCATAAGAACCAGTAAAATCATAAATTAATCCAGCAGAAATACCTCCAACAGCTTGACCTGCACTAACAAAAGGCTCTGAGTATCCTCGTATAGATCCAATATTATCTTTCCCAAAAATATCAGCTAAAACTACAGGTGGAATCACCAATAATCCTCCTAACGCCATGCCAAATATAAATCCAATTAAATATGCTAATACAATGTTAGAGATTAATAAAAATAGTAAAGCTGAAAGTCCTAACCAAATACATCCAAAAAAGTATACGTATTTTGATGAAAATTTATCTGTAGCCCATCCTGTAACAAGGCTTCCTACTCCCGTTCCTAGGGCCATTATAGTTAATGCTGATGCTGCAAAAATAGGGTTTATACCTTTATCAATTAGGTATGCAGCTTGATGGATATTTACTCCGGTATGAATAAAATATGTTAAAAATCCAACTATTGATAACATCCAAAAAGGCCTTGTTTTTAGAGCATTTCTTAGTGAAATTGAAGATAACGTACGATCTTTGTTTCCTGAAGTTTTTTTTAGTTCCAAGTATTTTTTATCGTTAGAATTTATTTCTTTAGGATTATCTACCATAGTGAAAAATACTAATGGTAATGAAATTAGCCATACCAATAGTCCTATAAAAATCCAGCTTATTCTCCAAGAATCAGGATTATTTCCATCAAGGTCAATAATTAGCTGAGCAAATAAAGGGAAAAGTCCCATTCCTAAAGAATGGGATAAACCTAAAATTCCTGTTGCTTTGCCTCTGTTGTTTACAAACCATTTAGCTACGACTGTTGAAGCCCCTATTTGAACTGGTGAACTAAAAATTATTCTTCCAATACCAAAAAGTATGTAAAAAGTAATGGGATTGAAAGTTCTGCTAATTAATAATGATGAAATTCCTAATAATGATATCGAGAAGAATAGTGTTTTTTTAGAACCATATTTTTGAATTAAGTAACCTGAAAGGGGAGAAATGAATACAGATAAAATTCCTGCTAATGATGATGCTCCCACAATTAAAGTTCTTGACCATCCTAAATCTTCACTCATGGGATAAACAAAAACGGCTATAGTTAGTGTAGCTGCAGCATTTCTAACAAACATTGTTGAACCAGATCCTGCAACAATAATCCATCCATAATAAAATGATGTATTTTTTTCAATGAATTTCGCTAATTGGTTCATTGTAGCTCTTTATTTAATCTAATAATAGAATGTAACATTAAATTTATTATCCGTTTAGGACTTTGGGAGAGAGAATGTCTATTAATTTCGATAAAAATAAATATCTTAAGCAAATTAATCTTATAGAAGGAGAAAAAAGTTTTTTTGATATTAAATCTTTAACTGACGACAATAATATCAATTTAAGTAAAATCCCTTTCTCTATTCGAATACTGATAGAAAATGTTTTAAGATCAAATCATAATGAAATTTCTAATTTACAGCAGGTAGAGCAGTTGATAAATTGGTCTGAAGATTCAGTCCCTGATAAAGAATTCCCTTATATGCCTGGTAGAGTTATATTACAGGATTTTACTGGAGTTCCTGTTGTTGTAGACTTAGCAGCAATGAGAGATGCTGTGAGTACCTTAGGTATTAATGCGTCAATGATTAATCCTATTGTTAGAACTGATCTTGTAATTGATCATTCTGTACAGGTAGATTCTTTTGGTCAAAATTCCTCACTATCTCAAAACATTGAAAGAGAATTTGATAGAAATCAAGAGCGATATAAATTGTTAAAATGGGCTCAAAATTCATTTTCAAATTTTTTAGTTGTTCCTCCAGGTACAGGAATTGTTCATCAAGTAAACTTAGAAAATCTTGCAGAAATTATACTTAGTTCTGATGAAAATAATTTTATATATCCTGACACATGTGTAGGAACAGATTCTCATACAACAATGATTAACGCTGTTGGCGTTTTAGGCTGGGGAGTTGGGGGAATAGAAGCAGAAGCTGTAATGTTAGGTCAGCCATATTATATGCAAGTTCCAGAAGTTATTGGTGTGAATCTTTATGGAAAAATAAATGAAGGAACTACTGCAACTGATATTGTTCTAGCTATAGTTGAAAAGTTAAGAGAAGTTGGTGTTGTAGAAAAATTTGTTGAGTTTTTTGGCCCAGGAATGAGTAGCTTATCTTTGACAGATAGAGCAACTATTTCAAATATGGCACCTGAGTATGGTGCTACATGTGGATTTTTCCCTGTAGATAATAGAACAATGGACTACTTATCATTGACTGGTAGAGATAAAAAAATTATCGATAGAGTAGAAAATTATACTCAAAGAAATAATTTGTTCTATGATGGAGTAGATCCAAATTTCACAAAAAAAATAGATTTTGATTTATCATCTGTATTACCTTCCCTGGCAGGACCAAAGAGACCTCAAGATAGATTGACATTGTCAAATGTAAAGACTAATTTTCAAGACAGTTTTGAATTAACTGAAGATCAGATAGATAATAATGAGCTAGATGATGGTTCAGTTGTTATAGCTGCAATAACCAGCTGTACTAATACTTCTAATCCTAATGTTATGATGGGAGCAGGGTTGATAGCAAAAAATGCCTCTGAAAAAGGATTGAAGCCTAAAGGATGGGTGAAGACATCGTTGGCTCCAGGTTCAAAAGTAGTAAGTAAATACTTAGAATCAGCAGGTCTTGACAAATATTTAGATGAGATAGGTTTCCAAACTGTTGGATATGGATGCACCACATGTATAGGTAATTCAGGCCCACTTCCTCAAGAAATAGCCGATGAAATAGATAATAAAGAATTGTCAGTCGCAGCTGTTCTTTCAGGGAATAGAAATTTTGAAGGTAGGGTCCATCCTCAAGTCAAAGCTAATTATCTAGCCTCTCCAATGCTTGTTGTTTTATATGCATTAGCAGGAACGGTTAATATAGATTTTTCTAAGGATCCAATCTCTTTTGATAAAGAAGGTGCTCCTGTTTTTATGTCTGATCTATGGCCTTCAACAGAGGAAATAGAAAAAACAATTGAAAAATCTTTAGATTCTAAAATGTTTATTGATGAGTATAAGTCAGTATTTGAAGGTCCAGAGGAATGGCAAAAACTTTCTTCAAGTAAATCTGATAGATTTAAGTGGGAGAATGATTCAACTTATATTCAAAAACCACCATATTTTGAAAATTTTGACTTAAGACTTCCTAAAAAAACAAAAATTAAAGACTCAAGATGTTTAGTAGTTTTAGGGAATTCAGTTACTACTGATCATATTTCACCTGCAGGTTCTATTCCTCAGTCGGCACCTTCGGGTCAATTATTAATTTCTAGTGATGTTCCAAGATTTGAATTTAATTCCTATGGGTCAAGAAGAGGTAATCACAATATTATGGTCAGAGGAACTTTTGGTAATATCAGGCTTAGAAATCAGATAGTTGAGGACGAAGGAGATTGGACTATCCATTTTCCATCGAATGAAAAAATGAGAATATATGAAGCTTCCGAGCTGTACCAAAAAAATAATACACCTCTAATTGTAATTGCAGGAAAAGAATATGGGACAGGATCCTCAAGAGACTGGGCGGCTAAAGGTCCCGCTCTATTAGGTGTAAAAGTAGTAATAGCCGAAAGTTTTGAAAGAATACACAGATCAAACCTAGTTGGAATGGGAGTTATCCCTCTCCAATTTTTGGATAATCAAAATCTTACTAAACTTAATTTAGATGGATCTGAAATCTTTGAATTTGAAGGCCTTGAATCAAACATTATTCCAAATTCAAATATTAAGGTAACGGCTAGAAAAGATGATGGTACAGAAATAAAGTTTAGCACTTTACTAAGAATTGATACTCAAATTGAAGCTGAATATTATTATAATGGAGGGCTTTTGCCTTATGTTTTGAGGAAAATGGTTAACGAGTCAGCCTAATGCTTCCAGATGGTGTTGAATTCATCCAATTAAAACCTGTCTCCTTTAATTTTCGGGGTAAAACTTTTTGATTATTTAACAAAATTTCTTCACCAAATTTCCCAAACAATATTGAAACAGCAAATTTTGGAATACTAAATTTAATTATTGGATTTATTTCAGAATTGATTTCACTAATTAGTTCCTTGAAAGTTATGGGCTTGCTAGAAACAATATTTATTGGACCATTAATATTATTATTTTCAATAATATGATGAATAGCTCTTATAGCATCTGTTTTTGAAATCCATGGGAAGTAGTTTTCACCATCACCAATTCTACTAACACCTATGACGCTACTATACTTTTTCATATATTTATATATTTGAGAATCTTTATCGATAATTGTTCCAAATCTTAAAAATACAACCCTAGTTTTTTCAAGTATTTGGATTGATTCCCAATTATTCACTATGTCAGGTATCTCACCTCTTCCTTTTGGAGAACTTTCATCTATTAGTTCGTTGGGTCTATTCCCATAAAATCCGCATGCTGAGGCAGAAATTATTAATTTTGGTGGGTTTTTAGAGTTTTTTATGGCATCAATTAATGTGCCAGTTGAATCAATTCTGCTTGAAATTATTTCAGAAGATTTTTTTCTAGCAAAAGGCTTGATTATTCTTTCTCCACTCAAGTTTATTATTATTTCAGAATTATCAATCAAGTTTTGAGATAAAATTTTTTTTTGAGGATTCCAATAATGTTTGCTACCTTCATCTCTTTGAAGTTTGTTTATATCATATCCTTTTTTTAGAAGAGTGGGAGTTAGATCTCTTCCCAAATATCCACTTGATCCGGTTATTGTAATTTTCATTATATTTTCTAAAGCTGATATACTTTCTATAACCTTTTTATAGAAAAATAATAATATAAAAATAAAAAAAACTTCAAGTGAATAAAAATGCAATATACTAATAAAACTAAAAAAATATCTGATCAACTAATTAATATTCTAAATACTTTGGATGAAATACAACTTAAAGAAGTTAAGTTTGATTTTGAGGATGAGGAAAGATTTGTTTGGTATTACACTCCTCATGAACAAAATGGTCTTTTAGTTTTTAATATGAAGCCATATCAAAGAAAATTATTATTCGAACTACTAGAACTTGTATACTCCTCAAATGGTTTTATAACCGCTAAAAATATAATTAGTTTAGAATCTATCTTAGGTGAATATGAGGCTAAAAACTCTCATTCTACTGAAGGAGGAAATGGACAATTCATAAGGTCAGAAGAAAGATACTGGTTAGCAATTTTTGGTGATCCATCTTCCCCAAAAAAACCATGGGGATTTAGATTTGGAGGTCATCATATTGGATTAACTGTAAATATCATAAATGACTTTATTTCTATCCATCCCCTATTTTTTGGAGCTAATCCTGCAAAAGTTATTGAAGGCCCCAAAAAAGGTTTTAGAGCTCTAAGTCAAGAAGAAGATTTAGCTAGAAAATTTTTAAATTCTTTATCAGATGATAATAAGAAATTAGCTATAATTGATGAAATTGCTCCACCTGATATATTAACCGCTAACTATAGAAATTTTAGTTCTGAAGATTTTAATAAAGGATTGAATTTTAATAATTTGAGCGATTTTCAAAAAGATGGTTTATTAGAAATCATTAAGGTTTATACCTCTAGGTTCACTGAAGAATATGCTAAGAATTATTTAAATAAAATCTCAAAAAATGGGTTTGAAAAAACTATTTTTGGATGGGCAGGATCTATTGAGGTATCAAAAGCTCATTATTATTTTATCAAGCATAATGATTTTCTAATTGAGTATGATAATACTCAAAATGATGCAAATCATATTCATTCAGTTCTAAGAGATTTTGATGGAGATTATGGATTAGATATATTGTCTAATCATTATAAATCTAGTCACTAGGTAGAAAGAATATTTATTATTTCACCTTCATCATTAAGATCTATATCAAAAGCATTTGGATTGCTAGGTAGACCTGGTAAAGTAATAATGTCTCCTGCGAGGGTGACTATCTGCTTAGCACCACCTAATACTCTTACTTCCTTTATCGGCAAAGTATGCCCCTTTGGAGCTCCTCTTAGTTTTGGGTTAGCTGAAACAGATAAGTGGGTTTTTGCCATACAGATTGGGAAGTCCCAGCCTTGGCTCTCAAAAAGCCTAAGAGTTGTTCTTGTCATTGGTCCCCACGAAACTTTATCTGCTGAATAAATATTTTTTGCCAAAGTTTCTACTTTTTGAATTGGACTATCAGAGTCTTCATATAATAAAGAAATATTTTCATTATCGTTTTCAAGGCTAGAAACATATTCTGCCAATTCAATCATACCATCTCCACCTTTGGAGAATCCTTCTGATTGAATTGCGACAGAGTTGCTCTCTTTACAAATATTTTTAACAAGATCAATTTCTTCTTTAGTATCCTGAGGAAATTGGTTTATTGCCACGACAGACTTTAATCCATAACTGGAAACAATTCTAATTGCATTTTTTAAGTTTTCAGAGCCTTTTCTAATGGCATCCAAATTTTTTTCTGAAAGATTTTTTACCTCAATTCCCCCATGCCATTTTAATCCTCTTATTGTAGTTACAATAACTGCACAAAATGGCTTAGGTCCACCTTGTCTAACTTTTATATCCATAAATTTTTCAAAACCAAGATCTGCTCCAAAACCAGCTTCAGTGATAACAAAGTCTGCAAAAGAAGTTGCTACTTGATCAGCTAAAATAGATGAACATCCGTGAGCAATATTTCCAAAAGGTCCCATGTGAACTATTGCAGGTTGTCCTTCAATAGTCTGAGCTAAATTTGGTTTTATAGCATCTTTTAATAAAGCCATCATTGATCCAACCGCATTTATTTCTTTTGCCAAAACAGGAGTTTTATCTTTTTTCCATCCAACTACAATATTTCCTAGTCTTTCTCTAAGATCCTTATATGAATCAGTTAGTGCTAATATAGCCATTATTTCGGATGCTGCAGAAATATCAAATCCAGTATTTCTTAGAGGAGAAGTATTTTTCCCCCCAGCTCCAGCGATAACATTTCTTAATGATCTATCTTCTGCATCAGTTACTCTTCTCCAAGTGATATTTTCTGGATAAAAATCATTTATTACATTTCTATAAACACTATTATCAACCATTGCAGCCAATAAATTATGAGCAGATTCCATAGCATGAAAATCTCCATTGAAATGAAGATTAATATCAACAGCTGGCTCTACAGTAGCTTTACCACCTCCAGTTCCACCTCCCTTATGACCAAAAACAGGACCTAATGAGGGTTGTCTAATCGTTAAGGCTACATTTTTATTTAGTTTACCTAGCCCTTGTGTCAATCCAATTGCTGTAGTAGATTTTCCTTCACCTAGAGGAGTAGGAGTTATTGCTGTGACTACAATAAGTTTTGATTTCTTGTTTTTATCTATATTTTCAAGAGGGATTTTTGCTTTATGTTTTCCGTATAATTCTAGAGAGTCTTTTTCTAAACCTAATTTTTCAGCAACTTCTTCAATGTTCTTAATTTTTTTCATAATTCTTTGGATTTTTTATAACACTTATAAGTATACAAGAGATTATACATAGTGCAGCCATAACAATAAGCGAGTAATAATATGTATCATACTTGTCATAAATATATCCCACGATAACTGGAGATATCATCATTCCAATACCCATTGGAAATGCATTTATTCCTAAAATAGTACCGTAAAATTTACCTCCAAAAAAATCTCCTCTTAGGGCATGAAATGCAGGAGTTCTCATTCCAAAACCAACTCCCCATAGTATAGAAAATAGAATTACTATTGAATAACTATTTGCATAAGCTAGTATAATAATCGCAATAGCTTGCACAAGAAAAAATATAGGAATAATAATTTTTTTATTGAATGTATCTCCTAATATCCCTCCTGAAAGTTGACCAAAAAATTGTAATATAGAAATTATGGGTAGAATAGTGCCTGCAGTAATAATATCCAGTCCAACACCATTTTCATCTGTTAGATATAAGAAAAGATGTGCAGATATAGCTCCAACTGAAATATTAGCGAATAGGTGAGCTAAAGCCAAAATCCAAAAAGGCTGAGTTCTAATAGCTTCTTTTGGCGACATATTTGTGTTTGAAAAAAAATTCTTTTTAGATTTATTGATCTTTTCAAGAAAATTTATGTCTGGTCTTTTTTTTATAATTAATGAAAGTAATGGACCAGTAAAAATAAATAAGATTCCAAGATATATCATTGTGGCTCTCCAGCCATTTTTCTCTATGGAAAGAACCATTAGAGGGAGAAAGAATCCTCCAAACGAACTGCCCCCAATAACCCAACTCATTGCAGTAGCTCTTTTGTGAGGCATCCATACATTAACTGCAGACATTGAAGGGACAAAACCTCCAATACTAACTCCCAAAGATACCAGTAAGTATGATAAATAATAAAATAATATAGTGTTGATAGTGCTTAGCCAAAATAATCCTAAACTTGCGATTGTAAATCCAATAAGAATCATCTTCCATGCCCCAAATCTATCTGTCAGATACCCCTCAAGAGGACCTAATAAAGCTCCTCCAAATCTGCCAAATGAGGCAACTCCTGAAACTATAGCCCTAGACCAACTAAATTCATCTTCTATTGCCTTAAATATAATACTCCCGCCACTAAATGTGGGAATACTTGATATTGCGGTGTTTAATCCACCTGCAATGCTTATCCACCAGCCATAATATAATTTTTTAACTTTTTTTATCATCTCTTAATACGTGTACACGGTATCATGTATCAAATTACAGGTAAACGTTTCCGTGTAATTTTAGTTCACTATTTTGAATGTTTTTTGGTTATAGGAATAAAATATTGGTTTTCCTGTTTGGATTTCTAATTTCTCTGTTTCTTTTTCTGATTTATTTTCAATTATTTTTATCAAAGCTCTCAAGCTATTCCCATGAGCTGCTATCAAAATATTATTATTTATCTCTAAATCTTTATAAAGTATGTCTTTGCAAAACATTTCTACTCTATTTGCAGTATCTTCAAGGGATTCTCCATCAGGAATTTTTTCTTTTGGTATTTCACTAAATAGAGGATTATTTAATTGGTTATTATACTCAATTTTACCCAAAATTGGAGGTTTTACGCTAAAGCTTCTTCTCCACTTAAATACTTGATCCTCACCATACTTATCTGAAGTCTGAGATTTGTTTAGCCCTTGCAATTTTCCATAATGTCTTTCGTTGAGCCGCCAATCCTTAACTAATTCTATTTGACTATTATTTGAATTTTTTAGGATTATTTCACCTGTGTCATAAGCTCTACTAAATATTGAGCTGTATGCTTTAGTTATATTAAGATTTTTATTTAGAACTTTTTTGGCTGCTAGTTCCGCTTCTTGTACTCCTTCATGAGATAGCGGAATATCTGTCCAACCTGTAAATCTGTTTTCTATATTCCATAAACTTTTACCGTGTCTTACAAGGATTATTGAGCTCAAGCTATTCCCCAGTTTTTTTGATATAGATATACTATCAATTTTTAATAATAAGTTTAAGCTTTTCATCTTCTTCTAGTGATTTTAATTCATCCATATATTTATAATCACTTCTTATTTCAAGGACACTTAAGTATTCACTGCTTGGTGTGTAATCAAAAGATTCTTCAAGACATCTTAATTCATGATCATTTTTACTTTCAAAAATTTCTCTTTTACAGGGAGACATATGTGAAATTTTTATTGAATATCCATTTTTATCAAAATATATTACCGTTAGAGGTATATATGTTTTATACATCCAAAATCCCCTATTTTGTTCTTGTTTATACTTAAAAATCATTCCATCTATATTTGGGGGTAAATTTCTTCTACACATTAATCCTGTTTTATATTCTTCTTCTTTTTCTGCAATAAAAGTTTCTAATGGATAACTAATATCTTTATTTTGAAGAATTGATTCAGTTTGATCGTAATTTAGTAAATTTTCTGAGCAGAAATTAAAATAATCATAAATTTCATCATTTAGATAGCAAGAAAACAGGAAAGGAGCTAAGGATATGATTATAAGATTTTTTTTGTTCATTCATTCAGAAGTTCTTTTACTTTTCTAGGAATTTCAAACTTAATGTCTTCTTCTATATCATCGAATTTAAATACATTTGATGGATTTAATTTTTTAATAATCTCATAAACTAACTTATCTGGAGTAGATGCTCCAGACGTTAGGCCAAGTTTTTTTATTCCTCTTAGCCAGGCAGGATCTATTTCGTCAAAGGAATTTATAAGATATGCCTTTGTACCAGATTGTATGGATACATCTCTAAGTCTATTGCAGTTTGAAGAGTTAGATGCTCCTACAACGAGTATTAAGTCTACTTTTTGAGCAAGTTTAACAGTTACTTCTTGTCTATTTGTTGTTGCATAACAGATATCGTTTCTTACTAGAGCATTTGGATATACAGATTTAATCTTATCTACAGTATCCTGTGTGTCTCTTACAGACAAAGTGGTCTGAGATAGTACGATTACATCTTGATCATCTGATTTCTCTTTTTTTAGTTCAAATTTTTCCCTATCATCAATAATTTTCATATTTGCTTGACCGGAAGTTCCGATCACTTCTTGATGTCCTTTGTGACCAACTAATATTATATTCTTACCCTCTTTAGAGTATTTTTTTGCTTCATTATGAACCTTAGTTACTAATGGACAGGTTGCATCTATGACTTTGATATTTTTTTTCTCAGCTAACTTGTAATCTTCAGGTGGTGATCCATGAGCAGAAAAAACTACCACTGAATTATCTGGGATATCTGATACATTTTCAACTGTAATTGCCCCTTTTGATTCAACTTCAGACACAACAACAGGATTATGAACAATTTGATGTTTTACATAAACAGGTGCGCCATATTTTTCTAGTGCAATTTCTACCAGGTCAATTGCAAGAACAACCCCTGCACAAAAACCTCTAGGATTAGCTAAATAAATTTCCATAATTAAAAATGTTTATAAGTAAAGTATAATATTATTTTCAAAGATTACCTATATTAGAAAAATTTTAATACTTTAATATTTCTAAAATTATTATTTTTAATATTTTTTTTTGATAGATTATGAATATAAAGAAATTTGAACATGAAAAATATCCAAAAAGGTCCATTAATTATTAGTGGCAACGCTCATCATACACTAGCAGAAGATATAGCTTCCTATATAGGACAAGATCTGACTAAAGCAGAGGTTTTCAAATTTAATAATGATAATACTTTTGTAAAAATACTTGAAAATGTAAGAGAACGTGATGTTTTTATTATTCAGCCCACGGCATTTCCTGTAAATGATAATATTATGGAGCTTTTGATCATGATTGATGCAGCTAAGAGAGCCTCCGCAGGTAGAATAACTGCTGTTATTCCTTATTTTTCTTATGCAAGAACAGACAAGAAAGATCAGCCAAGAGTTCCAATCACAGGTAGACTAATAGCTGACTTGATAACAACAGCAGGATCAGACAGAGTTATGATGATGGATTTACATGCTGGACAAGTACAAGGTTTTTTTTCGGCGACTGTTGACGAATTGACAGCTTTACCAATTCTTGCAAGCTATTTTGTTGAAAAAAAATTAGATGATTGGGTCGTTGTATCTCCTGATATTGGTGGAACGAAAAGAGCTAGAGATTTTGCAAATAAATTAGGAGCTCCATTGGCTATTATTGAGAAGAGAAGAATAGGAAATAAAGATACAGTTGAAACGCTCAATATAATTGGAGAAGTAAAAGACCGTTCAGCTATACTATTTGATGATGAAATTAATACCGGAGGCACCATGATAGCAGGCTCAAAAATACTTAAGGATAATGGTGTAAAAGATGTTTATGTAGCAGCTACACATGGAGTATTTCCAAACAGCTCATTAAGTAAGATAATACGTACTGATGATATAAAAGAAATCGTTGTAACGGATAGTTTACCCATAGAAAATGAAAATTCAAAACTTAAAATTCTTCCTATTTCAGAATTGCTAGGCGAAGCTATCAAGCGAACAAATCGTGGTGATTCTGTTGGTGCACTTTTCTTATGATTAATACTATATGTTTAATTTTATAAAAAAATTAATAAAAAATTCTAATGAAGAAGAAATCAAAAATTTATACAAAATTGTTGATGAAATTAATTCTTTAGAATCAAAATATACTTCAATAAGTGATGAAGAATTAAAAAATCATACTTATATGTTAAAGGAAGAGTATCAATCAAATAACTCATTAGATGATATTCTTGCAGACGCTTTCGCAGTAGTTAGAGAAGCATCAAATAGGTGTTTATCTATGAGGCACTTCGATGTACAACTTATCGGAGGTTTATGTCTTCATCAAGGGAAAATAGCCGAAATGAGGACAGGAGAAGGAAAAACTTTAGTAGCAACATTAGCCGCTTACTTAAACACGCTTTCTAATAAAAGTGTTCATGTTGTTACTGTGAATGATTATCTTGCAAAAAGAGATTCGCTTTGGATGGGTACTATTTATAATTTTTTAGGATTAACAGTTGGTTGCATACAAAACAATGGATCTTTTTTATTATCAAAAAATTCTGAAAATCAACTAGAGCTTATAGATGCCAGTAGGGAAGATGTTTATAAATCGGATATTGTTTATGGTACAAATAATGAGTTTGGTTTTGATTATTTGAGAGATAATATGGCTCAAAAACCAGAAGAAAAAGTTCAACGTGATCTTGATTTTGCAATAGTTGATGAGGTAGATAATATACTTATTGATGAAGCAAGAACTCCTCTAATTATTTCTGGCCCTGCTCCTGATAAAACACAAGATTACAAAAAGTTTTCAAAAATCTCTTCTAAATTGATTATTGAAGAAGATTATCAAGTAGATTCAAAAAGACAATCTGTTGCATTAACTGAATCTGGAATAGATAAAGTTGAAAGAGAATTAAGTATAGATAATCTATATTCTGAAGAAAATCAAATTTTTTCACACCTTTTAGAAAATGCCATCAAAGCTAACAACTTTTATATCAAAAATGATCAATATGTTGTTAGAGATTCAGAGGTTATTATTGTTGATGAATTTACAGGAAGATTAATGGAGGGTAGGAGATATTCAGATGGACTACATCAAGCTATTGAGGCTAAAGAGTCTGTAAGTATCAAAAGAGAATCTGTTACATATGCAACTATCACATTACAAAATTATTTTAGATTATATGGAAAGTTATCAGGAATGACAGGAACAGCTGCAACTGAGGCAGAAGAATTTCAGAAGATATATAAACTAGATGTTCTAGAAATCCCAACTAATAAAAATTCATTAAGAGATGATTTACCGGATCAAATTTACATGACCGAAAATGCAAAATGGAAAGCTGTATCTCAAAAAATAAAAGAACTAAATTCAAATGGTATCCCTGTTCTTGTTGGTACTACTACGATTGAAAAATCTGAATTTTTATCAAGACTTCTGAAATCAGAAGGATTAAAATGCAATGTTTTAAATGCTAAACAACATGAGTCTGAAGCTAAAATTATATCTGAAGCTGGGGCTCCATATTCAATTACTGTGTCAACAAATATGGCTGGAAGAGGGACAGACATTATTTTGGGAGGAAATCCTGAAAATTATGATAATAAATCGGAGTGGCAAAAAAATAATAAAGCAGTTCTCGATAACGGTGGATTATATGTTTTAGGGACAGAAAGACATGAATCAAGGAGAATAGACAATCAGCTTCGTGGTAGAGCAGGAAGACAAGGTGATCCTGGGATAACTCAATTTTTTATTTCTACAGAGGATAGCTTGGTAAAAAGATTTGGTGGAGACAGGATTAAGTCAGCAATGAGTATGTTCAAGTGGGATGAAAATGAAGCAGTTGAAAATAAAATGATATCTAGATCTATAGAATCAGCACAATCAAAAGTTGAAGCTTACCATTTTGAAATAAGAAAAACCTTGGTTGATTACGATGATGTAATGAATACTCAAAGAGATGTGATATATAAATTGAGAACAAAAGCTCTTTTTTCAGAAAGTTTAAGTGAGGAAATTTTTGAATATATAGATCTAGAAATGTCCGATTATTTTAGCTCAAATGAATTAAATAATGATTTTGATGATGTAAATAAAATAGCTTTTTTACGTAATTATTTCCCTGAAGATGCTATTCAAGATCTATCAAAAAATGAATCATTCAATAAAGATTTCTTAATTGAAAAAGCTAGAGAGATTTATAATTTTAGGGTGGATAACCTTTCTGAAGAATTATCTAATAGATTAGATAGTCAAATCTTTATTCACTCAATAGATTCCAAATGGGTTGAACATCTTACTGTAATGGATAATATGAGACAATCTATCGGTTTGGAGGCTATAGGTCAGAGAAATCCATTGATTCAGTACAAAAAAATGGGTTTTGATATGTTTTCTTTACTTATGAAACAAATTCAATCTCAGGTTGCAAGTGATGCAATCCGAGTTAGTAATATTCAGAAAACTAATAATAGAATTTATAAAGAGCAAAAGAGTGATTTTGATGACACAAGAAAAAACATGGAAATTGCTAGTAGTAGTTCAACTAATTCAAACTCTAATCTTTCTCGAAAAGATAGAAGAAGAATGGAAAGAATAAATAAAAAAAATTCTAAAAAGAGAAAATAAGAAAAATTATGTTTGGTAAAGAAGAAGAAAAAATTATCCAAAAATTTTCTAAAATTGACCATAATAACTATAAAGAAAACATTTTATCTATAATTGGAAATTGGAAAATAAATAATAAAAATAGTTATGATTATCTTATTTTGCACGAAGCATTTAATTGGAAAAGATTAGCTGTAAAAATAATAGATTACTTTTGCTTTGATGAATCTTTAAATACAAAATTAATTAATTGGATTTTCAATCCTCATCTTTATGCAACTTTTTCAGAAAATAAATTTAGAGAATTGATTGGATTTGAAAAATATAATGCTCATTTATCGTATTTTTACGGAGTTACTATAGAAAGATGCCTTATTGCTTATTCAGAAGAAGAATTATTAAAAAGACAAATTTCATATGGGAATTTTGTAAGATATACACCTGAAGATGTATACTCACAAATATATAATATTACTTATAATAAACTAATTGATGATTTTTTTTCAGAGTTTAAGATTACTACAAAGAAAATTTCTGAATTAGAATTTGAAAAGTTTACATATTGGTGCTTCAAGAAGAGAGTAGAAAACTCTGAACCATCAAAATTAGCTTCGGATACTAAAAAAGGAACAATGTTTTTATATAAATTTATGGATTCTGAGAATAAAAGATTATATTCGAATAGATCTATAAGAAAAAAAAATATTGATTTTGTGTTCTAAAAATAAACAAAACAGTCTAAACTAGAGGTGTTCAAATTTCTGAAAATTTTAAAATTGTAAATCCTAAAGAAATGGCCAAAAGATTTGATTTTAGAGAAAAAGAATCATTTTGGAGAGAGAGTTGGGATCAAAATAAAATATATTCTAGAATAGAAAATGAGCCAAGGGAAAATTCATTTGTTATAGATTCTCCGCCTCCAACAGTTTCTGGTTCACTTCACGTAGGTCATATTTTTTCTTATACTCATCAGGATATAATAGCTCGTTTCAAGAGAATGAATAATTTTAATGTAATATATCCAATGGGCTGGGATGATAATGGATTACCAACTGAAAGAAGAGTTCAAAATATTTTTGGTGTAAGAATTGATAATAATGTTCCATATATAGAAAACTTAATTGTCGAAAAAGAAAAAAAAATTAAAGGAATTTCAAAAAATGATCCCCTAATCGTCAACAGGAAAAATTTTATTGAAATGTGTGAAATCGTTACCCAAAAAGATGAAGTTGTGTTTAAGGATCTCTTTAGGAAGATGGGTTACTCTATTGATTGGAAAGATGAATACTCTACTATAGATTCTAAATCTAGAAGTATAGCTCAATTGTCTTTTATTGACTTATTTGAAAAAAAATTAATATATCAATCTGATTCACCAACTATGTGGGATATTGATTTTCAAACGGCAGTAGCACAAGCTGAAATTGAAGATAGGGATATTGAAGGAGCTTATCATGACATAAAATTTGGATTAAAAGATTCAGATGAACAAATAATCATATCTACTACTAGGCCAGAACTTTTACCATCTTGTGTTGGTATAACAGCTCATCCAGAAGATAAAAGATATAAGCATTTATTTGGTAAAACAGCTATTTCTCCTGTGTTTTTTTCTCCAATCCCTGTTTTTCCAAGTGATATTGTTGAAATGGAAAAAGGTACTGGTATTTTGATGGTTTGTACTTTTGGAGACCAAACTGACGTTCAATGGTGGAGAGAGAATTCTTTACCACTTAGACAATTATTTAATCTTGATGGAATTATTGCTGATATAAAATTTGAAAATAGCGATAAAAATGTTATTTGGAAGAGTGAAGATCCAGAATTAGCAAATCAAAATATAAAAAAAATAATTGGTAAAGATCTCAAGCAGTCAAAAAATATCATAATTGAATTACTGAGAGATCCGAATAATTCAAATGATAAATCTCCAGCATTAATAAATGAACCCAAAAAAATAACTCATCCCGTTAGATTTTATGAAAAAGGAGATTCACCTATAGAATATATATCTTCTAGGCAATGGTTTGTAAAAATAGTGGATAAGAAAGAAAAATTATTAGATGCAGGAAGGCAAATAAAATGGCATCCTGACTATATGTCTAAAAGATACGAAAATTGGACTGAAAATCTATCAATAGATTGGTGCATAAGTAGGCAGAGATTTTTTGGTGTCCCTATTCCTGTATGGTATAAACTCGATACAAATGGTTCACCGAATTATGAAGATGTACTCATCCCAAGTATAGATGAATTACCTATAGACCCTGAAATAGATTGCCCGAAGGAATATACTGAAAATCAAAGAGGAAAGCCTAATGGTTTTATTGGAGAAAAAGATGTTTTTGACACATGGTTTACATCCTCTCTTACTCCTCAAATAGTAGCTAAGTGGGGTAGAGGTTCAAATGATGAAATGGAATCACTTTTCCCCATGGATATTAGACCTCAAAGCCACGAAATAATTAGAACATGGGCTTTTTATACGATTGTAAAATCAGTTTTACATAATAATACTATCCCATGGAAGAATGTGATTATATCTGGATGGATTTTGGATCCTGATCGAAAAAAAATGAGTAAATCAAAAGGAAATGTTATCACTCCAATAGATACAATCGATCAGTATGGGGCTGACGCAGTAAGATATTGGGCTGCATCAGCAAGATTAGGTACGGATACAACTTATGATGAAAATGTTTTTGTTATAGGTAATAAACTTGTAACTAAATTATTTAATGCCGCAAAATTTGTTTTATCCCATGACTCTTATGCAACTAATAATTTGACTGAATTGGATTCATCATTTATTGGTGAATTATCAAAATTAGTTGATAATGTAACAAATTATTACAACGACTATCAATTTGCACAGGGATTACAAATTACAGAAGAATTTTTTTGGAATACTTTTACGGATAATTATCTTGAGCTTGTTAAGAAGAGAGTATTTAATTCAGAAGGAGATGAAAAAGCTTCAGCTGTAACTTCATTGAGATTAGGATTATCTGTTTTAATTAGACTATTGGCTCCTGTTCTCCCAACTATAACAGATGAAATTTGGTCTTGGTGTTTTGCTGAAGAAACGAATACAAAATCAATACATGATTCTAACTGGCCAGATGAAAACGAATTTATGAAATTTAATAAATCAAAATACAGCAATTCATTAGACGTTGTAATAAAGGCGATAAGATCAGTAAGGCAATCAAAAACTTCTAAAGGTATTGGATTAGGAAAACCTGTAGAAAAAATGACAATTGTTACAAATAAAAATTATCATGCGATTCTAAATCATAGTTTTGATGATTTTTGTAATGCATCTAATTGTTTTGAATTTCAAAAAGAGATAAACAATGAAGATAATATAGCTATTGAAATAATTTCTAATAACGAAGAGTTATAAAGATCTATAGCCTATTCTTCCTTTATATTTATAATTTTTTTTTTAGTTCATCAAAGACTCCTGTTTCATAGTCTCGAACCTTCTTACAACAAATTAGTGTTTCTTCTGCAATCTCAATAGGAACTCTTGTAATTCCATCAGTATCTCCAACTATAAGATCTCCAGGATTGATAATAAGATCTCCGACTTCAACAGAAGTTTGCGTTTCAATTAGATTAAATGGACCATGCCCAGGAACTCTTCCTGTGGCCCAGACAGACATTCCTACATCTGCAATTCCAGGAAGATCTCTGATTGATCCTCCGTTAATGACTCCCACAGCACCTAATACTTTATGTTTAAGTGCCATTCCATCACCCATAACCGCTCCTCTACCTTTATTTTTTTCTATATCAACTATAATTCCTACCACAGGTAGGTCAGACTTATCGATTAAGTCATAGTACTCGTCCCAGTCCAATTTTTCTTTGGGCTCATATAATGGTGTAACTTTACAAGTTACTGCAACTCCTACAACTGTTCCATTTTCTAGATGATATGATTTTAATTCTGGGCTTGAATAATCAATTTGTTCTTTGTCATAACTATCTATAGTCATCATCGCATTCTGAACAGTAGCTGAATCATATTTCTTAAGTCCTTCGATAATTTCTATCAATTCCATTTAATTACTCCATTTCAATATTTAGATCTTCACCAGGGAAAAATTCTAACCATGGTTGAAAATTTTCTACGAATATTTTCCCTTCATCAATTGATGAAAGGCCTTTTATAGCTCTTGAAGGATCATAACCAGTAGTTTTGGCCAAAGCTTCTATGCCTCTTTTTGTATCTCTAACTCCTCCTACCACAAATATATCTTTTTCATCGTTTTCAACAACTAAATCTAATCCTTTTTTTCTTGTTCTCCAATAAAGTCTCAACTTATTCTCCTAATTTATAAATTTTTTTGCTCTATCAAGTATTTTGTGTGCAAGTTCATTTTTACTCATCAAGGGAAATGTTTCTTCACCATCATTATCTACTAATACTGCCTTATTATTGTCTGATCCAAAACCACTTCCTTCTAACGTTATATCATTAGCAACGATTATTTTACAATCTTTAGATGACAATTTTTTTTTGGCATTAATTAAAAGATTTTCAGATTCTGCCGCAAATCCTACTTTAATTATTTTAGAGCTATCTAAACTTTTTAATATATCTGGGTTTTTTTCTAATTGTATTGAGTCTAAATTATCTTTTTTAATTTTTTCTTTTGAAATTTTTTTTACTCTGTAATCTGCTACAGCTGCTGACATAATAATAATTTGAGATCTATCGATTAATTTCTCTATCTCATTTTTCATTTCTACGGCGCTTTTTGTAGGGATTTTATTAATTCCATATGTTTCTTCAAGTGAATCTACTCTTCCGTACACTAAGTTTACGACTGCTCCTCTATCCCTTAAGGCTTTAGCCAATGCTATTCCCATTTTTCCAGAAGATTTGTTTGAAATGTATCTAACGGGATCAATATCTTCTATTGTTCCACCTGCAGTTACTATTGCTTCTACTTGATTATAATCTTTTTTTTTTTGAAAAATATTTATTATTTCATCTAATAATGATTCGGGTTCAGTCATTCTACCAAATTCTTCTATACCTGATGCAAGCCTTCCTTTTTCGGGCCCAGAAATTTTGTAACCTAAATTATTGATTTCATTGATGTGACCTTGAATTTGTTTGGAGCTGTACATATCACCATCCATTGCAGGTGCTATTAATATTGGTGCTTTTGTAGCTAAAATGCTTCCTACAATTGGATCACTAGATATTCCTAAAGCAATCTTCGCTAAAATATTTGCTGTAGCAGGAGCAACTACAATAACATCTGCTTTTTTTGCAATCTCAATATGATCAATTGATAAGGAAGTTTTTGAATCATAATATCCTGTAATAACTTCATTGTGTGTTATCCCAGAGAAAGAAGATTCTCCAACAAAATTTTTTGCAGATTCTGATAACATAACCTGCACATTTGCCCCTTCTTTTACTAGTAATGATGATAAGTAAATTGACTTATATGCAGCAATCGATCCTGTTACACAAAGAATTATGTTTTTATTTTTAATTATTTTCTTGCTCATAAATGTATTTTAACCCCATAAAGGATAAATTTTCATTATATATATATTCTAAATCTAAAATAGGAAGAATTAATTCAGCTCCTCCTCCAGTAATGATTAATGGGCAATCTTTTTGTGAAGAAATTTTTTCAGAATATTTTTTATACACGCCCTTGATAAGTTCTGAGTATCCTAAAATTATTCCAGATTGAATAGATTCAATTGAATTTTTCCCAATAAAATTTTCAGGTATTCTTAATTCAACAGGTCTTAAAAGAGCTGTTGAATTTGCTAAACTATCTGCAGCCATGTTTAAGCCTGGAATAATAGACCCTCCTAGATATTCATTATCTGATGAAACAGCATTAAATACTAAACATGTTCCGATATCTAAAATTACCGTAGGAGCTCCATAAAGTTTAACTGCAGCAATACTATCTACAAGTCTATCTATACCCACATCTTCTGGAGGATTATATGTATTTTGCAAAGGAAGATTGAAGTTATGATTTACTATGATGGGCTTTTTATTATTGATTATTTCTGATGATTTTTCAACAATTTGGGTTTTGTTTGGAACAACTGAACTGATAATTATGTCTAGATTATTTTGATTGATTTCTTCAATCTTCAACAGAGATTTGATAGAGTTTGCTATTTCAAACTCAGACTTATTGTCTTTAGTAGAAATCCTAGCAGTACGAGTTAATTCATCTTCACAAAAAAGCCCAATATCTACGCTTGTGTTACCTATGTCAATAGCAATAATATTCATTCAATAAACTGATTTTTAGATTAATTATAAACTATCAGCCATTGGGAAAATTTTTGAAATAACTAATGCACAAGCCTTTGCAATTTCAATATGTTCTTTTTGAGTTCCATGGCCTGCTCTTAATTGAATGTAGTGTATCCAACTTCTCAAAGTTCCATTCATATATAAACGGCTTTTTGTATTTCCTTCTGGAAGTACGGCCCTAGCTTGCTCTTTCGCTATTCCTTTTTCTATAGCCCACATATATGCCTTTAGTGATTCGTCTATGACTTTTTGCTGGCGCTCATTCCATTCTTTCTGAAGATCTGAGTCATCAACATCAATTGAATTTTGTCTATTCTTATTATCTTGCAATCTTGCTTCTCTAGTAACAAATTCCATGTCTTCAGTTGGGTTTGCATATCTTTGGCTAAATTCTTGAAAACTAAAGCTTCTATGCCTTAGAATTTGTCTTGCAATATCTCTTGTTGTTTCAATTTCTAAACAAACATTTACCATTTCTAATGGTGACCAATGTTGATTATTTATTAGATATTTAATTAATTTTTCGCTTGTTTCAGAGTTAAGTTGGTTTGAGGGATTAGAAACTCTAGCACAGTAGGCAATTAACTCTTGGCAATCCTTTAGACCTAATTTTTCAAATTCATCAGATGCTTTAGAATAACTTACAAGAGTGACTTTGGATGTCATAATAGTAGCCTTGAGGGCTTTTCTAGTAGTTGTCTAAATTCATTCATAAATATCGCACCTTCCGCACCATCACCAACTCTGTGATCCGCAGATAGAGTTGCGTACATTATTTCTCTTATTTCAATTTTGTTGTTAAGTACTTTTGCTTCTTTCTTGACTTCTCCTAAAGCTATAATTCCACTTTGAGGAGGGACGATAATTGCTGTAAATGCATGTGTCCCAAACATTCCTAAGTTTGATGTAGAGAAAGTACCTTTAGTAAGTTCTTCATTACTTAATGGATTGCCCTTACCTCTGGCTCTACTACCAAGATCCTTAGCTTGTTTTGAAAGCGAAACTAAATCTAAGTTTTGAGAATCCATTATAGATGGAACAATTAATCCTTGTTCTAGTGCAATTGCTATCCCAAGATTGATTTGAGGATGCATTATTAATTTGTCTCCATCAAATGAAGAATTCCATTTAGGGTTATTTATTAAAGAATTTATTGTAGCTTTTAACACTAGATCGTTTACAGAAATTTTCATTCCATCTTTTTCTAGGTCTTCATTTAGGTCTGATCTCATTTTCATAGCTTCTGTCATATCTACTTCAACAGTAACTTGAAAATGTGGGATCTCTGTTTTTGACTTTACTGTTACTCTTGCAATAGCCTGTCTCATGCTATTCAATTCGATATCAGAACCTTCCAAAGTAACATTTTTAGTCTTACTTAATTGTGAAGATGAAACAAGGCTTGGTCCTGGAACATGATTATTTACATCATCTTTTGTTATTCTTCCTCCTGGTCCGGTTCCGATGATGTCGAATAAAGGGATATTTTTCTCTTTAGCTAACCTTTTTGCCATTGGAGAAGCTTTGATTTTTACAGAGTCTGAATCTACAGAAATCTCTGCTTTATCTTTACTAATCTCATTTATTTCAGATTTTTTTGCAGTTTCTTTAGTTGGATTTTCAACTGAATCATTTTTTATTTCTTTGACAGATTCTTCATTAGATACTGTTTGATCATCATCAGGGATTTCTTCATCCATATCTCCTACATAACCAATTATTTTACCTACTTGAACTTTTGATCCTTCTTCTGCTGTGATTTTTCTTAGGAAACCTTCATTGTAAGACTCCATCTCTACTACAGTTTTATCGGTTTCTATCTCTGCTAATTTATCACCTTTTAAGACTTTATCTCCCTCTTGTTTCAACCACTTTACTATAGTACCTTCAGTCATATCTGCTCCCATTGAAGGCATTGTAATTTCTTTTGCCAAAGTTCTCTCCTCTAAGGTTAAATTAATGTTTTTAGTATTTTTTCTGAAATTTTTTCAGATGAAGGATAAGCTTCTGCTTCCAAGTTTTTGTTATAAGGCCATGGGACATCATCTGCCCCTATTCTAACAATAGGGCCATCTAACCAATCATTAAATGATTCTTGGACATTTGCAACAACCTCAGCCATTATTCCACCATTTTTTCTTGCTGTATCTACCGCTACTAATCTATTAGTTTTTTTAACAGATTCTCCTATAGTATCGTAGTCAATCGGGCTTAGAGATCTGAGGTCTATAATTTCACAACTAATATTTTCTTTAGCTAATATTTCTGATGTCTCATGCAATATTTTCATTCCTGCGCCGTATGAAACTAAGGAAATATCATTTCCTTCTTGAGAAATTGATGCTGACCCTAGAGGAATTTCATAATATTCATCAGGCACATCTCCTTTTAGTCCATAAAGTAATGCTGGCTCTGCAAAAATAACAGGATTATTATTTTTTATTGAAGTCCTCAATAGACCTAAGGCATCTTTTGGGTTTGAAGGACAAACACAAAAAATTCCAGGAACTTCTGCAAGCCATGTTTCAAAACTTTGTGAATGTGTCGCTGCAAGCTGAACGCCTGCTCCAGTAGGTGCTCTTATCACCATTGGTACGTCTATTTGACCTCCAGACATATATCTAATATTAGCTGCCATATTTACAATTTGATCAAACCCCACTAGAGAGAAACTTATTGACATCAACTCGATTACAGGCCTTAAACCTGCTGCGGCTGCTCCTATCCCCGTACCAATAAATGTCGCCTCTGATATAGGGGTATCCTTAATTCTTTCAGGCCCAAATTTAGATAAAAAACCATCAGTTACAGCATATGCTCCACCGTATGCTCCTATATCTTCTCCCATTATTAAAACGTTGGGATCTGTGTCTAGAGCTTCCTCTAAACCTTTTTTGATTGCCTCTCTCATTAATAATTGGGTCATTTTTTATTTATTTCTTGTATATGTCATCATCTAGCTCAGACTTGCTAGGTTCTTCACTTGTTTCTGCAAATTCTACTGATTTCTCAACAGTTTTATTGACTTCAGATTTTATTTTTTCCAAATCTTTATCTGTTGCAATCCCTGCTGACTTGATCCATTCAGGAAATTTCACTAATGGATCTTGTTTTTCCCATTCAGTTATTTCATCACTTTTTCTATATTTTTGACCATCTGCTAAAGAGTGTCCTACAAATCTAAATGTTTTACACTCTAAATAAAAAGGTCCGCCTGTTTGGCGAACCTTTTTAACTGCTATTTCTGTTGCTTCTTTAACCGCTAGGACATCCATTCCATTTACTTGTGCTGCAGGTATATCATAAGTATCCGCACCAGTATAAAAATCTTCTCCACCTGCTCTAACTCTATCTATTGCAGATCCCATCCCATATTTGTTGTTTTCCAAAATAAATAATATAGGGAGATTCCAAACTGATGCTAAATTTAATGTTTCATGATATGTGCCTTGGTTTGTAGAGCCATCTCCAAAGTAACAAACTACTAATCCTCCAGTTTTTTTATATTGGCATGCTAAAGCTAGGCCAGTGGCTACTGGAAACTGACCGCCAACAATTGCATGACCTCCCATAAATTTTTTAGCTGAATCAAAAAGATGCATTGAGCCACCTTTACCTTTTGAAAGTCCTGTTTTTTTACCAAATAATTCAGCCATAGATCTGTTTACGTCTAGTCCTCTAGCAATTGCATGTCCGTGATCTCGGTAATGAGTGATAATATAATCTTCTTCTTCTAAGCATGAAATAGAGCCTACTGCGGTTGCTTCTTGACCAATATATAGATGTAGAAAGCCTCTTATATTACCTTTTGTATAGTTTTCACCACAAGCTAGTTCAAACTGCCTTATAAGATACATTTGCCTGAATAGTTCAAGCATTTGATTTTTTTCTTTATCAGTTTTTTTTACTCTTTTATTCTTTTCTTCTTTTAGTGTTGCCATAGGAGAATTTTAAATTAACTTTGCGTTTACATCTAGCTTTTATAATATAATTTACAGTCTTTTATTGATGTTTAGGTGAAATGCTTTAGTTACATTTTCTAATAACATAGCTATTGTCATAGGTCCAACGCCACCTGGAACAGGAGTTATTTTTGATGCAATTTCTTTGATTTCATGAAAATCTGAATCTCCAATTAATCTAAATCCATTTTTTTTTGAATTATCTTCTATTCTATTGACACCAACATCAATTACTACTGAATTTTTTCTTACCATATCTTTAGTAAGTGTATGAGGAAACCCTGTAGCTACAATTATAATATCTGCATCTAAGGTATTTGATTTGATATCTTTAGATTTACTATGACATATGGTTACAGTTGAATTACCTTGGTCTGATTTAGAAGAAAGCAGTAAGGCTAGTGGTATACCAACAAGTTTGCTTCTACCTATAATAACAATTTTAAGACCTTCAGTTTTTATACCTATCTCATTTATCATCCTTTGAACTCCTAGAGGTGTAGCTGGAACAAATCTTGGATCTCCCGATGCTAATAAGCCTAAGTTTTCGTTATTTAGTCCGTCAACATCTTTATAAGGTGATATTTTTTGAATTATTTTTTCTTCATCTAAATTTTTTGGTAATGGTAACTGAACTATCATTCCATCTACTTGATCATCCTGATTTAATTTTTCTATGTATGTTATTAAATCCTCTTCTGAAACTGTTTCTTCAAGCCTTTCTACATGACAATTTATACCAACTAATTTGCATGCTTTTTCCTTTGCTTTAACGTATGATAATGAAGCAGGATTAGATCCTACAAGAACTACAACTAGATGAGGTGATCTTGAAAAATTATTTTTGATTTCATCAATTTCTAATTTTAAATTATTTTTTATGCTTGTGCTTATTTCTTTACCATCAATCAGATTAGAAGACATATTTCTCTTTCTTTTATTTATAAATAAATAACCATATACTAGATAATATATTCAAATATAAAAAAATGTTACTAACTGGAATTGATATTATAGAAATTCATAGAATCAAAGATGTTTGCATAAAATATCCTGAAAGATTTATGAAAAAAGTTTTTACTGATCAAGAAATTTCATATTGTAGAGGTAGATACCCTCAAATTGCAGCAAGATTTGCTTCTAAAGAAGCTGTTATGAAAGCTTTGGGTACTGGTATTAGAGGAGTTCCTTGGAAATCAATAGAAGTTTACAGACAAAGAGGTAAGGCTCCTGAAATATTACTTCATGGAAATGCTAAAAATAAAGCTGAAGAGTTAGGTATTAAACGAATAGCTTTATCAATAAGTCATTCAAGAAATTATGCAGTAGCAACTGTAGTGGCAGAGTAAAAAATCAAGGATTTCTTTTTTTGATTTCTAAAAAATACATTAATAATAGAACTGAAACCAAGGTTGCTAAAGAAAAAATAAATGCACCCTGCATAATCTCTATAAAAACTTCTAATCCAGCATCATTTATTTCATTATTAATTGTATTTTGAATCTTAGGGTCAGTTGAAAAAATTTGAATTCCCGTCACAAGTTCTGAAAATCTAGCTGTTCCCAGTGTCGTCATTAGAGAAAGTCCAAATATCATACCGATCATCCTTGATACTGAAATTAAAGAAGATGTAATTCCTCTAATATCTTCTTTAATATTATGAAATCCAGCATTGTGAATAGGGACAATAAAAAGACCAAATCCAGTACCAATTATAAAAAATATAAAATTTATTTGATTAGTGGGAATATCCAAATTGTTAATGTATAAAAATATACCAGTGGAAATAAATATAGACCCAATTATCATTGTTAGTGATGTATTTATTTTTGATATTAATATTCCTAATATTGACCCTATTCCTATAAATGCTGTTAATTTAAGTAATGACAATCCAACCTCAATACTTTCTAACTGATATATTGTTGAACCAGAAAGAGGAATTATTACCATAACAATTATTAAGCTGCATCCTAAAAAGAAATGTGTAATTGATGTCAATAAAAATGTTTTAGAAAGAATAAGTTCTTGTGGAATTAAATCTTGTTTATAAAATTTCAATTTTATGATGGCTAGTAAAATTAAAAAGAACAATATAAGGCCAATAATTATTCTGAAAAAACCCAGTGAATTAAATTCAGAAATGAGTATTGTCAATAAAATTAAAGCTATAGAAATAATTAATGTGTCAAATAATTTAATCTTAACCGAACTCCTGGATGATTTTGGCAAACTTAAAATTAGTAATATGACAAAAAATGCTAATGGTAAATTTATATAAAAAGCGGCTGGCCAATCCCAAATATTTAGTATTAAAGTTCCCCACAAAGGGCCAATAACTCCACCTGCTTCAGCGGAAGCACCTATAAGACCAAATCCATAAACCCAATACTTTTTTTCTAATATAATAGATATACTAGCAATAGCTATAGGAATTATTGCTCCACCTCCCATTGACTGGATAAATCTAAAAAATATTAACCAGGATAATTTAGAGGGGAAAAAACTATTATTTGGAATATTTGTTGTAAATCCAACCAAGAATGAACCAAATGAGAAAACTAATAATGCAACGATTAAGGTATTTCTAAATCCATATTTATCACAAACTTTTCCAGCGATAGGCATAACAATGGTAAATCCCAACAAGTAGGAGGTTATTGTCCATGAAATTTTATTTAGTTCTCCTACGGATATACTAAGATCAATAACCATACTTGGTAGTAAAGTAACAATAACTGTTTGGTCATCTGCAGCAATAAAAACTGCAAAACATAGTATGAAAATAAAATAAATTCTTTTTTTTATGCTTAGGGCTTTTCCCATAATATTGCTTGATTCCAATTCTCAAACTTTATCTTGCGTATTGTATTACTACTATCTTGTGGTTGAACTTTTCCATAAATATTAATTCTTTCAACTATTCCATCATCAGTGATAAATAATTCTACATTTACCTTATTTTGAGGAATAATTATGTCTCCTACAAGAGATTTTAGATTTTCAGAATTAATTTTTGCTTCTACTTGATATAAATTTTTATCAACGTTCATAATTGATTCATCTTCTATTTCTGAAAAAATTTCACTCAGAATATTTATCGGTTTAATATTTTTAAATGGATTGTCTTCTTCGGGAGTTTTAATCCAATTGAAATTTATAGGATTAGTAATCCAATAATTATTTTCCATTGTTAGATATGAAAGTTTAATGAGAAAGTTGTTGGAAATTATTTCTGCTTTTATAAGAAGTTTGTCAGGTTTTTCAATATTCCCTTCAGCATAAGAAATCTTATAATCTCCAGGCAGTGAAGTAAATCCATTCTCATGACTTAATATAAATCTAAATGATTCAGAATCATTTATTCTCAAATTAGCTAAATTAAACAAATCTTCAACTAATAAACTTTCTTTTTCATTATTTTCATTTGAACATGAAAAAAAAATTAATAAAAAAGTAAGATATAAGAAAATTTTATAAATTTTTAATTTATTAAGTTTCATAATCATATTTTATAAGAAGAGATTAAAGTTTCTAAAAGATTACTTATATAGTATATTTAAAATTGAGTTTTGTAGGGGAGCTTAAATCGCTGAGAGGGTTTATATCAAACCGACCCATTAAACCTGAACTAGATAATTCTAGCGGAGGGAAAAAATTAATAGTATAGTCTTAGAAAATTTATCTTTCGGATTCCAAAATCAATCATTGATTATTGATAATCTTTCATATGTTTTTCCTTCCAACAAAACCGTATCTATTATAGGTCATAGTGGTTGTGGAAAGAGTACTTTGTTACAAATTATTTCAGGTATTATTGAACCTGATAATGGCACAGTAAGAATTGAAAATCATACTGATAGATTAGGAGAGATTGCATACATGCAACAGAAAGATCTTTTATTATCCTGGCTAACTGTTAATGATAATCTTCTACTTCCACTAAAAATAAAAAATAAATTAAATAAAAAATCTCACAAGGAAATGATTGAAAAGGCTAAAATTTTGGGTATTTATGATTATCTTGAATTTTATCCAAAAGAGCTTTCTGGAGGTTTGAAACAAAGAGTTGCTTTTCTCAGAACTATACTCCAAGATTCGGACTTTATTTTATTGGATGAACCTTTTGCTTCACTTGATGCAATAAAAAGGATTGAAATTTATAATTGGATTGAAAGTTTAAAAGATTATATTAACAAGTCAATTATTTTAGTTACTCATGATATTGAAGAGGCTTTATTTCTTTCTGATCAAATCATAGTAATGGATTCTGGAAAGGATAACTTTAAATTTAATATCGACATAAATACTCCACATCCTAGAAAAACTGATTTTATAGTAGAAGATAAATTTATCGAACAGAAGAAATTATTAATAAGAAAATTAAATGAGGTGAAATCTCTTGATAGATAGATTAAAATTTTTTTTATCAGTTTATTCTCTTCCATTGATTGCTTTTGTAATAGTAGTCTTTATTTGGCAAATTCTTAGCAATTTAGGAGTTTTCCAAACATGGTTATTGCCTCCTCCGACTATGATAATCAAAGAGCTATATTATTCAAAGTCTTTTTTATTAGAACATACATTTACGACAGCTACTGAAATTTTGTTGGGATTATGTTTGGCAATAATATTTGGAACTATTATAGGCTTTTTGATGTCTAGTTATAAGTTTTTTGAAAGATCAATTTTACCTTATGTAATAGCTTCTCAAGTTATTCCCATTTTTGCTTTAGCGCCTTTATTAATAGTTTGGTTTGGAGCTGGCCTGATTTCTAAAATTATAGTTGTTTTTTTGATTTCTTTTTTCCCAATTGTCATTGGAGTTTTTGATGGACTGAGTAAACGCTCAAATGATATGGAAAACATGCTGAAAACAATGGGCGCAAATAATTTTCAAATATTTAATATACTAAAAATAAATTTAGCATTACCTAGTTTTTTTTCTGGTTTAAAAGTGGCTAGTGTTAGTTCTGTAATTGGAGCCGTTGTTGCTGAATGGATTGGATCAAAATCTGGCTTAGGTTGGATTATGAAAGTTTCTGGCCCTTTGTTCCAAACAGAAAGAGTTTTTGCTTCAATAGTAATTCTTTCGATTTTTGCTTCTATTTTATTTTTGGTTGTTAAGTTTTTAGAAAACAAGTTAGTGAAAGGTTAAAAAAATGAAAAATTTTCTAATTGTATTATTTGCAATAATAATTATTGGATGTAGTACTGAAAATCAAAATGACGTAAGTTTGGCTTTGGATTGGTATCCAAATTCAAATCATTCAGGGATCTATTCTGCAATAGATCAAGGCTTTTTTGAAAGTCAAGATATAAATTTAGATGTTTATACCCCATCAGATCCAACAGCAATTATATCCGCTGTAGCATCTGGAAGAGATGATTTTGGACTTTCTTACCATCCAGATATACTTCAAGCTCAATCCGCAGGCCTTGAAATAGTATCTGTTCTAAGTATTTCTCAGCACCCTTTAAATTCAATTATGACATTGACCGAATCTAATATAAAATCCCCTGAAGATTTATATGGTAAAGTTATTGGCTATCCAGGAATACCATCAAATAAAGCTATGCTGGAGACAGTACTTGCCAATCAAGGTCTTGGTATAAATGATGTTGAAACTATAGATGTTGGATTTGAATTAGTTAAGGCTCTTGTTTCCGGGTCAGTAGATGCAATAATTGGTGCCTATTGGACTCATGAATCTATCGTGATGGAACTTCAAGGATATGATGTAAATATTATGAAGCTAGAAGAGTGGGGCGTTCCTGATTATTATGAACTTATTTTAATTACTAATAAGGATTTTCTTGAAGAAAATTTAGAAGTTGTAGAAAAGGTTGTTAATTCTTTCAAAAAAGGATATGAATATGCAATTGAAAACCCTGAAAAATCTATCGATAGTTTAGTTAAAATTGCAGGCCCAGAAATAGTTGAAGAAGAAGTGGAAAGAGCCGGAATAAAGTTACTGATACCTGTTTGGCAATCTAACAATAAACCTTTTGGTTTTCAAGAAAAATCAAAATGGATTGAAACTTATGATTGGATGTATAAAAATGATTTTCTTGAAAAAGAGCTAAACATAGATGACTTGTTCGTAAAAGATTTTTCTAACTAGATGGAAATAGGAGTAAACCTTCTAGTTCTGTTTGAGCTGCTAGAAGGTGACCTTCAATACTAGTTACATAAATCTTATTTCCAACAATAGTGCAGTTTGTTGGTCTTTCACATGGAGTTTCATGCCTTTCGATTATTTTACCGTTTTTGTCAAAAATAGTTATGTTACCCTTTGGCCCAGATATTTCCCAACCTGTTGCGGCAACAATATAAATTTCTTTCGATATAGGATCTTTAGCTAGAGTCATTCCATCAATTCCTCTGTGTGGTCCAAAATCATGCAAGATTTTCATTTCAGATAAACTACCATCTTCTTTAACTTTGTATGATCTCAATTCTCTTTCATTATCTGCTCTATAATCAGATTGAGCTACATATAATATTGTTTCATCTTCGTTAAATAAAAGACCATTTGGCATAGTTGTATCGAAAGTTCTTCTAATAGATTTATATTTTCCATTGTCTTGTTTTTCTGCTGATATGATAGCTGAAAAATTTATACCTAGTTTTGGATTTATATCTCCAACTCTGTCGGAAAAATATATATGCCCTTTTTTATTTATAGCTAGGTCATTTGGACTATTAATTGAAATGCCATCAAGATTATCTACTATTGTTTCTTTTGTACCATCTGAGTTATATTTAGCAATCCTTCGTCTACCACCTTCACATGCAAAAAGTTCACCATCAGAGTTGAAGTTTAATCCATTCGCTTCACCAGTGTCATTGAATTCTTCTTGAGTGATGTTGGTTGAGGGATTGTAAGAAAGGACTCTATTATTTGCTATGTTAGAGAATAATAGTTTTTTCCCATCCCAACAGGGCCCCTCAGTTATTGTACTTAAATTAGGTATTATATTATTGAATTTCCAAGACAAAATAAACTCCTCTGTTAGAATGTTATTTAATATTACTTATAACTCATTTTTATAAAAAAAACATGAAACCTGATGGAAAAATTTTACCAATTTGTATGACTATAGCTGGTTCTGATTCAGGAGGAGGCGCAGGGATTCAAGCTGATCTAAAAACTTTTGCTTCATTAAGTTGTTATGGAGTGTCTGTAGTAACATCAGTTACAGCTCAAAATACAAAAGGTGTTGATGATATTCATATAATTCCTGAAGATATTGTTCATTCTCAAATTGAATCAATTAAGAAAGATATTGGCTTTAACTGTGTTAAAACAGGTATGATTCCAGAAACAAAAATGGTTGAAACTATAGTTTCTTCAATCTCTTCAGAAAAAATCAAGATAGTTGTAGATCCCGTTATTGTTGCTACATCAGGAGATAAACTCGTTTCAGACGAAGCTATTGATGCAATAAAAAAATTATTATTTCCAATTGCTGAAACAGTAACCCCTAATTTGACAGAAGCAGAAGTAATTACAGGCAAAAAAATATTTTCAAAAGATGATTTAAGTGATGCATGTAAAAGAATTATAGATTTAGGTGCTAATTCTGTTGTTATTAAGGGAGGGCACTTCGATAAATCTGATGTTTCTGAGGATATCTTATACGATGGTGAAGATTATTATTTTTTCAGTTCAAAAAGAATTAATACAACCTCTACTCATGGAACTGGATGCACTTTCTCTTCAGCTATAACTTCTTATTTAGCAAACGGCTTAGATCTAGTCAATTCAGTAGATAAAGCTAAAAAGTATGTGACTTCTGCAATTGATAAAGCTTATAAGATCGGTAATGGAAATGGACCTTTGAATCATTTTTTCTAGCCTGTCAAAATTACATTACGCTGTAACCGCCATCAACAGGAATGGAAACTCCATTAACAAAATCTGAAAATTCGCTGGAAAGAAAAATTGCAGTCCCTGCCATATCTTTAGGTTGCCCCCATCTTTCAGCTGGAGTTCTTCCTACAATTGTTGCATATCTTTTAGGATTTACTTTTTTAAATTCATTTGTCATATCAGTAACAATCCATCCAGGAAGAATAGCATTGATTTGAATATTGTACTTAGCCCATGCAATCGCACAGCTCTTTGTATACTGAACAACTCCACCTTTACTTGCAGCATATGCAGCAGAATTAGCATTACCAAAAATTGACATCATAGATCCTATGTTTATTATTTTTCCTGATTTATTTTTTTTCAGATGTGGAAAAATCGCAGAGGTCATATGGTGAATTGAATTTAGATTAGTATCTATTACGTCATTCCAATCACCTCTAGATAAAAGATGAGGTTCATCGCTTCTTCTACTTATACCTGCATTATTAACTAGGATATCTATATTGCCATATTTTTCTAATGTAAAATCTACAAGCTTATTTATTGATTCTTGATTATTAACATCAAGCTCAAAAGATTCACTATCTTTGCTGATTTTTTTTATTTTTTCAATTGCGACTTTATTTTTTTCTTTATTTCTTGATGCTACGATAACTTTTGCACCCTCATTAGCAAATCCTTCAGCAATACCTAATCCTATTCCACCATTGCCACCAGTAACGATTGCTATTTTACCTTCAAGTAAATTATTCATAAAGTTTCTCCATTCTTTTGATTAAATTTATCATAATTTTAAATTGATTTTTTTTTCAACAATTTTTTCCTCTTCAGATCCATCATATTTATATATAATTCTGATCAATAATTTTCCTGTCTTTCTTATAACTTTAAATTTTTCAGTTTCAGAAAGATTATTTGTATTTTCGTTATTATTGAACAAAACTAAATTTTTATCTGAAACTTCAATATTATTTTGCTCTAGCTTCCCTGAAATATATTGATGTAAATCATGTTCAGTTAATTTCCAGTTTATATTTTCTGTAACAAAGTCTACAGCATCGTCTAAAATATTTTCAATTTCATTTAAGTTATTCATGATTTTCTAATGAATATAATAGTGCTTTTTGGTATATTTCTTTTGTATTCAAATCTAGGTGTGTCCAATTGTTTTTCATGATAACAGTATTAACTAAATCATTATTTTGTCTAAAAATATCTTTCAGTCCGTTTTTATATTCATTTATTTGTAATATTTGATTATAAATTTTTTCATTTAAAATAATTGGATGCCCTCTTTTCTGTTCAAATATAGGCGCTGTAATTATTGCTTTTTTTTCAAAATGATTAGTCACAATCTTTTTTAAGAACCAAGCAGGTCTTGGTTGATCAACACTTATTAAAATAACATTTTCTGCTTCTTTTATAATGCTGTGAATGCCTTCTAATATCGACGTTGATTTCCCTTCTTTATAATTTAAATTATTAATTATTCTTACAGATTTTTTACTAATATAGGGCAATATTTTTTCTTTGTCGTGACCTAGGACTACGCTTACTTTATCGATGCCTAAATCATGGAAGGTTTCGATTTGATAATCAATTAGTTTTTTCCCATGCCAATCAAGTAATGCCTTTGGAGATCCCATTCTTGAAGATAATCCAGCAGATAAAATAAGAGCATGAATTTTATTTTTCATTCTTAATTTTTTATTTCAGAAGACTTAGAAATTTTTGTTCTAATTTTATCTATATATTTAGAGTCAAGCATCATTGAATTTCCATCTCCTCCAAGCCTAAATGCTAAAATTTCTGAAATGATAGAAATAGCAATTTCTTCAGGGGTTCTAGCTCCAATGTTAATACCAACAGGAGCCTTTAATTTTTTAAATGTTTGATCGTCTATTCCCTCTGATAGTAATTTTTCTATAATCAAAATTGTTTTTCTTTTGGATCCTAATAGTCCGACATAAGATGCATTAGTACCTAAAGCAGCTTTAGTTGCAGTATCGTCTTGTCTATGTCCTCTTGTTGCTATTATGATAAAAGTGTTTGCATTAATATCAAATTTATCAAAACCTTCTCCATAGCTTGCAACTTTGACATCATCTGCTTCAGGAAATCTTTCTTTATTGGCAAATTCATCTCTATCGTCAAAAATATTGAGTTCAAATCCAAGAGGTTTAGCTAAGTTTGCAATAGCTTTAGAAACATGCCCTCCACCTGCTATAAGGAGCTTAGGTGGTGTTGTAAATGCTTCTAAATAAAATAATCTTTCATCAACTATTAGGGTTTTATTTTTACCTAATGCTAAAAGCTCTCTTGATTCTTTTACTAATTTTTCGTCAGTTTCCTCAGAAATTAGAATGCCTGATTTTGATCCATCTTCTCTAATAAGTATTTTTCTACTTATTTCTTCTTTATTTTTAGATTCTAATACTTGTACTAACGCAACTGGTTTGTCGCCATTATATGCCTTTTGGATTTCATCAAGAAAAAATTCAAATTCTAGTTTATTTTCAATAGGATCAATCATAAAATGCATTGTTCCTCCACAAACTAATCCATCTTTAGCAGCCAAATCTTCGTTTAATTCATATGGTCTAACTTCTGCCGACTCTTCTCTTTTAATTTTTTCACTTGAAGCAAACCAAATATCTCCTTCAACACATCCACCTCCGAGGGTTCCAACGCCTGATCCATCTTCTCTAACGAGTAATTTTGCTCCTGGCTTTTGAGGTGTTGATCCTTGGGTTCTGGTAACTGTAGAAATAACAAAATTTCTTTTGTTTTTTATTTCATTTATAGCTGCGTCAAAAACATCTTTCATTTTAAATCTCCATAAAGTTACTTTAATTATATAATCAGAAGTCGTTAAACTCTATATGGTTCTAGGTCTTTCCATTTTGGATTCAGTCCAAATCCGGGAATGTCAGGAGCGTACACGTAACCATCTTTTAATAACAGTTCATTTTCCCAAATTTTCCCATGCATTGGATTTACTGTATCTCTGTAATATTCAAGAATTAATCCATTTGGTATTGCTGATACCAAATGAATATGTACCTCTTGAGCTCCATGAGGAGCTATATCTAGGTCATTGCTTTGAGCTAATGCGCAAACTTTCATAAACTCTGTTACCCCTCCTAATATGAGGCAATCTGGTTGTAAAATATCAACAGCTCTATGATTTATCATGTCTCTAAAACCGTATCTCGTATATTCATTTTCTCCTGCGGCAATTGGTATTGATGTTGATCTAGTAATTTCTGCTTGACCTATGTAATCATCAGGCTCTACTGGCTCTTCAAACCAAAATAAATCATACTTTTCAGCTTTTCGAGCAAATTCTATTGCTTGGTAATGTCTATATGCGTTATTCGCATCAACCATTAATTTCACATCACTACCGATGACATCTCTACATACTTTTACTCTCTCTATATCTTCATTTATAGATAAGGCTCCAACTTTTATTTTTACGGATTTAGCCCCCATTTTTACATTTTCTTCCATTTCCTTGGCTAATTCTTTTAATCCCTTGCCTTTTTCGTAATATCCTCCTGCGATGTATGTATCAACCTTATTTGTAAATCCACCTAATAATTTATAGACAGGTAAATTTGCAACTTTACCTTTTATATCCCATAAAGCAATATCTATACCTGAAATAACCCTAGTTGTAATTCCTCTTCTTCCAACTAATTTTGGTCTCCACATTTCATGCCAAATTCTTTCATTATCTAGAGGGTTTAATCCAATAATTCCTTTCTTGAAATGATCCACAAGTTCTCTAGCAACTGATGGAGACACGTCAATCCCTGCTGATATGCCAATACCTGTAATATTTGGATCGTCCGTTTCTATCTCTACTATATTTAATACATTGTGCGTATATGTGTATAGGCCATTTGTGATTGGAGTTGACCTTTCCCATCTATATATTTTTAAATTTACATCGGTTATTTTCATTTTTTTCACCCCAAGATATTATAATTATGAAATAATTGTTTTAGAAAGTTTAAACCTTTTCTTCTTGAAGGTAAACTTATATTATTATTTTCAATAGAGAAAGAGAGTAATTAAACTTTAGGGTCCGTAGCTCAGTGGTCAGAGCAGTCGGCTCATAACCGATTGGTCGCAGGTTCAAATCCTGCCGGACCCACCATATTATATATAGGGGGAATTATGAAAGCGGCACAAATAACTGGATATAGAAAAGTTGAGATAACGGATATCCCAGACTTAGGAAAATTAGAAGAAGGGCATGTTAGATTTAAGACAGAATGTATTTCAATATGTGGTTCAGATATTCATAGTGCATTTGACAAAGTGATCCCTGAAGAAGAATATCCTCTACCACCAGGTATGCCTACTCACGAGGTTGCATCTGTAGTAGTAGAGTCAAACGATGATCGTTATCCGGTAGGTTCAAGAGCTATTGTTATTCCTAATTATAGGAGAGCGGATGGAACACTCGGAACGGGAGGTGCTGTTGAGTATATTGATCAAACGCACGAAAAAATTATCAAATTGCCAGATTGGGGAGATCTTGAGGACTGGTTAATGCTTCAACATTCAGGTACTGTTTTATACTCGGCTAAGCATTGGGGTAATATTTTTGGTAAGAAAATTGCTATCCTTGGTCAAGGTGGTATTGGTCTTTCATTTACTATGTTTGCTTCCAAGCAAGGGGCTGCAGAAGTTGTTGGAATAGACAAGCATGACTATAGATTAGAAAAAAGCATATCACTAGGTGCAACTAAATCAATGAAATTCACCACACTAGAAGATTTGAATAGACAAACAGAAGAGATAACTAATGGTGAATTATTTGATGTAGTTGTTGATGCCTCAGGTAACAAAGATGGTTTTAACATATGCTTAAACTTATTGAAACCTCAAGGTAAATTTATCACTTTTAGTATTGTTACTGAAGATATGGTTGAATTTGAACATAGTTTGATGTTAAGAAAAAACTTGGATATTCACGCTACTCAAATAGCCACAACCCCTCAACCGATTGATGAAATAAGGGAATTAGTTGCGTTGGCAGAAAGAGGATGGTGGGATCCAAAATCATTAAAAACTCATGTATCAGATCTGTCTGAATTACAAAAATGCTACGAAGATTATACTGATCAAAAAAATAATGTTATAAAAAACGTTCTTAGATTTAATCCTTAAAAAGATCCAAATCTTTCAGTATAAATATCAAAATTTTTGCCAATATTTGATATTATTTCAAGTGCATTTTCTACAAAAAAATCAGATCCACATACGTAAAATTCGTACTGTTTATTCAAATCTAAATTATTAAAAGTTTTTGAATTGATTCTACTGTCTCCCCCTGTCCAATTTGGAGGCTTACTTCTAGTTATGTTAGGAAAGTAGAATGAATTTAGATGTCTTTTATTTTCTTCATAAATCACAAGCCCAGAAAAATTTTTAGACCAATGATACATATAAAATCTTTTATTTTTATTTGCTAAATATTTAGACATTGATATAAATGGAGCAATACCTGATCCTGATGCTACAAATATAGGGATTTTCTTGTTTTGTAATATGAATCTTTTACCGATCGGATTTGATACTTGAAAATTATCTCCCTCTCTAGAGATATCATATAAAAAATTTGAGACTTCTCCGTTATTAACTCTTTCTATCAAAAAAGTTACAGATTTTTTGTCTGGGGAACTAGCTATTGAGTATGGTCTAATTGCTTGATAACCATTTTCAGCAGTTAGGCAAATTTCAGAATACTGGCCTGGAACATGTTTATTCCAATTTTCAACTTCGAAATTAATTAGACAAAGATCAGAATTAATAATTTTTTTCTTAGTTATAATTGCATTATTAAAATGTTGGAGACCTGTCATTATCCAGAATATCTTTGCTCTTTCCAAGGATCTCCGTACATGTGATATCCATAATTTTCCCAAAAACCTGGTGTGTCTTCATCTAAAAATGTTATCTTGTCAATCCATTTTGCAGATTTCCAAAAGTACAGATGTGGAACTATTAATCTAACTGGTCCTCCATGTTCAGGTGAAATAGGTTCATCCTCGTAAGAATAAGATATTATCGTGTTTTCCAATACTAAATCTTTCAAGGGAACATTAGTTGTATATCCAGTTGATGCTCCTATCATAGTCCATTCAGTAGGAGGTTTGAAGTCTAATTCCTCAAACAAAGTACTTACTTTTACTCCCGTCCAATTCATATCGAATTTTGTCCATCTTGTAACACAATGAATATCTCTATTTATTGAAGTGGATGGTAAATTTTTAAAGACATCCCAACTTATTTTGGCAAGAGTTTCATTATTATAAATAATTGAAAGATCCCAATCTTTTATGTCTAATTTGGGTGTTGGCTCTGCAGATAATACTGGAAATCTATTTTCTAAATATTGTCCTGGTGGAACCCTTTCATTTTTTTCATTTTTTCCAAAAAAACCTCTAGTTACCAATTTGTAAAACTCCCATCTGATCTTGATAATCTTGGTGAAAATGCAGTTGGATCAATTCTCATTGTTTCTGCAACATCTAAATTTATATCAACTCCTAGGCCTGGTGTATCAGGGCACCAAGAAAATCCATCTTCCCATTCTATTTGTTTAGGAAATAGTTTATTTGCATAGGTCCCTGGCGCTTTTGGCATTTCTTGGACTCCTACATTGCTTGAAGCCATACACAATGATATACAAGCCGCAGCTGAAACCGGCCCCAAGGGATTATGAGGAACAATATTTATATAATGAGTTTCAGCCCAATGAGTTATTTTTAAGGCTTCTGTTAATCCTCCAACTATACACAAATCAATTCTTGCATAATCAATTAAATCTTTTTCAATAACCTCTCTAAATGGCCACTTAGAAGACCATTGTTCTCCAGCAGCTATTGGTAAATTTATTTTGTTTCTAATATGTTCATATGAACCTGGATTTTCTGATCTAATGGGATCTTCTATGAAGAATGGTTTCAGAGGTTCTAAATCTTTGCACATTTCAATCACTTCAGGTGGATCTAGTCGTGTATGAACATCAAATGCAATGTCTGGATCATATCCAAATTTCTCTCTTACTTGCCCCATAACTTCTACAGCATTCTTTATTGATTTTCTAGGATCAAAATGGCTAGAGTCCAAATCATTTATATCATTACTTGGTTGATGCCATCTCAGGAATTTCCATCCTTTATTTAAATGATCTTCACATGTATCTAAAAACTCTTTTATAGAACTCCCTTGGGTGTGCGGATAACAAATAACTTTTTCTCTGTATGGTCCTCCTAGTAGTTTGTATACTGGCATTTCAACAGATTTAGCTTTGATGTCCCATAGAGCTATATCAATAGCTGAAATGGCGCAAGAATAAACTTTATCAGCAGGGAAAAAGCTACTTCTAAACATCAATTGCCATAATCTTTCAGTTTCCCATGGGTCTGAACCAATCACTAGCTCAGAAAGATGTTCTATCGCCTTAGAAATAGCATTTCCTTGTCTAGCGATACCTACTTCTCCTAATCCATGGATGCCTTTATCTGTGTCTACTTTTACGAAAAAATAAACTTTTCCCTCTTCATCTTGTAAAGGCAAACTTGTTATTTTTGTAACTTTCATATCATAACTCACTTCCACTTAACTTCTTTTTTTTCTAGTTCCTTGATGTATAAACCTGCACCTTCTCTTCTAAACCAAGGTCTTTTCGGCTTTCTCCCATAATCAGTATTTTGCATTTCTTTTAATTTATTTTCATCTACTATTAATCCAATTCCAGGGGTTTCATCCATTATTACAAAGCCATCATCTATATTATTATTCCATTTAGAATAAGCTTTTTCCCTTCCTGGATCTACTACTTCCATCATCAAGTGATTTGGAATACTTGTGGCTATTTGAGCGTTATAGTTTCCTATACAATTCATAGTGGTGACAGGTAATTCATATGCATATGCAAAATTTCCAATTTGTCTAAGACCTGTTATACCTGATTGATATGAACTAACATTCAGAATATCTACAGACTGATTATCTATGAGTGGATAGAAATCACCCACATTATTTAAATTTTCACCTGTTGCAACGGCAGCTTTTATGTTTTTAGATACTAAATTGAGGCCTCTATAATCCCATCTTCTTGCTGGTTCTTCAGCCCAAAAAATATCAAATTTCTCTTCAATTTTATTGATAGATTGAATAGCCTTTTTTACTGACCAATATTCATTTGAATCAATCATGATTCTAGGTCTCTTATGATTTTTTGCTAAAGCTTCATATACAATTCCAATCCTTCTTATATCGTCATCAAATGATAAGCCTATTTTTACTTTGCCTGAATCAACTCCATTATCTGACATTCTTTCAAAGAATTTAAATAATTCTTCATCGTCTAGGCAATATCCTATATCAGATGCATAAATTTTACATTTAGGGTCATCACTTCCTAATGTTTTCCATAGAGGTTCATTGTTAATCTTTGCTTTTATGTCCCATAAGGCTATGTCAATAGCTGATAAAGCATTATGCACCTCGCCTTCATCTCCTCCTTTAAATGCATATCTGATCATATTTTGCCAATGAGTAAAAGTCTCTCTTGGATCTTTATTTTCTATAATCTTGAAAAGATTGTCGACTTGTTTGTTTCCAAGTGGTGCAACTCCAGATATACCCTCATCAGTTTCAATTATTAGTATATTTGAAACTATTAAGTCGTCTCCCTCTGGGCCGTTTGAATCTCCTAAAGGTCTATCCATTTGTTCTAAATAGGTTTCTAAGCGGTAATCTGTGATCTTCATTTTGAGCTCGCTTCTTTAATTTCATCTTTTGATGGAGGGATTTCATATAATCCTGCCCCAGGTCTTCTTCCGTAAGGGCTTGGGCCTGATCCGGAAGATATTTTATTTACTTTTGCTTTTGCTAATTCTTCATAATTTATAGTTATGCCAAGTCCGTGTTTATCACCCAATTTAGCGTAACCGTTTTCTATCTTTACGTCCCATTCATATACTTTCGTTTCAGGTTCAGGATGAGGAATCTCCACAGTTATACAATTTGGTATCGCATTAGCTAAATGAGCATGAATAATTCCTGTTGATCCTCCTAGTGTTACGGGTAACTCAAGGCCATACGCAGCATCTGCTATTTGCAATGCTCCTGTAATTCCAGTCATACCATGACTTACTTGTATAACATCTGCAGACCTGTGATGAAAATAGGGCAAGAAGTCTCCTAAAGTATCTAAGTTTTCTCCTGCACAAACGGGTGTTTTTAGTGCTTCTGATACCTTTTTTAATCCTAAAAAGTCCCATCTTCTTGCAGGTTCTTCTATCCAGCCTAATGAAAACCTTTCTTCCATTTCAGAGACTTTTCTTATAGTTTGTTTCGGAGACCAATATTCATTTGAATCAATATATAAAATAGGATCTTTGGTATTCATAATAAGAGCATCATGCATAATTTCTAATCTTCTTAAGTCAGAATCTTGATCGAGTCCCACTTTTAGCTTGGCAGACTTAAATCCATAATTCTTAGCCATTTTTTTGTACCAATTGCCTATTTCCAAATCCCCCATGGGTAAAGCTATGTCTGAAGCATATACGTTCACATCTTTTTTACTAGCTCCCAGTGTCTTCCAAAGTGGTTCTTCATTTATTTTGGATTTTAGATCCCATAAAGCTACATCCAGCACAGATATTGCATCATTGGCTAATCCATCATGACCACCCTTAAAAAATTTCTCAACCATTTTTTTCCACAAGCTAAACACAGATCTTGGATCTTTACCTTTTATTATCCCTTCATATAAAGATTGGATTTGAGGTATGGAATTGCCTCCTCCTATTGATAATCCAATTAATCCTTCGTCTGTAATTAGTTCTACAAGGCAAGATGCAGATCTCGTTCTTCCTCTAGGGGAGTTTGCATCACCCATAACTCTATCAAGTTGAAATTCAAACAAAGTTGTTTTTAGTTCTATAATTTTCATTTTTTTATTTTCTATAATATCTCGGATAAATTCACTAAGGATTTATCTTGAGAAAAAGTTTATTATTTAATAATGAATCATAATATACAAAAAGTTTTAAGTTATTTAGGCATATTTTCGGAAAGATTGGGCGTATTCGCGTTATTTTTTTTATTTTCTTTGTTTTTGTATATTTCATCCGATAATAAATTATTAGCAAATGAAGAACCCATTACAGATAAAATTACATTTATTGCATTTGATGTAAATTTTCAAGATGATACTGACTTTTCTTATTCAATAGATATTCTAAATCATATAGTCAAGTTTAAATCATTAGATTCTAGGGGGAAAATTATTCTCCAGCCTTATGGTAATAAAAGCTATCCATATATAGAAATAATAAAAGAAGAAATAGATTTGCAATTAAGTGATTTTTTCAAAAATATTCCTGAAGAACCATCTAATTCTTTATCAAATCATTATTTAGTTATTTCAGAGGGATTTACTAAAATTGCTGAACTTAAGGATACAAGTAAATCAAATTTTTATCTGATCTCCAATTTGGATTTAAATGATTCAGAAGATTCTTCTGAAATAAAATTAAAAAATTTATCTGATTTATATCTTTCCTCAAAAATCAAATTAAATGTAATGTCTTTACCTTCTTCTAATTCATCTGATAGAGATCTTTTTATGAGTTTCTCGCAAAATACAGAAGGTGATTTCATTGATTTTGATTCTTTATCTATTGATTCTTTTGTAAATTTTATAAAATCATTTATGGCTGAACCTATTTCTATTTTACAAACTAATTTATCTTCAAAGCCTCTTTCAAATTTTGTAAATGTTCCGCCAACTGTAAGTAATTTAAGATTAGCAATCAATAGAGAAAACCCTGGAATAAACATATCAATTATTGATCCCAATGGAATTGAAGTTGGGTCAAATCAAGGACTTAATTTTTGGTCTTTGGACAAAATAATATACTTAGATATAGATGAGCCACAATCTGGAACTTGGACTATTATCTCAACAGGAAACTCAGGGAAATTAGAAATCCTAACTGATACTCAAAACCCCCTTAGGCTAGAAACTTATGGTAAAAAGGTTTATCCAGTCGGTTCTGAAATTATTCTTGAAGTTGGAGCATTTATAGAAGATCAAATGGTTAATATTTCTGACGCTGAAATGCAGGTAAGAATTAGAGATAGCAAAGGTATTGAGACAATTCAAATAATGAATGATTTAGGACAGAAAAACGATAGAATTGCTTTTGATGGGATTTACACTGCAAATCTTCCTTCTATAATTGATCAATCAATAGTTGATGTTGAGTACACCCTTCAGTGGAAAAATTTGTCTACACCAGTTATAAAAAACGATCAAATAAAGGTTGAGTTTTTTCCTGATTTTGAGTTAACTAAGATTTTTGACTTGAGTGGGAAGAACAAAAAAGATTTTCTTGTTGCAACATTTGAAACAAAGGTCAATAATTATCCTTATCTTATAGGCTTGGATGAAATTATTTCTAATATTTCTATCCAAGACAATTATACTTTCAGAATTGAGCCTGTTAAATTACAAGATACTGACAAGTCTTATATATTCAATATTTATATGTCAGCAAAGGAAAAGGTCAAAGAAAATGTATTTATTGATTTGAAATTAAGCACTATTTATCTAGAAGAATCTTATGAAAGTGTTTCTAAGAAAATACAGATTAATGTTAATACAAAATATTTATATATTTTTGGATTTAGATATTATTATTTGATAGTTATTTTAGCTGTTTTATTTGTGGTTTCTATATTTGTAGTGAACAATATAAGACAAACTAAAATCACAGGTTTTTTGGTTGATGTACAAAATAATATTGTTGTTGATTTTTCATCTATATCAAGAAACCCCATAGAAAAGTTTATTTATCCAAAAAGAATAAAATTTGACTCAATCAAACAGTTGCCATACTCAGGAGGATTTTTCGAGTTTGTTGGTAAAAAGGTCTTTATGGAAATAATTCCAAAAGATGGAGACCCAAGTGTTAGAATAAATTCTATTCCTGCAAGTTCTAGAACGGAAATAACCAATGGCCCTTGGATTGGATCTTCGGGTAAGCAGGTTAGATTTAGAAAAACTATTCCTTATTTAGAAGTTTAATTACTCAACAATAATTTCTATGTTATTTATCACTGTGCCAGGAGCTCTGTCTCTCATTGGATCTCTAAGCCTAATGCTTCTAACTATTTCTATCCCTTGAGTTACTTTTCCAAAAACAGCATGGCATGAAACTTGAATGTTTTGACAATTTTTTTTGTTGTTTTGTTCATCAAAAGCATCTAGAAAAGAAAGTGGTCCAAATGTAATAAAAAATTGACTTCCATTTGTATTTACACCTGAGTTAGCCATGGATAGTATTCCTTCAGAATCATGTCTCAAATCAACGTGGAATTCATCTTCAAATCTATAACCAGGGTTTCCTGCACCTGTTCCTGATGGATCACCACCTTGTGCCATAAAATTTGGTAAAACTCTATGAAAAGTAGTTTTGTCATAATAATCTGAGTTTGCTAAATTAATAAAATTCTCTACAGTATAGGGTGCTTTATCATCGTAAAGTTTAATTATGAATTCTCCGACCTCAGTATCAAAAACTGCTGAATATTCTTTGCTTAGATCAAGATTTCCAGTTGGAGGCCCTTGTATATTTTCTGAGTTATTTATTTGTTCGTCTTCTGTGTTAGAACAAGATATTAATGCAAATAAAACTGATATCAAAATTAAGTAATTGGCTCTAGATAATATTTTTTTTATTTCCATGAATTTCTCCTGATAGATATATAATTTATTAAACAATGTTTAATTATGGTAAAAAAATCTAACTATATTCAAGCTTTTTTTCTAGGAAAGATGGACTATTTGTCTGCTATGAATCTTCAAGAAAGAATTAATAATATGGTGTTTTCTAATAAATTCTTGCAGACAATTCTATTTTTAGAACACGATAATGTCTTAACTTATGGATCTGGTGAAAAAATTTCCGAAAATGATCTTAAGTTACTAAATCAAAAAAATAAAAAATTTATCCATATTAAAACTAATAGAGGAGGGCAAATAACTCTTCATAGTCCAGGTCAACTAATATGCTATCCGATAATTAATTTAAAAGAGCACTTCAATGGAGTCTTAGATTATGTTGAATTTTTAGAAGATTCAATTATCCAAACATTAATAAATTACAAAATTAATCCTCATAGAGTCCAAAAAAGAAGAGGAATTTGGGTAAATGGAGATCCTAATGAAGAATACTTTGAAAATAAAAACCCATCTGGTGAAAAAATTGCAGCACTTGGATTAAAAATTGTTAGAAATATTACTTTGCATGGTTTTTCACTAAACGTAAATAATGACTTATCTCTATTTGATTCATTTGTACCTTGTGGAATGGAAAATTTAAGAGTCAACTCAATGAGTAATTTACTATCCAAAACTATTGATATTCAAGAAGTTTCTAAAAAGGTATCAATAAAGATGAGTGAAATTTTACAAAAACCCATAGTATTTAAAACTGATATTGATAATCAAATAAAGATGTTGGAGTAAATTTTGACTAAAACACTAAGTACATTTAAGCATTTGGAATGCTCCTTAACAGGAGATATCTTTCCAATAGACAAACCTATGAGATTAAGCCCAAGTTCCGAAAAGCCATTACTAGCAAGATATGACTTAAAAAAAGCTTCTAAAACACTTACTCAAGAAAATTTGTATAAAAGAAGAAATGATATGTGGAGGTATCAAGAATTATTACCAATTCTTGATGATGAGAATATTGTTTCTTTGGGTGAAGGCAACACTCCATTTATGAAACTCAATAATCTATCTAAGATTTTTCAAATAGAAAATTTTTATGTCAAAGATGAGAGTAATAATCCTACAGGCTCTTTCAAGGCAAGAGGACTTTCAGCTGCAATTTCTAAAGCAAAAGAATATGGGATTAAAAGTATTGTTATGCCATCTGCAGGAAATGCTGCAGGAGCTATGTCTGCTTATGCTGCAAAATCTAATATGGAAGCTAATGTTTTTATGCCGAAGGATGCTCCCTTAGCGAATAAGATGGAATGTATAGCATTTGGAGCAAACGTTAAGTTGGTTGATGGATTTATTTCTGACGCTGGTAAAGCATCTGCATTGGAAGCAGAAAAAAGAGGCCTTTTTGACGTTTCAACTCTAAAAGAACCTTACAGGGTAGAAGGTAAAAAAACAATGGGATTAGAAATTGCTGAGCAAATGGATTGGGAGGTTCCTGATGTGATAATTTACCCAACTGGAGGAGGTACAGGTATTGTAGGTATTTGGAAAGCATTCCAAGAATTAGAACAAATTGGTCTTGTTTCATCTAAAAAGCCTAAAATGGTAGTTGTTCAAGCTGATGGATGCTCTCCATTAGTTGATGCTTATGAAAAAAATGAAAAATTTGCTAAACCTTTTGAGAATCCTAAAACTCTAGCAGCAGGAATGCGAGTGCCTTTGGCTGTAGGAGATTTTATAATTTATGATATTTTGAAAAAAAGCAACGGCACTGCTGTAAGAATTAATGATGATGAAATGCTTGAAGGAGTCTCTTTATTAGCTTCTGAAGAAGGTATTTTTGCTGCTCCTGAGGGAGGTGCAATTCTAATGGCTTCAAAAAGATTAAGAAAAGAAGGTTTTATTAAAGACTCTGACAAAGTAGTTATTGTGAACACTGGCTCTGCATACAAATATTTAGATATGATGGAAAATAAATTTTGGGGGGATTAAATTTCTTGTCCATCCCATTCAATTACATGACTAGATATTCCATCAGGATATTTGCTATCGTATTCATCAACTAAGAATCCCATAATCACAGAATTGAATCTTGTGCCGTTTTTAGGTCTACTTTTTCTGAATGTTCCTTCGTGGATAAAACCTATTTTTTCGAATAGTCCAATAGCATTTTCATTATATTCTGGAATATCAACCCAAGCCCTGTAAAGCCCTAAATTTAGAAAGCTGTGTTCTAGCAAAGCAAGAACTGTTTGTGTCCCAAAACCTTTATGCCATGATTTTTTATCACCGATTAAAACAGACATTTGCACATCTCCTAAGGATTCATCAATCGATAATTGCGCTTCTCCTATATGGTTTTCTTTATGATAGATAGAAAAAATTGACCTGTGGGGTTCGTGATGTGGGTCATGGAAAACTTCGTTCCATTCTTCTTCACTTGCATCAATCATATCTTTAGGCTCGTAGCCTAAGTGAGCAGATTTATCATATGCATATTGCCCAAACCAATTCTCATAAATTTCTTTGTCTTCAATCCAATCTATGATTCTAGGAATATCTTCTCTTATTACATTCTTTAGACTGACAAAATTATTATTTTCCATAAAACCAATTAAAAACCATATCTTGATATGTTTACCTTTTAAATGATTATAGTAAATTAAATTAGAAAGAGAATTATTCAAAGGGGTTTAATATGGCAGATTGGAAAATGGAAGCTGAAATAGAATATTGTGTTCCTTGTGGTTATGCAAACTTAGCAGCTTGGATGACAAGTGAGTTGTTTCAAGCAGCAGGTACAGCTATTGCTATCTCATTAAAACCAGGAACAGCAGGAGCATTTAAGGTGACTGTTGATAATGAAGTTTTATGGGATAAAAAAGCTCAAGGTAAATCTCCAGATATCATGGAAGCAAAAGAGTTAAAAGCAAAAGTTATTAATAAGCTTGAGTCTTTGACTAAAGTTTAAGATAATTATCTGAAATACCAGCTCTAAATGGAACAAACTTACTTACAAGAATATAGCTTGTTGTTGATTTTTGTCGCACTTTCTATTTTGGTGCCGATAGGAATGTTAGCTGCAGCTAAATTTGGAACTAGATTCGGTGTTACACCTAGCAGATCAACTAAGATTAAAAAAGCTGCATATGAGGGAGGGCATCCTGCTTTCAGTGAAAAGCCTTCACTTTTCAGTTTTGGATATTTTTATTATGCATTGCTTTTTGTAGCCTTTGATGTTGAAACTGTGCTGATTTTCCCGTGGGCAGTAAGTCATGGATTGATAACTAGCTTTTGGGGATTGTTGCCTTTCTTGGGAATTATGTTTTTCCTATCGATATTAACTGTCTCATTTATTTATGTATGGCTAAAGGGGTGCTTAGAATGGATAAAATAGAAAGAATTCCTCTAGATATATCTACTAAGGATTTAGATAGAGAAGAGGGTGGATTAATAAACACAATGAAATCTACGCATGTTTCTCCATTTCCTGAGCCAGTTATAGATGGAAATGATATTGATAAAAACGTACTGATTTCATCTGTAGATCAATTATTAAATTGGGCTAGAAAATCTAGTATGTTTCCTCTTCAATTTGGTCTAGCATGTTGCGCATTTGAGATGATTGCAACTGCAATGTCTAGATTTGATATTTCAAGATTTGGTATGGAGGTTTTTAGAGCTACTCCAAGGCAAGCAGACCTAATGATTGTCGCTGGTACTGTTACGTGGAAAATGGCTGTTCCGTTAAGAAGGTTGTATGATCAAATGGCTGAACCCAAATGGGTAATTTCTATGGGAGTTTGTGCGACTTCAGGGGGGCCATATTATGAAAGTTATTCAGTTGTGCCCGGGGTAAATCATATCGTGCCTGTAGATGTATATGTGCCGGGTTGTCCTCCTAGACCAGATGCATTGCTATATGGAATTATGCAATTGCATGAAAAAATTAAAAATTATAGTCTAACAGGTCAAAAGGCTGGGGATGTATAAATAATGAATGAATGGAACGGAAAAATATTAGCTGATGAAATAAATACTCATATTCCTAATAGTGTTGTTTCAAGTGACAAAGATTCAGTTAATGTTGAAAAGGAAAAAATTTATGAAGTTTTGAAGTTCTTGAAAGAAACTTCGGGTTTTTCATTTGATCTTTTGTCATCTGTGACAGCAGTTGATTATATAGATCACTTTGAAGTTGTATATCACTTAAAATCCTTAATTACTTTGTCAAAAGCAACAATTAAGACCAAGCTAGGATTTGGAAGAGAAGATCAACCTGAAATAGACAGTGTTTATTCACTTTGGAAGGGTGCGGATTTTCAAGAAAGAGAGATATTTGATTTGATGGGAATATATTTTACCAACCACCCTAACTTAAAAAGAATACTTCTTTGGGATGGATTTCCAGGTCATCCTCTTAGGAAAGATTTCGTTACCAATTCTCAATCAATAATACCTAGTGAGGATTTAAGCTGATGTCAATTAAGAGTGAGCCCATAACAATTAATTTAGGTCCTCAGCATCCTTCTACTCATGGAGTATTCAGAATGAGGGTTACTTTTGATGGTGAAACAATAATTGATGTTGAACCGATATTTGGTTATCTACATAGAGGGTCTGAAAAATTAGCAGAAGAACGAACATACACTCAAGTTGTTACTTTGACTGACAGAATGGACTATGTATCTTCGATGTTGAATAACCAAGGGTATATTTTAGCTGTAGAAAAGCTTACAAATATTCAGCCTGAACCAAGGGGTGTTTGGTTAAGAATGATAGCATCAGAGTTACAAAGAATTGCTAGCCACTTAGTAGCCATAGGATTTTTAATTCAAGACCTTGGAGCGTGGGGAACTCCTTTAACTTACTCCATGAGAGAAAGAGAAAAGATTCTTCAGATGTTTGAGATGCTTTGCGGAGCTAGAATTACTAACTCATATATGCGACCAGGAGGAGTATTTATGGATGCACCTCAGCAATTTTGGGATAGCTTATCTTCATTTATAGATGAATTCCCCGCAGCTGTCGATGAATTAGAAAGATTATTGACCTCTAATGAAATTATATTTTCAAGAACAAAAGGAGTTGCAATTCTTACTCCAGAGCAAGCGATAAATGCATCTATTACAGGTCCTATACTTAGATCAACAGGTGTACCTTGGGATCTTAGAAAAAATGATCCTTACGATTACTATGAAAAAGTTGATTTTGATATACCTGTGCATGATGCTGGCGACAATTACTCAAGATATTTGCTCAGAGTTCAAGAGATGAGAGAAAGTTTGAAAATAGTAAAACAATGCGTTGATTTCATTGAACCGGGGCCGGTTAGGCCTCATCATGATCAAGTACCTTTTCTTTTAAGACCACCTAAGGGAGATTGTTATGTTGCAATTGAAGGGTCAAAAGGAGAATTAGGATTTTACTTAGTATCTGATGGTTCTATTTCTCCATATAGATGGCATGTTAGGTCATCATCGCTTATAAATTTAACCCTTTTAAGAGAAATGCTAGTAGGAACTCTATTTGGAGACTTGTTTGTTACATTTGGTGGAATAGATATAAACATGGGAGAAGTTGATAGATAATGTTTGAATTTATTTACAATATTCTAGATTTTTTATTTGATCTTGTAATAAAAGACATCAAATTTGAATCATACATTCTCACAGGATTAACTGGAATTATAATCGCCTTTGCAGTCATAAACGGTGTTTTAGGTGGAGTGCTAGCACTTATATGGGGAGAAAGAAGATTGCTTGGAAGATTCCAGCAAAGGACTGGTCCTAATAGATGGGGCCCTCAAGGTATTCTTACATCTACGGCAGATGCTGTGAAAGTAATGTTTAAGGAGGATATTGTCCCTGAAGAGGCTGATAGGTATATATTTAACGTTGCTCCATTGCTTTTAGTTATCCCTGTTTTTATTATATTTTCTGTGATCCCTTTTGGAATTAGTTTGTATGCAGTGGACATCAATGTAAGTGCTTTGTTTATTCTTGCAATTACATCAATAAGTGGTTTGTCTATAATTTGTGCTGCTTGGGCATCCGCAAACAGAATTGCAATATTTTCAGCACTAAGATCTGTAGCAATGCTTATATCTTATGAGATACCAGTTGGACTTTCATTAGTTGGAATTCTTTTGATATGTGAGTCAATGTCAGTTATGGATATTGTTATTTATCAAAAAATTCCTTTTATTTTAATTCAGCCTGTTGCTGCAATAGTATTCTTTTTAGGTTCACTTGCTGAAATTAATAGAACTCCATTTGATCTAACTGAAGCAGAGTCTGAACTAGCCGCAGGTTATCAAAATGATTATTCAGGAATGAAATGGGGCTTATTTTATCTAGGTGAATTTGCAGCAGCAATTGCAGCAGCAACTGTATTCTCTACTCTATTTTTAGGTGGGCCAAATGGTCCTGTTTTGCCAGGTATTTTTTGGCTAACTATCAAAGTTGTTGGAGTTTTATTTTTTATAATTTGGATTCGTGCTTCTTGGCCAAGATTTAGAATCGATCAAGTTTTAAATTTAGCTTGGAAAGGATTATTTGAACTGACTCTAGTTAATATCATAGTTACTTCTATATCTGTAATTATTTGGACAGATGCAGACTCAAATAGGCTTATATTTATAGGTTTAGCAAATTGGATTTTTGCATTCCCTTTTGTGCTTTTGATTTTTAAGATGTTAAAAACGAGCAATTATAAAAATGAAAATAAAAAGTCTATTAGTTATCCTATAGGTTCTGATAATCCCAAATTTATTAAGGAGAAGATTTAAATGATTGGATTTGGTTTAATCAAAGGTTTATCAGTTACTTTTAGAAATCTTTTTTCTCCAGTTTTTACAGTTCAATATCCTGATAAGAGAGTTGGAGTATTTGGTTTAGCAAAAAGTAAAAATAAATCAGTTTTTGAACTGATTAAAAATGAACCAAAACAATTTCTTTTTGCATTTATAGGTTTAGCTAAGGTAAAAGTTAAAGTAGAACAATTCCCAAGATTTAGGGGAAATGAATTTGTTTGGTATGACGACAGATGTACAGCTTGTGCATCATGCGCCAAGTATTGTCCCTTAGGAATAATAGAAATAGTAACTCATGCCAGTGGAGAAAATCTTCAGGCTGGTGAAAATTATGCGATAGATAAATTTGATATTGATACTGGTCGTTGTATGTTTTGTGGATTATGTGTAGAAGCTTGCCCTTATGATGCATTACATATGGGAACAGATTTTGAGAGGGGAAATTATCATAGAGCTAAACTAGTTCTAAATAAAGAGACACTCATCTCACAAGATAAAAATCCTAGCAGTTGGTTTAGGCCTCAATTTGAAGAAAAAGAATATAATCCTTGGGATTCTGATCTTTCAGATTATAAAGATGCAGGAAGACATGAAAAACCTAGCTATGAAAAGATAAAACAAAGATGGGTCAACAAGAGGAAATTCAATGGATAATTCATTGCTGAACATCTTTATTATATTTGTTTCATTAATAGGAATAGCAAGTGCTATCTATGTAGTTGCTCAAACTAATGTTTTTAGAGCGGCAATAGCTTTAGCTTTATCATTTATGACCGTTGCTATAGTATTCTTTGCTATAAACGCAGAGTTTTTAGGTTCTGTTCAAATTTTAGTATATATAGGTGCTGTTTCTGTACTAATGGCATTTTCTGTATTGCTTGTTAAAGATTTGCAAACAGCATCATCTTCAACAATGGGAATAAAATATATATTATCTTCAGTTACTTCTCTTCTGATTTTTATCGTTCTTGTGTTTGTGATTGTTGGAACAGATTGGAAAAAAACTCACGAAATTTCTGATCCAATGATAAATGAAATTTTATTTGATAAATATGTTATTGATGAAGAAAATAGAGTTATAACTACAGTTTCTTCTGAAACTAAACTTGATGAAGTTAGAGATGGATTAATTAATGATTCTATTATTCCTATTGGATCTATGTTATCTTCAAAATATTTTATATCTCTTCAAATTATAGGATTGATAATTGTAGCTTGTGTAATAGGCTCAATCGCAGTTACAAAAAATACAATTGAAAATGAAGAGGAAGGAGATGCAGAAGCTATATGACTCTAGAAATTATATTGATATTTTCATCTGCCTTACTTTCTATAGGTATTTTTGGATTATTAACAAGAAAAAATATTGTGATTACATTGATGTCATTAGAATTGATTTTTAATTCAGTTGTTTTATCTGTTGTTGCATTTAATAGATATAGCTTAAGTTCGTCAGTTTTTAATGAAATTACTGTTGATAATTTTTTTGGAATATTATCAGGCAATATATTAGGAATTTTCATAATTTGTGTTGCTGCTGGTGAAACGGCATTAGCACTCGCGATGGTTTTAGCTTTAGGGAAATTCAAATCAACAGTTGAGCTTAGTGATTTATCAGAAATGAAGAATTAATTATGTGGATAGACTACAAAAAAGTGAATAATTTAAAAATAGCTGAAACATATAAAAATTTGCTAGAAGCAGAGGGATTGCCAACAAAAATAATGCCTGAAGATGGATTATTAGATTGGTCTGAATTATCAAAATTTAGAATATTAGTTCCTAAGGGTCGAGAGCATGTAGCTGATGAAATAATAAGAAAAGTATAAGGAGACCCTCTTGATTGAAACCTTAGCATTATTAATTTTAGGACTACCATTTTTTGTATTTGTTATAAATGCTTTATTTGTAAGATATAAACTTGGATCAGCTAGTGAAATATCAGGCTTATTAAACTCCGCTGGTATGGGGGTTTGTTTGTTATTTTCAATTTATATCATTTTTAACTTAGATCAATCAGAAAATAAGTATGTTTTTTCTTGGATATCTATAGGTAACATATCTCTAGATTTCTCCTTGATGGTTGATTCATTGACTGCAATTATGTTAGTTGTGGTTTCTGGAATATCATTCTTAGTCCAAATTTATTCTATTGGATATATGCATGGAGATAAAAGTTATACAAGATATTTTGCATATATGGCTCTTTTTACAGGATCTATGCTTGGATTAGTTCTTTCACGGAATATTCTGCAATTATTTATTTTTTGGGAATTAGTTGGAGTATCGTCATATTTGCTAATTGGGTTTTGGCATGAAAGAAGTTCTGCTGCTGCGGCTGCTAAAAAAGCTTTTATAATGACTCGACTGGGTGATTTTGGATTTTTATTTTCTATAATTTATTTATTTAATATAGACTCAACCTTCCTTGAAATACCTATTTTGTACCAGGCAATATTAGATGAGCAAATTACATCAAGAGTAGCAACTATATTGGCTGTTGGTTTTCTGATAGGTGGGATTGGTAAATCTGCTCAATTTCCTCTTCACAACTGGCTACCTGATGCCATGGAAGGACCAACATCAGTATCTGCTCTTATCCACTCTGCAACAATGGTTACGGCTGGTGTATTCTTGATTGCAAGATTATTCCCTTTATTTCAAATTTCTGAAATAATGCCTCTAATTGCTGTTGTTGGATGTTTGACGTCATTTATATCAGCAACAATGGCTCTGTCTACAACAGATATAAAAAGGGTTCTTGCATACTCAACAATTTCTCAATTAGGCTATATGTTTATGGCTTTAGGATTAGGTGCTTATACAGCAGCTATATTCCATCTATTTACTCACGCATTTTTCAAGGCCGGATTATTCTTAAGCTCTGGTTCAGTCCATCACGCAGCAGGAACATTCAATATGAAGTATATGGGTGGTTTGAAACACTCAATGAAATACACATATTATTCAATGTTAATTTGTTCATTATCTTTGGCTGGTTTATTCCCTTTATCAGGTTTTTGGTCAAAAGATGAGATAATATTATCAGCATATTTATACGGTGGTTTTTTAGGTAATATTTGCCTTGTAGTAGGTCTTATTGTTGCCTTCCTAACCGCATTCTATATGTTTAGAGCGGTTACATTAACTTTTTTAGGTGAATTCAGAGGTGGAGGAGAAAAAGAACGAGAAGATCTTGAAAAGAAAAACTTACCTGTCCCTCCTACAGTTGAGCATGTACATTTAGGAGAATCTCCAAAAAATATGGTCTATCCTATAGTATTGTTGTCATTTTTTGCAATTTTTATAGGCTACTTGGTAAACCCTGTTTTTTCTAAATTGATTTTTATAGACAAGCATTTATTTGGAGTATTCCTAGAAAAAAGTTTAGAGATTTTCCATTTTCATGGTTCTCATTCATTTGATTTTTCTATAGCTTTAATTTCTTCATTTATTTCACTTCTTGGGATTTTATTTGGAATTAATATATATAAAAATAAAACAGAATTGAAAAAAAATAAGTTTTTTCAATCTATAAATTCTCTTTTGGATAAAAAATATTTTATGGATTATCTTTATGAAAAAGTTATTACTGAAAATATTTTTTATGAAATAATTTGTTCAGCAGGGGAGTGGGTTGATAAATATATTTTTGATGGAATTAATGTGAATCTTTCGAAACTTACAGGTCGATTAAGCTTTAAGTCTCTCAGGCTACAAGATGGTCAAATTCATACATATAGCTTAGCTATGATTATGTTTGCTACAGTTGCTATTTTTATTATGATATTACTAGGATAAAAAAATGATAAATTATTTAGTTACAATTACGATATTTTTTCCTGCTTTGACAGCAATCTTTCTGCTATTGCTTAAAGACAAAAATAAAATTGTATTTACTTCTATTTTTTCTTCAGTTATCACTTTCGTATTTTCTTTATTTTTATTTTTAACTTACGATAAAAATTTGGGAGGTATCCAATATATAGACCATTTTAAATGGATTGATTCTATTAACATTAAATCATCTTACTTAGTAGGTATTGATGGATTTTCAGCTCCTTTGGTTTTATTGACAGGTTTATTATCTTTGGTAGCCTGCATGGCTTCATGGAGAATTGAGAAAAGAGTGAAAGAATATTTTATCTGGATACTTCTTCTTGAAACTAGTGTTTTGGGTGTTTTTACATCTCTTGATTTACTCCTGTTTTTTGTGTTTTTTGAATTTGAACTTATTCCTATGTATATGTTAATCAGCATTTGGGGATCAGGTAGAAAAGAATATTCTGCAACTAAATTTGTTATTTTTACACTTGCAGGAGGAGCTTTTATGCTTATTGCTATATTAGCTCTATTTAGTAGCGCTTCAGTTACAAATCTATCAATGGTTTCAATCCCTGAGATTGGGATTTTAGGGATTCCTGAATTGATTGCTGGTCAAAAATTAGTCATTCCGGCTTCAATAATTTTTATCTTCTTTTTTATAGCCTTTGCAGTTAAACTTCCATTATGGCCTCTTCATAATTGGCTACCAGATGCACATACTGATGCACCGACCGCGGTATCAATTATGCTAGCTGGAGTTTTATTAAAAATGGCAGGTTATGGTTTATTTAGAATTAATTTAGGTTTTTTTCAAGAAACTTTAGGATTTCAAATATTTGACTATACTAATCTTTTAGTTCTTTTAGGAACTATTTCAATAATTTATGGAGCAATTGTAACTCTTAGACAAACGGATCTAAAGAGATTAATCGCTTACTCTTCAATAAGTCATATGGGATATGTTTTACTAGGATTTTCAGCAATGACTAATGATCAAAACTATTCATACTATTCTTTAAATGGATCTGCTATGCAAATGTTTACTCATGGCACAATCACTGGTTTATCATTCTTAACAGTCGGTTTGATTTATGATCGAACTCATACTAGAGATATAAATAAATTAGGAGCACTTACTAGAAAAATGCCAATGGTAGCCTTATTCTTTATGATTTCTGGATTGGCATCACTAGGATTACCTGGATTTTCAGGTTTTGTTTCTGAGATTATGATTTTTCTAGGTACGTACAAAATTTTTCCTGTATATACAATAATTTCGGCATTCGGAGTAGTTCTAGCTGCAGCTTATATTTTATGGATGACACAAAGAGCATTATTTGGAGAAAATAAGTTAAAATCTGATGATAAAACTTATGACTTCAACTCCTTGAAAGATGCAAGTATGTTTGATTTACTTCCTGCATTTATTATTACTATTCCAATAATTTTAATAGGGATTTGGCCAAATATTTTTATAGATTTTTTTGATCTAGGAATAAAGGAGATTATAAGATGATGGAATACAGTGAACTAATATATATTTTATCTCCAATAATTTTAGTTTTTACATCCCTATTTGTTTTGATGATAGACTTTTTTACATCTAGAAAATCAATTATTTTATTTTCGGCTTTAACAGGTCTTGTTATATCAGCCATGGTTTCAATATTACAGTTTATAAGTTTTGAAGCAAATCAATCTATTTTTTTTGATACTTTAGTTTTTGACAAATTTTATTTATTTTCGGCTATCTCTTTAATACTAATTACATCTGCCATACTACTAGCTTTTTATGATTATATTGTAAACCAAATATCTTTTCGTTCAGAATTTATAAGTTTACTTTTATTATCTTTGGTTGGTTCTTTGTTTGTAATAATGGCTACTGATTTCATCACTATTTACTTATCCTTAGAATTATCTTCTCTGCCAATAATTGCCCTAATTGCTTTTGGAAGAGGAAAATTCAGCCTTGAAGCCGCGTTTAAATACCTAATTTTAGCTTCATTTTCTACAGGTATTTTCTTAACAGGAGTTGTTTATATTTATGGTGTTACAGGAAGTTTGAGTTTGAACAACATAATTCTATCTGAAATTAATCCTGCTATTATCCTAGGTTTAGTATTCTTATTTATAGGTTTAGCTTTCAAGCTTTCTATTGCTCCTTGGCACATGTGGACTCCAGACACGTATCAAGGATCTCCTATGCCAATTGTAACGTATTTATCAACTGGATCTAAAGTTGCGGGATTCGCTCTGTCTATAAGAATATTTTCAGAAATTTTTTCTAGTAATATTTCATTTACTAACTTAATTATATTTCTATCTATAATTTCCTTTGCTTCAATGACTGTGGGAAATCTTGGAGCTATTTTACAAAAAGATTTGAAAAGATTATTTGCCTATTCAACCGTCGCTCATGCAGGTTATATGCTAGTTGGAATTATTGCATTAATATCAACTAAATCATCAGGGTCTACAACCCTATTCTACGTAGTTGGCTATGCTGTCACAAATCTTTCTGTTTTCTTATCTTTACAGCATATTATTAATCTTTCTAAATCTACTTCTATAGAAAGCTTAAATGGATTGTTCAAATCACATCCTTTGGTTTCTATAATTTTTGCTTTTGGTATTCTTAGCTTGCTTGGAATTCCTGCTACTGTAGGATTTATGGGAAAAGTTTTAGTTTTTTCAGCTGCTGTCAATAATGGATTGATTATTTTAGCTATAGCGGGAGTTATTAATTCATTTATTTCAGCTTATTATTACTTAGGACTCTTGAGAAATATTTTTGTATCTTCGGAAAAATTTGTCCAAAAAGGAAATAGCAACAATACATATACTTTAGTAGCATTTATATCAACAATACTAGTTTTAGTTTTGGGAGTTTACCCAGATTTAATATTGTCAAGCATAGACAATGTAATTGCTGGATTATAAAAAAGGAACTAATTTGTTATATAAAAAAATATGTACAGTGGTTAATCCTGAATCATCTCAGGCCAAATCTTTATCAAAAGAAGCTGAGAAAAAATTTTCTGACCTTTCTTGGCAGATAATTGATGATTTTGAATTCTCTGACGTAAATCCTATGGATTTGGTTATTGCTATTGGAGGAGATGGAACTCTTTTAAGAGCGGTATCATTATCTTTGCAATACGATGTTCCTGTTTTAGGTATCAATATGGGTACAGTTGGTTTTATGACTGAAATTGAAGGTGAAAATGCTCTAAATGATCTTGATTTTTATCTCAATGAAAAAGTAAGAACAGAAGTTCGTTCCTTATTAGAAGTAACACTTATGGTTAATAAAAGTGAAAAAAAATACAAAGCTCTAAATGATATTGTTATTGCTAGAGGTTCTTCAGTATCAATGATAGAAACAATTACTGAAATTGATGGCACCCATTTAGCTACCTACAGGGGGGATGGTATTGTTATTTCAACAGCTACGGGTTCTACTGGGTATTCATTAGCTCTTGGTGGACCTGTTATTGATCCCAAGTCTAATGATTTTTATATTAAACCTATAGCAACTCATATGAGTCAATTTGGTGGAGTTATAGTTAATTCTAAATCAAGTTGTCAAATTACAATATCCTCAAGAAAAGATGCCCAAATAAGTATTGATGGATTTATTGAACATAAAATATCTGATGGAGATAAAATATCATTAAGAATTTCAGAAAGTAACGCAAAATTCCTAAGAAAAAATTCTCCAAATCATTATTGGTCAACAATAACAGAAAAATTAGGAATAAGAAAAGGTAAATTTCAATAAATAATGAAAAATTCTCATTGCACTGAAATGGTTTTTGAATCAGAATCAATTCATATTAGAAGAGATGTATACAAAACGTCTAATAAAGTTATCATTAATAAAGATTTTGTTGATCATCCAGGCTCAGTCCTCATAATAGGATTAAGGAGAGAAAAAATTCTGTTTGTAGATCAATGGAGACAGCCTGTTAAAAAGAGAACCTTGGAACTTCCTTGTGGAACCTTAAATTTAGGTGAGGACACATTGATAGCAGCAGATCGTGAGTTTAGGGAAGAAACAGGATTTGCTGCCAAAAAATATGATTCGATAGGGAAGTTCTTTGTGGCTCCAGGATATAGTTCGGAAATTACGGAGTATTTTGTTGCCAAAGATTTATATGAATCACCACTGTCTCCCGATATAGATGAAGATATTAAATTAGAGGAATTTAGTTTGGAAGAATCGTTTAATTTGATTAAAAATAACAAAATTATTGATCAAGGCACTATAAGTGCTCTAAATATTTACAAATCAATATTATAATTTTTTTAGGAGGGAACTGAATGTACGATCACGATTTACTTATAGTTGGAGCAGGGCTTGCAGGTCTAAGATGCGCTGTAGAAGCGCAAAAGCTTGGATTGAAAGTAGCAGTAATCACCAAAGTACATCCTGTTAGAAGTCATTCAAATGCAGCTCAGGGTGGAATTAATGCTCCGCTTACTGATAGAGGAGATGATTGGAAAGGTCACGCTTTAGACACAATTAAGGGTAGTGATTATCTTGCTGATCAGGATGCAGTAGAAATAATGAGTCAAGAAGCTGGAGAAGCTGTGCTTGAACTAGAAAGAATGGGTGTCATTTTTTCTAGAGGAGATGATGGAAAACTTGGTACGAGAAGGTTTGGTGGACAAAAAGTTGCTAGAACTTTTTTTGTTGGTGCGATAACTGGATCTGCACTGCTGCACGTCTTATATGAACAATCTTTAAAAATGGGCTTACAGGTTTATGAAGAATGGTTTGTTACATCCTTAATAAAGCACGATGGAGCTGTAAGAGGAGTTGTTGCTCTAGATCTTAAGACTGGAGAACTTGAATCAATAACTGCTAAATCTGTGGTAATTGCTGCAGGAGGAGCTGGACGAGTTTTTGAACCTTCAACAAATGCATTAATCTGTACAGGTGATGGACTATCCTTAGCCTGGAATAATGGTGCAGGTCTAATGGATATGGAAATGATCCAATATCATCCTACAACTCTAGCTAGAACAGGAATCTTGTTATCTGAAGCTGCCAGAGGAGAAGGAGCATACCTACTAAACTCTGAAGGCGATAGATTTATGGAAAAATATGCACCTGACTACATGGAATTAGCATCTAGAGATGTTGTTTCAAGATCTGAACAAACAGAGATCAATGAAGGAAGAGGGATTGATGGCAATGTTCTTCTTGATTTGAGGCATTTAGGAAAAGAATTTATTGAAACTAGGCTTGGATACTTACAAGAAGTATCAGTTGAATTTCTTGGTATTGATATGGCGGAAAAACCTGTTCCAATAAGACCAGGTATGCATTACATAATGGGAGGTATCAAAACTGACGTAGATGGAGAAACTGGAGTTCCTGGTCTCTATGCAGCAGGAGAATGTGCAAACGTAAGTGTTCATGGTGCTAATAGATTAGGAGCAAACTCATTGCTTGACACTGTCGTTTTCGGAAGAAGGTCAGCTGAAAAAGCATCTGATTATGTGAAATCTGTTCCTAATTCTGTCATCCCAACTGAAAAATATGTAAAACGTGATCTTGAACTGATAAAAAATATTATGGATTCTGACGGTAAGTACAGAGTTTCAGAAGTTAGAAATAAAATGGCTACTGCTATGACAAAAGGAATTGGTGTATTCAGGGACCAAGAGTCTATGGAGTATGCAAAAAAAATAGTAGATCAAACAAAAATAGATTATAGAGATTCAATTAAGATTGAAAACAAAGGTAAAGTCTACAACACAGACTTGCTATTTGCACTTGAATTAGGAAATATGATTGATTGTGCAGAATCAATAGTTCATGGTGCTCTAACTAGAAAAGAGAGCAGAGGGGCTCATTTCAGAACTGATATTCCAGGGAGAAATGATGATGAGTGGTTGAAGCATACATTAATATATAAAGGTTTAGAAGGAGAAATTAAGATAGAAACTCCTGATGTAACAATAACTGAATGGGAGCCTATAGAAAGAGTATATTAGAATATGAAAGTTAGTATTGATGTCAAAAGATTTGATCCAGAAAAACTTAATGAAAATAACTGGGTTCAAAATTATAAAATGGATATTCATCCATCCTCAACAGTGCTTGATGCATTAATTCATATAAGAGAAGAAATAGATGGAACCTTGGGCCTTAGATGTGCTTGTAGAGCATCTATATGTGGATCATGTGGGATGAGAGTTGATGGAAAAGCTAAATTAGTATGCAAAACAAGAATTGAAGAATTAGTTGATGAGGGTGAAACATTATTAGTTGAACCTATGGGAAACCAACCAGTTATTAAGGATCTTATTGTTGATATCAGTGCTTTTTTTGCCAAAATGACTCAAGTAAGTCCCTTTTTACAGCCAGATGAATTACCTGAACAAGGTGAGTTTATTGCTTCAAATGAATCTATGGAAAAATTGCTAACTGAAATGAACTGTATAATGTGTGGGCTTTGTGTCTCTGATTGTACAATTTTAGAGGTGGATAATACCTTTATAGGTCCAGCAGCTTTAGCCAAAGCTTCAAGGTTTGTATATGATCCAAGAGATGATCAGACAGAAGAAAGATTGAATTTCTTAAATGATGAACAGGGTGGGATATGGGATTGTACACGTTGTATGCAATGTGTTGAAGTTTGTCCAAAAGGTGTTTCACCAATGGATAGAATTATGGACCTAAGGGAAACTGCTATAGAAATAGGAGCAAAAAAAACTCATGGTTATGATCATACAAATTCTTTCGAAAAATCTGTAACGGCGCACGGTAGGTTAGATGAAAGTCGCCTTGCTTTTGAGTCAGCTGGCATATTTAATATCCCTAGATTATTAGATCTTATCCCTGTAGGTTTAAGAGCATTAATCAAAGGTAAATTGCCACCAATATTTCCTCACAAAGCTGAAGATAACAAAAAGATTAAAGAACTAGCTAAGAAAATAAAGGAGATGGAATAGTGAAGTATGCATTTTATCCAGGATGTGTTGCAAGAGGAGGTACTCCAGAGCTTCTTTCCTCTTCAATGGCAGTACTTAAGGAATTAGATATTGAAATTGAAGAATTAACTAAAGCTGGTTGTACTGGTGCTGGTGTTCTTCAAGAAAAAAATCCTCTTTTGGGTGATACCATCAATGTAAGAACATTAGCCATGGCTGAAGAAAAGAATCTTAATATAATGACACTTTGTTCTACATGCCAAGGAGTATTAAGCCAAGCAAATCATAAAGTTAAGAATGATCCTGAATATTTAGCTAAAATTAACGATTTGATTAAAGAAGAAGGATATGAATACAAAGGTACAACTGATGTAAAACATCTACTTTGGATTTTAGTTGAAGATTATGGATTAGATAATTTGAAATCTCATTTTGTGAAAGAACTTTCAGATCTTAAATTTGCACCATTTTATGGATGCTACATGGTAAGACCATCTGAAGCATTAGGCTTTGATGAAAGGCCTGAAAGACAAAATTATTTGGAACAAGTTATTGAATCAGTAGGTGCTACTGCGATTGACTTCCCAGGTAAATTTTCTTGTTGTGGATTCCCTGTTTTATTTATCAATCAAAAGAATTCATTGAAAATGGTAAGTAATCAAACAGGATCAGCAAAAGACCTAGGTGCAGATGCAATGGTGACTCCATGCCCGCTTTGTCACCTCAATCTTGACGGTTATCAAGGAAAGGCGCGAAGCAATAATAGAGGAGATAAAGCAGACCTCCCAATAATTCATATGCCTCAAATGATTGCATTAGCAATGGGGATAGAAACAAAAGACATAGGACTTGGTCGACATATAGTCAATACCAAAGAAATCTTGAATAAAGTCTAAAAGTTATCTCTTAGTTCATAAAATCAAAGCTTTTTTGGATTGTAAACTTACCTGATCTTTTTTTGTATAGAAATATTAAGTGACTATTTTGCTAGCTATTCTTTTTCATGATGTCCAATAGTTCAACTACTGAATCAACAGATTTAGAAAGAGCAGAATGTTCTTCTTTATTTAAGTCAACTTCAATAACTTCTTCTATACCATTTGCTCCAAGCTTAACAGGAACACCAGCGTAAACATCATTAAATCCATATTCTCCATTTAGTAATGCAGCACAAGGTAGTATTTGTTGTTTATCTAATAAAATTGCCTCTACCATTTGAACAATTGATGCTGAAGGTGCATAAAAGGCTGATCCAGTTTTTAGTAAAGCTACAATTTCAGCTCCACCATCTCTAGTTCTTTGAACTATTGATGCTAGTTTGTTTTTCTCAATCATGTCCTCAACAGGTACGCCACCTACATTTGTAGACCCTATTACAGGCACCATCGTATCTCCATGGCCACCTAGTACATAAGCGTTTACGCTTTCTACTGAAACATTAAGTTCTTCAGCTATAAATGTACTAAATCTAGCAGTATCTAATATACCAGCCATGCCAATAACTCTTTTTGAATCAAATCCACTTACGTTATATGCGTGCTGTACCATTGCATCAAGTGGGTTACTAACCACAATAATTATTGCTTCAGGAGAATGTTTTACCACTTCTTCTGTAACTGCACCTACAATTTTCATATTTGTGAGTAATAAATCATCTCTACTCATACCAGGCTTTCTGGCTATCCCTGCAGTTATAACAACAACATCAGAGTTAGAAGTCTCTTCATATCCATTTGAACCTATTATTTTACTATCAGTCCCTAGTACTGGACCAGATTCTAATATATCTAATGCTTTACCTTGAGGCATGTCTTCAACAACATCAACTAGTACAACATCAGCATACTTTTTTTCAAAAATTCTTTGAGCAGTTGTAGCTCCCACATTACCAGCTCCAATTACAGATACCTTAAATTTCATAGTGATTTCCTTTCAATTTTTTTTTATTTTCCCCAGGGGGTTATTGCTTGCTTTAGAGATTTATAACCATCTAAAAATCCAGGTCTTTCACCTGAATAAACTTCATCAAATTTATTTAGAGCACTGTCTAACCATTCATGCAACTCTTTATTATCAGGGTTTGCATCTATATATGCATCTCTAATTAATACAAAGTGAATTCTAGGGTCGTAAGGTTGCTTTGTGCCTCCAACCCATTCATCACCATCTAGTAATCTTAATAACATTGCATCAGCAGAACCTAGTGTCTGTTCGTGTATTGGGGGACCATCCATTCTATGCATAACAGAAGTCATATCTCTACCATTTCCTGTGGTATAACCCATTTCTTCCCATAATTCATTTGTATTTATATCTTTACCTAGTTCTTTCGCTACCATCCCTGAGTAACTTCTCAATGGGTCAGATATATCAGCTAAAAGATCTGTAAGTCTATCACCATCTAAATCTGTTGAAAGCACTACTGTATTTTCTTTATTTATCAAATCCCAAATTAAAAGACCGTAATTAGTATCAGCAATATGTTGTTCTATTCTTCCTGACCAATTTTCCATACCATCCTTAAAATCTGAAGGAAGTAATTTTATTATTTTTTCGATACTTTCTTTGTGCTCCTCATAGGGATCTACAGCATATTTTCTCCCAATTTCGAATTTAGTATCCTTAATTAACCAAGAATGAAGTCCTGCATTTATACCATCTTCCATTGCTTGAGTTGGTTTTGTAGCTACTCTTCCTATTGCTCCAGTATCATTAACTAGTTTTAAGAATAGTCTATTTGCATACGCCATTTGAACACCAGGAGTATTCATTTCTGAATGTACAATTCCAGAGTCATCAACAGTAAATTTACTTTTATTTTGAGAATAAGGTAAGCAAGGCATGCTTCTAACTACTGTAATTGGGCCATATGGCCTCACATTGCAATAAACTCCAGCCTGAGTTCTTAGATGCGCATTTCCAGATTTACCCATTACAACTACTTTATTTCCTGATTCATCATTAACATAGGCATCTCCAGCTGTTGACCACTTAATAGAAGTAGCAGGAATATTTCCAAACCATGCTAGAGCTTCGAGTTTTGAATCATGTCTAAACTGAGACCACATAGGAACAGCGTAAAAAGGTAATCCTAATATATCTATGGCTGCAATTGTACCTAAAAGTGCATATGCATCAGTCAATGAATGGGCAACTGGTTTGATCTTTCCATCATGATGTCCACCTTGCCAAACAACTGCATCAGGATAGCCTGATGGTTTTAAATCTGCATCTTGGTATAAGTCAGAAATTTCTTCAAATAAGTTTCCTCCATCAGCTTCAGTTTTAGCGATTTTCAATAAATCTATCATTTTTTATTTCCTTTCAATCTTAAAGAGGTATATTACCATGTTTTTTTGGTGGATTATCTAGAAATTTTTTGCTGAATATTTCTAGAGAAGTTGCTATTTTGCTTCTTGTTTCTGCGGGATCAATAACGTCATCTATATATCCTCTTGATGCAGCTAGAAAAGGAGATGAAAATTTTTCTTTGTATTCATCAATTAATTTGCTTCTTGTAGCATTTGGATCTTTTGATTCAGAAATTTCTTTTCTTGAAATAACATTTACGGCACCTTCTGGTCCCATAACTGCAATTTCTGCAGTTGGCCATGCAAGGTTTAGATCTGATCTTAGTTCTTTAGAGTTCATTACTATATATGCTCCTCCATAAGCTTTTCTCAAAATAACAGAAATCTTAGGAACTGTAGCTTCCGCATAAGCATAAATTAGTTTTGCTCCATGTCTTATGATTCCTTGGTGTTCTTGATTTACTCCAGGCATAAATCCTGGTACATCAACAAAAGTGATTACAGGGATATTATAAGCGTCACAGAATCTTACAAATCTTGCTGCTTTATCTGATGCATTAATATCTAACATACCAGCTAAACTAGCAGGTTGATTCGCTACTATTCCAACACTATTTCCTTTAATTCTTCCAAATCCAACAACAATATTTTGAGCAAAATTTGCATGAACTTCTAGAAAATCATCATTATCGACTACTCGAGTTATGATCTCTTTTACATCATACGGTTCAGTTGATTTTTCTGGAATAATATTTCTTAATTCTTCGTTATTATTATTTTCTGTAAAATCTTTTCTAGTAGCATTTTCAAGATTGTTCTGAGGTATAAAATCTAGAAGCCTCTTAATTCCACTCATACATTCTTCTTCAGAATCATAAACAAAATGTGCTACTCCTGATTTAGAAGAATGTGCTTCTGATCCTCCAAGATCTTGATGACTAATTTCTTCACCAGTAACTGACTTAACAACATCTGGACCAGTAATATACATTTGACCTATATCTTTAACCATGAAAATAAAATCAGTTATGGCAGGAGAGTAAACAGCTCCGCCTGCTGAAGGACCAACTATTACGCTTATTTGAGGGACTACTCCTGAATATAATGTGTTTCTAACAAATACTTCACCGTATCCAGCTAGTGAATCAACTCCTTCTTGTATCCTAGCTCCTCCAGAATCATTAAATCCAACTATAGGAGCTCCATTTTTGGAAGCTAAATCCATTACTTTTGCAATTTTTTTCCCTGCTACTAAAGATAAAGATCCGCCCAATACGGTGAAATCTTGAGCATATGAAAAAGTTGGCTTCCCATTTACTAACCCATAACCAGTAACAACTGAGTCACCATCGTATACATTTTTATCTAATCCTAAGTCTTTTGATTGATGTTGAACAAAAATATCTAGTTCTTCATACTTTCCATCGTCAAAAAAAAGTGAAAGCCTCTCTCGAGCTGTGAGCTTCCCTTTGCTTTTTTGGGATTCAATTCTTTTTTCTCCTCCGCCCTTTAAGGCTTTGGATCTTTTTTCATTTAGATCTTTAAGTAGATCTTTCTTGTTACTATTTTCAGACAAATAACTTTCCTAAATCTTATTTTCACATCTTTTATCAGACTTAATAATAAATATGAAATATAATATTTCATAGGTAAAAATGGCATTATATGAATCAATCTATGAATAATTTTTCTCTAAATAATGAATCTTGTCTAATTATGAGCATAATAAATGCTACTAATGATTCTTTTTCAGGTGATGGGATATACTCAAAATCAAACTTTGATTTAAATAAAGAATTAGACTTAATGTCAATTAATGGAGTTGACATAGTAGATGTCGGTGGCGAATCTACAAGACCTAAAAAGGTATATAAAGATGTAGTTGAAATTTCTGCAAATGAGGAATTGGATAGAGTGATTCCTATAATTGAAAATATAAAAAAAAATTCTGACATTTTTATTTCAATTGATTCAAAAAAACCAATTGTTTTAGATGAAGCTATAAAAGCTGGAGCGGTAATTGCTAATGATATTTCTATGTTAGAAGATGAAGATATTTTAGAAGTACTTAATAAGCATAATGTTCATTATGTACTGGGGCATTTTAGGCAAAATAAACCACACCAAAATATTCTTACTGATGTTTTATCTGATCTTTCAGAAAAAATAGATATCTTATATGAAAGTGGATTTGATAGAAATAAAATAATATTAGACCCAGGTATTGGATTTGGTAAAAAGTTTGGAGAATCAAAGGATATATTTGCTAATATTGAAATCTTAAAAAAATCATTCAATCTACCCATTATGATAGGAACTTCAAGGAAATCCTTTATAGGAGAATACACACAAAAAAAGATCGATAATAGAATTTTTGGTACAGCGGCCACTACGGCATTTGCTGTATTAAATGGAGCCAATATAATAAGAGTTCACGATTATGAAGAAATGATAGATGTGAAAAAAATGATCCAAGTATTAAAAGATTCTAGATATAAACTATGAAAGATTCAAAAGTTTTTTTATCATTAGGATCAAATTTAGGAGATAGAAATAAAAATTTATTAAGATCTATTGAATATTTAGAGACTATTTCTAAAATAATAAAAATTTCTTCAATATATGAAACTAAACCTTTTAGGGTAGAAATCAAACAAAATGATTTCTTAAATTTAGTTGTAGAGATTGAGTATAAAAATTCTCCTTATGATCTTTTAGAAAATATATCTCAAATAGAAAAAAAATTGGGTAGGGTTAGGTCAGAAAAAAGAAATGAGCCAAGAGAAATTGATATAGACATTATATTTTTTGATGACCTCATAATAAATGAAAAAAAAATAATAATTCCTCATCCGAGATTTTCAGAAAGATTATTTGTACTTGAGCCAATGAATGAAATTGCCCCAGAATTTTTAGATCCTTTGACTAAAAAAAGAATTAAAGATTTATTAATAGACGCTCAAAATAGTAGCAATTAAATAAATACTCATTGACAAGAAAATGGAAGGATTGATTCTATATTCCTTTATGCTATTTTTATTACTCCAAGTAATAAGAAGAACTAAAAATGTTAGAAAAACTTTTATCAATAAAAGAATTGCTTTTGTAGAAGAATAATCTCCGTAAGTAAGCCTATCAAATGCAATTATAACTCCAGATGCAAATAAAATAATACTTGAAATAAGAAGTATGGAATTATAATCAGAAATAAAGTCGAGTGAATTCATTTTTCTATCTCTATACTTTATAGATTTTAGTAAATACAGAACTGATCCTCCTAACCAAATTCCTGCAGACATACTATGAATCCATAAAAAAAAAGTAAATAATATTTGATTCATTTATTCTTTTCCAATTTCTAGCAATTTTTTTTCAACAACCTTTTCATCAATTATACCGATCCATCTTTTTACCTCTTCTCCTTTTTTGTTGAATAAAATGCTAGTAGGGAATGCAGTTATATCTAAATATAAGACTATTTCATCTTTCTCATCAGCAACTGAAGGATAAAGTATATTTTTATTTTTTAACATTCTTATCCCATCTTCTTTTGTGTCAAGCCCTAACATTTGAATTCCAATAACTTGAGTACCTTCAAAATCATCATCAATTTTTTTTAGAATTTCTAACTCATATACACATGGAGGACACGAAGGGAACCAAAAATTTAATAAAATGTTTTTTTCTTTAAAATTTGAAATATTGAAAGGGTCTCCGTTGATTGTGTTTTCAGGAAAAGAAATTTCATCTAATTGAATATTTTTATCAGAAACATTATCTTGATTTATATAATTACAGCTTAGTAAAAATAATATTCCTAAAAAAAATAAAATATTTATAATTTTTTTATGAGAATGATTTAAGTTGATCATGAATAGCTTCAATCAATTTATCTGAACTTACTCTTATTTGCTTCATAGTATCTCTATGTCTTATTGTTACAGAATTGTCTTGTTCAACACTTTCAAAGTCAACAGTTACACATAAAGGTGTACCTATCTCATCTTGTCTTCTATATCTTCTGCCTATTGATTGAGTATCATCATATTGTGTTTGGTATATAGAATTAAGTTTGTCAAAAATATTTCTGCTATATTCTGTTAGCTTTTCATTTCTTGATAGTGGCAAGACAGCTATTTTAATAGGTGCAATTTCTGGGTGCAGTTTTAGAAGAGTTCTTGATTCTTTTTCGGTTTCTTCTTCACAATATGCATCACAAAGAAATGCTAATACGCTTCTATCGGCGCCCATAGCGGGTTCTATGACGTATGGTGTGTATCTTTTATTGTTTTCTTGATCAAAATAAGACAAGTCTTTTCCAGATAGCTCAGAATGTGCCTTTAGATCGTAATCTGTTCTATTTGAAATCGTCTCTAATTCTCCCCAGCTCCAAGGAAACAAATATTCAATATCAGAACTAGCTTTTGAGTAATGAGGAAGCTCATCTTTATCATGTTTTCTAATCATTAGATTTTCTTCCCTTAGCCCATATTTCTTGAACCAATCTAATGAAAAATTTATCCAATAATCATGCCATGATTCGTCCTCATCTGGACTACAAAAAAACTCCATCTCCATCTGTTCAAATTCTCTTGTCCTAAAAGTGAAGTTACCTGGAGTTATTTCGTTTCTGAAAGATTTGCCTTGTTGAGCTATTCCAAATGGAATTTTTTTTCTTGAAGTGTTTAGAACATTTAAAAAATTTACAAACATTGCTTGTGCAGTTTCAGGCCTAAGATATACAGTTGCGCTCGAATCTTCTACTGGACCAAGAAAAGTCTTGAACATCAAATTAAAGTTTCTTGGTTCAGAAAGAATCCCACCGTCAGGAGAAGGATTATTTTTGTCTTTACATTCTGTCAAAGGTTTTATAGATAAAATTTTATTTTTGACTTTATTTCTAGCTTCGTCTTCATCAGATGCTTCAATAGAAATGATTTTGTTTTCTTTATTTGTACCAATTTCTAATATAAAAATATGATCTTCTCTATATCTCTTTCCTGTTTCGGAGCATTCAACTAAAGGGTCGGAAAATGAATCAAGGTGACCTGAAGCCTTCCATACATTGGGGTGCATTAATATTGAAGCATCAATTCCGAAGATGTCATCTCTTTCGGTAACAAAAGATTTCCACCACAAATTTTTTACATTTCTCTTAATTTCAACTCCAACCGGTCCATAATCCCATACAGAAGCTAAACCTCCATATATTTCACTCGATGGAAATATTATTCCTCTTCTTTTTGCCAAAGATACAAGTTTTTCGAGCTCAGTTAGTTTGTATTTGTTTTTATCCAAAATTTTCTCCTTCTGATTAAGGTTATCTCAGATTTAATATATTATGTATATCAAATAGTGTGGAGTATGTATTAAAATCGGATGGAATGCTAAGGAAAATTATTGCATAAAGTGCAGTTGTTGACCTAAATTTTGCACACCAAGGTTTCGCATATTAACAGTTGATGAAAAATGAATTAAGAAATGAAGAAGTTGCAATAATAGTTGCTCTTGAAGATGAGTTGCCAAAAGAATTAATTCCAGGATTTAATGTGTTTTATTCAGGGGTAGGAAAAATTAATGCAACATTTAAATCTTCAGAAATAATTAATAAATTTAATCCAAAATTAATTATCAATTATGGGACAGCTGGAAGTCTCAAAGAAGACTTAAGTGGTTTATACGAGGTTTCTGATTTTATTCAAAGAGATATGGATGTATCAGAACTTGGATTCAAAATAGGTGAAACTCCTTTAGATCCTATAAATAAAATTTCTTTTGGAAGAAGTGGTTTATCCTGCGGAACGGGTGATAATTTTGTTATTTCTAAACCAAAAATCTTATCAGATTTGGTTGATATGGAATCATATGCAATAGCTAAAGTTTGTAAGAAAACAAATATAGATTTTATTTGCTATAAATTTGTCAGTGATAATGCAGATATAAATGCAAGTGAAAACTGGAAAAATAATGTAAGTTTAGGTAAAAACCTTTTTAAGGAAAAATTACTAAATTTATTTAATTAGTTTGCTATTAATTTACATAGTACATATACTTCTTAATAATTTTTATTCATAAAAATAAGGTTTAATATGTCAAGTAAAGATTTAGAAGGTAAAATAGCTTTAGTCACAGGAGCTGGAAGTGGTATAGGTGCAGGTATTTCGAAAGTTTTGCACGATAGAGGTGCTATTTTAGCTCTCTGTGATCTTTTTGGAGAATCCGCTGAAAAAACTGCCAAATCAATATCAAATAATTCTATATTTGATTCTGTAGATGTAACTAAATTATCAGATTTAGAAAATTTTAGAGATAAAGTTATAAATAAATTTGGGAAAATAGATATTCTTGTTTCAAACGCAGGCGTTATTGGTGCAAAGGGATTTGCTGAAAGAAAAAATTATTCTCAACAAGATTGGAATGATACGTATGATGTTAATCTTATTGGAGTTGTTAACAGTGCAGATTCAGTTACTGAGCATATGAAAAAAAATAAGTATGGAAAAATAATTAATATTGCATCTCACGGTGGTAGAAAACCTAGAGGGATTGGTGATATGCATAGAGGTAATGTTCAAACACCTTATTTAGTTTCAAAAGCTGCCGTTATTCAATATACTCATTTGCTTGCAATAGAACTTGGTAAATATAATATTAATGTAAATGCAATATGCCCTGGTGTAATTTGGACCCCAATTTGGAAAGCAATAGCTGAAAATCATATTGAGCAAAATCCAAATCTCAAAGGAATGGATCCAAGAGAAGTCTTTGATGAATTGGCAGTCAAAGCAAGAACTCCACTAGGAAGAGGTCAAACTCCAGAAGATATAGGAAAAACAGTTGCTTTTTTTGCTTCAGAAGATTCTTCAGAAATAACTGGTCAAGCTCTAAATGTTAACGGTGGAGCTTCTTTAAATTAAGAAATGAATATTTACGATTACATAATAATAGGAGCCGGTTCGTCAGGAGCTGTTTTAGCATCAAGATTAAGTGAGAATCCAAATAATAATGTTTTGCTTATAGAAGCAGGAGATTCTTTTGAAAAAATTCAAGAAATTCCAGATGTAATTAAAAATGGAATGGCAACAGGAGCTGACTGGACAGGCAACTTGGCAGTAGGAACAAATTATGATTGGAAGTATAAAGGAGTTTCTAACGAAGAGTTTAAAAGTATGGGAGTTCCAAGAGGCAAAGTTATAGGAGGTACAAGTTCAATTAATGGTCAGGTATTTTTAAGAGCTATTCCTGAAGATTTTGAAAATTGGGAATCTATGGGATTAGATGATTGGTCTTTCGAAGATTGTTTAATATATTATAAGAAACTTGAAAATGACTTAGATTTTAAAAATGAATTTCATGGAAATGATGGTCCTATTCCTGTTAAGCGACACTCTCTTGATTCTTTGTTACAAGATCAGAAAACTTTTTATAAAACAGTTCAAGACATGGGATTCCCAACTACAAATGATCATAATATGCCATTTTCTGAAGGGGTTGGTCCTCTCCCATTAAATAATGTAGATGGAGTAAGATGGAGTACAGGCATATCATATGTAATCCCAGCATTATTTAGAGAAAATTTAACTGTTTTATCAAATTCAATTTGTAAAAAAATTATTATTAAAGATGGTATTCAAAGTGGTGTGATTTTACAAAATGAAGAAACATATCATGCTAATGAAGTTATTGTTTCTGCAGGAGCAGTAGAAAGCCCTAAATTATTATTAAATTCTGGGATTGGTAATAAAGAAGACATTTCTAGTATTGGCTTAGAACATCACCATCAATTAAAAGGAGTTGGTAAAAACTTAAGAGATCATCCTGCAGTAGAATTAGTATGGAAATCCAGTGAAAAGCTTTTAGATCAATTAACAGATGTTGGAGCACAAAAAGTTGCATTAAGATACTCCTCACAAGAGTCACGCGATAGGTTGGACATGATATCCGTAATGAGATTTCAACCAGGAGGAATTTCGAAAGATGACCTTCATTTTAGAAGTTCAGATTTTGGCGAATCAAGAATTGCAATAACTACAGGTTTATTCCTTGCAAAAAGTCATGGAGAGCTTACTTTAGATTCAACAAATCCATCAGAGAAACCAAAAATAAATTACAATTACCTCAGCAATGAATATGATGTTAAGAGATTGATTGAAGGTGTAAAATTTAATTATGAAATTGCAAGAAACTCAAACTTTGATAATTTCAGAGGAGAGTTAATAGAACCAATCCCTGAAGCACTTGAAGATCAAAGTATATTAATCAATTGGATTAAGTCTAAAGTTCATACTATGCATCATATATCTGGAACTTGTAAAATGGGTAAAGAGTCAGATGAGATGGCAGTTGTTGATAAATATGGAAAAGTTCATGGAATTGAAGGCTTAAGAGTAGTTGATTGCTCAATTATGCCTGATTGTGTTAGAGCAAATACTAATGCTACAGCAATAATGATTGGAGAGAAAATATCTGATCATATTAAAAATGGGAATTAATAATATGGAAGCTAAAGAATTAAGAGAATTAGCAAGAACTGGAAAAAATTTTACCACATCAGGACTAGCAAAAGGGCATGTTCAAACAAACGTAGTTATACTCCCAAAAGCTCATGCTTTTGACTTCACTTTGTTTTGTATAAGAAACCCAAAGCCTTGTCCTATAGTAGAGGTTTTTGACCCAGGAGAGTTTGTTTCATCAATTGCAGAAGATTCAGATATTAGGACGGATATACCTGAGTATAAAATTTTTAGAAATGGTATTTTCTCTGAATTTTCTACAAATATCAAAAATATTTGGAGTAGTGACTTTGTAGTTTTTCTCCTAGGATGCTCATTCACTTTTGAAAATGAATTAGTAAAGAATGGTATTGAATTACCATATTTCACTAATAAAAAAAATGTACCAATGTTTATAACCTCTTTAGATACCAAAAAGGCAGGTAACTTTTCAGGGAAATTAGTTGTAACTCAAAGATGGATCAAAAAAGATAAGATAGTAAAAGCAGTTCAATCTACAAGTCGATTTCCAAATCAACATGGAACTCCAATTCATATAGGGAATTCTGAAGAAATAGGAATAAAAGATCCTTATAAGCCTGACTTTGGAGATCCATGGATTCCTAAAAATCCAAAAGATTATACCCCTATGTACTGGGCATGTGGAGTTACCCCCCAGCTTGCTCTTGAGGCAGCCAAAATAGATATTTCAATTACTCACTCTCCAGGGAAAATGTTTGTTACAGATCTCAAAGATGAAGATATGGCAGTAATTTAGTGGAATTTAATAAAATTGAAAGAATAATTCTAGAAGATGACAGCAGAGGAATGTTATCTTTGTATAAAAAAATTAACAAAGGTTTTATAAAAAGATCATCCGAAATTATATTAAATACTAAAGGTAAAATTTTTATTACATCTGGATTCTACATATTAAATTCTAAAGCACCTGAAACAGATGGTCCTCCAGGAACAATTGCATTGGCTAAAACATTAAGAGATTTAGGATATGAGGTTTTTATAATAACTGATAAATTTTCAATAGAGATTTTTAAGGGTATGTATTCAAATGAAAATGTTTTAGAATTTCCCATTCTAAGTCATGTTGAATCTAATTTACACTCAAATAATCTAATCAAACAATTTGATCCAAGACTTATTATTTCAATTGAAAGAGCTGGATTATCAGCTGATGGTAAATATAAAAACTTCAAGGGTGTAGATTTTTCTTCATATAACGCAAAAATTGATTATTTATTTGAACAGATTCCTAATTCTATAGGAATTGGTGACGGCGGAAACGAAATTGGAATGGGCAATTACAAGGAAGAAATTTTAGAATTAGATATTCATCCTGATCCTTCAACAATAACGGCTTCAGAAAGTATAATTGCGACTACTTCTAACTGGGGGGCATACGGATTAATTGCAGGGATTTCATTAATCAAAAAATATAATTACTTACCATCAGTTCAAGATGGGAAGGATATGATTGAAGAATGTGTTCGTTTAGGAGCAGTAGAAGGTTTGTCTGGGGATAAGAAGCCTTGGGTAGATGGTAGATCTTTGGAGCAGGATCAAATTTGCTTACAAAAACTTAATCTTCTCTTTTAGGCTTCTTAATCAAAGTTTCTTTTACAAAAAATCTAAGGAAAAATATTCCTATAAGAGCAATAAAACCACTTGAGTAACTTGCTACAGCTAAAGAAAAAGAGTTTGCGATTAATCCCATAACTGTAGGACCTGCAGCTCCTCCTCCATCAGAAATTAGTCTCCATATGCCCAAAAACCCCCCTTTATTATCTGTCGGGGATAAATCAGAACCTAGAGTTAGCACTAAACCACTAGAAATTCCGTTTCCTACTCCCGATAGAATTGAGGCACATATTAAAGTTGAATAGCTGGTTAGAAAAAGAATTGGAGAATTTATAGTTCCTATTAGTACTAATGAAAAACCTAATATCGCAAAAGCTGGAATACCAGTAAATCTCCTTCCAAATCTATCCATTATAAAACCTGATATTGGAAACATTAGTGAATCAACAGCGAAACTCAATGTTGTAATATATCCTATTTCATCTTTTCTTAATCCAATATTATCTCCCCATAATGGTATTACTATTTCTCTGCTTGCTCTTAGAAACTGTAAAGCTATTGCTGCTACACCAGCAGTTAAGTATGCATTTTTATGGTCAAGGAATGTATTTTTGAAATCATCCAAATATCCATCTGTAGTTTTTCTTTCAGAAAGCTCGTAATCTATAGAAGTTCTAAGAATAAGAAAAAGTGTAATTAGAGCAATTCCACCTTGTAGAAAAAAAGGAGCTCTAATAGAAACAAACTCTGCTAATATTCCTCCTAATAAGGGTCCTGCAATAGTAGCAATTCTACCTAATCCTCCAAAAAGACTTAATGCTTTCCCTCTAGACTCATTAGGAATTACTGATGCTATATAAGCATGTCTTGAAATTGACCATAGAGCAAAACTTGCACCAGCCAATAACCTAGAAAATAATAAAATGCTAAAACTTCCACTAAATCCAGCAATTATTGCGCTTACTCCAAACAAAATAACGCCAGCTATCATTGTTCTATTCAATCCAAATCTGTTAATTAATATTCCTGCAGGTACATCAAAACCCATTGTGCCAAAATGTCTTGCAGCAATTGCAAATCCTACAAGTAGATCTCCAGATTGAAATGTGTCTCTTGCAAAAATAGGCAGTACGGGTATTAGAACTCCTTGTCCCATTGACAAAAGAAAACTAGGAGCATAAACACTCCAAATTATGGATTTTATTGAGAATTTTTCTTTATTCAAAATTTTTTATGAGTTTTTTGTATAACCCCATTCATCAACAATTCTTGTTGAATGATTTATGTTGTTATGTGTAGTAAATTCTAATGTGTTGCCATCCATATCTTGGATATAAATAGCCCTTTGACCATCGTGTCGAATTTGTTTATTAGTAACTTCATATTCTGATTTTTCTAATATTTCTTCAGTCTCATCAAAATTCTCAACCTCAAAAGCTACATGGAAATTTGGCATTTCATTACCTGGACCTTCTTGAGGTTCAATTAAGTGAACCATAGTCCCATCTGAAGTTTTTGACCAAATTACATGTTTTTCATCAACCATAGATGGTATTACTTTTAGTCCCAAAAAGTCCATATATAAACTAAAAGATTTTTTTCTATCATTTATTGGAATTCCAACATGATTAATTTTTTTGATTTTTATCCTAGCTAGTTCAGTCATCTAGTCCCTCTATTTTTTGTTTATTCTACTTCAACAATGATTTCGATTTCTACAGCCATGTTATTTGGTAGTGAACCCATCCCAACAGCAGATCTAGCATGTCTTCCTTTTTCACCAAAAATTTCTACAAAAAAATCTGAGCATCCATTAATTACTTTAGGATGATCTATGAAATTTGATTCCGCATTTACCATTCCAAATACTTTTACAATTTTTACAACTTTTTCAAGAGACCCTAGATAAGCGTTCATAGCTGATAACAAATTAATAGCTGTATTCCTAGATAGTTCGTAAGCTTCCTCGGCACTAATATCAGATCCTACTTTGCCTGTGATGAAGTTTCCTGATTCATCTCTTGGTCCTTGCCCAGATAGATAAATTAGGTTTCCTGTTTGTTGAACGGGTATATAATTTGCTACTGGGGTAGGTGGTGATTTTAATTCAATTCCTAATTCTTTTAGTTTTTCTTCTATACTCATTTTTTCTCCTTTATTTATTTTTTTTATTTTGGCTCAGTCATACTTAATGGTTCTAAAATTTCATCCAGCTCACCTGAGGTAAGTTTAGTTTCCCTCATTGCAACTTCTTTTATCGTTTCACCAGATTCAGAAGCTTTATGTGCTATGTCTGCTGCTTTATCATATCCTATTTTGGGAGCTAATGCAGTACATATTGCTAATCCTTGGTTTACCATTTGAGGTCCTTTTTCAGTAGCAATAAGTCCTTCAATGCATTGTTCAGAAAAATTCCTACTACCGGTAGATAAAATTTCTATTGATTCTAACAGGTTATGAGCAGCAACAGGCATCATAACATTTAATTCAAAATTACCACTTTGCCCAGCTATGCTAACAGTTTGATCATTTCCCATAACTTGTGCACATATCATAGTAATTGATTCTGCTATTACAGGGTTAACCTTTCCTGGCATTATTGATGATCCTGGTTGAACTTCTGGTAGAGCAATTTCGCCTATCCCGGCTCTTGGCCCTGATCCCAGCCACCTTATATCATTAGCAATTTTCATTAGACTTACTGCATAGCTTCTTACATTTCCAGAAGCAGAAACGATTCCATCAATAGTTGACTGAGACTGGAAATGGTTATCTGTTTCTTTGAAATTTATATTAGTTTTTTCACCTATCCTTCTGATTACTTGACCACAAAATTCAGGATTCATTCCAATCCCTGTCCCTACAGCAGTTCCTCCAAGTGCCAAAACTGAAAGCTCATCCAATGCTGATTCTATTTTTCTGATAGAGTTTTTTAACTGGCCACAGTATCCCTTAAATTCTTGCCCTAACCTTATTGGTGTAGCATCCTGTAAATGGGTTCGTCCTGTTTTTACAATTTCCCAAAATTCTTTTGACTTTTTTTCTAATGAAGATTCTAATATTTTCATTGATGGTATTAGATCATCCTTTATTGAAATTGCTGCTGCAATATGAATAGCTGTTGGTATTACATCATTTGAGGATTGCCCTTTGTTTACATGATCATTTGGGTGAACGGGATCTCTTGAGCCTATTTTACCTCCAAGTTTTGAAATTGATAAATTTGAGATGACCTCATTTACATTCATATTTGTGGATGTTCCTGAGCCAGTTTGAAAAATATCAACTACGAAACTTTCGTCATGCTCTCCGTCAATAACCTCTTGAGCAGAATTGATAATTGCATCTGCTAATTTTTTATCTATCAGTCCTAGATCTAGATTTGTCTCTGCAGCAGATTGCTTTATTAGACCTAAAGATTTTATAAAAGATCTACCAAAGCGTAGATTTGAAATAGGGAAATTAAGTTGAGCTCTTCTTGTATTCCCTCCATAGAGTGCCTCAGAAGGAACTTCTAGCTCTCCCATAGAATCTTTTTCTAATCTCATATTCATAAAAATACTCCTAAAGATTTATTTATGCCTTTTGTCATATTCTTCAAATGTTTTTGCAGCGGCAGCAAGTGAGTTGACCGCAGTAGGATAGCCTCCATAAAAAAGCATTTGAGTAATTAATTCTACTATCTCTTCTTTACTCCATCCATAGTTTAGAGCCCCTGTAATGTGCCCAGGTAGTTGGTTTGGTTTATCCAAAACAATCAATGCTGCGATTGTGCATAATGAGCGTATTTTTGCATCAAGTTTTGGTCTTTGGTAAATATGTCCAAATAGTGTTGCATTTATCAGATCAAAAGCTTCTTCTGTGCTTTTAGCAACATCTGGTGTCCCTGGATCTCCATCATAATACCATTCTCTCCATTCTTTTGCTTTTTCAAGAAGTTCTTCATAACTTTTCATAATTAATTTACCCCTTTCAGATCTGTTTTGTACGGTTTATACACTCCTATCAATAATGCGATCAGAGTTATTAAACTTGATAACCAAAATATAGCATTAATTCCAAAACTATTTACTACTATTCCTGATATAGCAGGACCTAAAAACATACCTATTGCATAATATGCTTGATACGCCCCCATCGCTAAACCTCTAGAGTTATCTTCAAAGCTAAATAATATAAGTGTTATTGTTAACGTATATAGAATTCCTCTCCCAAATCCAGAAACGAATTGTAATCCAGCAATTATTGAAAGATTTTCCATATAAGAAATAAAAACTAAACTAAATATCATGCAAGAAGAGCCTAAAATCATAGATCTTCTAATTCCCATTTTACTAATAAACCAGGCGGAAAATGCCATACCTAAAATACCTCCTAATTGAGACAATGTGGCAATATCTCCTATATTTGTTTTGCTACCTCCAATGTTTTCTATCAGAATTGGCAAGAAGCCAAAGTTTACTCCAAAGGTTACAAAGTGAAATCCTATGGCAACTACAGATATTCTTAATAGAACGTTATTTTTTAATATTCTTATTATTCTTTTTTTATCTATAGTGACTTTTTTAGGCTTTTCATTTTTTGCCCAAAATAAAATCACCATTCCTAGAATGCTAACAATTAGGGATGCTAAAAAAGGTGTTTTATCTCCATATGAATCTGAAAGTCTTCCACTAAGAAGAGTTGAAAGTGTAATAGCAATTCCGTTTATTCCCATCATAAAAGAACTAGCATAATGTAATAGCTGCTTCTTAAATTGTGATGCAAATAATAAGCTTATTGCTACCCATCCTGCTCCAGCTACTCCAGTAACCAATCTGGCAAAAAAAATATCAATAGGTCCATTTGAGATATATAATCCAAATGATCCTAATCCTGAACAGAGCATTGTTAAAATAGCAAAAGTCTTAGTTCCCCAAATGTCCACAGCCAAACCTAGAGGTATTCTCAAAACAACTTGACCAATCGCATATGATGCAACTATGTAGCCTATCATCGTTGCTGAAGCGCCTAAGTCTTTAGAATGATTTGGAAGTATTGGAACATATAAATATAATGAACACCAAAAAAAGAAAGTACCTATTATAACGACAATAATTGAAGGGTTTTTAAGTATTTCTTTTATTAGTTCTTTCAAAATATGATATATTTTCTTATATAAATTCAAATTACTTATTTTTTATGTATCAATCCATAAAAAAAGGGGGGCGATATGAAATTTTGTTACGCAAATAGAAGAATGACTCTTTATCCAAATTCTGTAGATCCTTGGGATTTAGCTCCTGAAGATTATACCAATGAATTCCTAAGCAAGGTCAAAGAGATGGGATTTGATGCACTTGAAATAGGTAGTGATACTCTTGATAGAACTGGAGGATCTGAAAAGTCTATTTCAGAATTTGCAAAAAGGATAAATGATTTTGGTTTAGATATCGGATGTGTCAGAAGTGGAGGCACATTGACAGAGGCGAAAAATGCTCCAGAAAATATAAGGAAAATGGAGAAGTCAATTAACTATGCAAAGATTACAGGAGCAGAAGTTGTTAATGGTGCTATAAGTGCTCCAATAAGATACCCTGGAAGTCCAGAGGGTAGCTCTTATGCTTCAGGAACAGGTTGGATTAAATCTCAAGATTCATCCAAAGAAGCAACTTTATGGATTTATGAGCATCTTTCTAAAATTTATCAAAAAGCATGTGACCAAGCCTCAGATAATCAAATAAATGTTTCAGTTGAAATTCATCAAAATTCTCCTGTTGATAATTCATGGTCAGCAAAATATTTACATGAATTAGTTGATAGGAAAAATTTTGGAATTAATCCTGATTTAGGAAATGTTCTTTGGAACTATGATCAACCTGAGGAGACTTTTGAAAATTGTATAGATAATGTTTCTGCAATATCCAATTATTGGCATTGCAAAAATTTGCAGACAATCTACCACCCTGAAAATCAAAGATCAGTTTTTATAAGAGTTCCTTTGCAGGATGGAGAAATTGATTATAGATATGCTATAACTTCTATGAAAAAATCTGGCTACAAAGGCTATATGGCGATTGAAGGAACTCAAAACGGTGATCAGTTTTATAAAGATTATCAAAGTATAAGTTATGCTAAAAAGGTAGCAGAGTCATTAGATATTTAATCTGGGCCTTTTCCATACTTGGAAATCCAAACTAAAAACATCGATATGAAAAAAAGTATAGCTATGCCCAAAAATGCATTTTTGTATGATCCTGTTTGATCATGAATGACTCCTGCAACTAAGGGCCCAAGGCCCATAGTAATAGAAGTTAAGAATGCATTAAGTCCCATCATACTGCCAATATTTTTCATCCCAAATTGTTCTACTACTGTTAAAGAAATTAGTGCACCAAAAGCACCAAAACCAAGTGAATATATAAAACATCCAATCCAAAGAATAATACTGTTTCCTGAAATGCAAAGAACTAATGTACCTACTGCTTGAAAAAAGATGCTTAGTATTAAAGTTTTTCTAGCAGTAAATGATTCGCTAGCTCTTCCAAATGTTATTTTCCCAATCACCCCCATAATTGCAATCATCATTAAGCATGACGTGGCAATATTTTGAGACATTCCTTCATCTTCGAGATATTGAGTTAGCTGAGTTAATATACCTTGATAAGTTAATACTCCAATCATTAAAGAAATACTAATAGTCCAAAATCTAAAAGATTTTAAAGCCTCTTTTATTCCGAAGCCAATTAATGCTTGTTTTTTTGCTAAATCTAGAAAATCTAAACTCCTATTTGTTCTTATGGACTCATCTTCAATGTCTTTCATTGATTCAGAAATAATAAAGTACGAAACTATAGCCAAAAAAAACATTATGCTACCAAAAATTACATATGCAGTTTCCCAACCTGAGAATGAAATTGCTGACGCAGCAAGAGCTGGCATTGTAAATCCACCAAAGTTGTTTCCAGATGTCACTGCTCCCATAACTCTTCCTCTAGTTTTAGGGAACCATAAAGGCACAATTTTACCTGAGGTAATTTGAGTTGCTCCTGGGAATCCTGCATATACCAAACCACTGTAAAGATACCAATGCCATAAATTACTAATAGTAGGCCTTAGTAAAAATCCAAGACTTATCATCAGTAGAGAAATAAAAAGAACTATTTTTATCCCATACTTATCAGCAGATTTACCTAGAATTGGTCCAGTAATACCTGATATAAATGCTAAGGATAGAGCTCCGTTTAATTGTGTTTTAGTCCATCCAAATTCTGCTTGCAATGGGGTTGCAAATTGTCCAAAGGCATATTGAGACATACCAATAGATAAACCTGTCGATAAAAATGCTATAAGAGCAATTTGATATCCTCTGTATGGAGCAAGCATATATAAATCCCATGGAAAATAGTGAATTTATTTCATGTTATAGCTTCAATAAAGTTATTCAAACATTTATTATTAGTCAAAATGACTTATATTACTGACTTACGGAGGCGCAAATGAGTACAAGTTATAGTCCTGTTAAAAATTGGGCAAAAATTCCAATGGGTATATCTTTTTATGGCGATTGTGGAGGAGTAGCTGTAGATTCAAAGGATAACGTTTATATATTTAATAGAGGGACAGATCCCGTTTGTGTTTTTGATCCTAATGGAAATTTTCTAAGATCTTTTGGTCATGGAGAATTTGATAGACCGCATGGTATTGAAATTGATGAGGAAGACAATATCTATTTAGTAGATGATGGTCCTGGAAATTTTGTTCAAAAAAGGAATAATGCTGGTGAAATAATTTTTACTGTTGGAGAAAGGGGCAAAGAAGCTCCTTGGCAAGGTGGAGAAATGTTTAATAGACCTACTGATATAGCCATTCATCCTAAAACAGGAGAATTATTTGTTTCAGATGGATACGGTAATTCTAGAGTGCACAAACTTGATCAAAATGGAGATCATATAAAAAGTTGGGGAGTACCTGGATCTGAAGAAGGGCAATTTTCTTTACCACATAATATTTCAATGTTAGGTGATGATAAAGTAATTGTTGCTGATAGAGAAAATTTTAGGCTTCAGATTTTTGACTTAGAAGGAAATTATATTGATCAATGGCATTTACATCATCCTATGTCAGTGACTCAAGGAAAAAATGGAGATAATAATCTTTATGTTGGAGAGATGGGGCCACCAGATGTTCAAATTGGAGTTAAAGGACTTGGTAATAGAATTGTTATTTTATCTCCAGAAGGTGAAAAAATTGGTGCATTTGGAAGAGGTTTACCAGGGCAAGACGATGACCAATTTGTAGCTCCTCATGGTGTGACTACTGACTCAAAAGGAAATGTTTATGTTGGAGAAGTTGCTTGGACGTTTTGGGGATCTAAACAAGACCCTCAACCTCTAGGAGAATTAGTATCTGTTAGAAAATGGGAAAAAAATTAAGGAATAATTATGACTTTAGAAATAAAAAAATACTCACCAGTTCCCTTATGGGCTAAACTTCCTCATCCTATGAGATTCCATGAGGCTACAAGTGTTGCAACTGACTCTGAAGATAATGTTTATGTTTTTAATAGAGGCTTATATCCATTGATTATTTTTGATAAAAATGGGAATTACCTAAATCATTGGGGAGTGGGTGAATTCAATAGGCCACATGGAATTAGAATAGATAAAAATAATGACTTGTTTTTAATTGATGACTTAGCTCATGTCGTTGAAAAAAGAGATAAATATGGAGAACTTTTATTTACTATAGGAGAAAAAGATAATCCTGCACCATGGCAAGAAGGAGGTTTTTTTAATCGGCCTACAGATGTTGCTATAGATGAAGAAACTGGAAATATTTTTGTTTCAGATGGATATGGAAATTCAAGAATTCATAAATTTAATTCTAAGGGTGAACATATAAAAAGTTGGGGAAAATCTGGTTCAGAGAATGGTGAATTTTCTTTACCTCATAATATTAGTATATTTGATAAAAACAAGATAGCTTTATGTGATAGAGAGAACTTTAGAGTTCAAATATTTGATTTTGAAGGTAATTACTTAGACCAATGGCATTTTCATAGACCTATAGCAATTTATTCTAATCAATATTCTCAAGAAATTTATGTTGCAGAAGCTGGTGCTCCTGATGTTCAGGCTGGAGTTCCAAATCTTGGTTTAAGAGTTGTTATTGTTAATGAAAAAGGTAAAAAGATTGGAAGTTTTGGAAAAGGTACATTAGGAGAAAACCCTGATCAATTTATTGGCCCTCACGGAATGGCTGTTGATTCTGAAGGCTCAGTATATATCGCAGAAGTTTCTTACACGGCTTATGGATCAAATCAGGATCCGCCAAGAGAAGTTGCATCATTAAGAAAATGGGAAAGGGTGAGCTAAATGAAAGTAGGAGATGGAGACTTTAGGTATGAATTAGATCCAGATTGGCCAAAAAAAATCCCAGATTACTGGGTATTAGGTCAATGCGCAGATATTGATATAGATTCAGATGATAATGCATGGGTTTTTTCAAGAGGGAAGCACCCTGTGTCTAAATGGTCGAATCAAGGAGACTTTTTAGGATCATGGGGAAACCAAGGTGATCAAAGAGGTGAATTTAGAATACCTCATGGACTTAATATTGATAAGGAAGGATATATATGGCTTACTGATCACCAAACTCACCAAGTAACTAAGCATAAACCTAATGGAGATTGTGTGATGGAATTAGGAGAATTTGGCTTTGCAAATTTTACATTAACAACTGATGGTACTCAAGGGAATCCATTCAATATGCCAACAGGTTCTTCCATAGCCCCTAATGGGAAAATTTTTGTAAGTGATGGATATGGTAATCGAAGAGTTCATAGATTCTCAAGTGACGGGAGGCATGAATTATCTTGGGGTGAGCATGGTACAAAAGATGGTCAATTTGCAATTGTTCACAAACTGGCAGTCTATAAGGATAGCAGAGTCTTTGTTTGTGATAGAGAAAATGATAGGATTCAGATTTTTTCTCCAGATGGAGAACTTTTAAGTATTTGGACTCAAGGCTTATTAGGTCCTGGAGATATTTATTTTCAAAATGAAACAGCATATGTTGTTGAACAAAGTGATGGAAGTGGAATATCTATATGGGATGTACCTACAGGAAAACTAATAACTCGCTGGAGAGGAGTCCCTGAAATTTGCGAAGCCGTACATGGCTGCTCAGTAGATTCCAATGGAAATATTTTCATAGCCGAAATAGGTGTCGGCAATGTTGGACAGAGAGTAAGGAAACTAAATAAAATCTAGAAAGCGTCAGGGCTATCTGAAATTTTTTCTAGGTCATCCCTAGTGTAAGAGCCTAGAGACCTAAACTCATACTCTGTATAATTTTTAATCCATTGCATAGCAATTTTAGAAGATTTGCCATAGTTTGACTTTTGTATATCTGAAGCATTATCTCCAAGAAGATTTATTATGTCTTTGGTTTCGTCGTTAATAATTTCTTTGACTAATTTAAAGTTATGCTCTTCTTCAGTATCTTCAGAAACTGATTTATGTATAATTCTCTGAGCAATCTGTCCTGTTGAAATTCTAGCTGTAGCTAAATCTTCCATTAGAGCAGGTCTTTTACCGGGTCGTCCAGCTAATCTGTCAATTCCTTTAGCCCCTCTACCATTTAGCCATCCTTCAATGTACTCGAGAAGAGTTCTAACATTTTGTCTTGTTCCTTCTTTAGTCAATGTACCTTTTGGATTTTCTATTTTGACCGGGTAATTATCAGGATTTTTCATTTCTTCTGAAGGTTCCCAACCTGATTCTCTCAGCTTTTTGAAAGGTTCAGCAGCTGGATCCATATGATAAATATGAGCAACCCAAGCCCTAAGAAAGCCTTGTTTTGCTTCCCATTCTTTATCTGCTTTTATAGATTTAGCAGCTTCTATATTTACTTCTTCGTCTTTTGAGGGTAGGGCAGTAGCCATTCCTCCTATAGGTACAGCATTATGTTTTAAGCATATTGCAACTAACCTTCTAAAAATATTTGACATGAATTCAGTATTTTGAATAGTTACATCAAATCTATCAGGCCAAACAAAATTTTCATCATGCATCACATATTCTAAAATACTTGCCTTCAAATCCCAACGTGCAGCATTTAACCCTGCTGCATATTCTCCTAGAGCATAGAGCATTTCTTCCATTTGGAAAACTGCAGGAAGCGATTCTATTAGAATGATTCCTTTAATCTTTACATCACTTAATTCATTTACAGAGTTCTTTATTTCAGTGAATAAAGAATTATAGAATTTTGTTTCTCTTGCAGACTCTGTTTTAGGGATATAGAAATATACTCCTTCACCTTTTTTATGCTGTTCTCTACCACCAAAAAAAAGCGTTAATGCAGTTCCTAAAACTGTAGCAGAAATAGGATTTCCATCTACAGTAACTTGTGGTTCATCAAGGTGTAATCCTCTTTCTCTATGCATAAAGAAAGGAATTTTACCTGGTTGTAGTTCGTAATGTTTACCAGTTTTTTCATTGTCAAATTGAAGAGTACCTAGTGTAGCCTGCATTCTATTTCTAGCTGCATGAATTGAGTCTTCTAAAGTATGACCAGCTGCATCTTCATCGTCATCCAAATCACCCTCAGCTCTAACACCACCTGGGCCTGGATTTAGGGCATTAATTAACATTGAAGCAATACCTGCGGGACCTGATATTTCAATTCCAGGCGTCCTCAAGTCTTCTGGAAGATCTGATATTTCCCATTGTCCATTTGCGTCAGAAGGTTCAAGTAATTGAGGCATGATGCCTTTTCTAGCTTTTTCTTGGTTAGCAATTCGTTCTTTTCTAATTTCACTAACTTCGTTATTGAACTTGTCATGTAATTTTACTAATAGATTTTGAAATTCTTCAGTAAAAATATCTGAACATTCAATAGAGGATTCGTATGATAATCTTTTAGACAAATAAAAACTCCTAAAATAATTTTTTTCACCAAAATTATACTACGTATTTTTGTTTAATCTATAAAGATTGTTTAATATTTAGCTGATTAGTTCTTTAAGGTCTGAAACATCTCTATCAGATCTTAATCTTCCAAGAGCTTTTCTCTCAATTTGTCTAATTCTTTCTCTAGTCAGGCTTAGGTCCTTACCTATTTCTTCAAGAGTTCTAGGTTTTCCATCTGTAATTCCAAATCTTAACTCTAGAACTTTTCGTTCTCGGTCATTAAGTTGACTCAGCACTGCATCAATATGGCTTCTCATTGATGACTGAGCAGCAACTTCGGGTGGAGTAGGTGTGGAATCATCTTCAATTAGGTCTCCTAATTCATTTTCTCCTTCTTCTCCTATTGGTGTTTCAAGAGAAACAGGCTCTTGAGCCATTTTCAAGATTTCTGCTACTTTTTTGGGTTCCATTTCTAGTCTCTCTGACAATTCTTTGATGGAAGGTTCTCTATTAAATTCTTGAGCAAGTTCTCTTCTTGATCTCATTATTTTGTTCAAGGTTTCAACAACATGAACTGGAATTCTGATAGTTCTTGCTTGATCTGCAATCGCTCTAGTTATTCCTTGACGAATCCACCATGTTGCATAGGTAGAAAATTTAAATCCTTTTCGGAAATCAAATTTTTCTATAGCTCTCATTAGTCCAATATTTCCTTCTTGGATTAGATCTAACATAGATAGACCTCTATTAAGGTGTTTTTTAGCTACCGAAACCACAAGCCTTAAGTTTGCTTCTCCTAAATGTTTCCTAGCTTTCTCTCCCTCTTCCTTAATTGTCTTAATGTGATACATTATTGAGTTTTTAGTTATATCTTCTATTATTTTTACTTGATTCTTTATCTGTTTTTCTAAATCTAGATCAGATGAAAGTAAGTAATTTTCAGGGATAATTCTCCTAAGAACTGATAGCTCTATTAGTTTTTCTTCAGCTTCTTCCAAAGGAATACCTACAGAGTCAGATACATATTTTGCGGCATTCATAAAAACATCATCAACTTTTTGTCCATCAATAATTTCTTTGATTTGTTCATTAATCGCTAAATCAGATAAAGTAATATTTTCTTTAATATTTAAGAACTTTTTCAACGACTTTATTAGTTTTGAAAGCTCGGAAAACCTATCTAAAGTTTTAGTTATTACAAAAGAATTTAATTCATGATTGTTGTAGAAATCTGTGGAATAATCAGTAGCTTCTTCTGAAAATTCAGATGGTAATGCCATTAATTTCTTTAGACATATAGAAGTTTCAATAGATCTAGCAAGAATAACCTCATCGCTGGCTGATAATAGGTTTACTTTTCCTATTTCTTTTAGGTACATCCTAACAGTATCATTGCTAAGTTCTGAATCATCCTTATTCTTCTTATTGTCAACCTTAGAGTCTCTTTCTTGCTCCCAACTTGTAAGCTCGGAACTGGAGAAAGATTTTAAATCTTTCTCTTCTTCATTTGCTTCATCTTCTATCCCTGTTTCACTGCTTCTGTGAATTCCTTCTTCATTTTCAAATTCTTCATCAAAATCATTCTCCATAGATGAATTGTCTTCGTTAGACTTTTGAACCAAATTTCTCTCCTTTGTTTATTTCTCAGATACTTTATTGTATTGAATTTTATTTAAAATAAGAACTTGTATTTAATACGGGTTTTTAACTTGCCTGATAAAAAAATAGGGTGTATACCCTTATTATACAACATTTCATAGTGAAATAGAGGGTAATATGAGTAGTTTCAATTTTGATAATTTATGGTCTGAAAAATCAACAGACGCAGACAGATTAATAACATTACATGCAAAGTATGACTTTGCTGTTGCGTATCCACCTTATGAAGAAGTCCCAATGTATGGATTAATAGATGGATTAAAGTCTAAGGTTGATGCAGATTTAGAAAAAGTATCAAAGGAAATGGCATATTATCCACATGTTCAAGGAGATGAATCACTAAGAGAATTTACAGCAAGCAAAATTTCAGGTGATAGAGGAATTAAGACTGACAAAGATTCAGTTGTTTTGTGTAATGGTTCAGGGGAAGCAAATGGTCTAATTATACAAGCATTAATTGATCCAGGAGATTACGTTATCACAGAACAATTTGTTTATATGGGTACTACTAAACAGCTAACATACTATAATGCTAATATTGTTGGTTCTCCTATGGATGATCAAGGGCTCATACCAGAAGAATTTGAAAAAACAATTTTGAAAATAAAAAATGATCATGGTGTTATGCCTAAAATGTTATACACAATTCCTGAACATCAAAACCCAACAGGTTCTACTCTTCCAAAAGCTAGAAGATTGCAAATAATTGATATATGTCATAAATATGGAATCCCGATTTTAGAAGACGATTGTTATGTTGATAATAGATTTGAGGGAGAACCTGAACCTGCATTTGCCTCACTTGATGATTCCGGAATGGTAATTTATGTTGGATCATTCTCAAAGTTGATTGCTCCAGGTTTAAGATTAGGTTTTTTTACTGCTAGTAATGAGGTGATTGATAGAGCCCTTTCTGTAAAAGTCGGTTCTGGACCTAATCAATTCGCAGCTTATGCTATTGATGGTTATCTTAGAAGTAATTTAGAACTACAAAAAAGCAATTACGATAAGATCTTAAAGCAGAAGAAAGAATCTATGGAAAAAGGATTAGAGGAAGTATTTTCTGGCACAAATGCGAAATGGTCATCGCCGCTCGGGGGATGTTATACCTGGCTCGAAATGACAGATGGTTCAAATCTGGCTGAGGTAAGAGATGAAGTTTTTGAAAGAGGTGTAGGATATATCGCAGGTGATATGTTTGCTCCTAATGGAGATGGTCAAAATATGGCAAGGTTATGTTTTGCATTTGAACCTATAGAAAAAAACTATGAAGGAATCATTGAAATGGGGTCTATTTTAAGAGACCTTAATGTGATCTAGGATATATCTCTAATCTCTAATTCTTTTTTGGAACCGACATAGAAACCAACTCTTTGATGTAAATCAGAAGGCTTTATTTGTAATATCTTATTAATTCCGTCACTTGCGTCTCCAGAGGTGTTTTTAGCTATGAATGACAAAGGATTACATTCATAAATTAAGCGTAATCTTCCATTTCCATCTACCGAAGGATAAGCAAATATTCCTCCCTTTATTAGGTTTCTATGAAAATCTGCAACCAAAGATCCCACGTATCTTGCTGTATATTTACCTTCATCACCAGATTTTAATTTATTAATCCAATTTTTATCCTTTTCAGAAAATTTATTCCAATTAGATTCATTAACTGCATAAACTTTTGAATTTCCATGTGATATGGATTTATGAGTTCTAATTGCGGTACCATTTTCATCAAATGAAAACATAGAGGTATCTTTTGGGCTTGATAAACACATAACAGTAGATGAACCATATACTGTATATCCGGCGATTATTGCATTTTCTCCTTTTTGTAATAAGTTTTCTAGATCATTTTGATCATTATTTAATTTTTTATAAACAGCAAAAATTGTTCCTATAGTGATCGAAACATCGATATTAGAAGATCCATCTAGTGGATCAAATACAACTACATATTTAGAAGATTCTTCATTATGATTAGGTATTATTGCAGATTCTATTTCTTCAGAACCCATTAGGAATACTTTGCCAGTTTTAGATAAATTTTCTATTAGAAGATTATTAGCAAAAATATCTAATTTTTCAACTTCTTCACCTTGAACATTTATTTCTCCTGTTTTGCCAAGAAGTTTTTTGATCCCTGAGGAACGAACAGTTTTTGAAATCTCAAAACAAGTTTCTGCTATTGTTTTAAGGACAATAGATAGGTCTTGATCAAATTTTTGTTCTTCTAAGTATGAGCTTAAGTTTTGATTATTATTAGTCATTATTAAATTATTTGGAATTATAATAATTACCAACATATTACTATGCTTTTATTTTTTCAATCTCCAATTATTCAATTCTTGATTGATTTTCAAACTATTTCATAAATAGTTTCTGGAACAGTTAATATATCGAATTTTATTAATTTGGTTAAATATCAATTATTATGTGTATTATTCTATATGCGAAGTCTCTAAAAAAATGTTCTAATAGTTAAGTATTAATAAAAAGGATAATAAATGGATATATATGTAGGTAATCTACCTTGGGGTATAGATGATGAAGGTCTTAAGGATCTTTTTTCAGAGCATGGAGAAGTTATAAGCGCTAAGGTGATTAGAGATAGAGAAACCAATAGGTCAAGAGGCTTTGGTTTTGTAGAGATGGATGACTCTTCTTCTGAAAATGCTATTTCAGCATTAGATGGACATGAAGTAGAAGGAAGAGCTTTGAAAGTTAACAAATCTAAGGGAAAATCTTAGGTTTTCGTAAATAATATCTAAATAACTTTATATTTAGATATCTCAATACAAGCACCCAATTAACTATAGTTTATTTTAAATATGAAATTTTTTGAAATATTTCTATTTAATTTTTCAACATACCATTAAACGTAGTTGAAATAATCTTTTTGACTTGGTGTTACCAGTTTCAATTTATTCAAAGATAATATAAATTTTATGTAATTATATATAGTTTTTACTATTATTTTATTTTCATGATTCGGAGAGAGACTAATGGATATTAAAGAGTTGAATAAAGTTGCTATGCATATGGTGATGCCAAACAAAGGTATTTTAGCTGCAGATGAAAGTACTGGAACTATAAAAAAAAGGTTTGATTCTATAAATTTAGAATCAACAGAAAATAAACGAAGGGATTGGAGACAACTCTTATTTCAAACTAAATCTATAGGAGACTATATTAGTGGAGTTATTTTATATGATGAAACTTTAAGGCAAAGTACTTCTGATGGAGAAAAATTTGTTGATCTCTTAAATTCCAAAAATATTCTTTCTGGAATCAAAGTTGATAAGTCAACACATCCATTACCTCTGAGCGATGGAGAAGTGATAACAGAAGGACTTGATGGATTAAGAGAAAGATTAGAAGAATATTTATCTTTAGGAGCAAAATTTACAAAATGGCGAGCAGTTATAAATATATCTGATAGTTTTCCATCTGATTATGCAATAAATGTTAATTCATATCATTTAGCTTTATACTCGGCTTTGAGTCAAGAAGTTGGTTTAGTTCCGATAGTAGAACCAGAAGTATTAATGGATGGTAATCACTCTATAGATAAATGTGCTGAAATAACCAACAAAACTCTTAATAAGGTATTTAATGATCTGAGTGATTCTAACGTTAGCTTATCAGGAATTGTTCTTAAACCAAATATGGTCCTTTCAGGAAAAAACGCATCTAATAGAGCTGATTCAAAAAAAGTTGCAAAGTATACAGTTGATGTTCTTCAAAATACTGTGCCAAAGGAAGTCCCTGGTATAGCATTTTTATCTGGTGGGCAAGAAGATGATGAATCTATTGAGAACTTAAATGAAATTAATTTATATTCAAAGGAGAAGAAATCTCCTTGGGAACTTACATATTCCTATGGGAGAGGTTTGCAGGCAGCACCTTTAAAGATATGGAACGGTAAAATTGAAAATGTTGAAAGTGCTCAAAAAGAGTTCGAAAAAAGAGGAATTTCAGCATCCAAAGCAAGGCAGGGTAATTACTAGATGGATATAAAAAAGTTATTAAGTGAATCTGAATCAAATCTTATTTCTCACAGGAGAAAGTTACATGCAATGCCTGAACTTGGATTTGAGGAGGAAAAAACTTCAAAGTATATACAAGATGAGCTTACAAAACTTGGAATACCAATAAGTACAAAATATGGTAAAACAGGAGTAGTAGGAGTTATAAAAGGCGGATTAGGAGCCGGAAGATCTATGATGATCAGAGCAGATATTGATGGCTTACCTATTACTGAAGAAACAGATCTTGATTTTGCTTCTAAAAATGGAGCAATGCATGCATGTGGTCACGATGGTCATATATCAATACTTCTTGAAACCGCAAGGATTCTTCAATCACTAAAGGATTCAATTAAGGGTGAAATAATATTATGCTTTCAACCTGCTGAAGAAATAGTTCAGGGTGCATTAGCAATGATTGATGATGGATTATTTGAAGACTATCACCCAGAAAGAGTTCTTGGATTACATATATGGAATCAACTTCCCTCAGGTTTTGTTGGAGTTAATGATTCTGCTGTATTTGCTTCTGCGGATGCATTTTCCTTAGAAGTAAAGGGTAGAGGTGGACACGGTGCTCTACCTCATTTAAACGTTGATCCTATAGTCGCAGCATCGCATATTATATCTAATGCTCAAACAATAGTTAGTAGAGAAATTTCTCCTCAAGATCCTGGTGTTTTAACATTTGGAAAAATAGAGTCAGGATTTGCACCAAATATTATTCCAGATTCTGTAAGTATAGAAGGAACTATTAGAGCTTATTCACAGGATGTAAGAGAAAAAATATACTCATCTTTAGAAAGAATAAGTAGGCTAAGTGCTGAATCTATGAGATCCACTGCAAGTACTGAAATTATGTATGGAGCTGGACCCGTTGTAAATGAACAGGAGGTTGCCTCGTGGGTTAGAGATAAAGCTAGAGAAGTTTTGGATGATTCCATGGTAGGTCCTACTGAACCAGTAAGTGTTGGTGACGATATGGCAGAATTCTTGCAAAGAATTCCAGGTGTTTATTTCCTTTTGGGTGCAAGCGTAGGTAATAAATATCCACACCATAACACTAGGTTTGATTTTGACGAAAAAGCTATGATTAATGGAGTTAAAGTTTTTCTTTCTTGCACCCTAGATTTTTTAAATAATTAAACTACTGGTGATGTTCCTCCATCAACGTTTATAGCTGTTCCTGTGACATAGCTAGCCATTGATGATGAAAGAAAACAGATTACATTTCCTACTTCAATAGCTTCCCCAACTCTACCCATTGGAACATTTTTTCCCATCATATCCCAATGATCTTCAAGTGTATAATCAGGTTTTTCTTTTTGTATATTCTCAACTTTAGTCCTATGTTGGCCAGATTTTAATAGTCCCACACATACAGTATTTACTCTTATATTTTGAGATGCATATTCTTTAGACCATGCTTTAGTTAAAGAAATACCGGCAGCCCTAGATAATGAAGTTGGTTGACTCCCTCCAGCTGTGGCTTTTCCTCCAGGAGTTGTAATATTTACTATACTTCCTGATCCAGTTGATTTCATATCTTCTATAACTGCTCTAGCACAATAAATTGCTCCATAAACTTTAAGATTTAAGTCCTCTGTTAATTGTTCATTTGTCATTTCTTCAAGAGAAGATGCCGAAGAAGTCCCAGCATTATTTACTAATATATCTATTTTCCCAAATTCATCTCTCACTTTATTTATTGATTTATTAACTGAAGCTTCATCCCTAACATCAGTTGAAATTGCCATGACTTTCCCCTTGGCGTCTTTTTCAATTTCTTTCACTGCATTATCTAATTTTTCTTGAGTTCTTGCTAGTATTGCAACATTAGCTCCTTCTCTAGAAAGAGAAATTGCGGCAGATAATCCAATCCCATCACTACCACCTGTAATTATTGCATTTTTGCCATTTAATCCAAGGTCCATAATTTTGTCCTTTCAGTTATAATAAATTAATTCTTAAGAATATATATCAATAGGAATTTTCTTTGAAGCCTCTAAAAGTAAATAAAAGAATTATTCTCGGACCAGGTCCATCATCTGCTAATCCAGATGTACTTCATTCTATGTCTAATCCTATACTAGGATATTTAGATCCTGACTTTTTTAAAATTCTTGATGATGTTAGAGATGGCCTAAAAAATCTTTATAAAACTAAAGACCATGCATTTGCCTTAAGTGGATCAGGATCTTCAGGTATGGAAGCTGGACTTACATGTTTAGCTGAAAGAGGAGACAAAGTAATTATTTGTAGTTATGGATACTTTTGTGAAAGACAAATATTAATGGCTGAAAGGTTAGAATTAGAAATTATTCCGATAAGATCAGAGTGGGGGAAACAAATGGATCCTTCTCTTTTAGAAAAGGCATTAAAAGAAAATCCAGATACGAAACTTGTTGTTGCTACTCATGCTGAAACAAGTACAGGTGTATTGCAAAATGTTGAAGAACTGGGAAAAATAGTTTCTAAAACCAATGCATTATTTATGATTGATTGTGTAACTTCAATCGCAGGAACTGAAATACTTTTTGATGATTGGAATATAGATTTTGCATATTCGGGAAGTCAGAAATGTTTGGCTTCGCCCCCAGGATTATCACCTTGTGCTATGTCTGAAAAAGCATATCAATATATTAAGAATAGAAAAACAAAACCTTCTTCTTGGTATTTAGATTTATCCTTAGTAAATGATTATTGGGGAAATGAACATATCCCTCAATATACAGTTGCTGTAAGCTCAATTTACGCTCTTTACGAATCCCTAAGGCTTCTTGAAGAAGAAGGTCTAGAAAATAGATGGAATAGGCATAAAGTTAATGCTGAAAAATTAAGAAAGGGATTGACAGAAATAGAGCTTACTCTTCCAATTTCAAAAGAGGATAGATTAGATCAATTAACAGTAGTTACAAAACCTGATCACATTGATGACATTGAATTCAGAAATAAACTTATTTATGACTACAATATTGAAATCGGCAGGGGACTAGGTGACTTTGCTGGCAAAGTATTTAGAATTGGACTTATGGGTGAATCTTGTAAGTCAGAGTATGTAGACCAAATATTAGAGGTTTTTAGAAAAGAAATTTAATCTAAGTATTATCTGATTCTTAGATTTTTTCTACTAAGTTCGTTAATGTTAGTGCAACCCATTAGTTTCATATCTCTTTCTAGAGCAGTTTTATAAAGGCCTAAAGCTTTCTCTACACCTGCTTGCCCTGCAGCTGCTAATGCATATAGATATAACCTGCCTCCAGCCACTGCTTTTGCGCCAATAGAAAGAGCTTTCAACATATGAGTTGATCTCTGAATTCCGCCCTCACATATAACATCGATTTTGTCTCCAACTGCATCAACTATATCTGTTAAGACATCAAAATTAGCTACTTGTCCGTCTAATTGTCTCCCCCCATGATTTGAAACAATAATACCCGTACATCCAATATCTACAGCTCTCTTTGCATCTTCTACGCTTACTACTCCTTTAAGAGCGAAGTCTTTGCCCCAATCAGATGCTAGTTTCTCAGCATCATTCCAGCTCATTGATTGATCAAGCATTGTTGAAAAATAAGTTCCAATCGAGGTAGATACATTTGAAAGTTCGCTTACACTATCTTTTAAGAGTGGCAACTCGAATTTATCTCTTAGAACATAATTCAAGCCCCACATTGGCTTTGAAACAAAGCTATATAAACTCCCTAAGGTAAGTTTAGGAGGAGATGTAAATCCTGTTCTTAGGTCTCTTTCTCTGTTACCTGATGTGATTGTATCAACAGTTAATGCTATTACATCAAAAGAAGATGCTTTTACTCTATCTAAAACAGCATCATTTATTCCATGATCTTTATGGTAGTAAAATTGAAACATTTTTGGAGTATTGAACTCACTTAGTTCCTCAATTGGAACCGTTCCTATAGTAGATAGACCAAACATTGTTCCGTATTTTTCAGCAGCTTTAGCAACAGCTCTTTCTCCTTGGTGATGAAATAATCTCTGTAATGCTGTAGGAGAGCAATAAAAAGGCAGATCTAACTTTTTCCCAAATATTGTAGTAGAAAGATCGATATCCTCTACTCCTCGTAATACATTTGGAATTAAATCTACATCTTCATATGCAGCAGTATTCCTTCTATATGTAGTTTCGTCTTCAGCTGCTCCATCGATATAATGAAAGATAGGAGACGGAAGCTTCTTTTTAGCTAGTTGTCTAAAGTCGTGAAAATTTTGGCAATCTTTTAATTTCATAATTTATCTATTTTTAAAAATTTATAATTTAAAATATTACAGTAAATTTGAGATGGGGAGTCCTTTTTTTCTTTGATTATTTTTTGATATCAGAGATAATTCAATTAAGGATTCAAAATGCAAAGCTACTCATTAAAATGTTACAACTGTAATTTAGTTCAACAAGATAATTCTATTTCAAGGATCTATTGTGAAAAAGGTTGTAATGAACTTTTGGTTTGTGAAGATATCTCTAAAAATATTATAGATCCCCTCATTTCAATTAAAAATGATACTGAATCATTTTCTTTAGGCGAAGGCAATACTCCAATAATACCCTTGGAAAAAATAGGTAGGAAACTTGGATTGAATAACCTTTTTGCAAAATTAGAATTTATGTCACCTACTGGATCATTTAAGGATCGAGGAAGTTCATTAGTGGTTAATATTGCCAAAAAAGAAAAAGTCTCTGAATTTGTTGAAGATTCTTCCGGAAATGCAGGCGCGTCTTTATCTGCATATGCAGGAGCTAGTAATATAAAAGCACATATATTTGTTCCAGATACTGCAGGGCAGGGGAAACTTGATCAAATCTCTATATTTGGAGCTACATTACATAAAATTTCAGGCCCAAGAGAAAATTCTACTATTGCAGCAAAAGAATTTTCTAAAAAAAATAATATTCCATATTTATCACATAATCTATCTCCTTATTTTTCTGAAGGAATGAAAAGTTTTGCATATGAAATTTTTTCTGATTTAGGAGACGTCGATCATATTATTTTTCCCACAGGTAATGGCTCTTTATTATTAGGAACATGGAGAGGACTTTTAGATATTTCAAAAAGTAAAAAGTATAATTTACCAAAACTTCACGTAGCTCAATCAAAAGCTATTGAGCCAATTGTCGCTGAGCATAATCAGACAAAATGGACTTTCGATCCACAATTTACAACCATAGCATCAGGAATATCAGTTTCAAATCCTCCTAGGTTATATGAAATAGTTGAAGCGGTTAAAAATAGTAAAGGAACCTCTACTTCTTCTTCAGATCAAGATGCTTTAAAATGGCACGAATTATTAGCGAAAGAAGAAGGTATATTTTCAGAAAAGACATGTGCTTTTTCTTTTTCTTCACTTGAGAAGCTTGTTAATGAAAATATAATTCAGAAGGATGAAACAGTGCTAATTCCTATTACTGGTTCAGGCCTTAAGGAATCTAACTAAAAGTATTAAAAGCTTCTTTGAATCCTTGAATAGATCCTTCTAAAACCCAATCATCAACGCTGTAAGATATTCTGAAAAATCCACTTAAACCAAAACCTCTTCCTGGAACAGTTAATACCTTATGCTTTTGAAGCTCTTGTACAAATTTAGCATCATCTTCAATTGGCGTTTTTGGGAATAAGTAAAAAGCACCTTCAGGTTTTACGCAATCATAACCAATATTTACTAATTCTTTGTATAGAAAATCTCTTTTCTTTTTATAAACATCTATATCTACTGATTCATCTTGAATATCCTCAATTGCTCTTTGCATAAATGCAGTAGCATTTACATGCCCAAGAGTTCTTAAAGAAAAAATAATAGCATCAAATAAAACTTTTTTGTTTTTGTCTTTAGGTGAAACTACAACGTATCCAATTCTTTCTCCTGCTAATCCAAGATCTTTAGAATGAGAAGTAACAACAATTGATCTTTCGTGATGTTCAAAAATAAAAGGATATTTAGTATTGTCAAAGATTATTTTTCTGTATGGTTCATCAGAAATTAAGTATATTTCTGTTCCAAGATTTTTTTCTTTTTCTTGAATGATTTCTCCCAATTTTTGAAGAGTTTCTTTTGGATAAAGTACACCTGTAGGGTTATTAGGAGAATTTATAATAATGGCTTTAGTTTTTTTTGAGATTTTATTTTTTAGGTCCTCTAAATCAGGTAAGAAATCTTTATCTGTTTTTGCTATAACAGATTTTCCATTGTGGTTTGAAACATAAAATAAATACTCAACAAAGAATGGAGCAAAAATAATAATTTCATCTTGAGGATTTAGCAATGTTTTTAATACAGAATTTAAGCCTCCTGCTGCCCCAGTAGTTACGATAACTTCATCAAGAGAAACATTTATTGAAAATTCATTATTAAGGTTGTCGGCAATAGCTTTTCTTGTAGAAATAAATCCAGGGTTTGGCATATATCTATGCATCCCTTTTTCATTTGAATTTGCAAGACTTATAATTTTTTTCTTAAATTTTTGGGGAGGCTCTAGAAGAGGATTGCCTAAAGAAAGATCAAAAACATTTTTCTCACCATATTGTTGTTTGAGTTGAATTCCTTCCTCAAACATTTTTCTAATCCAGCTAGATTTTTCTAGAACATCCAATATCCCTTTTGAAATACTCATTTTTTCCCCGCTTTAGGATTTTTATTTTTAGCTTCTTTAATGACTAGAGTTTCAAAAAATATATCATACCAGGCTCTATTTTTGTCATCTTTAACTATCCAAAATATCCCAATAAAAAATGGCAATATAGATATAAATTTCCCTCCGATTTCTCGAGCAAAAGCAGCTCCTATTCCTATGTTGTCTCCTTCTGGATTTACAACTTTTATTTTCAATGCCCATTTACCTATTGTTTTTCCATATAGGCCAGTGGGAATTACAAGGTAGCTGAAGCATACAATTATGATTAAATAATCAAAAAAAGAGTATGTGATTCCAAAAATATTTTTACCAATTATATTAAGACCAAAATATATTAATAATAGGTATGAAGTATCTACAAATGCTGCCATAAATCTTCTAAAAACAGGTGCTATATTTTTTTCTTGTTTCATAATCTTTAATTTAATTGCGTTCTTATTATGGTATATAAAATTCATATTTAGGAATATATTATTTACTTAATTATTTGTTTATCGGAGGATTAAATTGTCAAGATTAGAGGGAAAAGTAGCTGTAGTTACTGGAGCAGGTTCAGGAATTGGAATGGCTTCAGTAAGATTATTCTTAGAAATGGGCTGTAAAGTAGTATGCGCAGATGTTAGTGATAAATTCTTAATGGATTTAGAAAAAGAAATTTCTTCACATAAGCCTAATTATGTAATCTTAAATTCAGATGTAACAAAAAGATCAGATTGTCAAAAAGTTGTAAACGAAGCTATAAACAACTGGGGGAAAATAGATATTTTAGTTAATAGCGCAGGTGTGACACCAAGGCACGCACCTACTGACTGGGATTTTGAAAAAAAATGGGATTTTGTTATGGAGGTAAACCTTAAGGGTTCTATGCTTATGTCTTATGAAAGTGTTGAACAGATGAAAAAAAATTCTGGAGGCTCAATTATTAATTTGTCGTCAATAATTGGTCTCGTAGGATATTCTGATACATTAGGTTTTTCTGATGGATTTAATCCATATCCTCATTCAAAAGGAGGAGTTATACAAATGACTAGGGATATGGGAGTAAACCTTGCTAAGCACTCTATTAGAGTAAATGCTTTATGCCCTGGGTTTGCTTACACTAATTTAACTAAATCTATAACAGATGATGAAACCGTTCATAAAAAATTAATAGAATTACATCCTATGGGAAGGCTTGGTACTGCAGAAGATATAGCAAATGCAGCTTTATTTTTGGCAAGTGATGAATCATCTTTTATTACAGGAACAGCTATACCTGTTGATGGAGGATATACAGCAAGATAAGGAGTTATATTATGTTAATTAGACTAGATACACTAAGAGAAAGGCTTCATGGAGTAGTTCTTAATAAAGGAGAACAAGGCCATAATATTGAAGGCTTGCAGGATGAACTTGATAAATTGCCCGATAGCTATGACGAGTTTGTAAATTTTACCAAAAAATTAACTAACCTAAAATTCAGATCTGATTGGCCATACATAGAACCAAGTTCTATAAATGATATCTTAAATGAAATGGATCCATCTAGACCAAAAGGATTAATCCAAGAAATTGATATTGATGAAAGCTCAAAGAGGGTAGAAGCTGCTTTTATAGCTTCGTTATGCGGATGCATGTTAGGTAAGCCCTTAGAAGCTATGTTCACAGGCCATGAGATAAGAAAAGCATTAGAAGATATTGGAGAATGGCCAATGTCAGATTACATATCTAAAGATATTGAAAAGGTTCTTCCAAGAGTTCATAGATCTTTTCCTGAAACAGCAAGAGAATTTATAAATTACGTTGCACCGGACGATGACATAAATTACACAATTATGGGTATGCTAATTTTAGAAAAATTTGGTCCAGAATTTACTCATGAAAATATGAAAGAACTTTGGATTCATCATCTACCTATCAGTACAACATTCGGACCTGAAAATACTAAATTATTAAAATCTGGAATGGATTTAAAAATTGATGGAATGGATAGGGCTACTTTTTTAGAAAAGGGAGGTGTTGGTCCAAGAAATATTTTGCCTACTGAAAATCCAGAAGATCTAATAGATGTATTTAACGACATATTAAATCCCGGAGATGAACTTTGTGGAGCGGCAATTAGAGCTGATGCATATGGTTATGCATATCCAGGTAATCCAGCTATTGCAGCAGAACTAGCATGGAGAGATGCAAGTTTTACTCATAATCGTACAGGCGTTTATGGAACTATGTTTATAGCAGCGGCTATTTCATGTGCACAAATAATGGAAGATAGAGATGAAATAATTGAAACAGCTCTTAAGTTTGTTCCTCAAAAAAGTAGATTTTATGAAAGGGTTTCAGTTTGTTTTGAGCATGTGAAAAAATCTAGTTCATGGGAGGAAGCATACGATAAGATTAGTGATAAATATGGAGAATATGGTCACTGTAGAATTTATCAAGAGATTGGAATGCTGATCAACACCTTAAAATTTGCTGAAAATGTAGGTCATGGTATTTGTATTCAGGTAAGTCAAGGTGCAGATACTGATAGCTTTGGCGCAACTTCAGGATCTCTTCTTGGTGCATATTTTGGACCAGGATTTCTTGAAGATAGTTGGGTTAAGCCTTTTAATGATGATATTCATACTGGTTTGGCTTGGTTTTTTGAAAGGTCTGTTTCTAAATTAGCTAAAAGAATGGCAAACCTTCCTAAAATTGTAAGTAGTAAGTAACGGTAAATTTAATAATAACGGAATACCGTTTAAATATTTTTAAAATAGGATTAAATTATGGCATGCCCGGGAGGATTCGAACCCCCGACCTATTGGGTAGAAACCAATTGCTCTATCCAGCTGAGCTACGGGCACAAGAATATACATATACTATTATAAAGTCGAAAATTACTTATTGGCAACGCTTATTTTGACTGCACAGGCCTTATACTCGGGAGTTTCAGTTATAAAATCCACTGCGTCTGAGGTTAAATTATTTGTCATTGTTTTGTCGGGGAAAGCAAAACTCATAAATACGGCTCCTTCAGGAGATTTATCTGTTATTTTTGCTTTAACTGTTACAGAACCTCTCCTTGATTCTACTTTTAATAGATCTTTATCTTTTATAGAAAGATTTTTAGCATCAAAAGGATTAATTTCTACTAATTCTTCTGAAATTATTTGATCAAAACCTTTAGCTTTTCCTGTTTGAGTTCCAGTATGATAAGTTGATCTTCTTCTCCCTGTTGATAAAACAAAAGGATATTCATCATCTGTTTGTTCAGCTGGCTCTATATGGTCTACAGGACTAAATATTCCAGTTTCACCTGATTCCATTTGATTTTTGTGTAGATATTTTGTTCCAGGATGATTTTCATCAGGACAAGGCCACTGAATCCCGCCTTCTTTTTCTATTCTTTCATAGGTAATTCCTCTGAATAAAGGAGATGTACTAGCCATTTCTCTCCAAATTTCTGAAGGTTCTGAAATTTTATGTTTTTTCCCCATAGATTCAAATAAACCTAATATAATATTTACATCAGTTTTTGCATTTCCGGGAGTGTCTATTGCTGGTCTTACTCTTTGTACCCTTCTTTCAGTATTTACGAAAGTTCCATTTGCTTCAGCAAAGCTTGATGCAGGTAATATTAAATCAGCCATTTTTGCAGTCTGAGTCATAAAAATATCTTGAACAACAAAAAAGTCTAATTTCTTAAGTGCGCTAATTGCATGATTAGCATTTGGATCAGAAACTATTGTATTTTCTCCCATAACAAACAAAAAGTTTACTTCTCCTGAGTTCATTTTGTCCATCGCTGTTATTTTAGTCATTCCACGTTTTCTTGGTAATTCTGCATCCCAAATTTTTTCAAATTTTTCAACTATGCCAGGAGCTTCTAATTTTTGATATCCAGGTAAATCTGTAGGTAAAGATCCTGAATCACTTACTCCTTGAACATTATTTTGCCCTCTTAAGGGATTTACTCCAGCATTTTCACTTCCAAAGTTTCCACAAACCATTGCTAGATTTGCAAGGCTTTGCACATTATATGAACCACATGAATGTTCTGTTATCCCTACTGTGTAGCATATAGCTGATTTAGGTGATGCTTTTGCATATTCTTTTGCGGTGTAAATTATATCCTCTGGATCAATTCCACATATCTTTGCAGAATATTCAGGAGTGTAAATGGTTAAGTGATCTTTTATTTCTTCAAAATTTCTTGTTCTTGTAGCAACATATTCTTTATCGTATAAATCATTTTGAATAATATAGTTTGCAACAGCATTATAGAAAGGAATATCAGTCCCAATTCTTATTTGAATATATTTATCGGCCCATTTTGTAAGTTCGATTTTCCTAGGATCTACAACGATAAGTTTTGCACCATTTTTTACAGCTTTTTTCATTCTTAAAGAAATTACAGGATGTGTCTCTGTAGTGTTAGAACCAGTAACAAGTATTAGTTTAGAGCCTGCTAATTCTTCAATTGAATTAGTCATAGCACCTCTGCCGACCATGACCGCCATCCCAGCGACCGTTGGAGCGTGTCAGGTTCGAGAGCAGTTGTCGATATTATTAGTTCCAACAACTGTCCGTGCAAATTTTTGAAGTAAGTAGTTTGCTTCAGTCACAACTCTTGCTGATGCCCACCAAACTGTTGAATCAGGACCTTTTTCTTCTATTGATTTATTTAACTTTTCACTAAAAACTTTATAAGCCTTTTCCCATGAAATTTTTTCAAATTCTCCATTAGAGTTTTTTAATAGTGGATCAGTTAATCTTTCTTTAGAATTTACGAAATCCCAAGAAGCAAATTGACCTTTTACACACAAAGAACCCAAACTTGGAGCACTGAAGTCAGGTGTGGCTCCAAGAACTTTTTTACCATCACTTATCAATTCTATACCGCAGCCTACTCCACAATATGGGCAAATAGATTTTGTCTTAGATTCTTTCTTTACTTCACTTCTCTCAATTTTTTTATTTGATAATGCTCCAGTAGGGCAGGTGTTCACACATTGACCACAAAATGTACAATCAGAATTCATTAGTTTGTTGTCAAAAAATGAGAAGATTTTTGAATCTTGCCCTCTACCATCTATTGTTATTGCGGATGCTTGTTCCCAGTCGTTACATATATTTGTACAGCGGTAACAAGCGATACATTTATCATAGTCCCTAGCGATAAATGGGTTTAAGTCTTCTTTAACGCTTTCTCTTTTATTTAATGAAGGGAAATAATTTTTTGGTTTATATTCTTTGACTGCTTCACTGAATTCATTGTTAGTCAGTTTAGTTTTATTCATACTATCTTCATCCCACCTTATTTCAGATAAAGATAATTCAAGTAAAGTTTTTCTGTATTCTATTAATGTTTCAGAATGAGTGAAAACCTCAATCCCTTCTTCAGCCATATAAGTACACGACGCGACATAGTTTTTTTGTCCATTTTTTAAAACTTCAACTAAGCACATACGACAAGTCCCTTGAGGTCCAACTCTCTCGTCATAGCATAAAGTTGGCACCTGACTTTGTGTTTTATCAATAGCTTGTAACAATCTGTCGCCAGTTTCTACTGTTACAGTTTCGTCGTTAACTTTTAGGTTTATAAATTTTGTTTCTATCATATGCTTCTTTTCATTTTATAAAATTTGAACGCAAAATAAAATAAAACTAGTGCGAATCCTGCTATCAATAATGGTAATTTGAAGGGATCTATATATTCTGCAATATTTCCATAATTTTTTCCTAATCTATTTCCTACATATATATATAAAAGATTTGATGGAAATGAAGCTATAAAAGTTATTATTGAGTATTTATAGATATTCATTTTGTATATACCAGCTACTATTGAAGTTAGCGGTTTAGGGAAAAGAGGTATGAATCTAGTAATAAAAACAAATATATATCCATACTTTAAGAAATATGATTCAGTTTTCTTTATATCTTTTTCTGTTATGAAAAAATATTTCCCGAATTTATTAATTAGTTTGATTCCAAATGTACGAGCTATAAAGTATTCACAAGTACATCCTATTAATGTTCCAATTGTTGCTAATAAGCTAACAAAAAACAATTCATAATAGTTACTAACTAATATCCAACCTGCTAAAGTTAGTATTATTTCTCCAGGGAAGGGGAGTACAGTAGGTTCAATCACCATAAAAAAGAATATTCCTGGATATCCTAAGGTTTCAAAAGTATTAATTATCCATTCAATTATGCTGTTTTCTATACTGAACATTTGATTTAAGGGCCTTTAAAAAGAATGTATATAAAAAAGTATACAGAATTTTTTACAAGGGCCTTAAATTAAATTTATCCATATTCAAAAAATTTTATAAATTTTAATATAAAATATAAATCCTTACATTAAATAAACAAAAATATTAACAAATACTTACAATTATTTAGTCAAGATTAACCCCTTATTTGAACTTATAACACAACATGTCTTGAATAAGTTTTGAACAAGTTCAAAAATAAACCTGTATTTGTTTTATACAAATTTTGTTTATTATGTTATACTTTTTAACATGCCGCAAGACGTAAAAAAAACAACAAAAATGAAAAGTCTCGAAAAGAAATTCAAGAGAGATCTTGAGGTAATTATCCCCGAGCTTGTTAATGAGTATGGCCTTTCTGGTGCTGCTAAAAAACTAGGTCTTGGCGAAAGCGGTAAATCAACCTTATCTTACTGGATGCTTAAGTTAGGTATTCAATTTCGAAAAGTTGCATTAGCACCTGGAGAGATAATTGAAATCAGAAGAATATCTGATTAATCGATATTTTTTTGTCTTTATTTTTTATTTGACTTCATTTACATTTAAGTTGAAGAGAAAAACAATCTAATAATAATAATCTCTGATTATGAATAAAAAATTTATATTTCTGCTATTTACAATATTGATGACTGTGACATTAATATCATGTCGCGAAGTTACTGAAGAACTTTCAGAACCTGTAGTTTTTAATCCAACTCCTGCCGCTAAAGAAATGGTAATGGCTGGGGCAGCTCCAGTTGTGGAAGTTGTTATTGTTGGCGATCCCGCTTCGGGCTCAGAATGGTTTCTTAATGAAGGCTGCAACGCCTGCCATTCTACTGGTGCTGAAAAGATCGTCGGACCTGGTTTCGCAGGTATATATGAACGAGCTGCAACTAGGGGCTACGCTTCTTCTGATGATTATATAGAGGCTTCAATAAGGTACCCAGGAGAATATATAGTTGAAGGTTACTCAAATCTTATGCCAGCAAGCTGGGAAGAAGCAGAAAAGCAAGAGATCGCTGATATAATCTCCTACTTGAAAACACTTGAATAAAAAAGTTACAAGCTATTTATTTGAACAAATTATCTTCTTGCAATAAGTCCTGCTTGGTAACCTGCTGAAAACCCTGCGTCAATGTTCACTACAGAAATGCCAGGTGCGCAAGAATTTAACATAGTTAAAAGTGCTGAATAACCTTTTTCGCCTGTTCCAAATCCTACTGAGGTTGGAACTGCTATTACAGGTTTATCTACTAGGCCTGCTACAACTGTTGGTAATGCTCCTTCCATTCCCGCAACTACCACGATACAATCTGATTGCCTTATTAATTCAACTTTATTCAATATTCTATGTATTCCTGTTACTCCCACGTCGTTTACAGATACAACCTCAACTCCCATTAATGAAGCAGTTATTTCAGCTTCTCTAGCAATCGGTATATCTGAGGTTCCTGCATTTACAACTGCAATCTTTCCTGAAATTTCTTTTTCTTTTTTTGTGCTAAATATCATTTTCGCACTATCATCAAATTTAGATTCAGGAATAATTTTCTTTACTTCTTCAAAAGTAGCAATGTTTGTACGTGTAATTAAGAATAATCCTGAATTTTTATAAATCTTTTCAGCAATTAATGCCGATTGTTTAGGAGTTTTTGTTTCTCCAAAAATTACCTCTGGAAAACCTGTTCTTTTTTCTCTATCAAGATCAACTTCTGCAAATTCTTTAGTTTTGTCGTAATTATTATCCATTTTTTCATTTTATATAAATAAATTTCTAAAGTTATTATAATTGATCCTTGTAAATTTACTTCTAGTTTTTATACTTTACTTTATAAGTAAATTAATTTTAGATTTGTGAAGGGAACTCATGAAATTAAGCTGTATTCAATCTAACTTAAGAAAAGGATTAGCAACTGTAAGTAGAGCCGTTGCTACTAGATCAACTATTCCAGAGACGCAAAATGTTCTTATTGCTACAGATAATGGAAGATTAAAATTAACTGCCACTAACCTTGAAATTGCCATTACAACATGGATAGGCGCACAAATTGAGGAAGAAGGCTCTGTTACAATACCAGCTCGAATGTTATCAGACTTTATTAATACTCTACCCGACAAGAAAGTTGATATTGAAACAGTTCCTAGCCCAATAGGTCTAAAAATTCATTGCGCAAACTTTGATGCACAAATGAACGGAATAGATCCTGAAAATTATCCTCCTATACCGAATATTAGCGACGGACCAAAAGTTTCTATTTCATCTTCTGATTTCAAAAGTTCTCTTTCTAGAGTCAGATTTGCAGTTGCTACCGATGAATCTAGACCTGCTTTAACTGGAGTAAAGGTTGATGTTAAAGATAAACAATTTACACTAGCTTCTGCAGATGGATTTAGATTGGCAATTGAATCAGGATCATGTGAATCTTCTGTTGATGAAGATGTATCTGTTATAGTTCCAGGAAGAACTATGAACGAAATTTTTTCACTACTAGGAACAGATTCTGGCATGTTAGATATGACTGTAACAGAGCAAAAGAGTCAAGCATTATTTAAGTTTGGAGATGTTGAGGTTGTAACTCAACTTATACAAGGTAATTTTCCTGACTATGAAAGGCTTATTCCATCAGAAAAAGGTACTACATGTAGAGTAAATAGGGAAGATCTACTTCAGGCTACAAACGCAGCATCTGTTTTTGCAAGAGATGGAAGCGGAATAATAAGAATGGTATCCGATGATTCTGATGAAGGTTCTGTAAGAATAATGTCTCAAGCTGAGGAATTGGGATCTAATGAGTCCCGTGTTAAGGCTAGCATTGAAGGAGAAGAAACTAGAATAGCATTTAATTCAAAATTCTTAAATGAAATTCTTAGCGTTCTAGATGGTGATGAAGTTGAAATAGAAACTATGAGCCCTTCAAGTCCAGGTGTTTTTAGGTCTGCAGCAAATTCTGGTTATTTACACATAATAATGCCCATGTTTGTTCAATGGTAGGTTAGTTAAAACTTCCCTTTGAGTTTGAAAATAGGCTTTCAATATTTATTTATTTTCTATAACTTTGATATTTCATTAGGTGGAATCAAGAATGATGACCTGAATTGAATCCCCCATTTATTATTAATTTTTGTAACTATCCATAAAGTTTGAAAGTCAAGATATGCTAAACCTTTTTTATTTATCCTTGATTGATGAAGTAGAAGATGAACTTTATTTTTATCTGATTGAACTGGTTTTATACTTAATGTGTCAGTATGATCCCATCCTTGTTTATCTAAATTTTCTTGACCACGATCCCAATTTTTCAAAAATTCTTCAGGGGAATTATGTATTGTAATATTCTTGTTAGCAATTCTAATATGAGGAAAGTTTAAAAAATCTACTGAGATCTTCTTGTTTCTTTTATTAAAGCCTTCTTGATTCCAATGTAAAGCAGTTCTAATTGCTTCTTCTTCATATATTTTCATAACCATATTCTAATATTTTTTTTGATGGAGTTGTGATTCATTAGTGGGCTTTAGATACTCATTCAAAATATTAGCATGCTGATATTTGTCGAATTGAAGTCGTAATCATTAATTAAGACTAAAGAAACTTGTCTAGTAGATAGAAGAATAATAGATTGATGCTGATATACTAAACAGAGTGCTATTGTTTACTAATTTTGCAGTTTCCTTATTGCTAGGGAAATAACTAGAAAGTAATAGCACATTTTTTTTTAGGTTATCTTATAAGTTCATTTGATTGAAACTGATATACTAGACAGAGTGCTATTGTTTATATACGGAACTTGTAAGTAATAGCACCTTTTTATTTAAGATTTGAAAATTTAATAAAAATTTATACATTTTTATGGCAGAAAATAAATCGAAACACAAAAAGAGTAAATATTTACTGATAAGAATAATTTTTATAACTTTAGGAAGTATTTTTGTTTCTATCGGAGCAATAGGAGTTTTAGTTCCAGGACTTCCTACTACACCATTCATGATTTTAGCAGCAGCTTGTTACATAAGATCTTCAGATAAATTATACAACTGGCTAATAAATAATAGGGTTTTTGGGAAGCATATAAAAAATATTAGAGAAGGAAAAGGTATACCAATAAAAATAAAGTTCTTTGCTCTATCTATGAAGATTATTTTCGTTACATTAGCAACAATTCCATTTTCACCAATTTATGTACCAAGTGTTTTATTAAGAGTAATAATAATTTTTGCCGGAGTATTTAGTTTTTGGTACGTTAGTTATAAAGTTCCAACCTTAAAACAGTAATATTTGAAGTTCCGTAGCCAAATCAATTATTATTCAAGCCAGAGATAAGGTTCAAAAAAATCATGATCTACTGTATATTTTTCATAGAAAGATAAGTGAGATGAAACAATTGAACTTAAGAAATTTGAAATAGTTTTTATCATAATTATTTTTTTTTGTTAATTTAATAATAAGAACCAATTATGTGTTTTTTATGAATTTTTTATTTAGAAATAATGAAATAATTTAAACTCGATTATTATTTAATTAATCGAAGGAGAAATAAGATGGAATTTATATCAGCAATCAAAGATGGATTTAAGAATTATGCAAATACTAAAGCATTAGCTTCAAGGTCTCAATTATACTATTGGTTTTTATTTGCATTGATATCACTTACTTTTTGTACATTGCTTGATATTATTTTTTTTAATTCTAATACTTACAGTCAGTTGCTCGAACTTAACAAACCAGTAGGGTGGTTTACTAGAATATGGTTCTGGTCAATTTTTACTCCATCAATCACAATTATTATAAGAAGAATAAAAGATTTGTCTCAACCTATCTGGCGACAGAGTGAATTTATTGATATTCCTGTCATGGTCATTGTTTTACTTATTATGTTGTTTTTACTGGCTTACTAAATAATTAAAATATCTATTTTTACCAAAATAAAGTTTGATTCTTTTGAGTAATTGAATTTAAAAATTTTCCTTTGAAAAATCTTTTTTTAGTTGGCTCATAATAACTAATCATTTCATTTTTGATTAGTTCATTTCCCATATTTTCATATAACAAATTTAAAGTTTTATAATAATCATGAAGTATTTTTCTGGAGAATGCAGATGTATATTTTTTATCTTCAATAAATCTTAATATTTTTTTTGAATAAAGTTTTCTCCAGGTATTTAAAGAGGCTTCTAGAACAGTACCGCTTATTTTATCAATCTTAATAATTTTTTCTGAATCGTCTTTTATTTTAGAAAAATCTAACTCCATAAATTCTTCGTAAACAATTATTTTAAACTTTCTTTTACTATTAATTTTTGGAGTTTTTTTTTCCTGGAATCTTATAATAATTTTTGAATAATTATTCATTAGCCATTTTTTAGTTTGTAATATATCAAATTCTATAATCTTTCTACTAATTATTCCTTACAGATTTATTATTAAGTTTTCTGAAAAAGCTTCTTGAATTCGACGATTTTAAAATATTTTGTATATTTCTGTTAGCAGTAATTCAAAGTATAATTTAAGAAAATATTAGGAGACTAAATAGTTTGTGTGGAATTTTTGCTTCAGTAGGTGAATCTGATGTAACTGAGCTTATTATAGATGGCTTGAGTAAACTTGAATATAGAGGATATGATTCCGCTGGTATTTGCTTAGAAGACTTAGATAAAGACTTCAAGATCTTAAAAACTTCAGATTCTCAATATCCAGTTAATATTCTAAGAAAACAGTTAAGATCGGTTGAAAGAAAATTTTTTTCAGGTATTGGCCATACTAGATGGGCTACTCATGGATCTGTGAGTAATCTTAACGCTCACCCTCATTTATCATATTCTAATAATCTTTCGATAGTTCATAATGGAATTGTTGAAAATTATAATTTTCTAAAGAAATTATTGAGTAGAAAGGGTGTTGAGTTAAAAACACAAACAGATTCAGAAGTCATAGCAAATTTGATTGAATTACAAATACCATGCTCAAAAGATATTTCATCTGCTATATTTTCTATTTTTAAGCTGATTGAAGGAATCAACACTGTAGCAATAATGCATAAGAATTACCCAAATAAGATTTTTGGTTTTAGCTCTGATGATTCAGGAGGATTGTTAGTAGGGAAAAGTAGTACAAATTATTTTCTAAGTAGTGATGCTTATGCATTACATAACATTTGTGATTCAGTTTACTCAACGAATAAAAATGAACTCATAACTATATCTAATCAATGTATAGAAATTACCGATATGAACTTTGAAAAAATAACTCCAAAAAAATTATCATTTGAATCTGTTGATAGATCTGATTTATACTCAGAAAATAGTACTAATTTTAGTTTTTTAATTGAAAAAGAAATAGTTGAACAAAAAGAAATTCTAAAGGATTTAGTTGATTTTAGAATTTTACATAATAAAAATACAGCCTTCCCTGAAATAGATAAAAATAAATTACTTGAATCAAAAAAAATTATTTTTACTGGAATGGGTTCCTCTCATAATGCAGCTCTATTTGGTTCTTTGATATACGAAGAAATTTTAGGTATAGATTCTAAAGCAGAATATTCATCAGAGCTTAAGCACAAAAAGATTATTAATCCAGCGCAAACAACATTATTTGCAATTTCTCAGTCTGGCGAAACAGCCGATACTCTCGAGGCTATAAAAAATTGTAAATCTCAGGGAGTAAACGTAATATCTATTGTTCAGGAAAAAAATTCAAAAGCATCTATTAAATCTGATATAGTTATCCCATTAAATACAGGTAAAGAAAAGTCAGTGGCAGCCACAAAAACATTTTCTTCAACACTACTTACTTTGAGTGCTTTGGCAATAGATCATCTTAGGATTTTAAATGGTGATTTAAATTTAGTAGAAAAACTTAAGAATAATTACCAAAGTTTGGATAATAGTATTTTGGATATTTACTCTTTATTTGATAGTAATATTGAAAATTCTTCTAAATTAATTTCAAGTAGTGATAGAGTTTTTTTTATAGGAAAAAGTATAAATTTCCCTATTGCTAAAGAAGGCGCACTTAAACTACAAGAAATATCTAAGATAAATTCAAATGCGTTTACTGAAGGAGAGCTAAAACATGGTCCAAATGCGTTACTTGATTCTAGTACAACAGTAATTTCAATAATTGGACCTGAAGATGATATTAAAAAATCAATTGGTTCTATAAGAGAAATTCTTTCTAGAGGTTCAAATTTAGTAGTTATTTCTCATGAGCAAAATTATGAATTAAAAAACTTAGTAGATCATTTTTTTGTAATTGAAAATAAAAATAAATATGCCTTTTCAATACTTGCAACTATCATTCTTCAAAAATTAGCATTTTATTCCTCAATAAACTTAGGATTAAATCCTGATAGGCCTGATAATTTAGCTAAAACTGTTACTGTGGAATAGTCAAAAGATCATTAGAGGAATTAAAAAAATGTCCCCATTCAAATCATCAAACTGAGGACATTTATTAAATAACTGCTATTTGATAGCACTCATATAACAGTTACTGTGACTAGTATATCTTATAGATTTATATTTTGAAAATATAAACCTATCTTAAGTAAATTCCAGATAAGTAATTCTTAATCGTTTACCAATTTACAAATATTATATTAACTCCGTTTTCTTCTAATTCTTTTATGCCACCATCTCTCATTAGTGAGTCTAAGGATGATCCTTGTACTTTTTGTTCTAAAGATATCTGTTTCAATGATTCAAGTCCTAATAAGGGCCCTAAATCAGAGACTTTTTTGTTTCCTCCCAAATTTATATATCCTAAACTTGGGAACCCATGTTTTTGAGAGAATAATTGTTCTAGTATCTTATTGTCTATTTCTAGGCCTCCAATTTGAAGAGTCCTAACATTTTCATTAAATACTTGATCCCAGTTTTCTGACACAATTGGGTTTCTACTAATACCAATATGAGTTAATTGTCCGGCGAATTCATTTATTGATGGTACGAATGGAGCAAGTGATGGTATATTATTGCCATCTAACCATAAATGTTTCAAATAGGGATTCCTTTGTGGTGTAAATGCCCAAATGTCTGAAATTTTATTATCATACATGTAGAGATGTTCTAAATTTCGTAACAGAGAAATTCTTTCTATATTTTCAATATTATTTCCCGTAAGGTCTAAATGCTCTAAATTTTGCAGTTCTTCTATGCCTTCTATGTCATTTATTCCTGCTTCTCTAATAACTAATTTCTCAAGGTTTTTGAAATATTTCAGATCTCTTATATTTTCCATACTAATTTTATTATTTAAATTTTTTGGACCAATTTGACCCCCTATATTTATCTCTTTAATTTTAGATATATCTTCTAATGTAATATACGTCTTATTAATCATTTCTTGGATATAGGATTCAAATTCTAAATTTTCAAATACTACAGCATTAGCTGGATAGGTGGGTGTAGGAGTAGGAGTTATTGTAGGAATAGCAGTAGGGTAAAAAGTTGTTTTTTTCTTTCTTTCTGCAGATGGATTGATTGTTGGTAAAATTTTTCTTTCATAACTATTTTTCAGTGATTGCTCTGAAGTTTCTACGGGCTCCGCAGTTTCTATAGGCTTTGAAAAACTTGTAGGAGTGATTAGCTTAGGTTCTAAATCTTTAACATCTATAGATACTGGCGTTTGAGTAGGTAATAAATTTTTTTCTATATTAGTAGAATTATTAGGATCATTAGATGAACAGCTGATTGAGATTAAAGCTAAAATTACAACTAAGTTTATTTTCATATTAATTATTATAATATGTGATCATTTATATTTTTTTCTATATTATTCTCGTTATAACTCGTTATATATTTTGTAGAAAATGTCTAATTCATACTGATATAGTTTCCATCATGCTACTAAACTTATTGGCAAAATATCAAATAACTAATAATCCCAAATTAGACTTTTTATCTGGTTTGACCGTTGCATTAGCACTTGTTCCAGAAGCAATAGCATTTTCATTTGTAGCAGGAGTTGAACCATTAGTTGGTTTATATGCAGCATTTTTCGTTGGAATTATAACTTCTTTGTTTGGCGGAAGAAGCGGCATGATTTCTGGAGCTACAGGTGCAATGGCAGTGGTTATGGTTTCATTAGTAGCAATTTATGGAGTTCAATATTTATTTGCAGCGATAGTTTTAACTGGAATAATCCAAATAATTACAGGTTTGTTAAAATTAGGGAAATTTATACATATAGTGCCTTCGACAGTAATGTTGGGATTTGTAAATGGGTTGGCGATTGTAATTTTCCTAAGTCAAATCGGCCAATTTAAGAACCATAATGATGTTTCACATTCTGAAGGTACTCATAGTGCAATAGGTGTTTTATTTAACGGAGGATGGCTAGAAAATACTCAATTATCTATCATGATAGTCCTTACATTAGTAACAATGTGTGTAATATTTTTTATTCCAAAGATTCCAAAAATAGGCAAAATTATTCCTTCTCCTTTAATTTCTATAATTATTTTGTCTTTAGTCGTAATTTTTTTCAAAATAGACACATTAACTGTTGGAGATCTAGCATCTGTATCTGGAAATTTACCTACATTTAGCATTCCTAGCGTACCAATTAACTTAGAAACATTATGGATAGTTCTTCCTTTTTCTCTAACATTAGCTGGAATTGGTCTAATAGAGAGTCTTCTAACTCTAACTTTAATTGATGAAATTACAGAGACAAAAGGAAGGCCAAATAAAGAATGTGTAGGACAAGGTCTAAGTAACTTGACATGTGGTTTTTTTGGAGCAATGGGAGGCTGTGCTATGATCGGACAATCAATGATAAATATATCTTCTGGAGGAAGAGGTAGATTATCCGGGATTGTTGCTGCCATATCTCTTTTATCTTTTATATTATTTTTATCTAGATGGATTGAAATGATTCCTATTGCAGCATTAGTTGGAATAATGATGATGGTTGTGATTGGAACTTTTGCTTGGACATCTTTCAAAATAATAAGAAATGTTCCCAAGGAAGATGCCTTGGTCATAATTCTTGTAACAAGCGTAACTGTTTGGCAAGACTTAGCTATTGCTGTTATAGTCGGTGTTATTTTCTCTGCTCTAACATATGCATGGAAATCTTCAAATTTTATAAATATTGAAGTAGATAGTAAAATTTCAGATACAGAAACAAAATTTAAGCTAAAAGGTACTTTATTTTTTGGATCAATAAACAAGTTTAATAAAATTTTAAACCCGTCAAATTTTGATGAAAAAATAATTAATTTAGATTGCTCAGAATCTTGGATGTGGGATCAGTCTTCAATTGAAGCTTTGACAAAAATTACTGAAAAATTTAGACAGCAAGGCAAAATATTAAATATCTCCAATTTAGGTCCTAGTAGCCTTAATTTGCTAAAAAGAGCTGAAAATATCTCTGATCTAAATATCAAAGAATAATTTTCTTAAATAATCTATAAAATCTAAATTATTTCAAGATAATAATCTATTTCACTGATAATTTTTAACAATGTCTTTATACTAAATGATTAGTAAATAAATTAAATTTTAAGAGAGCTGATAATGAGTCAAGATGAATTGGATAATTTAGCTAAAAAAAACGAGTCAGAACATCATTCAAAAAGAGCTGAAGAACTAATGATAAGAAATGCGAATAAAGGTTTATTTATTCTTCAATATTTTACATGTAAAAATTGTGGAGATATTTCAGAAGAAGAAGGAAAAAGAGTTGATGCGCTATCAAGAGTTATTGATAATTCAAACGTTGGTATTACAGGTTTTTCTATAGGCTGGACTGAAAAAGGATTACAGGTTTGGTGTGAGAATTGTGATAGTAATGTAATAAATCTTGATTTCAAAGGACAGAAAGTAGGATTTGTTCATTAAATTAATCATTATTACTAGAGAGGAATAATCACATGTCAAAAGCGACCATGAATGCAGGATTAGATATGGCTCAGGGCAAATATGTTTTTAAGAAAACTAAAATGCCTGAATTATTTGATGATCAAGCATTAGTTAAAGTTATGTCTTCAGGAATTTGTGGCTCTGATTTACACAATACTATTGAAAGAAAAAATAAGACCCATTTTACTAAAGCTGGAAATTTACCTCAGGAGATTCCTGGGGGACATGAGGTTTCAGGAATAATTGAGGATTTACCCAAAAATTATTCTGGAGACCTAAATATAGGAGATAGGGTAGCTATAGATATGGGCGGTGCTGGTAGAGCTTGTCAGGATTGCTATTATTGTAATTTTGGATATACAAGACATTGTATAAAACCTGCAAAAGATACAGGAGGAGGATTTGGGGAGTATGTAACTCGTAAACCTTTTGGAATGTATAGGATTTCTGACGAAATGACCTACAGCCAAGGAGCCCTTGTCGAACCTTTAGCAATTTCTGTTCATGGTCTTAGATACTGTAAATTCGAAACTGGAATGACTGTAGCTGTTGTAGGTTCAGCATCTATAGGATTAGGAGCAATTGCTTCCGCTAAATTTTTTGGAGCATCTAAGATAATTGCTTCCGCAAAATATCCACATCAAGCAAAAGCTGCAAAATTGATGGGAGCAGATGTAGTTGTTAGCGCTGAACCAGGTGATCTCGAAAATGCTTGTTTAGAAAATACAAATGGGATTGGTGTAGATATAGCTATTGAAAGTGTTGGTGGTACTAATAACGCTTCATTAGTACAAAGTGCAAATATTGTTAGAAATGTAAGTAATGTATTAATTCTGGGAAGGTTTGGTGAAAAGATTGAGATGGATTTTTTACAGCCAATGATGAAAGAAATAAATTTTATAAATACAACATGTTATGCAAACATAAATGGTATTAGTGACTTTAAACTAGCAATAGAAATCTTATCTTCAGGAGATCATCCTTACAAGGAAATAGTTACTCATACATATGAACCTAAGGATATCCAGTTAGGTTTTGAAAAGGCTTATGATAAAAACTCAGAATCTCTTAAAGTGCATATAAATTCTTAGTCAGACTTTATACTCAAAAAACTAATTGATCATCAAAATATAACTTTATTATTGATCGTATTTCATTGAAATCAAGAGCAATATATTCATCTATAATATTTTGTTCATTAAATGGTTCAGAAATTAGTGAGTCATAGGATTCGTATATAATTCCAATTTTGTTAAAAATACCTTTAAAAGGATTCAAGAATTTATCTATGCTGATTTGTAGTTCTTTACTTTGTATTTTCATGTATGTGTTTTCACCATAAACAGACATTACTTTTTCATAATTATCTTCAGTATTATTTTTATTTCTATCTGAAATTTGTTCTTGTTTTATAATATTTTTAATTAAGATTTCAAGAAAATTCACAATAGTACCAGCAAATTCTAAAATATTTTCTGTTTTTTGGTCATCACTGAAATCTAAATTAAGTATTAGCTCGTTTAAGGCTGTGCTATAAAATATAAAATCATTGTAACTAAATGGTTCTTTTTCTTCAGTTCCAAACTCAATTTCGAAAAAGTCAATTTTAGAGTATTGATTTAGTTCAAATGCTTCTGGTCTAATATCTCTTCCAGATTCTTTAGCATCAATAAGTAACTCCTTAAAATCTTCAATACTTAAATCTAATTTCTCAATTAATTCATTTTCACTGGGGAATTGCCCATTTCTATTTAATCCAATCCTCATATATCTATGTAATTTATTTATAATATCTGACATTGTGTTAGAAAATAATATATAAGTCTATTATAGTTTTTTATAATGAAAATTTTTCAATTTATTAGCCTATAGCCTCTCTTAAATCGAACTGATATACCAGGATGTCCTAATTTTTTTAATTTTTTTCTAATTCTACAAATGCATGAATCAATAACTCTTGATTTAGTTATTTTATTATTCCATATTTCTTTCTTAAGCTCATCTTTGCTTATTAATTTATGAGATTTCTTTATTAATATTTTTAAAACCTCATACTCTTTAGGAGTCAATATTAATAAATTATTATTATATGAAATTTGAAATAAATTTTCGTAGACTCTCAACATAAAAAAACCTTCCTTCTAGCCCTGAAAAAACAGGGCTAGAAGATTTATTAATTACTTTTTAATCCTTAGTTACATCTGCAAAGTCAGGGTAACCTGAAGCACTATGTTCTGTTACATCTAACCCTTTTTTCTCTTCATCTGCTGTAACACGCATTCCAATTATCAAGTCGATTAATTTGAATACTGTAAAAGATGCAGTGAAAACAAAAAGAAATGCTGCAGCTACTCCAACGAATTGAGCTCCTAATTGGCCTGCGCCTCCTCCAAAAAACAATCCATTGACTCCACCATATTCTTCTTGAGCAAATAATCCTACTGCAAGTGTACCCCATGCTCCTGTAAATCCGTGAGCAGCTATTGCTCCTACAGGATCATCAATTTTTAATACAGATTCTAGTAAAGTTGCTGATCCAACAACTACAAAACCACCAATCAATCCTACGATTAATGCCATACCTGGGCCCATATTTGCACAACCAGCAGTTATTGCAACTAAACCAGCTATAACTCCATTAAGAGTCATAAAAACGTCAAATCTCTTCCAAATAGCGAAAGATAACGCCATTGCTCCGACGGCACCTGCAGCAGCAGCAAGATTCGTAGTAATGAAAATAACCGCAATTGATCCATCATTTCCAGATACTGTAGAACCTGCGTTGAATCCAAACCATCCAAACCACAGAACAAAAACTCCTAAAGCCATCAGTACTACTGAATGTCCAGGTAATCTTATTGGAGTGTTGTCTTTAGCATATTTTCCTATTCTTGGTCCTACGACAATAGCACCAGCTAGTGCAGCCCATCCACCAACACTATGTACAACAGTTGAACCTGCAAAATCTATGAACCCTGGTCCTACATCATTAAGCCATCCTCCACCCCATACCCATGAACCAAATATTGGATATATAAATCCTGTGACAGCTACAGCATATATTAGATAAGCTGTGAATTTAGTTCTTTCAGCTACAGCTCCTGAAATAATAGTAGCAGCAGTAGCAGCAAAAACAGTTTGAAAAATGAAAAAGGCAAAATCAAAATAACCTGTTTCTGACGCTGGATCAATATTTGATAATAAGAAATTATCAGTTCCAATCCATCCAGAACTATTTGTACCAAACATCAATCCAAAACCTACTAGCCAAAAGGCAAGAGATCCTAAGGACATGTCCATGACATTTTTCATTATTATGTTTATAGAGTTTTTTGCTCTAGTGGCACCTGCTTCAAGCAAAGCAAAACCTGCTTGCATTAAGAATACAAGTACAGTTGCAAAAAGAGTCCATACAATATCAAGAGCAACTGGATTAAATTCCATTTTATTCTCCTTAAATTTTTTTATTTGTTTTGATAATAATTTTTGTTTATTACCTTAAAGTTAAAATTTTGTTTCCAGATTTTTACTTTAATGTTTCAATAATGTTGCAGATGAAAAAATTAAACAAAGTTTTTACACTTTAGTAAAAAACTTGCAATAAATATTTATGAGTATGTTAAGTAATTAGTAAAGGAAATAGCTATGAAAAAAACATATTCAAACTCAAATGAAATTATGCATAAAGATTCTAGAAGGTCTGCAAAATTAGTAGGATTATACATTATGATTGTAGTTGTCTTTGCTATAGTCTCAACTAATATCTAAGATATTAATATATATCCTCTTTTAGTTAGAACTCTTATTCCTGGATGCCCTAGATTATTGAGCTTTTTTCGTATTCTTGAAATGTAAGTATCAACCACCCTTGAATTCAACTCAACTTTTGACCATAGTTCTGAAATGATTTCTGATTTACTTGTCACTTTGAATGAGTTATTTATCAAAAGTTTCAAAACATCATATTCTTTAGGTGTTAATTCTAAAGATTTATTTTCAAATGATATTTGATATTGATTTTCGTTTATTTTTAACATTTTTTCACCTCAGCTCCCTAGAGGGTAGGAAGCTGAGAGCTTTGAGAGAATAAAATTTGATTTTCTTTTATTTTTAATATTTTTTTACCTCAGCTCCCTAGAGGGTAGGAAGCTGAGAACTTTGAGAGACTAACTTTACTATCTAAAAAAGTTTCCCTTGAAAATAACCTTATTTTTTATCTTTTACGAAAAGATGACAAATTTGTTTAATTAATTTTTCATTTATGTTTAATCTTTATTACACCAGTATTATTTTTGTAGAAATAAATTAAATGGTCATCTAATTATTCCTTAAATATTTGATATGAATATAATAAGTAAAAATTATTTTCAAAATTAGGAGAGATTCTTGAATATTTCAAAAAATATATCAGAAGAAATGAAATCTAATAATATTAGTCATCCATTAGATCCTTTAACTTATGAAGAAATAAATAAAGTTTCACACATTGTTAAATCTGCTTCTAATCTAGGCAAAGAGTTACTTTTTGAAACGATTATGCTTATTGAGCCAAGTAAGGAAATTGTTTTATCTTATAAGAAAGGCAATCCAATAGATAGAAACGCATTTGTTGTAGTACTTAATTTTAAAGATGAAAAAATTTACGAAATTGAAATAAATATAACAACCGAAAAAATTATTAATTGTGAACATATTCCTAACGTTCAACCAGCCTTTATTTTTGGGGATTTAGAGATGGATTTTAATGAATGGGAAGCAAAGATGAAAAAAGATCCTAAAGTAGTCAATGCATTGAAAGAAAGAGGTATTAACAATTCAGATTTATTGATGATAGATCCTTGGCCTATCTCTAATTTTGGGAATAAAAATGAAGAAGGGAAAAGATTAGCAATAGGTAGATGCTGGCTTAGAAGAGAGCCTAAAGATAACGCATATGCGAGACCAATTGAGGGGCTTTCTATAATTTTAGATTTAAATAAAAATGAAGTTTTAGAAATACAAGATTTTGGTAAAGTTTCAATACCTCCAAATGACGGAAATTATTCACAAAATTATATTAGTGACTTCAGAACTGACTTGAAGCCAATAGAGATAACTCAGCCTGAAGGCCCAAGTTTCAAGGTTGATGGAAACGAAGTAAGCTGGCAAAAATGGAATTTGAGAATAGGTTTTACCAAAAGAGAAGGTTTAGTGATTCATACAGTAGGTTATGAGGATTCAGGAAAATTGAGACCAATAATTTATAGAGCTTCATTATCTGAAATGATAGTACCATATGGAGACCCTTCTAATGATCATTATAAAAAACAAGTTTTTGATGCAGGTGAGGTAGGTATAGGTAAATGTGCAAACTCTCTAGAACTCGGATGCGACTGTTTAGGTGAAATAAGATATTTTGATGCAAATTTATTTGATATTAGAGGAGATGCAACTTTGATCAAGAATGCTATTTGCATGCATGAAGAAGATTACGGAATATTGTGGAAACATACTGATACAAGAACAGGCGAGGTTGAAACTAGAAGGTCTAGAAGACTAGTTATTTCTTCAATTGTTACTGTAGGAAATTATGAGTATGGATTTTTTTGGTATTTTTATCAGGATGGCGGAATAGAATATGAAGTTAAATTAACTGGCATAGTAAACTCATCCGCAGTTCCTCCTGGTGTAAAGCCAAAGTTTGGAACTTTAGTTGCACCACAAGTTGTTGCTCATAATCATCAACATTTTTTTAACGTTAGATTAGATATGATGGTAGATGGAAAAGAAAATTCTGTTTATGAGGTTGATACGATTCTTGAGCCTGTCAGTGAAGAGAATAAACATGGAAATGCTTTTGCAACAAAAAAAACATTGATTCAAAATGAAGAAAATGGAGCAAGAATTATTGATCCTTTTGCAGCTAGATACTGGACAGTAACTAACAATTCAAAGAAAAATTATATGGGAGAACCTGTTAGTTATAAAATTTCACCTGGTGAGAATCTACTTCCATTTAGTCATAAAAATTCTGTTGTAAATAAAAGAGCAGGCTTCATGAATGCTCATCTTTGGGTTACACCATTTGATAAAAATCAAATTTATGCTTCAGGAGATTATCCTCAACAGCATGCTGGCGGAGATGGACTTCCAAAATGGATAAAATCTAAAAGAGACCTGAAGGATAAAGATATAGTTGTTTGGTACACAATGGGTCATAACCATATTCCTAGATTAGAAGACTGGCCTGTAATGCCTGTTGCGTATATAGGGTTTTCTATAAAACCTTCTGGTTTTTTTGATAATAATCCTGCTCTAGATGTCCCTCCATCTAAAGATAAATCTTGTAGTTCAGGATGTAACTGCTGTAATTAATTTAATTTAGCGGATTTTACAGTATATTGTCTTAGAAGTTTGGAATCCGGTTTTGGTAATTTTTCTAATGGTTCAAAAATATAAGATCTATTAAATTTATTTTCTGGTTTGGATAAATCATCATTATAGAATCTTTCTGAGGGGAATAAATCACCTGGATATGTAAAA